>Ga0302325_10001233_pt1 | contig 66101 bp, 59 predicted proteins | sample Palsa_T0_2_FD_201948 | JGI IMG/M metagenome (GOLD analysis project Ga0302325, IMG submission 201948) | Peat permafrost microbial communities from Stordalen Mire near Abisko, Sweden - Palsa_T0_2 | ecosystem: Environmental > Terrestrial > Soil > Palsa > Peat permafrost | place: Sweden: Abisko...
ATTCCAGGTCGAACACGCCGCCACGCTTGTTCCCGCCGGTCCCCTCCAGCAGCAACTCAAAAAGAGCTTCGCACGGGTCCGAGAGCTCGGCGACCGAGTCTACGACCAGGCCTCGTCGCTGCTCAGCCCGCACGAGCCCACTCCGGCGGCCGATCCCGATGTGAAGATCATTCCGGCCCCCACCGTGCCCGATTGGGACACCATCGGTCTCGCCGCCGGGCCGCCCCTCGATAGCGCCTCGGCCGATGCTTCCGACCCGGCGGCCGGCAATGGGTCGCCACGACCGCAAGAGGCCGTGTCGAAGTGGGTGAAGACGGTAAGGGCCGCCGGGATCCCGTCTGCGAGCGCCGAAGCCCAGGCCGTGACGAGCGGTAACGTCGCCGACGGTCGCACCATCGCCGATCAGCTGCAAAGTGCCGTCATACGGCTCGACGCCGCGCCCGATCCTTCCCGTCTACCGGCCATCAGTGTCGAGGTGCGGTTAGGCCTTCTCGTCGACGCGGAGGCGGCTCGAGCCGCCGAAGCGGCCAGCTTGGCCGCCGCCACCCCGGCTGCAGCAGGCGAACTGCGCGCCGTCGCAAGGTCACTCGCCCTGATTGGTCAGCAACTATGGGATCCTCAGATCCTCGGTGCCCGATCCAGCCCGATCGCAGGCAACCCCGTCGCCCTCGCGCTCGACACCCCCCTCTGATTCATATAGCAGGCAACCGCTCAGCGTTCGCCCCGACATGGTGCGGTGCGTCTCATCCGTGAGAGTGGGAAGCGTTCCAGCGAGCCAGAAGGCCTCGAGCTATGACCATCCGCTGGATCTCGTTGGTGCCTTCGCCGATGATCATCAGCGGCGCATCCCGGAAGTAGCGCTCGATCGGAAGCTCGGTCGTGTAGCCGTAACCCCCGTGAATCCTCATCGCCTCGGTGGCGACCTCCAAGGCCGTCTCTGAGGCGAACAACTTGGCCATTCCCGCTTCAACGTCGGCTCGTTCACCGCGTTGGTACCGTTCGGCCGCCGAGTTGACCATCAGCTTCGACGCCTCGACCTTGGTGGCCATGTCGGCCAGTTTGAAAGCAATCGCCTGGTGCTTGACGATTGGCACCCCAAAGGTCTCCCGCTGTTGGGCGTAGCTCATGGCCGCATCGAGGGCGGCTCGGCTCACTCCTAGGGCCCGAGCTGCGACGTTGATCCGACCGAGTTCCAGCGACCCGAGAATGTATTGCAGCCCTCGACCCTTTCCTTCGGTGCCGCCGAGGATCGCGCTCTCTGGCACCGGATGGGCGTCGTAGGACATCTCGACCGTCTCGAGGCCCTTGTAGCCAAGTTTCCCGATGCGTCGGGACACGGTGATCCCGCCATAGCTCGGTCCGGGATCCTTCTCCACCAAGAAGCAAGTGATCCCTTCCGGCGCCCGGGCGGCCAGGGCGACGATCCCGGCCCGTTCACCGTTCGTCACCCACATCTTGGTGCCATGTATGAGGTAGCCCTCGTTGGTTGGTTCGGCCCGGCATCTCAGTGCCTTGGCGTCGCTTCCGGCGTCTGGCTCGCTCAGGCTGAAGGCGCCCCGCCGACTTCCGGTAGCCAGGTCGGGCAGGAGCCGGCTCTGTTGCTCATCCGTTCCGTGCTTGAGCACGAGGTCGGCCACGATGGTGTGGGTATTGAGAAAGCCGGCCAGGGACATCCATCCGTAGGAGAGCTCTTCGACCAGCCTCGCATAGGTGGGGACATCGAGCCCGAGGCCTCCGTGCTCGGGCGGGATTCGGGCGCCGAAGAGGCCGAACTCCTTCATTTGCTCGACCCACTCCTCCGGGTAGGCGTCGGCGTGCTCGAAGCCGTCGACGTTCGGCATCACCTCTGTCCGCACCCACTTGGAAATAGTGGCGATCATCTCGTCGGCCACGTCTGGATCCAGCACTTCGTTCATCACCTCGTCGGTTGCAGTACCGCTCCGGACGCCTTCAGCTCTTCGATCTCAGGTGGCGAGAATCCATAGTCGCCGAGGACAGAGTCCGCATCGACGCCTAGATCGGGAGCCGAACGATGGCTGACTGTTACTTCCCCTTCGAATCTCGCGGGTGGGTTGGGTTGTACAATTCGGCCGAGAACAGGGTGGGTCGTCTCGACCAGAGAACCAGTCTCCTTGACATGGGGGTGATCCGGGACCGCATCGAGCGACAACGCCGGTGCACAGGGAACGTCGTGAGCGTGTAGCAGCCGGACGACCTCATCGGTGGAGAGACGGCCCAGCACGGAAACAACCTCGCTCATCATTCGCCCTCCGTTGCGGGCCCGACCCACCGGGGAGTGAAGGTCCAGCTCCTCGTACAGACCGCTCAGGTTGCAGGCGGCCAGGAGCCCCTGAATCTGATCAGTCGTCAAGCAGACGATGGAAACCTCGCCGTCAGCTGTCGTCGTCAGTCGGAAACTGCTGGCGATGGAAGGGAGTTGGTCGACCTCGTCCAGACACGTATGGTTCATCATCCCGTCAGGCCACAGTAGATGGAGGGCAACATCGAGCATGGAAACGTCGAGGCGCGTGCCTCTGCCGGTACGTATCTGGACTATCACGGCAGCCAGGACTGCCTCCGCGACGACCAATCCTGTCGTCTTGTCGACGATCCCTTGACGGATCAACTCGGGGCCTCGATTACCTTCAGGCCTCTGAGCGGTTGAGCCAACGGAGCCTCTCTAAGTTGGCGGTGTTTACGTGACGGATTCTAGTCGAACAAGTAACTAGTTACATAGGGACCTGCCTAGGCTAAAGTACTCGCGGCAGGCCGAGGATCCGCTCAGCAATGATGTTGTGCTGGATCTCGTTCGTTCCGGCATAGATCGACTCCGACCTCCTCCAGTAGTACCGGGTGGTCCAGTCGGCGTCGTCGAGCAGGGTTGCGGCGCCCCGCACCCGTGCCGTCAGCTCGTAGAGGCGCTGGTCAGTGGTGCACCAGAGCAACTTGTGCAATGACCCTCGGGCGCCCACCGGAGCACCCGAAGTGATGGCGGTCAGGTCGCGCCGGAGGAGCCATTGGAGGATCCTCACCCGTGATTCCAGCCAGGCCAGCTCCTGGCGAACGGGCTGTGCGGCCGTCCGTCCGGCGAGGGACCGCAGGTCGTCGAGATCGTTGCGTAGTTGCGTGCTCAGACGAAAGGCGCGGGTGAAGCGCTCGTGGGCCAATGTCGTCATGGCCACTGTCCATCCCTCGCCTACTTCGCCCACCGTCTCTTCGGCTTCGACTCGGTCGAAGAACACTTCGGCGAAATGCTTCTCACCAGACATCTGGCGCAGCGGGCGCACATCGATGCCCGCCTGGTCCATCGGGACGAGGAAGAAGGTAAGGCCGCGATGTCGGTCGTCTGAAGTTCGGGCCAGCACGTAGCACCACTTCGCCCAGTGGGCATTGCTGGTCCAGATCTTCTGACCGGTGATTCGCCACTGTCCGTCGGCCCCTTGCACGGCCCGAGTCGACAGGCTGGCCAGGTCAGAACCGGCATCTGGCTCCGAGAACCCCTGGCACCAGACGTCATCGCCCACCAGCATGGGGTGGAGATAACGGGCGCACTGCTCGGGTGATCCACTGGCGAGCAGGGTCGAGCCGAGCTGGTCGCAGGTGTCCTCGAACGTCTCGGGCCACCGGGCCCGAGCCCATTCTTCGTTCCAGATAGCCCGTTCTGCCAGCCCGAGACCAGCCCCGCCGTATTGCTCGGGCCAGTCGATGCCGGCGTAACCTGCTCCGGCCAGCTGGCGGGCCCACCTTCGCCGGAACGGTAACTCGGCGGTCGTTCCTCGAACTTCGGCCGGCAAAGGTTCGGGGAGATTCTGACGTAGCCAGGATCGGGCGGTATGGCGGAATCGCTGATGGGGGTCCGTCTCCGTCAGGTCCACATGAATCATATTTACATATTGGCCGGAAAGGGCCGGATGCAGCCCCCGAAGGTGTCAGACTGGCTTAGTGGCCGCCTCTACCAGCCCGACGGAGGCGGGGACCGAACCGACGGACAGCGCTCCGCTGACTCGCGCCGCCCGGAAGGTCAAACTCCAACAGGGAATCATCGATGCGGCCTTGCTTCTGACCGAACGCCACGGGATGGACGGGTGGACCATGCAGATGCTGGCGTCGGAACTCGGCTGGTCCGTAGGGGCGGCCTACCGGCATCTGACCGGCAAGGACGCCATCGTCGAGTCGATGGCACACGAGGTGCTCCAACGGGTGAGGATTCCGGAGCCCGGGCAGCTGGATTGGGAAGATCGCCTCCGGGACCTGGCCTGGTCCACCTGGTGGCAGCTGTCCAAGCAGCGTTGGGTGGCCCGCTACATCCTCAGCCATCCCGAGACCACCAGCTTCGCCAATCGCCTGTTCGGCGCTCCACTCGTCCAGATCTTTGCCGAAGCCGGGTACGCCCTCGACACGGTCTCGCTGCCCATCGGACTGTACGCCGCCTTCATGTTCGGGAGCTTGTCCGGTTTCGAAGCCGAGGTTGCCGCGACCTCCGGGTCAAGGTCGAAGCACGTCCGCTCCCGCAAGATCAAGGGCTACGGGGCTGACGAGCATTTCGAATGGGGACTCAATGCCTTGGTGATCGCCGTCCTGGCGGGGGGAGAATAGACGTAAATGGCGTTCACAACACTGTGTGAGTAGGATTCACAAGTGGTTCCCAGCCCGACAGCGATCATCGTCGGTATCGGCGAGACGGAGATCAGCAAGGACTCAGGGCGGAGTGACGTCCGTCTCAACTTGGAAGCATCGCTTGCGGCGTTGAGCGATGGGGGGATCGTGGCGACGGATGTCGATGGCATCGTCGTGCCGGCATTGGTCGGCGCCACCGCAGAGGATCTGATGTCCGCCCTGGGACTGGCCGACCTCGCATACTCGGCCGCCATTCACATGGGCGGCGCCGGCCCGCTCGCGGCTCTGGCCCACGCCCGGCTGGCGGTCACCAGTGGAGCGGCGCAGAACGTACTGGTCAGCTTCGGCCAGAACGGGCGATCCGGAAGCCAACGACTGGGCCGACGGCCTCCCAGGCTACAGATCAGTTCGGCGACTACCTACCGGCGCAACTACGAGGCCGTCCACGGTTTCGTAGTGCCGGCTCCATTCTACGCCCTATGGGCCCAACGATATATGTACGAGAACGGCTGGACCTCGACAGAGCCGCTCGCCCACGTGGCCCGGATCCAGAGCGAGCATGCCGTGCTCAATGGGCTCGGTCTCGCCGATCGTGCTCTAACCGTGGAGGAGCATCAGACTTCGCGTCTGATCAGCTCGCCGTTTCGTCTGTACGATTGCAGCCGCGAAGCGGATGGTGCTGCGGCCATCCTGGTGAGAGGCGTGGCGAACCCTCAGCCGGGCGACGTCGTTATCCGTGGTATCGGCGAGGGACACCCACCGCAGCCCGATCAGCCGCTGGCTCGTCGACCCTTTCTCGGCTCGGGCATGCCCGGCGCCGCCCGCAGGGCCTTCGATATGGCCGGATGCAGCCCAGAGGACCTCGATTTCGCTGAGTTATATGACGCCTTCTCGTTCAACGTGATCTGGCAACTCGAACAGATCGGGATCTGCGAACCGGGAGCGGGTGCTGCCTTCGTCCTCGATAGCCAGATCGCACTCGACGGGAAGCTCCCGGTCAACACGCATGGTGGACTGCTCGCCCAAGGGCATCTCTGGGGCGCCGCTCATATCACTGAAGCGGTAAAGCAGCTGCGCGGCACGGCCGGCAAAGCCCAAGTATCGGGCGCCCGGCGTGGCTTGGTGACCGGCAGCGGAGACTTCGGCGATGCCTCAGTCGCCATCCTGGAGGTGAGCTGATTGGGCGATGGACTCTACGGCCGGACGCTCCCGCAGCCGACGGAGCTGGACGGTCCGTACTGGGACGGGTTGCGCCGGCACGAACTCCTCATACAGCGCTGTACGGATTGCCAGAGTTATCTCTGGTACCCCACCGAGGTGTGCAGTCGGTGTCAGAGTTTCTCGATGCAATGGACCCCGGTCGCGCCCACCGGCGAGATCTATTCCTTCACGACTCAGTATCAACGGACCGGCTCGAAGTTCGACGAAGACATCCCATACACATCCGTCATTGTCCAACTCGCCGAGGCGTCTGAGGTAACGATGGGCGGGCTTCTCGTGGAGGCGGATCCCGACCAGGTGCGCGTCGGCTTGCCCGTGGTGGGTGTTTTCGTCGACGCCACGCCCGAGATCACCCTGCTCCAGTTTCGTCCGCAAACCTGAGAGGTGGGAACGGAATCGTGACCGAATCCAAGGTGCTTAGCGAACGGTCGGGCCACGTCGGCATCATCCGAATCAACCGGCCCGAGGTTCGCAATTGCGTTGACGATGAGGTGTCGGCCGGCATCGAAGCGGCCCTCGATGGTTACGAGGCCGACGACGATGTATGGGTCGTCGTAATCACCGGTACCGGCGATGAGGCATTCTGCTCGGGGATGGACTTGAAAGCATTCGCCCGGCTCGGTCCGCAAGCCAAGATCTTCACCGAGCGTGGTGGGTTCGCCGGTTTCACCCACCGGAAGCACCTCAAGCCCACCATCGCAGCAGTCAACGGGGCCGCCCTCGGCGGCGGCCTCGAGATCGTCCTGGCTTGTGACTTGGCTACCGCGGCCGAACAGGCGCAGCTAGGAATACCGGAAGTCAGGGTCGGTCTGGTCGCCGCGGCCGGGGGCGTGACCCGGTTGGCCAAGCGGGTCCCCCGCTCCTTGGCCTTGGAGATGTGCATGACCGGTGAGCCCATAGGCGCTGACCGGGCCTATCAAGCCGGACTCGTCAACCGCCTGTGCAAACGGGGTGAGGCCTTGGAGGGAGCTCTACAGCTCGCCGAGTCGGTATGTGCAGGTTCCCCCGTTGCCGTCCGCCAATCTCGATCCGTGACCTATGCCAGCACCGCGGTCGACGATGACGAAGCGTGGGCACTCTCCAGGGCCGCGGTAAAGGTGATCTTCAGGTCGGAAGACTTCAAAGAGGGCCAACGGGCCTTCGCCGAGAAGCGGCTTCCGGAGTGGACAGGCCGATAACCCCCCTCGCTGACGTCACCGTCGTCGAGGTGGAGGGCCGCTATTCGGGGCGGGTGGCCGGGGCGGTCCTGGCCTCGCTCGGTGCCAATGTGCATCGGGTGGTCAGCGAAGTCAGCGAAGTTGATGAGTACCCGACCGTCGCCGCGTCCGGTCAGGCGTCGGCTATCGCTTTGGACCGGCACAAGCGGATCGTCCCTGTCTCTCATGACGAGCGACAAGGCGTAGTTTCCGAGTTACTCGAGCGGGCTGACATCCTGGTGACCTCTGGCGACAATGGGCCGACGCGGTCCGATGGGCGCCACGCCTGGCCCGAGTTCCCCGGCGTAACGATTGACCTTTCCCCTTATGGGGCGACTGGGCCATGCCGTGGGTGGAGAGGCACCGATCTTACGATCGCCTCCCACGCTGGTCTGTCTGCCTACATAGGCGAGCCCGGTCGGAAGCCGCTCGTCCCTCCTGTACAACTGGTTTCGCACCAGGCCGGTTTTGCGGCCGCCGTGGCGGCGCTGGCTGCGCTCGATCGGGCGCCGGAGTCCATCGAAGTGGCCGAGTTCGACGTCCTGGCCACGACCCACCTGGTCGGGCTCTACAGTCTGGCCTTTTTCTTCGGTCCCATCCCTCGACGGGCCGGCCGGCGCAAGGCAGCTCCCTATCCGTTCACCCATCTGGCCTGTGCCGACGGCTGGGTTTGCCTCGCCTTTCTGGAAGGCAGGCAGTGGGCCCGTTTCGTCGAGGCTATGGGGACCCCGTCGTGGACGGAGGAGGTCCGCTATCGCGACCGGCGCCAGATGGGGGAGGACTACCCCGATGAGGTGGACGCCCTTGTCGGCCCCTGGCTCATGACGAAGACGAAAGACGAACTGGTCGACCTGGCGCTCAGTCGAGGCTTTCCTCTCACTCCGCTGCGCACGCTCCCTGAGGTCCTCGAATCGAGACAGCTTGCGGCTCGAAGATTTTACGAGTCGGTCGAAGTCGACAAGATACGGGTGCGAGCTCCAGGCCTCCCGTTTTCGTGGATCGGTGCTGGCCGCACTTCGGGACCCACGAAGCGACAGGCGCGTGACCGCGACGCCCCGCCGTTGGCGGGGGTCCGGGTCCTCGACCTCGGGCGGGTGGTGAGCGCTCCAGCCGCGGGGCAGTGGCTGGCGGACCTCGGCGCGGACGTAATAAAGGTGGAATCACGGGTCCATCTCGACTCCGCCCGCAAGGGCCGTCCGCTGGTGGAGGCTGGTGTCGATGCGGGCGATGCCGGCCAGACTCCGAATCTGATGCCCTTCTTCCTAGCCGTCAATCGGGGCAAGCGAAGCGTGGTGCTCGACCTGGCAACCGAGGCCGGTCGGCGCGTCCTCGGGCTTCTGGTGCGGGCATCTGATGTGGTCCTGGAGAACTTCGGGGCCGGCGGACTCGAGAGGTTGGGTATCGGTCCCGACTACCTCCACGATCTGCGCCCTGGACTGGTTCTGGTACGCGTCAGTGCGGTCGGCCAGGCCGGCCCCGAAGCGGCACTTCCGGGCTACGCTCCCCACAGCACGGCGGCTGCTGGACTCGACATGCTGTGCGGCTATCCCGATGCCGGGCCGGTGGGCATGATCGCTAGCAACTTTGGCGACATCAACGCGGCTGCCTACGCCACTTTGGCCACGTTGGCCGCCCTTCGGTCAGGGGCCAACGCGACGATTGATCTGTCCATGCTCGAGGCCAACGTGACCCACCTGGCCCCCCTGTTGATCCAGTCTCAGGTCGACATCCCACGTGGTCCAGCGCCCGACGACTCGACCCTGACGCAAGCCATCGAGGGGATCTATCGCTGCCAGGGTACCGATGGGTGGTTCGCGGTCGCAGCCCGGACCGAGGAAGAGAGGGCAGCCATCGGCGTTCTCGTCGGCGGCGCAGGCTCGGATGCCTTGGCCGCGTGGGCACTGAAGCAAGACAGCGCGGAGGCTGCAGCGGGGTTGCAGGAGATTGGGGTCGCGGCGGCGCCTGTCCTTGGAGTCGAGGATCTGCTGTTCGACGAACAAGCGCAAACACACGAAGTCGTCGTGGATGTTCCTCACCCCGTACTTGGCGTGGTTCCCGTCCACGGGGTACCGATCCGCGGCCCAGCGGACTTCATGGCCGTGAGGGGCAGGGCTCCTGACCTGGGCGAACACACGGCCGAAGTGTTGCGAGAGCTGGGGCTGGACGAAGAGGAAGTCGCCTCCCTGGCTAGCCAAGGAGCCTTCGACGGCCTGTTGGGATGACCGGCGGCTCAGAGCAGGCGAGCGACGAACCGGTTGGCGCCCAGTACCTCTTCCACCCCGATGCGGCAGGGCGAGCCAACCGCGATGCTGCCCCTGTCGTCGTCGCCCAGAAGCCAAGTGAGGATCCTGACCTTCTCCGCGAGGTCGACGCAAACCATGACCACCGGAGCGATCGGCCGCAACGCAGTAGAGACGGTGTGCAGCTCGGTGTAGGAGACGACCGTCCCGACGCCCGGAGTGTCGACGAGGTCGACCGCGTCGGCTGACCAGCAGGAAGGGCAAATGACGCGCGGCGGGAAGTACCGGGAATCGCAGGCTGCACAATGGCCGAGCGTGAACCGCCCTTGGGCGATGTTCTGCCAGAAGTCGAACGTGCCCTCGCTGAAGTAGGGAGGACCGTCCCCCCAGGTCTCCTGGTGGCGCTGGTACCGATCGTGTGCCTGTAGCTCCCGGGCGCGCATCCCGTCCGGATCGAGACCAGGTCCAAGGTTGGGACTGTCCACCCGCGTCGTCACTTAGTTCGCGGTTCGGCCATCCAGGCGACCGAACACGTCCACGGCACAGCCGTTGAAGTTGCCGGACTCGGACACCGTCAGGCCTACCCTGGCCGCGTCCACCTGACGCGGTCCCGCTTCTCCCCTCAACTGTTGGATCACTTCGTGGACGTTGTAGAAGCCGGTAGCGAGGAGGGGATGACCCCGCGACACCAAGCCACCTGAGGGGCTCACCTCGGTAGTCGTCCAGTAGTCGCGAGGGAAGCCAAGACCCCGCATCACCATGATCTCCATAGGAGTGAAAGGAACCCAGGGTTCGACCACGTCTACGTCGCTGTAGTCGATCCCGGCTCGATTGAAGGCGTCCTCCGCTGCGACTCGGGTGGACGGCAACTCGCAGAACGATCGTCCGGCCTGCTCGCTGATGACATTGTCGCCGTCGTGAGCCAAGCCCTGCGCCAGGTGTACCGCCGCCCGAGTGGGCCGTAAGGCGGCAACATCAGGCCGGACGACCATGATGGCGCCAGCCCCGTCGGCACGCGGGCAGATCATGAGGAGGCGCAACGGAGCCGCCACCATGCGTGAAGCCATCACGTCTTCTGCCGTGATGGGCGCTCTGAAATAGGCGACTGGGTTCATACTTGCATTGCGTCGCAGTCGAACCGAAACGGCGGCAAAGTCCTCCTCCGTCGCTTCGCCGGAGGCGAGGAGCTGACGGGCCCCCAGCGCGCACCACGCGATCGGGGCCATACCGAAAGGGCCTACAAAGCTGGCATCGGTAGTGCGGCTGGTTCTGTGCTCGAGAAAGTCCACCGTCCGAACAAGGCTCTCGCGAGATGCACCCACGATGACCACCGCTGGGATGTCACGGTCCCGGATCACGCTTTCGGCGAGCCGCAGGGCCGAACACAACCCCAAGGCTGACACTTCGAGCTCAGCCAAGAACTCGATGTCGAGGCGGAGGCGAGAGGCGATGTGGGCTGCCTGGTACTGCTGAACGCTTTGGGGCCTGGTGGCCATAGCGATGATGCCCCTGATGTCCGACCGGCTTACCCCGGCATCGGCCGCGGCCGCCACGACACAGCGCATGATGAGGTCTTCTTCCGGTTGTGCGTACAGCCCAATCGGCACGACGGCCGAACCCGCAATCGCGACATCCGTCACCGTCCGGCGGGAGATGCGAAGCTAGTCAAGGCCGTACACGCGGGCTGCATTGTCGTGAAGCACGTTTCCCAGCAGCGTGTGGTCGAGGCTGGAGAGCCTCTCGAGCACCTCTCGCGGCTGATCTGCGTAAGACGCCGGACCAGGCGAGAGGCTGGTCGGGTGCGGAAAATCGGTCTCGAACATGAAGTTGTCCGGAAAGAGTTCGAGCGCCTGCTTGAGCATGGTGGTCTCGAACCAAAACGATCCGAATATCTGCCGTCGGAAGTACTCACTGGGGAGCAGGCGATCAGGAAACGCGTCGTGTCCACCGGAATTGAGCCACTGCCAATCCAGCGAATCGAGGACAAATGGCAACCAACTTGTGCCGCTCTCGACTGACACGAACTTCAGTTCTGGGTACCGTTCGCACACTCCACCGAGCGTGACATCAGCGATGCTCGACGCGTTGCCGATCATCATCAGGGCGCTCTCCTTGGCGAAGGTCACCTTGTCCGATATGACGTGACGCTGAAACGCCCTCATGCCTTCCACGGTCCGGGCGGAAATCCCGATATGGAAATTGAGAGACAGCCCCAGGTCCTGCGCTTGGGCATACAGTGGACTCCAGTACTCGTCCAAGAGTCCGGGGAGGCCGATGGCGGAAAAGTCGGCCCCGAAGACGATGCCCTTGTGCCCGATGTCCTTGGCGCGAGACATCTCTTCCAACGTGGCGGTCATATCCCAGTACGGCAACATCATCAGCGGTACCAGCCGATGGGGCGAGATCGAGCTGAAGTCGACCAGGAAGTCGTTGTAGGCCTGCACGCACTCGAGGGCCAGTTGGGTCTCCTCCATGGTCAAGAGGATGTGAGCGTTGAATCCGAGCAGGTTTGGATACAGGAGCTGGGTTTGCAGGCCATACTCGTCCATCCGGACCAGGCGGTCCGGCGCATTCCACGCAGCCGGATCTGCCTCCGCGAGCGTCGGCGGGTGGGCAGGGGGGAACTCTCGCCATCCCGCGAATGCCGTCGACGCCACTGCCGCGAGCTTGGTGTCCCCGATAAACCACCGCTCTCGACTGGTCGCCGGGTCGGTCACCACGTGGGGAATGGACTTTCCCCAGTGTCTCGGAAGCCTGCTGGTCCAGAGGTCTGGAGGTTCGGTAACGTGCGAATCTACGTCGATCACGTTGTAGCGGTCAGCCACCGACAATTCTGCCACTGCCGTGTTCTCCCTCGTCATGTCGACGGTCAAGGGTGAATTCAAGCAGAGACAAGTAAGTATTTACAAATGTGATGTGGGATACTACGGTGCATCGGCTAGCTAGCGATACGGGAGGGCAGATGTCGAGTCATGAGCCAGGCTGGACGGCGGGGGACGAGGATTCGGTCCCGGCCGCCCTGGAGCGCGGCGTGCAGAAGAACGCGGGTCGCATGTTTCTCGACTTCGGGGGCGAAACGCATACCTACGGAGAGGTCGAGCGCGAGAGCGCTCGCCTGGCGCGCGGCTTCCAGTCGCTCGGGGTGGAGCCCGGGGACCGGGTCGTCGCGGTGTTGGACAACAACATCGACGCCGTGCTCGTCTTTCTTGCGGTGCAGAGAATCGGGGGAGTGGTCGTCCCTGTCAACACGGCGTACAAGGGTGAGTTCCTCCGCCACCAGATCGCCGACTCGGGAGCCCGGGTGGTAGTGGCCGAGCCGGACTACGCCGAACGGGTCCTCGCCGTGGCCGAAGGCATCACTGAAGTGGACCATCTCCTCCACCGTGGAGAGCAGCCGTCAGGTTCGGGGCCCTTCAAGCAGGCGGCGCTGGACGAATTCCGCGTCGACGGTCCGGACCTGCCCATGCTCAGCCGCCCCGGCGATCTGGCCGCCCTGATCTACACGGCGGGGACCACGGGACCGTCCAAGGGCTGCATGATCAGCCAGAACTACCTGATGTACGTGGGCCGGATGCTCAACTGGCTGGTCGACCGCACTGCAGACGAGGTCAACTGGACCCCACTGCCCCTGTTCCATCTCAACGCCTTGGCCAGCGTGCTGTCGTCCCTCGAATTGGGAGCGCCGGTTTCGGTATCGCCGCGGTTTTCTGTGTCCGGGTTCTGGGAGGACGTGGAGCGCACTGGCGCCCGCATCGTCAACATGCTCGGGACGATGATCCCTCTGATCGCCCAGATGGACGACACCGAGCCGATGCTGCGCTGCAAGGGCCAGATCCGAGCCGTCATCGGCATACCTTTTACCCCCGCCCTGGAGAGGGTCTACAAGGAGCGGTTCGGGATCGACAAGGTGGGGACCCCGGCCTACGGGTTGACTGAGGCCGCCTCCGCTATCACGGCCAAGGTAGGTGCGTCCAAGCCCGGGACCAGCGGGCGGCTCAATGACGACTTCGATGTGCGCATCTTCGATGAGCACGATCACGAGCTCCCGGCAGGCGTGCCAGGGGAGATCGTGTGCCGGCCGAAGAAACCGGACATCATGTTTAGCGGGTACTGGAACCGGCCCGAAGCGACTCACGCACTGATGCGGAACCAGTGGTTCCACACCGGAGACATCGGCAAGTTCGACGAGGACGGCTGGTTTCTCTTCGTCGACCGCCAGAAGGACTATCTCCGGCGGGGAGGAGAGAACATCTCGAGCTTCGAGATGGAGGTCGCCCTGATGCGTCAGGGCGACCTGGCCGAGGTGGCCGTGCACGCCGTTCCGGCCGCGTCGGAGGACGACGTCAAGCTCACCTGCGTTCTCGCTCCCGGCGCCACGATCTCAGAGGAAGAGCTGTGCCGCTGGACGATCGACAATCTGCCGTATTTCGCGGTGCCGAGGTTTATCGAGTTCCGCGCCGACCTCCCCAAGAACCCGGTCGGCCGGATCCTCAAGTATCAGCTCCGAGAGGATGGCATTACCCCCTCCACTTGGGATCGGGTGCAAGCCGGCGTCACCTTTGCCAAGCGATGACGCGGTCGGTGCTGGTCGAGCGCTTCTTCGGATCGCTTGCCGCTCACGACCTCGAGGGTTACGCCGCCTGCCTCCATGAGGACGTGGTCGTCGAACTCCCCTTCTCCAAGGGCGCCGGTCCGCTCGACCGGGAAGGGTTACTCCGCCTCGACTCCTTCCTGCTCAAGAACTTCACAGAGATTCGCTTCGAGATCATCCGGGTCCACGAGTTGGTCGCGACCGACGCCCTGATCGTCGAATACGGCAGTCACTTCGAATCAGAGACCAGCGGCATCACCTACGACAACCGTTACATCGGACTGTTCGAGTTCCGGGATGGGCTGGTCAGTCGTCTGGTCGAGTACGCCAATCCAGTCCCCGCCGCCGAAATGTTTGCTGCCGTCAGCCGTGCTGTCGCCGAGCGCGACCGGGCGCCAACGTCACCGTGACCAGGCGGCTATAGCTCCGACGTCGGACAACCGCCGCTGAGCCGTCTCGTCGTAGCCGAGGCCGCCCAGGATCTCTGTCGTGTGCTCGCCGAGAACCGGCGGAGGGAGCGCAACCGAGAACTCGGTGCCCGGAATCTCGATCGGGATACGGAGGTAGCGGATGTCGGGATATCGCTCGTCAGTGCTGTCCACGATGATCCGGCGATGCTGAACGTGCGGGTTGTCAATCAGATCTTCTGGCTGTAGTACCGGCGACGCCGGCACGTCCGCGGCCAGAAGCGCCTCCATCCAGTCGTCGAGGGTCCGGGTGGCCATGACCTCGCTAAGGTCGTCGGCGAGGGTCGGGTCCCGCTCGCCCAGGTCCATGTGACCCTTCCATTCTCCCCTTTCGGACCACCCCGATTTGCCAGCCACCTCGCAGAACGAGATCCAGAACTTTCGCTCCACCGGGCAGATCAAGATGACCTTGTCGTCTTTGGTCGCGTACACGTTGTACTTCGGTCCCGCCGTCGCGGCTCCTTGCTGGAAGGGATCCAGGGCCACCTTCTGGCCGAAGTTGACGGCCGTCCCCAGCGCCTTGTTGGCTGCCACGGCCCCGTCCCAACACGAGACATCGAGGTACTGCCCTTCCCCGGTGCGCATGCGGTGAATGAGGGCCGCTAGCACGGCGAGCGAGGCGTGCATCGAACCCTGATCGATCCCGACTGCGGGAGATCCGCCTGCTCTCGGCCGGCCGTCCTCGGTCCTCCGTACCTTGATCTGTCCCGCCGCCGCGTCGATGTTCTTGCCGTGCGATGGCAGCTTCATATACGGGCCGGTCTGTCCGTAGCCGGTCAGTGAGCAGTAGACGATGTCGGGCTTGATCGCTTTCATTGACTCGTAGTCGAGGCCGAGGCGGGCGAACGTACCTGGCTTGGAGACCTCGACCACCGCGTCAGCAGTCTGCAGCAGCTCGAAGAAGATTCGCTTGCCTCCATCCGACTTCAGGTTGAGCCCTAGGCTTTTCTTGTTGCGGTTGATGGTGAGATCCCAGTAGCTGAGGCCGTTGACCAGGGGAGGCACCCCCCGGATGTAGTCGCCGAGAGGTGGCTCCTCTATCTTGATGACCTCGGCCCCGAGGTCCGCCAACTTGGCCGTCGCCATCCCGCCCGGGATCAGCTTGCACAGGTCCAGAACGCGTATTCCGGTGAGAAGGGGCAGCATGTTCCCACGTTACGGGCTCCGCTGAGGAGTGGTCAAGTAAGTGTTTACAAAGTTGGGAGACGCTAGCTAAGATCGCGCCGTGGCCACCCAAACGATCACCGTTCCGGACATCATTTCCGTAGACGATCACGTGCTCGAGCCTCCCGACCTGTGGGAGTCCCGGCTGCCGGCGAAGTACAAGGACAAGGGTCCTCGGATCGTGCGGCAGAAGGTCAAGCGGGCCGGCCGGGGTGGCGGCGGCTCGCTTCCCCAATGGGTCGAACACGAAGAGGGCGCGTGGTGCGATGTGTGGCTGTACGACAAGGTCAGGATGCCGATGCAGGCCATCTACGCAGCCGTCGCTTGCGAGCTAAGGGACTTCGACGTGGTGGTGTTCGACGACATCAGACCCTCTGCCTGGCGGCAGAAGGAACGGCTTGCCGACATGGATACCAACCATGTCGAGGCCGCCTTGTGTTTCCCGAACACGATTCCGCGGTTCTGCGGGCAGACCTTCTATGAGGGCTCCGATCATGATCTCGGTCTTCTGTGCATCAAGGCCTACAACGATTGGCTGCTCGATGAATGGGGGTCAGGCGATGGCAAGGGCCGGCTCTTCGGGGCGGTCATCATCCCGCTCTGGGACCCTCCGGCCGCGGCCGAGGAGATCAGGCGCTGCGCCGACAAGGGCGCGGTCGCTGTCTCGTTCGCGGAGAACCCCCACCCGCTCGGCCTGCCCTCCATCCATAACCGTGACCGTTACTGGGATCCGGTGTTCGAGGCGTGCCAGGAGACCCACTCCGTCCTGTGCATGCACATCGGGTCGTCGTCCCAGGTGCCGACCACGGCACCCGATGCGCCATTCACCGTCTCTGCCGTCTTGATCTCACAGAACGCCATGGGCTCCCTGTTCGACTTCATCTACTCGAAGACATTGGACCGCTTTCCCGAGCTGAAGATCTGCTACTCCGAAGCTCAGGTCGGGTGGATGCCTTACTTGCTGGAGCGGGCCGATCGGCAGTGGAGCCGGAGCTATACCGGTATACCCAAGACCCCGTCGGAGTACATTCCTGGCCGGGTGTTCGGCGCGGTATTCGACGACGAAGTGGGCCTGCGCAATCACGAAGCCATCGGCATCGATCAGATCTGCTTCGAGACCGACTACCCCCACGCCGACTCGACGTTCCCCGAATCTCGGGCCACCCTGGCCGGCCTGGCGGAGCGGACCGGGCTCGACAACGAGCAGGTCTACAAGATCGCCCGGGGCAACGCCATCCACGCCTTCGAGCTCGGCCGACTTGGGATCTCGAACTAGGCCGGTTCGAGCTTCTCGTCGAGGAGAAGGGCGGCTTGGGTCTCCTGCCCCGAACGGGGGAAACGGATGTACACGAAGATGGCATCTACCGCCACTATGGCCGCGGCGGTTAGGAGGGCGACCCGCCATCCGGATACGACGCTGGAGTGGACGACACTCCTGGTCCGGGCCCCGTCTCCTCTTGATTGGGCTGCGGTCACGAGGCCGTTCGCCGGGGAGCTGCGCACGGATGCCACGACCGAGCCGGACACGCCGCGCAGGAGGTGCGTGACCTCGTTCCGGTAGCCGGCGTTGAAGGCCGATCCGAGGACGGCGATGCCGATAGCGGCGCCCAGTTCCCGGGCGATGTCGTTGACTGCAGACGCAACACCCTGCTTGGCCGGGGGGAGGGCCTCGATGATCGTCTCGGTGGCGGGGATCAGGGCCGTGGCGACCCCGGACCAGAAGATCGTTAGACAGACGGTAAGAGTCCAGTAGTGGCCGTTGCTACCCCAGGTCGCGGCCAGGAACATGCCGATTGCGCAGATGTCGATACCGGTGCAGATGACCAGTCTCCGCCCGAAGCGGCGGACAGCCATGGGAGCCAAGGGGGCGAAGACGACGAGGCCAATGGTCGCGGGTAGGAACCGGACCACGCTCTGAAGGGGGCTGTACCCGAAGTAGTAGGCCAAGTACTGGAAGCACAGGGAGAACATGCCGTAGTCGGCGATGAACAGGACGAAGAGAGTGGCCGTGGCCGTCCCGAACATGGGATCTCGCAGGAGACGGACGTCGAGCAACGGCTTGGGACTGTGCAATTCCCAAGGCACGAAGGCCACGATGGCAACGAGAGCCAAGGCGAACCCGCCCAGGGTCATGCCTGAGTCCCAGCCGGCGATCGGCCCTTCGGTGACGGCCACGACTAGGCCGCCGATACCGATGGCCGAGAGTGCTACCCCGACCGGATCCATTCGGGCATGGGCGGGGTCTCGAGTCTCGGGTACGAAGAGGATGACCAACGCGATGCAGGCCACACCGAGCAGCGCGGTGGCGACGAAGCACGCGCCCCACCAGAAGTAGTCCGTGAGAACGCCGGCGAAGAAAAAGCAGACGAAGGTGCCGACCATGCCGCCGAGTACCCATATGGCAATGGCCTGACTTCGCTTATCTGACGCCATCATCGTGGTCAGGGTGGCCAAGGTCGGGGGGAGAGCAAAAGCCCCACCGATCCCGGCCAGCGCCCGGCTGGCGATCAGCTGACCGACATCCTGGGACCACCCTGACCACACCATTGAGACGCTGAGCAGGATCAGTCCGAGAACAAGACCGCGCCGCCGGCCGTAGCGATCAGCCAGGGCACCGGATGGTAGGAGGAACGCCGACAGGACAACCGGGTAGATGTCGCCCACCCACTGAAGCTGCGACTGGCTGGAGTGGAGGGCCTTGCCGATATCCGGGACCGTGGCGCTGGTCAGGACGACACTGCCGAGGATCAGACCCGACACCGAAGCCATGGCAATGAGAACCCACGTGTACCGGACTTCGCGAGGAGGGGCGCTCACCAGAGGTGGCCTCCGTTGGGCTTCGCGCCGTACGACCCTCGCCATCGAAACTCTCCTCCTTACGCCCGGACGAGTACCGGATCATAGAACCGGGTTTAGTAAAAAGTCTAGATGGGTGCGCTTGACACTCGGCTCGTGACACCCGCCGGCGAAATCGCTTTATAACTATTTACTTGCTCCCGGAGCTGCCCTACACTCGACGGCATGACGAAGCCAGAATTCTGGACCTACGGTCACGCCCACCCCCGTAAATTCGCCCGGCAGGCTCAGAATGCCGAGGCCCAGGGCTGGGACGGGGTCACGTGCGGGGAGTCACAGAACCTTACGGGAGACCCGTTCGTCGCCATGGGTATTGCAGCCCATCAGACCAAGACCATCAAGATGGCGACGAGCGTGGCCATTACCGCCACCCGCCACCCGGCGACGACTGCGTGCGCGGCGGCAACCGTACAGGCGGAGTCGGACGGCCGGATTGTGTTGGGCATCGGGACCGGCGACTCGGCCACGGCGCATCTCGGCCTGCGGCCGGAACCACTCAAGAGCTTCCGTCATTACCTGGAGCGCCTGCAGGGCTACCTCAGGGGCGAGGACGTGCCCTTCGACATCGAGGCCGACTCGCGCGGTGGGCAGATCTCTTCCTATGACGCCATGGGCCTGGCGTCTGGACCCAAGGTCAGCCGGCTGCACTTTCTTGACCCGAACGTGCCGAAAGTGCCGGTCGATGTCGCAGCCAGCGGTCCGAAGACCATCGCGGTGGCCGCCCGGGTTGGAGACGGAGTCGGCTTTGCGGTCGGGGCGAATCCTGAGCGGCTCAACTGGGCCGTTGATGTGGCGCGCTCATCTCGCAAGGACGCCGGCCTCGACCCAGACGGGATCTCCTATGGCGCCTATATGCCGCTGTTCTGCCACCCGGACAAGGCTCGGGGGGTGGAGCTGATCTCGGGGACGGTGGCCTCGTTTGCCCACTTGTCGTCGGTGTACGGAACGGTGAGCGGGCCGGCGACCGAAGCCCAGAAGACCGTCCTCACCGCGATCCGGGACAACTACGACATGGAGAAGCACCAGACCTTCGATTCTCCGCAGTCGAAGGTGCTCACCGAGGATGTGGTCGACGCGTTCGCCATCGTGGGCCCGCCGACCTACTGCGTCGAGCGCCTGCAGGAGATCGCGGAGCTGGGCATCAGCAAGTTTGTGTTCGTGGGGTACAGCTTCGAGATGGATCCCGAAGAGGCGAGAGCGTCCAGGACGAGGATCGTCGAGGAAGTGCTGCCGGCCTTTCGCTGATCCAGGCCAAGGAGAGGTAAGTAAGCGTTTACAAGAGTCCGCTTCTTCCGAGTAAGCTGAGGTTTGGATGACCGATTCAAGGGGAGATGCAGTGGGAGTGGGAGCCAGAGTCGGCGCGCGCCTGCGCTGCGACAGCTGCAGGGCCGAGGCGGTGGTCACCACGGGTGGCGACGCCGATCTCAACTGCTGCGGCGCCCCACTGTCGGTCATCTTCCAACCGGCAGCCACGGAGGCTCCTGGCGGAACGCAGGGCTGAGGGACAACGACCGAAAAGGAGACGTCGATGCCAGGGCCACTAGACGGGCTCGTGGTCGTGGAGGTCAGCTGGGGCATGCCGGGTGCGGTGACCGGCATGCTCCTGGCCGACTACGGGGCCCGAGTCATCAAGATCGAGCGACCAGGAGGCGGTCCAGACCGCCAGTCCGTGACCCGGAGTAGCTGGGACCGAGGCAAGTGGAGCATCGAAACTGACGTGGCGACTCCAGACGGATTGGAATCGTTGCTCGGGCTGCTAGTCGGAGCCGACGTCCTGATCGAGACCGCAGGAGCCGGCAGGGCCGCGGCGGCTGGATTCGGTTATCAAGTCGTACACGAACGGTTTCCCAGGCTCGTGTACTGCTCCTTGTCGGCGTACGGCCAGGACGGACCGTGGCGGGACCGGCCTGGCTACGACTGCCTGGTTGCGGCCCGGCTCGGGGTGATGGCTGAGCAGCCGGGACATCGACGGGGACCGAAATTCCTCGGCCACCCGGCTATCGGCTACGGAACCGCATCGTTAGCCACCATCGGTGTCCTGGCCGCCCTCCGGGCTCGTCATATCACCGGGTCCGGTCAGCAGGTGGACGTGTCGCTGCTCGATGGGGCCGTAGCCCTGAGCGTCATGAACTGGTGGTGGAACGAGAAGGACGTCTCCTATCTGGCTCGGTCGGGCACCGAGAAGGGCTTTGGCCGCACCCGGGTCATGACCGATCCATTCCTGTGTGGCGATGGCGAGTGGATCATGGTCCACACGGGGGGGCCCGGCGCGTTTAAGCGGACGATGGACGTCCTCGGTTGCGGGGACAAGGTTCGCACCATCCCAGGGGTAGAGATGGCGGTGCGCCTTGATGACGACGAGTACGAGGCCGCCCGTCACCAGGCACCGGAAGCATTCAAGTCCCGGTCCCGGTCCGAGTGGCTCAAGCTGCTCCATGACGCCGATGTTGCGGCCCTGCCGGTGTTGCATCCCGCCGAAGCTCTCCTGGATGAGCAGGTGGACCACGCCGGTTTGCTGATCGAGCTTGATGACCCGGTCTTCGGTCCACTTCGCCAGGCCGGCCCGCTGATCCACTTCGAGCGGAGCCCTGCGACTACGCCATCGCCGGCGCCTACGGTCGGTCAGCACAACGACAAGTTGGCGCAGGCGCCCACCTCCGCGGCCAAGCTGGCTCCAGAGCCGGGCCCCCGGGTGGCGCACGCGCTCGAGGGAGTTCGGATCCTCGATTTTTCCAGCTTCTTCGCCACCGCCTATGGGGCCAAGATCCTCTCCGATCTCGGGGCTGACGTGATCAAGGTCGAGACTCCCGGCGGTGACCAGCTGCGCGGCATGCCTGATCCCTTCGAGGGTTGCCAGCGAGGCAAGCGGACCATCGCCGTCGATCTGCGGGCCCCGGCGGGACGGGCGGTGATCGACGATCTGGTCCGATCGGCCGACATCGTGATGCACAACCTTCGGCCGGGGAAGGCCGACAAGCTCGGCATCGGCTACCAACGCTTGTCGGCCCTCAAGTCTGACCTCATCTATTGCTTCCTGCCCGGCTTTGGTTCCACCGGCCCGAAGGCCCACCTCAAGAGTTTTGCTCCCCTCATTTCCGGATTTACCGGCATGCTGTACCAAGGGGCGGGCCGGGGCAACCCACCGGTCAAGCGGGTGATAGGCAACGAGGATTACTACAACGGCTTCCTCGGCGCCGTCAGTGTGTTGATGGCCTTGGAGCACCGGACGAAGACCGGTCAGGGCCAGTACATAGAGAGCCCCCAGCTCCACTCCAGCCTCTTCGCCGCCAGCGAGCAGTGCCTCGATGCCGAGGGTAAGCCGGTCGAGGTGCTCACCATGGATCCGGCCCAGATGGGGATCGGTCCGCTGTACCGGCTGTACAAGACCGCTGATGACGGTTGGCTGTGCTTGGCCTGTGTTGGCGACCGGTCCTTCCAGAGGTTACAGACCGCGCTCGGACTCGACCCCTCATCGGCCCACCTCCAAGACGACGAGCTCACCGCCCTCTTGGAGCAGCGGTTCGCCGAGCTCTCCGCCGACGAGGCCTTCAATCGTCTCGATGGCCACGGCGTTCCCTGCGAGGTCGCGGTGAAGGATCCATACCTGCCTGATTTCCTTTGGGACGAGTGGGCGGTGGAATCCGGGCGGGTCTTCGAACAGCACCATCCAGTCTGGGGATGGATCCGCGAGTTCGGCCTGTCCATCCATCTGTCCGACACACCCGGACTCAACAAGGGCCCGAGCCCGCTTCTGGGCCAACAGACCCGAGAGATCTTGGCCGAGCTGGGCTACGGAGACGACCGGATCGAGGGGCTGGTCGCCTCAGTGTGCGTCCAGAGCCAACCGAAAGCGAGCGTGTGATGGATCAGAACCAGGTGGGCAAGCGCTACGTATGCGACTCTTGCGGTACTGCCGTGATCTGTGTCAAGAAGGGAGAAGGACGGTTCTCTTGTCACGGCCAGCCGATGGAGCTCCTCACCGCCAAGCCGTTGCCCTCGAGTGACTGACACCAGGGCCAGATCGGCCGACCTCGCCGGCGATCGCGGGGCAGCGACTATCGACGTCCGCTCTCCGGCTCATGGCCGGATTGTTGGGTCCGTGCCGAACCTGGGGCCTGACCACGTCAAGCACTTGGCCACCGAGCTTCGCGAAGCCCAACCGGCCTGGGAGGAAGTTGGCCCCGACGGTCGAGCGAGAGTGCTCTTAGCATGGGCCGACTGGTTCCTGGACAACGACCGGAAGCTGGCCGAGATGGTGCAGTCTGAGTCAGGCAAGGCTTGGGCCGACGCCACCATGGAGCCGGCGGTTTCCGTGGAGGTCATCAACTACTACGCCAAGCATGCCCGCGAATTCCTGGCCCCCCGCCGGGTTCGTCCGCATGGCCCTGTCGGGGCCACCAAGCGCCTAGCCCTGCGTCATCGCCCCTATCAGCTCGTAGGCATAATCACCCCCTGGAACGGGCCTCTCGGCGCCCCGGTGTTCGACGTCGTTCCGGCCTTGATGGCCGGAGCGGCAGTGATCTGCAAACCATCCGAGGTAGCACCGATCACGTGGACTGAGGCCGTGCGAGGCTGGAGAGAGGCGGGTGGTCCGCCCGTGCTGGTCAGCGCCACGGGAGACGGAGCCACCGGCGCCGCAGTGGTGGACGTCGTCGACATGGTGATGTTTACCGGCTCGACCCGCACCGGGCGCAAGATCGCGGCCCGGGCCGGCGAGCGGCTCATACCGTGCAGCCTCGAACTCGGCGGCAAGGACGCCATGATCGTCCTGGCCGACGCCGACATCGAGCGGGCTGCGTCAGCCGCCAGTTGGGGCGGCATGATGAACTCGGGCCAGCTGTGCATTTCGGTCGAGCGGGTCTACGTCGAGGAGCAGGTGTACGACGCCTTCGTCACTGCCGTCACCGATAAGGTCGCGACCCTCCGGCAGGGGACCGACGCACCCGGCGCGTTCGTCTGCGAAGTAGGCGCCATGGCCACCTCCGCGCAATTGGACCTCGTCGAACGCCACGTCGATGACGCGCTGTCCAAGGGGGCCAAGTTGACCACTGGCGGTCATCGGGCCGCGGCCGGTCTGTACTTCGAGCCGACCGTGCTCGTCGACGTTGATCACACCATGGCCTGCATGCGGGAGGAGACCTTCGGTCCGACCCTCCCGGTCATGCGGGTGAGGGATGAGGACGAGGCGATCCGTTTGGCCAACGACTCCACCTACGGGCTCAGCGCCAGTGTTTGGAGCGGCGATCCGCTTCGGGCCCGGAAAGTCGCAGAGCAGATCCAAGCCGGAGCGGTCAACATCAACAACGTTCTCGCCAACCTCTTCCAGTTCACCCTCCCCCAAGGGGGGTGGAAGGAATCAGGAGTTGGGTACCGCTTTGGCGGGGCCAGCGGGATACTCAAATATTGCCATCCTCAGGCCCTGGTCTCTGAACGGGTCAGCCTCCGATCGGAGCCGTACTGGTTCCCGGTGTCGCCTCGGAAGTCTGGTGCGATCGGCCGGGCCAGCCGGCTGCTCGGCGCCCACGACTGGAAGCGGAGGCTCGGCCTCCGCTCCGGCGGTCACGGCTGACACCAACATGGACTTTCACGACACCCCAGAGGAGGCCGCCTTCCGGGCCGAAGCGATCCGATTTCTCGAACGGCACGCCGTCCGCCGAGCCGAGCATGCCGAGGAGATCGTCTCGTTCTTCGAGGACGAGGGGACCGAGTCCGAGCAGCTGGACTGGGTGAAATCCTGCCGGGAGTGGCAGCACACGAAGTACGAGTCCGGGTACGCCGCCATCGCCTGGCCGACAGAATGGGGTGGTCGCGGCGGCTCCCTGATCGAGGAGCTTATCTTCGCCGAGGAAGAGCAGCGGTTCGAAGTCGAGCGGGGCGCCTTCCTCATCAGCCTCGGAATGATCGCGCCGACGATAATGGCCTACGGCACGCCAGAACAGCGGGCCCACGTATCCCGAATCCTCTCCGGTGATGAGGTCTGGTGCCAGCTCTTCAGCGAACCGTCGGCCGGGAGCGACCTGGCCGGAATGCAGACCAAGGCCTCCTTCGAGTCCGGCGGGTGGGTCATCACGGGCCAGAAGGTGTGGACGTCCGGCGCCCACTACTCCGACTGGGGCTACCTCCTGGCCCGCTCCAACGCCAAGGTGCCCAAGCACGCCGGCCTCACCGCCTTCGTCCTTCCCATGAACACTCCAGGAGTCACCATCCGCCCACTCCGGCAGATGACGGGCGGGAGCAGCTTCAACGAGGTCTTCTTCGACGACGTCCGCTTGCCGGACACGAGCCGCCTTGGCGACCCAGGCGCGGGTTGGCGGGTTGCCCTCACCACTCTCATGAACGAGCGGGTCTCGGTCGGCGGCAATACCACGGGGTATCGAAGCTGGGGCGGCCTGCTACACCTGGCCCGCCGGACGGGCCGAGACGATGATCCCATCGTCCGCCAAAGGCTGGCTGACATCCACATCATGCTCCAAGTCCTGCGTTTCAACGGCTACCGGGCCCTGACCGCCATCTCGAAGGGCGAAAGCCCTGGCCCAGAGGGTTCGATCTCGAAGCTGGCGTTCGTTCGGGTCACGCAGGCCATGGGCAGCTTGCTCATGGACTTGTCCGGCGCGGCCGGCACCCTCGTCTGCGACGAGAGCCAGTGGTTCCTTGGCGGGCCGGGTGTCCGAATCGGCGGCGGTACCGACGAGGTGATGCGCAACATAATCGGCGAACGAGTCCTCGGGCTCCCGCCTGAGCCCAAACCAACCCCCGCTCATCAATAAGGAGAGCTGAACTTGCCCACCACCGCTACAGGTATCGTCGCCTACGGCACCTACGTGCCGTATTGGCGCCTGGACCGAGCGGCCATCGCCGCCACCCTTGGTGTACCAGCAGGCAAGGGGACGAGGGCGGTGGCGTCCTACGACCAGGACAGCACCACCCTCGGCGTCGAAGCAGGACGAATCGCCATGGCAGCCCGGCCTGACGCCAACCCGCCGGACGCCATCTACTTCGCCACCGCTTCGCCTGCCTACCACGAGAAGACCAACGCCACAGCCATCCACGCTGCCCTCTCCCTCCGGCCTGGCGCCGGCGCCTACGACTTCACCGGCGCCGTCCGCTCTGGCCACGGTGCCATGCAGGCTGGCATGGACGCGGCCGCGGCTGGTCGATCCGCGCTGGTCATCACTGCCGACGTGCGTACCGGCCTTCCGGGCGGACCGGACGAGACCACTGGAGGCGACGGGGCCGGCGCCTTCTGGTTCGGTCAGGGTCCGGACGTCATCGCTGAACCGATCGGATCGGCGTCGACATCTGAGGAGTTCCTCGACCGCTGGCGGCTTCCAGGTTCCCGGGTGGCGCAGGTATGGGAAGAACGCTTCGGGGAATACGCCCTTGTCCCTCTGGCCGAGGCTGCCATCACCGAGGCCTTCAAGGTCGCCGGAATCACCGCCGATGCGGTTGATCACCTGCTGGTGTCGGGCACCCACGCCCGAGCCGCCGGCCGGGTGGCCAAGAGCGTCGGAGCCCGACCAGAGGCGCTCGCAGCCGACACCGTGACGCCCATCATCGGCAACTCGGGCACAGCCCAGGCCAGTCTGGCCTTGGCCGCAGTGCTCGACCGGGCCGAGGCCGGTCAGGTGATCATGACCGTTTCGGTGGCCGACGGGGCCGATGTGGTGATCTGGCGGACCACGGATCAGATCGCTACCTACGCCACCCGGAGGCGGACCACCGTGGCCGCTCAGATCGCGACCGGCCGAAGCGACCTCCCCTACGCCACGTTCCTCACGTGGCGGGGCATCCTCGATCGGGAGCCACCCCGGCGACCCGATCCCGACCGGCTGGGGGCGCCGGTGGCGTTGCGGAGGGAGAGCTGGAAGTTCGGCTTCAGCGCCAGCCGTTGCACCGCGTGTGGGACCCGCCACCTCCCGCCCGCCAGGGTCTGCCTTCGGTGCCGGGTTACCGACCAGATGGTGCCGGAAGTCCTGGCCGATGTGCCGGGCACCATCGCCACGTTTACGGTAGACCGACTCTCTTACTCGCCGTCGCCGCCTGTGCTGGCGGCGGTGATCGACTTCGACGGTGGCGGCCGGCTGCAATGTGAGCTTACCGACGCCGACCCGACCAAGCTGGCGGTCGGCGACCGAGTCGAGATGACGTTCCGGCGGCTCTTTACCTCCGCCGGGATCCACAACTATTTCTGGAAGGCCCGGCCGGTCACGCCGACGGGCGCGGAGGAGGAGAACTGATGGCATCGAACGGGATACGCGACCGAGTAGCGATCATCGGAATGGGGTGCACCCCCTTCGGCGAGCATTGGGACAAGGGTGTCGACGATCTCTGCGTCGACAGCGCCAACCTCGCCGTTTCCTCCGCCGGGATCGAGATAGATGACGTCGATGCCTTCTGGCTCGGGACGGCTTCATCGGGGATCAGCGGTCTCACCTTGTCCAAGCCGCTCAAGCTCGACTACAAGCCGGTTACCCGGGTGGAGAACTTCTGCGCCACCGGATCAGAGGCGTTTCGCAACGCCTGCTACGCGGTGGCGTCCGGCGCCTACGACATGGTGATGTCGCTCGGGGTGGAGAAGCTCAAGGACAGCGGCTACTCAGGTCTGACCGGAAGCTTCCCGCCCGACGACGGCAGCGATATCCCGCTCGCTCCCCCGGCCGCCTTCGCCCTTCTCGCTCCCGCCTACGCGGATCGGTACGGCGTCGATCAGTCCGAGCTGAAAGAGGTCTTCACCCGCATCGCCTGGAAGAACCACCACAACGGGTCTCTCAACCCACTGGCCCAATACCGCAAAGAGGTATCCAAAGAGACCATCGCCTGCTCGCCGCTGGTGGCCGGGGCGCTGGGGATATTTGACTGTTCTGGGGTCGCGGATGGCTCCGCGGCGGCGATCATCGTGAGGGCCGAGGACGCCCACCGGTATACCGAGAAGCCTCTCTATGTCAAGGCCTTGTCATTCGTCGCCGGACCTGCGACAGGGACGATGGACCCCGAGTACGGCTACATCAGTTTCCCCGAGGTGGTGCGCACCGCGGCTGATGCGTACAGCCAGGCCGGGGTTACCGACCCTCGGGCCGAGATCGCCATGGCCGAGGTGCACGACTGCTTCACTCCGACGGAGATGATCCTCATGGAGGACCTGGGTTTCTCGGAGCGGGGCCAGGCGTGGAAAGACTGTCTCGCCGGCGCCTTCGACCTCGACGGCGAGCTGGCGGTCAACCCCGACGGGGGGCTGAAGAGCTTCGGGCATCCCGTGGGCGCCTCGGGCCTCCGGATGCTCTACGAGTGCTGGCTGCAGCTGCGGGGCGAAGCTCCCGACGCGCGGCGGGTGCAGGCCATCGACCGGGGCCGGAAGCTCGGCCTCACCCACAATCTCGGTGGCTGGCCCGGCGCGTGCGTGAGCTTTGTGGCCCTGGTCGGCAACGAGTTGGGCTAGCTGATTGCTGCGATCACACCTGCAGCCTTGAGGCGGGCTTGGGCCGCCTCGTCGTAGCCGAGTCCCCTCATGATCTCGAGCGTCTGCTCGCCGAGCACAGGGGGCGGCAAGGCGACGCTCCATTCCGCGCCCATCATCCGGACCGGGACCGTGACAAAGCGGAGGCCCTGGTATCGGGGATCGTCGCTCTGGGCGAACATCTGACGGGCCTCGGCGTGAGGATTGTCCGGCAGGTCACTTGGTTCGAGGACAGGGGAGACGGGAACGTCGGCGGCTAGGAGCGTCTGCATCCAATCATCGAGGGTGCGGGTGCGCATCACCGTTTCGATGTCTTCCCGCAGGGTCTGGTCGCTCTCTCCGTAGTCCATGGGACCGTCGTAGCAACCCCGTTCGGCCCACTCCTCCTTATCCGCTGCCCGGCAGAACGCGACCCAGAACTTCTTCTCGATCGGGCAGATGAGCAGCACCTTGTCGTCCTTGGTGCCATAGACGTTGTACTTGGGCCCGGGCCCTCCCGGGCGCAACGGGTGATCGAACGTGTCGTCCGGTCCCAAGTTGAGCGCCGGCGGAATGGCGCTGTTGGCGGCCACCGCCCCGTCCCAGCAGGAGATGTCGAGATACGTGCCCTCGCCGGTCACGCTCCGGCGATACAGGGCGGCCGCGACGGCAAGGGCGGCATTGGCCCCGCCCATCTCCAATCCCAGCGCGGAGGCCATGGCGATCTCCGGGCGCCCATCCGAATTCCGTTCGATGTGGAGCAGCCCGCCGGCGGCGTCGATGTTCATGCCGTGCGACGGCAGGTCCCGGTAGGGGCCGGTGAGGCCATAGCCCGTGACCGAGCAGTAGATGATGTCGGGTTTGGCCCGGCGCACCGACTCGTAGTCGAGTCCGAGCCGTTCAAAGGTTCCCGGCTTGGATAGCTCGACGATCACATCGGACGTGGCCAGCAGCTCGAAGAAGATCCGCCGTCCCTCGTCGGACTTCAGGTTGAGGCCCAGGCTCTTCTTGTTGCGGTTGAGCATCAGGTAAAAGAGACCTATCCCGTGCTCGGAAGAGATCGGTGGCAGGCCTCGCAGATAGTCGCCGTAGGGGGGTTCCTCGATCTTGATGACCTCAGCCCCGAGATCGGCCAGTCGCATCGTCGCGGCCACTCCCAGGCGGCAGAGATCCAAGACGCGGACTCCCTCGAGCAGCGGGATCATGAACGCGCTGCTGGCTGCTCGATACGGAACTCGACCTTGGGGACTGGGGGCGGATCAGTGGAGCGCCCCGCGAAGAGCTCGATCCTGGCTTTGGCCAGCTCATCGACCGACCAGCGCCCATCCGTGGTGACCTTGTTGACCGAGACCCACGGCTGCAGCAATTCGACCGTCCCGCCGTAAAGGAGGAAGGTCTGCCCGCTGATGTCGGCCGCTTCGTCGCCGGCCAGGTAGGCAACCCAGGGGGCCACGTTGTCTGGATGGTATACGTCGAAGGCCCCGTCTGCTGGGGCCCCGAAGACCTCCTCGGTCATACGGGTCCTAGCTCTGGGGCAGATGGCGTTGCACGTCACGCCGTACCTGGCCATCTCCCGGGCCACGATAATGCTCATGCCGGCGATGCCGGACTTGGCCGCTCCGTAGTTGGACTGGCCCGGGTTGCCGTAGAGGCCCGATGTCGACGACGTCAGGATGATCCGACCGCCTGCGGCCTCTCCCGATTCCTTGGCCCGCTTGCGCCAGTAGGCCGTGGCAAACCGGACCGGCACGAAATGGCCCTTGAGGTGGACCCGCATGACCGCGTCCCAGTCGTCCTCGCCCAAGTTGAAGATCACCCGGTCCCGGAGAATCCCCGCATTGCAGACAAGCACGTCGAGGCGGCCGAAGGTTTCGATGGCCTGCTCGATCAGACGCTGGCCGCCGATCCAGTCGGCCACGTCGTCGTAGTTGGCGATCGCCGTTCCGCCGAGAGAGGTGATCTCTTTTACCACCTCTTCAGCCGGCCCGCCCTGCTGGCCCTGCCCGTCCCGCTCCGACCCGAGATCATTGACGACGACCGCGGCGCCTTCGGAGGCCAGCAGCATGGCCTCGCCCCGGCCCACTCCCCGGGCCGCGCCCGTGACGATCGCTACTTTCCCGTCGAGTGAGCCCATCTCAAGAGGTGTCCTTTCGGTTCAAGGGGAGTGCCCGGGCAACGAGTGGCGGCCAGGCAGGCGGAAGCCCGGGTCACCGGGGCAGGTCCCGTATCGGGTACCGGTGACTCCCGGGGCGTTGCACACGTCGTTGAGCAGGTAGGCCGGAATCTTCGGCCAGGCGGACTGGTAGGGGCCGTATGCGAAGTCGGGAACGGAGGCGGGGATCCAGACGATGAACTGCATGACCGCGTAGAGGGCAAGGAAGATGATCACGCGCTGGCGCCGAGGCGAATAGTGCTCCAAGTTGCGTTCCACCAAGGTACGGCCGGAATCGTCCCTGAAGACTCGCACCGCGGCCGGGAGCGAGAAGAACAAGGCGCCGGCCAAAGCCTCGGGGTAAGCGAATCGCAGCCCGGTGCCGACGTTGAGGGAGAGCCACGACGGGGCCGTATAGCTCCACAGGCCCAGGGAGATGCAGACCGGTTCGAGCGCCAGGTCGATGACCAGTCCGCTCAGCACGAGCAAAAGGAGCAACTTGGCTGTAGAAATGCCCGGCCAGCGCGTCCGGACCCACCGGATCGGCCGCTCGGCCACGATGGCGATGCCGAGAAGTCCGAAAGCTTCCAGGGGGAAGAGGAACAGAAATGGATCGGGTACCCGGCCGCAGTCGGGGTTGACAACGAGCGGCATGTGTCCGCACATGTTGTTGAGATTGACGAAGTTGGAGCTAAACAGGAATGTCGGCTCGAAGAAGTTGACACCGACGTCGCTCCAGCACATGGTGGCTGCGGCGATGCAGAACATGGCGTCGAAGGTCAGGCGGCGCTCCTGGATGACCTCGCGCCCGACGTGGATCATGACGGGTATAGCTACCGCGACCGAGAGTCCCTCCAGGATGTGCGCCGCGATCCAGTCGGTCGATCCGGAGGTCTGAAATTGGGTGACCTCGTGCGGGTGGCCCGTAGCCCAGGCCACGATCGTCCAGGCCTCCCAGAACAGCACGGGCACCCCGATGAGCGCGAGGTACTGCGGCCATGACCAGTGCCCAGACCTCGGGGCGACGGCGGGCGTCCGAAGCGAATCCAGGACCGCCGCGTCACCGGAACGGGCCATGTGGCGTTATACCAGCTCGACACCCGACATGGCGTCGAGCACCTTGGTGAAGGCCTTCATGTGCTTCATGAGCGCGGCCAGGTTGCCGTCCACCTTCAGCTTGCCCCTGGTGATCGCCATCATGGGGTTGGTCTTGCCCTCCAAGAGGGATCGCCACGTGTCGGGTGCGGCCGCCAGATCGAAATCCACGGACCGGTCGTCAGGGCCAGCCTCTCGGACCTCGGTGATCTTCCCTTCGTCGAAGTTGACGAAGAAGACCTTGTTGATCGGTTCCTTGTAGGTGAAGGTCATCTTGTAGGTGATGCCCTTGCCCGTCTCCGCCCACTCGGGGTCGTTGTCCAGGGCCTTGGCCATCTCTTCGTAGACCTCGACAGTTCCGAACTTGGCCATTGTTCTCCCCCAGATAGCGGTCGTCGTGCGAGCCTAGAGCCGACGCGTGCGCACCGTCAAGTAACTATTTACATTACATTGGGCAGCGGCGTCAAACTCCCGACAGGTAGCTGTCGATCATGGTGATGAGGCCGTCGCGGAGAGCCCGATCGTCGGTCAGGGGACCGGCGATGGCCGCTATGGCGGCTTGCCGAGGCGACAGCCCATGGGCCATCAGTCTTCCTGCCGCGATGAGTGTCCGGGTGGACGCCACCTCTTTGAGGTCGCTGTCCTGAAGACGACGGATGGCCTGACCGAACGATATGAGCCGGTCGGCCAGGGAGCCGTCGACACCTGACTCGTGCAGCAAGATATTGCGTTCTATCTCGGCTGGGGGGAAGCCCAACTCGATGGCTACCATGCGCTGGCGGGTCGATACCTTGAGGTCCTTGAGGACGCTCTGGTAGCCCGGGTTGTAGGAGACGACCAGCCCGAATCCGTCGGCGGCAGGGAGGCGGATGCCGCCTTGCCGCTCGAGGGTCAATTCCCGGCGGTGGTCAGCCAGGGGATGGATGGCGACGATGCTGTCCTGGCGGGCTTCCACGATCTCGTCGAGGTAGCAGATCCCACCCTGGCGGACCGCGTGAGTCAAGGGACCGTCGACCCATACGGTCTCGCCGCCCGTGAGGATGTAGCGGCCGACGAGGTCGGCGGTAGTTATGTCCTCGTGGCACGAGACGGTGAAGAGCGGTACCCCGAAGCGGTACGCCATGTGCTCGACCAGACGGGTCTTCCCGCAGCCCGTTGGGCCCTTGAGCATGACCGAGAGCTTCGCCTTCCAGGCGGATTCGAAGATCTCGACTTCCTCCGCGACCGGCAGGTAAAAGGGCTCACCGCCGGCTGCATCGGAGTGGCTGACTATGTCGGCCTCCTCGGTAGCGGTCATGGCCGCTTCGTGAGCTCGGGCACGGTAGCGGGCAGCTTGCTGCCAGCCGGCAAGAACAGGCTTCCGGTGGGTGTCACATGAGCCGATCCGTTACCTATCGGGATCGGCACGTACTTGCCGGAGCAGATGTAAGTGGTGCCCGGTCCGCACAGATTGTCGGTCAGGTAGGACCGGTTGGAGATACTCGATGGCCAGTTGGCCTGGTGGATGACGAAGAACTGGATCGGGACGTTGTAGGCGAACAGGAACAGGAAGTTGCATATGCCGGCGAGGGCCAGGAACCGAAGTCCGGTCTTCTTCTTCCCGCTCACCCGCACCTGGTCGATGCCCCTCTCGGCCAGCGTCTCACCCTTGTCGTCGCGGAAGTACCGTACCGACGCCCACAGGGTCCAGACGCCACCCCAGAAGAAGGCCTCGTAGATGGGGTACTGGAACCTGGTGCCGTGCCACAGGGTCAGCCAGGGGACCGTGCTGGGATAGCTCCAGAAGCCCAGCGCCATCAGTATCGGCTCGAGGAGGGCATCGAAGACCATGAACGTGAGGAAGGTGAGCGACAGGATCCCGAACGTTCCCATCTCTGGCCACCGGGCTTTGATCTTGCGCATTAGGACCGATCCCACCACGGCGGCGCCGAAGACCAGGTAGATGTAGATCGGATCCACCCAGAGCGTCGGCTCCGCGATCTGATTCGAGTGGGGGAGCGGCCAACCGGGAATGTTGTGGGTCCAGTTGCCGAAGTTGAGCATGTAGGAGTTGTAGGTGAAGCTCACGCTGGACCAGTTGGACATCGGGTCCTGCCACCAGATGGTGCCAAACACCAGGCACAGCAAGCCGTCGGTGGTGATGTGGCCTTCCTTGCGCCACGGCTTCACCAGGAAGTGCCACAGGAATACCAGGAGACACGGGACGCCGAGCGCCTGCCACCCGTCGAGCACCCACTTGTCCCAGGTTGGGATCGGTGTCGCTCCGTGGGGGGTGGCCGTGGCGTTGCCCGAGACGATCCAGCCGATTACCGCATACGCTTCGATCGCCAGGAAGATGGCTCCGATTACCGCCCAGACCATGACCGGCCGGGTCTTTCGTTCGGTCACCGCTTGCTCGTGCAGTACGAGCGGCTCCCGATCCGTCGTGATGGCCATCCGTCCCTCCCAGTGGCGCGGACGCTCGATGAACGAGCGTGTTAAGGGAAAGCTAAGCAGTACCAGAATCCCCTGTCAAGTACTCAGAGGCCGGCTTCTGCTCCCGGTAGCGGGCCCGGAGGATCTGCTTGTAAAGCTTGCCGGTGTCGAGCCGAGGGAGCTCCTGCTCGAAGTCGACCGACCGGGGGCACTTGTAGGAAGCCAGGTGTTGCCGGCAGAAGTCCAGCAACTCCGCGGCCAGTTCAGGTCCGGCGTCCGACCAGTCGATCGGCTGCACCACAGCCTTCACGGATTCACCCAGGTCCTGGTCTGGGACTCCGATGACTGCGGCGTCGAGCACCTTCGGGTGGGTGACCAGGACGTTCTCCGCCTCCTGGGGGTAGATGTTGACCCCGCCGGCAATGATGGTGAACGCCTTGCGGTCGGTGAGATACAGAAACCCTTCATCGTCTACATACCCCACATCACCGACCGTTGCGAAGCCGTCTTGGTTGTGAGCGCCCGCCGTCTTCGGTTCGTCGTTGTGGTACTTGAAGCTGACGCCTCCTTCGAACCAGACCGTGCCGACCTGACCGTTGTCGACTGGCGTGCCGTCGTCGTCCAGGATGTGGATCGTGCCGAGGACCGAGCGCCCGACCGACCCAGGGTGGGAGAGCCACTTGTCCGAGGTGATGTGGGTAGCTCCCACACCTTCCGTCGCCGAGTAGTACTCCCACAGGATCGGTCCCCACCAGTCGATCATCTGCTTCTTGACGGTAGCGGGACACGGCGCGGCGGCGTGAATCGCCCAGCGATGAGACGACAGGTCAAACCGTGACCGCTCCTCCTCCGGCAGTTTGAGCATTCGCACGAACATGGTCGGGACCCACTGGCTGTGGGTTACGGAGAAGCGCTCGATGAGCGCGAGTGCCGCGGCGGGCTCGAAGTGCTCCATCACGACCACGGTGGCGCCTCGTCGCTGCACGGCCATGGACCACAACAGCGGTGCCGAGTGGTACATCGGGGCGGGTGACAGGTACACCGCGCCATCCTGCATCTCCAGCAGCTCGAGAAAGCCGCCCAGGATATCGAGGCCCTGGCCGAGCGGGGCCAGTGAAAGCGGGCGCATGATGCCCTTCGGGCGGCCGGTGGTCCCGGACGAGTAGAGCATGGCTTCGCCTTCGCACTCGTCCTCGATGGGATCGGTGGGGTAGCCGGCGATCTCCCGCTCGTAGCTTGCCCAACCAGCTTCCGTACCGTCGACCATGAGTCGGACCGCCACGGCCGGGGTCAGGGCGGAGTCGAGGCGGGTGGCCACCGGGGCCAGCCGGTGGCTCGATACCACCACCTTCGCAGCGCAGTCGTCGACGATGTACGCCGCTTCAGGCGCGGTCAGGTGAGAATTGATCGGTGTGTAGTAAAGGCCAGAACGCTGCGCGCCCCACGCCACTTCGAGGAACCGGAGATGGTTCTCCACCATGATGGCAATGTGGTCACCGGGGCGAAGCCCCCGGTCGTGGAAGAGCTGGGCCAGCTGGTTGGACCGTCGGTTGAGGTCGCCATAGGTCACGGTCTCACCGCTCGATGCCATTATCACCGCTGGTCTCTCCGGGCTCTGGTCGGCAATGGCGGCGGGATGCATCTACGCCGAGCTCCTTCCAGAAATGGCGAAATGGCCCAGGGAGGACGTGGGCTTACCCCGCTCATCACGCCTCCGGCCGCTCGCCGCTTTCAGGGCTGACCCAAAGAGGGGGAGGAGGTGGCGTCCCATGTCGTTGGGACTGAGCAGACCGACATGGCTGACATGACCCCACAAGCGTTCGAGCGCGGCCTCATCAGTCGAGGTCCCGACGCTTAGGCATACGCAGCCGACGGCCTGATCGACAGCTTCCGACAGGGCCCGACGGGTGTCGTGCTCGGCGTAGCTGCCCTGGTAGTCATCGTCGTACGGGAACCCGTCGGAGATCACCACCAGAAGCCGGTTGGAGGTGCCCGCTTTGGTGGCGGCCAAGTGAGTCGAGTGGCGGATGGCGGCGCCCATCCTGGTAAACCCGGCGGGCTCTATGGCTGCCAGACGCTTGAGGGCGCCTTGATCGAGGCGACCCTCGAAGTCCTTGACCCGCAAGAACCGGATTTGATTGCGGCCCCGCGACGTAAAGCCGTAGCAGGCCACCCGGTCTCCGACTTCCTCGAGCGCCATCACCAGGTTCGCCGCCAGCATCCGCTGCCGTTCCCAGATGGGGTCTCCGCTCGCATGCCGTTCGCCGGTCGAACCCGAGGCGTCGATGAGCACGATGACCCCGAGGTCATGGGCGCTGCGCAGTCGGGCCTGGTACACCCTGGGATCTTCGATCTCGCCCGTTGCCAGCTCTGTGGCCAGGTTTGTTATGGCTTCGGGATCAAGGCTGTCGCCTTCCTCCTGGCGGTCGTGACGACGGTAGGCCAACCCCAGGCGAGCTAGCTGACGCCGGAGGAGCGGGTCGATCCGAGGGTGGTCCACAGCCTGGTCCGGCCGCGGCGGGGGATCGAACTCGCCCACTCGGCACCAGGCCTCGCGGTAGCAGCGGCGATGCCAATCCCACTCGGGGTAGCAGAAGTCGCCTGTCGGCTCCGCGGCGTTGAGGAACTCCAGACCCGGTGGAGCGGCGATCGCACGGGCGTTGGCGCCGACCTTGTCAGCGACCGCCTGGCTCCCAACCGGCATGTCGGCCGATCCTCCGTTGTCGTCCGGCGACGGTCTCCGGCTCATACCCATCTGGTTGCGCAGCATCTTCAAGAGGGGGTTCTCCCAGTTGAGCGGCGACGACAACAGCTTGAGGATCTTCGACTCGTCGGAGTCCTCGTCGTCGTCGAGTTCGGGGAGTGACTCGTCGTTCGTCTGGCTAAGCGACCCCTTCCCGGTCGGCGACGTGGCACTGGCCGCGCCACCTCCGCGCAGCAATTTGCTGGGACGCATTACCCCGAAGTGCTCTGGAGCGGGTGGTATCCGCTCCCCGTCCAACGCTCGCTTGAGCGACTCGTGCGCTGACACCGACAGACGTCCATTCCAATGGTCGTCTACCGCGGTTCGCACCGTCGGGGGCACACAATGGCCGATCATGTTGATCGCCCGTGCGGCCTCGAGCGTCATGTACCGGCGGGCCGGCGTGGCCCGGCCCAGGAGTCGCGCCGCCAGCCGAGGCTCGAAGCTGCCGACGCCGGCCATGGCGCTCTGGATGACCACGGCGACCAGGACGTCGGGGCCGTCCGCCATCGGAACGTGGATCACCTCGCCGTCGGAGTACGCCCGCTCGATGTCACTGCCACGCACGGCGAGCTTGCGCCCGGCCACCGCGCTGGCGAGAAGTGAATAGCGAGTGTGATCCGAGCCGGCTTCGTCGCTCGCATCTTCCACCTCTGGAGCGCTCACCGCCGCAGGAACCATGGAAGGTACCGTAGCCCCTCGCGACATCGGATGTAACTAGACATCCGATGTCAACTTTCCTAGCGACGTACCTGCTGGCGCGGTTTCCTACTGGACCGAGGGGCCCGGCCCCGTGTCACGGAACCGGCTTCAGGTTGGGCTATCAGTCCTCGCAGTACCAGGTCGGACGCTTGTCGGACCAGTTCGGCGTCCGATGTCGCCGTAACATCGAGGTGTTCTCGGTAGACCACCTGCGTGACGGCGGCGCCCAGCACTTCCGCGGCCAACCGGGGGGCAACCGGACGGAAGGTTCCTTCGTCGATCCCTTTGGCGATGAGGTCCGCGACGAAATCGAGACCGATGTTGACGTGGTCGTCAAACAGCCGACGGGCCGGCCCGTAGGCCTCGATGTCCTCGATGAAGGTCGTCCAAGGAGGACGGAAGATGGTTATGCCCTCGGACAGGAACGTCTCGATCTGCTCGGCCGCGTCTCCAGCGCTGGCCAACCCGTCCCTGGCCCGCTCACCCAATCGCCGCCACATCCGATCGAGGACGAGCAGGAACATCTGCTCCTTGGTCGGGGCGAGGTCGTACAGCGTCTTCCGGGAGCATCGCGCGCTGGCTGCCAGTTCGCCGACTGTGGTCTTGCGCAAGCCCCGCTCGAGAAAGATCGCTTCGAGCGCGTCCAAGATCTCCTCTTGGCGAGGCGAGTACCTGTCCTGGTGGCCCATGATCGCCCGGATCCGGTCCGCGGCCGACGAGGCCGCAGCCACCTCACTGAGTCGTTCAACCACGGACGCCTCCCCGCCACAGGTCGACGGAGGGTAGGTGGTCGGTCATGTACCACAGACAATATCGAGGTACTTCAAACAATATGCCGATGAGACCTTTCACGCCTTTTGCCCGCTCAGCCGTTATCCTCGCACCATGCTGCCGATCGACGCCACGACGGCCGAAGGCGCCAACGATCGGCAAGCGATCACGGCCGAACGGCGCCAGCGCATTGTCGATGCGTCGCGCCGGGTTTTCCTCGAGCGGGGGCTGGTCCGGGCGCGGACCCGCCAGATCGCCGAAGCCGCCGGGGTCAAGGAGGCCATTCTCTACAGTCACTTCGCCTCCAAGGAGGAGATCTTCTCCGCCGCCATATTTGATCCGCTCGAAGCATTGATCAGCGAGATTTTCGCGCGGGTCGACCTCCTGGGCACGGCTGACGAACACACCCGTCAACGAATCTTCGTCGAGGGCCACATCCGGTTTATAGAGGTCATGAAGGAGGTCGTTCCGCTGTTCGGCGTGGCGCTCTACTCCAACGTCGAGGTCGGGCGACGATTCTTCACCGGGCGTCTCCTGCCCTTGTTCAACTCCTGGTTCAAGCTGACCGAGCGGAGCGTCGAGGGTTGGTCCCACCGCAATGCCAACCCTCGCACCGTGGCCATGGCGGCCTGGGGGATGCACTTCGGGATGGCGCTCGATGCGGCGATGACCGACGACGAGCTCGACGTGACCGGCACCGCTCGAAAGGTGGCAGACGTGTTGTACTACGGCCTGCTGAGGCCGGAACCGTCAGGGAAGTCGAAGAGGTCACGTAAGGCGACGGCGCTGCCTCCACGCTGATTGACGCGGGGCAAACCCGAAGTTCGTAACTGTTTACTTGACGGGTTCACCGAGTCACCGTAGGATCCCCTTCGTGGCCGAACCTGCCCCCTGGATCATCTCGGTGGACGACCACGTGTTCGAGCCGGCCGAGATCTGGGAGTCCCGCCTGCCCCGCCGGTACGTCGACCAGGGCCCTCGGGTGGAGCGCAAGAGGATCGCGCGACAAGCGCGGGGTAAGGGTGGAGGTTTCGATCAGTGGATCGAGTCGGACGACGGGACCTGGTGTGATGTCTGGCGTTACGAGGAGCTCTTCTATCCGCTGACGCGCGCCTTCGCCGCGGTCGGCGGAACCGGCCGTGACTTCGATGCCGTGACCTTCGACGACATCCGACCAGGAGCCTGGCGGCAGAAGGACCGGCTGGCCGACATGGACACGAACCATGTCGAGGCGGCCCTGTGCTTCCCGAACACTCTGCCCCGGTTCTGCGGGCAGGCATTTTATGAAGCGCCCGATCACGACCTTGCCCTCCTCTGCGTGCAGGCCTACAACGACTGGCTGCTTGACGAATGGTGCGGAGGGGAGGGCGCGGGACGGCTGTTCGGCGCGACCATCGTCCCGCTCTGGGACCCGGACCTGGCCGCGGTCGAAGTACGGCGTTGCGCGGGCAAGGGCGGGATCGCCATCACCTTTCCCGAGAGCCCACATCCTCTCGGTCTGCCGTCGTTGCATGACAAGAGGCACTGGTGGGATCCGGTGTTCGAGGCCTGTCAGGAGACAGACACCATGTTGTGTATGCACGTGGGATCGTCATCTCGCATGCCGACCACCTCGCCGGATGCGCCCTTCGTGGTCAGCGGGGTCCTCACCTTCCAAAATGCGCTCGGCTCCCTGACCGATTTCATATTCTCCAAGACGCTCGAGCGCTTTCCCCGGCTCAAGATCGCCTACTCCGAGGCGCAAGTCGGGTGGATGCCGTTCGTGCTGGAACGAGCGGACAAGCTGTTTGCCCGCAGTTACACGGGCCTCCAGCAGCCGCCATCGAGCTATGTCGCCGGCCGGGTGTTCGGTTGCATTTTCGACGACGAGACCGGACTGCGCAACCGCGACGCCGTCGGGATGGACCAAATCTGCTTCGAGACCGACTATCCCCACGCCGATTCGACCTTCCCGGATTCACAAGCAACGCTCCTCGGCCTGGCCAAGTCAGCCGGGCTCACTGACGATGAGCTCTACAAATTGGCGCGCGGCAACGCCATCAGCGCCTTTCAGCTGCAGCGCATCGGCATCGAGCACTAGGCGCGCCCTATCGGCTGGGCACGGCCCTATCGGCTGGGCGGCCGTCGGCTCGCGGGCGCCTGCGGGGTTCGCTTCCTCGGTGCCGGCCGGGTCCGAATGCCGTCGAGGAAAACCCGGATCACCGCCCGAGTGCTCTCGGGGGGGACCCGTCCTTGCTTCGGCAGCTCGGTGATAGCCAGCAGCAGAAGGGCTCCGAACAGGGAGATCAGGAGCAAGTCGACGTCGGCGATGGTCAACTCTCCGGTCTGGCAACCCTCGAGCAGCAATTGCCGGATCGGACCGTACCCGACTTTCTGAAGATCCAGGAGGCGGGGTACCAGCGAACCCGTTTCGGACAGGACCCGAAGGAAGCTGAAATTGATGGACGGGTGGTCGTCACCGATCGACATGGCCGCGACGAGGGCTCGCTCGAGGCGCTCCGACACGGTGCCCTTCCCTTCCGCGGCCGCGGTCGCGGCCTCGAGGAAGCGGAGCATGACGTCCTCGGCAAGGAAAGAGAGCAGGTCGTCTTTGCCGGAGAAGTAGTAGTAGAGGGTGGCTCGGGGGATGCCGGTCGCCTCGGTCACACGGGGAAAGGTGACGCCGCCCGGACCGCTGAGGAATTCGGGGGCCATGGCCCGAAGGCGGTCGGCCATCTCGACAGGCACCGATTTCAATCGTCATCCTTTCCCGCCGTCCAAAGAAGGGGCTGGACGAAAGTTTAGACGGTAGCGCGGAGTACATCCCGTTGCGGTTTACTTGTCCCATGCCGACCCTGGAGCGCCAAGGGAAGGTTTTCCTTCTCGACCTCGGTCCGGACGAGAATCGTTGGACGCCAACTTGGATGGAGTCGTTCGGCGAGCACCTCGACCGTATCGAGTCGAGCCCGGGTGCCCGGGCCTTGGTCACGTTGGCCTCAGGGAAGTACTGGAGTACGGGGCTGGATCTGGCTTGGTTGGAGGCCAACCCCAAGGAGACCCGGCCGATCGGACGATTGTTCCTGGAACTACTCGCCCGAATGTTGACGCTGCCCGTGCCATGCGTGGCAGCCATCCAGGGACATGCCGTAGGCGCGGGCGCCATGCTGGCGATCGCTCACGACTTTCGGGTGATGAGTTCTGAGCGGGGGCGGCTCTGGTTCCCCGAGGTGGATCTCCACCTGAGCTTCACTGACGGAGTGTCCGCCTTGATCCAGGCCAAATTGTCCCCGCCCGCCGCCCACCGCTCAATGCTCACCGGACACCGATGGTCCGCAGTCGAGGCCCATGCGGCTGGCATAGTCGACGCCGTCGCCACTTCGGACCAAGTGACGACAACCGCACTCGACTTGGCTACGTCTCTGGCCGCCAAGGACGGCGGCACGCTGGGAGCCATCAAGCGCCGGATGTACGCCAACGAGCATTCGGCCCTGCTCGACGACGCGGCCGCCGTGGCCCGGGGTGATTCGGTGGGGGATTGGACGGATGTTTAGTATTATGTCTAACATATCGTCTCGTCAGAGGACGGAGTGCAACCATGACCGACCTGTATGCCGTGGAGGACCACACCCAGTACCGTCGCCGGAAGACCGCCGAGGTGGTCGAGCGGTCCAGCAAGCTGGATGGTCCGGCCAGCCGACTCACCGACGATGAGTGCGGACCGGACCGAATCCCGAAGGAGGTATACACCTCCCGGGACTGGTTCGACCTCGAGAAGGAGTATCTCTGGCCGCACGTGTGGCAGATCGCGTGCCGCGAACACGACATCCCCGAGGTCGGGGATTACTTCGAGTACGAGATCGTGGACGAGACGATCCTCATCGTGCGCACCGGGCCAGCCACGATCAAGGCCTACTTCAACGTCTGCCAGCACCGAGGCCGCAAGCTCAAGGAGGGATGCGGGCGAGCCGAGCGCCTTCGCTGTGGGTACCACGGCTGGTGCTGGGATCTCGAAGGAAATGTGGTGGAGATACTCGACCCCTTCGACTTTCGGCCGGAGACGATTCGCTCTGTCGATTTGGCTCTGAAGCCGGTCCAGGTCGATACCTGGGGCGGTTTTGTATTCGTCAACATGGATAGCGACGCTCCACCCCTGAGCGAGGCGATCGCCCCGATGCCCGCTCGTGTCGACCGCTACCTGCCGGAACGGCTCCGCTTGAAATCATGGAAGCGCATCGTGCTCCCTATCAACTGGAAGGTCGGAGTCGACGCGTTCCACGAGGGCTATCACGCGTTCGGTACCCATCCTCAGCTCGCCGGCTATATGGACGACACCCGCACCGGACTTTACGAGCGCTGGGACAATGGCATGACCCTTCTCGGGGCATCGAACTGGCTGGAGACGATGGCGATGCCGAGCAGGAGGTTCGGGATCAACCCGGATCCGAAGGATGTTCTGATGACCATGCTCGAGGACCTCATCAACTCCGGCGTCCTGAGCGGGGATGATCTGGCCTTGCTGGATCTGGTCAAAGACATGGAGTTCCCACCCGGTGACGAAGGACTCGAGCTGATCCGGTCGATGTTCGCCGGCTATCGGCGGACCCAGATGGCGACTCTGGGCGTGGACGTCTCGGAGTGGCCGGACTCCGACGTGGTGGCGCCGGAGCAATTCTTGCTGTTCCCCAATACCGTCGGGCCGTTGCAACTCGGCACCGGCCTGTTCTTCCGCTTTCGTCCCAACGGCGACGACCACCGGAGCTGCATCTTCGACTACTGGGACATGCAGTTCTACCCCTTGGGGGAGGAACCAGACGTGACGGTGGAAGACGTGGCGGACACCTCGTTGGAGAGCTGGGGTCAGCTCGTCTACCAGGACCTGGTCAACCTGCTCGCAGTGGGGCGAGGGATGCGGAGCCGAGGATTCTCCGGCCCCCGCTTCGGATACCAGGAGAACAACCTCAAGTTCTACTACCGCAAGTTGGCTGAGATGCTCGGATGGAAAGGGCAGCCCCGGGTACCCGCATACTGATGGGTGTTGGGAGCAGATAGGTGGACACAGATCCACACCGGCGTCCTGTCGACACGTCCGTAAAGGGCTCCGTCGTGGTGCGGGTGGAGCCCATCGGCGTCGACGTAGTGGTGCCGGAGAAGACGTCGTTGATGAGAGCAGCCGAGGCCATGGGTCTCAAGTGGCCGACGGTGTGCGGCGGAGACGCAGAGTGCGGAACGTGCTTCGTCAGCATTGACGAAGCCGTGGCTCCCTGCCTTCCTCCCGTGGCGCCCAAAGAAGAGCAGGGCCTGCAGCTGGTTCCGCGCTGGAAGCGGCAGCAAGCGGGAGTGGTGGTCCGCCTGGCGTGTCAGCTTCGTCCCACCTCGAATCTGATCGTCGAGAAGCGGGGCGTCCGCTGGCGGCAAGAGGGCGGGATTGATTCGCCCGCTATTAGTAAGTAACTTGTTACTCGACAATGACGCAGACCGTTGCGCTGACCCCGGTGGTCGACGACCTTCACCGGCGGACGAGGATCCTCGTCGTCGCTCTACTCGCGGTGCTCGTCCTCGCCGCGGTGCTGATCAGCTTCGCCCAGACGGGGGTCGGCGGAACGAGCTTGGCCAACCCCCATCCGGTAGGGACCTACATCTACGACGGCGTACCTCGTGCCCACCCGCCGTTCTTGGGGATCACCAACTGGCCGTTGGTCTTCGAGGTCCTCAGCCTGGTCCTCAACTTGGCTTGCTGGGCGACGTTCGGTTGGCTCTGGTGGAGGCGGGGCACCATCCATCCGGCCCTGATATTGATGTTCGCACTGTGGATCGCGGTCTGCCTCACCGACCCACTGGCGAACTGGGGCTACTCGGCCGCCTACGACCCCCGGATGCTGCACTTTCCAATCCACTGGCCGTACGTGTCGCTTGCTCCGACGGTGGAGCCGCTCTCCGCGGTGGCGGGCTGGCAATGGTGGTATCTGCTGCCCGGGTTGGCTGGATTCGGGATCTGGCGGCATGCGTCCCGAAGAGTGACCCCCCGGGCGTGGATCAACCGGCACCCATTATGGGGTCTGTTTCTGATCGGTTTCGCGGTCGGCGCGGCGATAGATGTGGTGGCCGAGCTGGTATTCATCAAGAGCGGGGTCTACACCTACACCCAATTGAAAGGTCCGTTGGTTGGCGGAGGCCATACTTGGCAATTCCCCGTCGTCTGGGGTCCGCTCTTCCAGATCTTGCTCTACGGCCTGACCACGGTGTTCTTATGGCGGGATGACCGAGGTCAGACCGTCTGCGGACTGCTGGGAGCACGATTGCGCCTCTGGCGACACCGACCGGTAGCCCGTGAAGTCGCCATCGCCTCCTCTGTCCTGCTGGTCTCCTACTTGCTGGCGATCGGCACCATGGCCATCCTGAAATACAACGCCAGCACCATTGCCAAGCCGTGGCCGTACCAGGAGACCAAGACCTACGATCCGACCGGCCTTTGGCAACGACAAGGTCAACCCGGTCCGTTCTACAAAGGCAACTGACGTGACGGTTCACTACGAAAGGAACGTGTAACCATGCCCATCGATCCCAGCACCGTCGGCAGCACTGGCGATATTTTCGAAGCCAGTTGGGACTCGAAGGACTGCCTGCTCTACGCCCTGGGGGTTGGCGCGGGGGTCGCGGATCCGACTGGGTTCGAGCTCGAGTTCACCACGGAGAACTCCACCGGGATCGAGCAGCGAGTCCTACCGACGTTCCCCGTCGTGGTAGTGCTCGGTGCCCAGATCACGGCGCTGGCCCAGATCGGAACCTTCGACCACACCATGCTGGTCCACGGCGAGCAGGGAGTCGAGCTGCACAAGCCGCTGCCCGTGTCAGGTCAGGTTCGGGCCCAAGCCACGGTCACGGGTATCTATGACAAGGGCTCTGGGGCGGTCGTGTCCACCCGGACGACGTCCACCGACGTTGCTGACGGGCAAGAGATCTTCACCTTGACGTCATCGGTCTTCATCCGGGGCGAGGGCGGATGGGGTGGCGACCGTGGACGCTCCGCGGTGGCCACCGCGCCGGAGCGGGCGCCTGACCACACGGTTGCGTACCCGACGCGGACCGACCAGGCCCTGCTCTACCGCCTGTCCGGCGATCGCAACCCCTTGCACTCCGACCCGAAGCTGGCCGCTATGGCCGGCTTCGACCGGCCCATCCTGCACGGGCTGTGCACCTTCGGGTTCACCGGACGGGCGCTGCTGCACACGCTGTGCGGATCGGATCCCGATCGGTTCCAGGCGGTGAGCGGGCGCTTCTCCAAGCCGGTATTCCCCGGCGAGCAATTAGACGTGGAGATCTGGGACATGGGGGACGGAGAGGCATTCTTCCGTACCTCCACCGGGTCCGGCGTGGTTCTCGACGGGGGACAGTGCCGGTACTCGCCGTGAGCTTGGGTACCGGAGCGCCACGCAGATTGCCACCGCGACCAGCGCCACCGTTCCCGTCAGCATGGCCGCCCGGAATCCGGCAAAGAACCCTTCGTGGATGACCGCAATTCTTGGTTGGCTGCCGGCTCCGAGCCGAGCGACCGCCTGCAGGCCGGTGGTGGGGGAGTTCTTGATCGCCGCCCCGATCGAACCTGATCGGGGCCCCAGAAGGTGGCTCACCCGGCTGCGATAACCGGCGTTGAACGCTGAGCCGATGACCGCGATGCCTACGGCGGCTCCGAGCTCTCGGGCCAGGTCGTTGACCGCCGATGCCACTCCTTGTTCGGCCGGCGGCAACGCTTCGATGATCGCCTCCGTCGCCGGCCCCATGGCCAATGCGACGCCCGCCCAAAACACGCCAAGACACACCGTAAACGCCCAGTAGGAGCCGTCGTCGCCGACGACGGCGGTGAGAAAATAACCCACGGCACAGATGGTCATGGCCGTGCTGAGCACAAGGCGGCGCCCGAATCGACGGGCAGCCACGGGGCCGAGCGGAGCGATCGGTAGCAGCGCCGCGCACGCCGGGATAAATCGGATGGCACTCTTGAGCGGGCCGTATCCGAGGACATCGGCGTCGTATTGGAAGTAGAGAAAGAAGACGCCCAAGTCGCACATGAACATGACGAAGATCGTCAACGAGGCAATTCCGAACGACCGATCACGAAAGTGACGCAAGTCGAGCAGGGGACGCGGTGCCCGTAGCTCCCAGGCGATAAACGCCACCAACCCGATTGTCCCTACGACTAGGCCGCCGACCGTCAGATCATCCGACCATCCCCTCAGAGGTTCCTCGGTGACAGCCAGCACGAACGCACCGATCCCTGCACACGACAGTGTGGCCCCAACCGGATCGAAGTTGGCGTGGGCAGGGTCACGCGTCTCTGGCACGATCAGCACGGTCACGATCAAGCAAGCCAGCACCAGTACCGCGCAAGCGACGAACGAAGCCCCCCACCAGAAGTACTGCGTGAGGGCGCCCCCCATGAGGAAGCCGACGAACCCTCCAACAATAGTGCTGAGGGCCCACAGGCCTACCGCACCGCCCCGCTTGGATGCGTCGAACGTGCTGGTGATGGTGGCCAGTGTCGCGGGAAAGGCCAAGGCGGCTCCGACGCCTGCGAAAGTTCGGCTCAGGATCAGCTGATCAGCACTGGGGGTGTAGGCGGACCAGGCCAGGGACACAGCCAGGATTGCCAAACCGCAGATCAGGCCCCGCTTGCGCCCGAATCGATCGGCGAGCGCTCCAGCTGGTAGTAGCAGTCCGGCGAGGACGAGAGGGTAGACGTCGCCGATCCACTGCACCTGGGACTGACTGGCACGCAGTGACCGGCCAATCTCGGGGATGGCGATTGTCGGGATCACCATATTAGCGATGATGAGGCCGACCGCGGCGCACATGATCAGCACGATCACCGCATTGCCCTTCGGCCCGTCGGCGGCCGAACCCCGGGCGGCGACCGCAATCTTACGAGGCATGCTGTCTCAAAGGCTACCGGGTGCCGCTCAGTAGGTCAAAAAGTCTGCTACTTACGACGGCCGCAGGATGGAGGGGATGAGATAGCGGTGGAGAAGACGCCGCGTAAACGCAGGGTCGCCACGAAACGTGGCCGGATTGGCGACGAGAACAAAGTGGATGAACGTGATCCAGGTCACGGCTTCGGCGAAATCGAGACCAGGGACGAGCGCGCCGCATTGCTCGAGTCGGGCGAAGATCGGCTGCCAGTACTCCCGCTGGATCTCGGCCAGCCGTTCCGAATGGTTCACCAACTCCGCCGTAACCGTAATCGCGTCGGGGTTGCACAGCATGTCGACGTGTGGACTCTTGCGCGACGACGTCAACGAGGCCATCTCGGCTTCTACCAGCAACTCGGCGGGCGGTAGGTCGAAGTCAATCTGCTTGGCCGCCCGAGCATTTAGCCTCCGGCCCTCGTCGTAGAGAAACTCCGCGACAAGCACCGACTTGTTGTCAAAGTAGTTGTAGACCGTCTTGCGGGACACCCCGGCTTCCTCGGCGACATCGTCCATGGTCGCACGACGCAGCCCGAATCGATTGAAGCAGCGAACGGAAGCTTTGAAGATCTCGCGCCGTAGGCGCGGGTCCTGCGCGTAGCGATTGTTTCGCGGCGTCTCCGCCACCAGAGCCATGGGTCCCTCTCTACTCGGTCCGAGCCACCACCTCTCTTCAGAAGGGCGTGTCCAGCAGGCTAGCACGGGCGTGCTTCTACGATACCCGAATGTTGCCTACGCGGTTACACCTTACATGCAACGCGGTAAACGTGTATGCTCCCGGCGGCCCCCCAATCGGGCCATCGTCTGGACTGGAGGATCAGTTGATGCCCAGTACAACAGCGGTCGAGTCGGTCGGGAGCGCAGATGCGCACCGCGACCCTCGGCAAGCCGACTCTGACTGTGTGGTGCCGCGACTACTCAAGCAACCCATCGAGAAGTGAAAGGAAGCACAGTGAACATAGCCACGAAGGGCACTGTCGGTTTGGGAGCACCGCGCCCCCTCGACGTTGAAGTACGGACCTTCAAACCCATCAAGCTGTGGGCGGCGATGGGGGTCTTCTTCGCCGTGCTCGAGACCTGGGTGATCGTCACCTGGATCACCTCTGGCAAAGCAAAAGAAACGACGGCGGGTCGAAGCGTAGAGCCGGGCTGGATGAAATTCGGCGTGACTTTCCAGGAGATCCTCTATTGCATTGTCGCACTTATCGGCTGCTACTTCTTTGTCGTTCGTCCGTGGCGGCGGGACAAGCATATAAGTCTCGATGGCATGCTGTTCCTCATCTTTGCCTTACTCTATTGGCAAGACCCTATAACGAATTACATCCAACCTTACTTTGGTTATAACGCCGACTTCTTCAATCTCGGATCCTGGGTAACCAATATCCCCGGCTGGATTTCACCGCACGGGAACCTTCTGCCAGAGCCGCTCATTGCATCTGGACCGATTTATCCCGGCTGGGTCTTCCTCTTCATAGTGATAGCGAACTATGTGATGCGGAAGGCTAAGGAACGTTATCCCCGGCTCGGCACATTCGGTCTGGTGATGGTTTGTTTCGGTTTTCTGGCGCTGTCGGACCTGGTATTCGAATGCATTTTCGTGAGGACTGGCTACTACGTATATGCTGCCACTTGGGGTAAGGACATCACACTATTCTCCGGACACTACTACCAGTTCCCGCTGTACGAGCCCGTCCTTTGGGGCGGAGTGTGGACCGTATGGGCCTGTCTACGATACTTCAAGAATGACAAGGGCCAGACGGTTGCGGAACGCGGAGTTGACGAACTCCGGTCCGGAGCGAAACCACGACGGGGTCTGCGGTTTCTCGCCCTTTATGGCATCTGCAACGGAATATTCATGCTGTATAACGTGCCCATGATCTGGGTGAGCACTCAAGTCAACAACTGGAGCACCGACGTGCAAAGCCGCCCGTATCTGACTGATGGAATGTGCGGGCCCGGTACCACATATGCTTGTCCCGGTCCGGGCACCCCAATCTTTAAGCCCCATTCGATTCACATCACTCCTGAAGGCAAAATCATCGTTCCTCAGGGGGTCAAGCTTCCACCCCTTCCTGGCCACGACTGAGCAGGAGGTTCGAGTAACCCCGGGTCTAGGTGGCGATCGCTTTGCGGTCGCCACCTAGAACTCCCTACGGTGCCTGACTGCATGAACCTGTCGGCGACACCACGGAGTCTTTCGAGAGCGGGGTGGGGGTGACGACAGCCGCGAGCGGTCGCCTACGAGATAGTGAACTGATGCCAGAGATGGTGCCGGGTGCGATGGGAGCACCCGGCCGGGGCGGGCAGCAAGTCCGGGTGGGCTGGATCTTGGTGGCCACTTGCGGCTCTGCACTGTTGGTCTCCGCGAATACGAGTGTCGTCACTGCCGCGATCCCTCAGATTGGTCTGGCGCTCAATGCCAGTCAGACTTCGCTGCAGTGGGTGGGCGACGCTTACTCGTTGGTTCTGGCCGGCCTGCTCCTTCCGTGCGGTGCACTCGTCGATCGATTCGGCCGCAAGCGGGGCCTCGTCCTCGGGACGATGATCATGCTCGTGTCGCTCCTCTGGTCCGGCGTGTCCGGGTCGGCGGGAGAACTGATCGCTAGCCGTGCCCTAGCAGGGGTCGGCGCCGCCTTGATGTTTCCAGGTACCTTGGCGACCATAACCAATGTCGTCCCAGCTGACCGGCGAGGCCGAGCCGTCGGCATGTGGGCGGCGAGTTTCGCATTCGGTGGGGCCGTAGGAACCATGCTCTCGGGCGTCACGATCGAGTTCTTCTGGTGGGGCTCGGCATTCCTTCCGACAGCTGTGCTGGTCGCCGGTTGCCTGATTCTCATCCTGGTCGCGGTGCCAGAAACCCGTGACCCTGAGCACTCCAATTTGGACCCGCTAGGCGCACTGCTATCTTGTCTAGCAGTCGGGGCGTTCGTGCTGGCCATGACCGAAGCACCGGTGCATGGCTGGACCAGCGGCGTAACGCTTGGGGGAGCGGCCGTCGGCGTCGTCGCCGCCTTCGACTTTCTCCTTTGGCAGTCGACGAACCCCCGCCCGCTGCTGAATCTCCGGCTGTTCCGAAACCGCGCCTTCAGTACTGGTCTCGCGGCCATATCGATCAACTTCTTCGCGGGGTTTGGTTGGTTCTTCCTCACCTTTCAATACGAGACGTACGTCCTGGGTTATGGGCCCATCAAGGCGGCCTTGGGCCTGATGGCCGGCGGCGCTACCGTCGTGCCTGCCTCTGCTATGAGCACGACGGTAGCCGCCCGGTTCGGCCGCCGAGCGACCATCACCGTCGGGCTCGCGATTACCGCGGGTGCGGCGGTTGTGCAGGCTGCCGTCGGGCACTATTCGGCGTTCCTGCCGATCGGAATCGGATTCTTCCTCATGGGGATGGGAGTCGGCCTGGCCAACGGCCCCCCCACGGAGGCGGTGATCGAGGCATTACCGGCGGCGGACCACGGCGTGGCGTCAGCTCTCAACGACACGGCCCGGGAGTTCGGGGCCGCGATGGGCATCGCGATCCTTGGTTCGGCATTCAATGCGGGTTATCGCAGCGGAATCCGCCATCTCGCCAGTGGATTGCCAGCTTCGGTTGCAGCCGCGGTTCGGAGCTCGCCGGCGGCGGGGTTGAACGCGGTCAGACGGCACCTCACCGGTGGGAGCGGGATCGGTGTCGTTCATACCGGTGTTATCGCCGGGTGGGTTGCTGCGCTGATCACCACGGCGGTGATTGCCGCTCTCGGCTCGATCCTCGTCTTCGTGCGTTTTCCCAGCCACGCGAGAGACCAAGCGGCAGAATCATGATCTGCCTATTGCCCCTTGCTCGACCATGAGGTCGATCTCGGTGCTCGAATAGCCCATCTCGTCGAGTATTTCGGAGGAGTGCTGACCGGCGGTCGGACTAGCGGCGTCGATTCGGAGCTTCAGGTCGCCGAAACTCCAGAAGGCTCCCGGTTGGGTGAGGCGACCGAAGATGGGGTGGTCGGATGTCGAGACGAGGCCGGTCGCGACGTTGCGCTCATCGTCGAAGAACTCGTGCATGGCGCCGACGCGCACGCGTTCGGCCGCCACGCCAGCCTGGTCCAGTTGCCAAATCAGCTCGTCGACCATGAATGCTCGAATCGCATCGGCAATGGCGTTATCGCTCGCCACTTTGGCGGCTCGGCGGAGTGCGGCCATGCTGGCCGACCCCAGCGCCACGATCGCGATCCAACCGTCTACCGCCTCATAGATCCGGTAGCCCGGGTGCAACCCCGTCTGCATTCCGTCGAGCGTGGGATACGGCGCCACCGTTCGCGTCGGAACGAGTAACACGGTCTCGCTCTGGGTGAAGGTCGCGACGCCGAGCATCGAGGTCTTGGCCGTCCGGCCGCGGCCGGTGGTCGAGCGCTGATATATGGCCAGAAGGGTCGCGACCAGTGAGGCCAGCCCGCTCAGTACGTCCATGGTGCAGAGCCGGGAAAAGAGCGGCTCGTTGCCTTCGCCGGCGTTGGCAACCTCCCAGCCGGCCATGGCTTGAAAGACTGAGTCATAACCAGGGCGGTCGCGGCTCGAACCGCAGCTGCCGTAGGCCGACACGTGGCTGAACACGGCATCGGGATTCGCCTTGCGGATCCCTTCCTCGTCGATTCCGAACCGGGCCGAGGCACCCGCACGCACGTTGTGGTGCACGACGTCCGCCCACTCGACCAGCCGTTGGAGGACCTCTCTCCCAGCCGGCGACTCGAGGTCTACCGCGATGGAACGTTTCCCTCGCGAGCACGCCGCGAAGAAGTTGGCCATCGGGCGCATGGGATCGCCGGTGATCGGTTCGACCTTGATGACCTCAGCGCCGAGGTCGGCCAGCAGCATCGGCACGACTGGTCCCGCGAACCAGGCACCCACGTCAACCACTCGGAGACCCGACAGCGGGTACGACGGCGGTTCACCGCTGTGACGGGTCCGAGCGCGGCGCTCGGCGGGAGCTTCTTGGAAGACTGCTTCGGTGTCGGCGCCGAGGAGTGGGGCGGCGCTCCTTATAGTGGAGGGAGGTTCGGTGTCGAATGGTGCAGCGGCTTGCCGGGTCGGCCCCCACGTGGGGTCGTCAATCTCGACTACCAGATTGTTGGCAATGACCTCCGGCCGTTGGAGGAGGTCACCGATCGGCGCCACCAGCTCTACTGCGAAGTCGGCTCGGCGCAGCTCCTCTACCCACCGGTTGCTGCTATGGGCGAGAAAGGCTCGTCGCATGCGAGCCGCATCGATCTCGCCGGGCGGCTCTCCGAGGCTCGCCAGGGTGGTTTGTAGGAAGTCGAAGGCGCTCAGCGCCTTCCGGCCACCAGGATTCATGATCTGCAGCCAGTGGCCGTCCGAGCACCGGTACATCGCGGCATGAGGGCCGACGTCGTACTTGGTCGAAAAGAGCTCTGGGACAGGGTTCTCGGCCCGGTTCCAGAACATCGACAAGATCGTCAAGGCGCCTTGCAGCAGGCTGGTGTGCACGGGACCGACGTGTCCGGTTCGGTGCCGGACGTCGAGTCGGGTGACGATACCCGCCGCAGCAAGGTAGGCGGCGGCCCAGCTCGGGCCCGGAAAGCGCAAACAAATTGGTCCGTCGCGCCAACCGATTTGTTCGTCCATCAGGCCGCTACGCGCCTGCACCAGAAGATCATGTCCCCGTCGGTCGGCGTCCGGATGGGACGGCGGATATCCAGTGACGCTGCACACCACTAGATCTGGATATTGGGCCCGTAACTCGCTCTCGCTTAGCCGGGACGCGGCTGCCTCGATCGGTCCCATCCCATGGACCAGCACGTCGGCGTGTCTGAGGAGGACCTCGAGTCGGGCTCGGTCGGTGGGTAAGTCGAGGTCCAAGACGACGCTTCGCTTACCTCGATTCCACGTCGCGAATGCGGCAAAGCCTCGCAGTGGGTCCCCGCCGGAAGGTTCGATTTTGAGTACCTCGGCGCCCGCTTCGCCCAGTAGCTGAGTCGCCACTGCTCCCGCCAAATCCCTCGACAGGTCGATGATGCGTATCCCCGTGAGGATTTGTTCAGCCATCGACCCCGCCCCGTAATTGTGACATCCGATGTCACAATATGCCCCCGAGGGCCGTTGTCAAGATGCGACCCACCCGATGTTCACTCGGGGAGGCCCAGGGCCGGTAGGACGAATCGCATTACGTCTGCTTTGGCTCGGTCGCGACCGTACGTCTCCTTCTTCTCAGTGGACGGACGCATGTTCCACAAGATGGAGCAGATGGTGGCCGCGTCACGCTCGGCTGATGGCGTAGCGAACACCTGTGAGGCTACGCCCGCCTCGAGGACCTCGCGAAGAGGCGCCGCCAGCTCGGCTCTAGAGATTCGCTCTGCCTCGCCAAATCCGCTTGCCTGCCGGGCGCTGGCCGAGGCCAGGATCCCCGCCCGCTTGGATTTGCGGGGATCCCACCAGAGACTGAGGTACTCATCGATGTACGCCTCCAAGGCCGCTCTCGCGGATGGAGCCGCGGCAATTCGTTCCCGCAAGCGGCCGACAACCACCGTTGCGTCGAGGCGATACATGCCCACCAGCAGGGCGTCCTTCGAATCGAAATGGCGATAGAACGCCCTCGTGAACAAGCCTGCCTCGCGAAGGATGTCAGTCACCGTGACGGCGGCGTAGTCCTTTCGCTGCATGACCTTGATCGCCGCTCGCATGAGCAGAGCGATCTCGGTGTCGGCATCGTGCTGTGGCTTGCGGCCGCGCCCTTGTTGAGCGATCGTCATGCGCCCCACAAACACTAGATCGTCGGCTTTGACAGCGCATATCGAAACGACTATTCTCGATATCGACAGATGCCGGCCCTAGCGAGGAAGTGGCCCCATGCCTGTTGTGAACTCGGCAGACTCGCACGTGCTAGAGCCAAAGATGCTGTGGCAGGAGAGGATGCCCGCCCGGCTCCGAGAGCGGGCCATCCGGCCGGTACGCGAGGGAGATCTCGAAATCGTGTACGCCGACGGGATAGCGATTCGTCGCAACCGAGTCGATTCGACCGGCAAAGTCCGCGCCCCAGGCTTCGCTAAGCCAGCCGAACGCCTGCAAGATCTCGAGCAGGAGCAAATTTGGGCAGAATTGCTTTTTCCCTCGCTCGGATTGTGGATTCCGATGTGCACGGATCCGGAGCTCGCGGCAGCGATGTCCCGGGTCTACAACGACTGGCTGTTCGAAACCTTCATGACCGTGTCGCCCCGGTTCATCGGTACCGCCGTCATCCCCACGCTCGAGATAGAAACGGCGGTGGAGGAGATCGGCCGGGTGAAGGACCTCGGTTACCAAGCGGTCAACCTGCCCTGCACTCCACCTGCCCACCGCCCATACAACAGTCGAGAATACGATCCCATTTGGGGCGCATTGGAAGAAGCTCGCTTGCGACTCTGCTTCCACGTCGGAACCGGAGCGGATCCGATCGTCGCCCGGGGCGACGGGGGAGCGGTGATCAACTACGTGGAGACGTTCTTTCCGGCTCAGCGCCTGGTGGCTCACTTGGTGGCATCGGGAGCACTCGACCGATATCCCGAGCTCCAGGTGATGGTCGTAGAAGGTGGAGCGTCGTGGATCCCTTCATTGATGGAGCGAATGGACGAGGGCTACCGACAGCACGGAATGTGGGCGAAACCCAAGCTGTCGGCCATGCCAAGTGAGATCATGCGCAGACAGGTGCATGCCACCTTCCAACACGACCGAGCGCTCATGGCCACGCTGGAATTCACCGGCAGCAAGATGCTGATGTGGGGTAGCGATTACCCGCATTTCGAAGGGACGTGGCCCAACTCGCAGGCGGAGATCGAAAAGATTTTCGGAGGATCCGATCCGGTCGTGCGAGCTGAAATAACGGGCCAGAACATGGCTGACCTCTTTCACTTGCCGGACCCGCCCACGAGCTGCAGGTCGGACTCCGAGCAAGCCATAACCGTTTCCAAGGACGAGGGTCCTCAATGACTGCTGCAGGTGAGACGCAACGAGTGGTGACGGACTTCGATCAGCACAGCCCCGTACTGGCGGTGGATCCTTATCCTTCGTATCAGGCCATGCGCGAGCAGTGCCCGGTCGTATGGAGCGAGGCCTACAACGGCTTTTGGGTGGTTCTGGGCCATAAGCAGGTCTGGGATGCATCTCGCGACGACGCCACGTTCATGTCGGGTCCGCCGGGAGTGGCCATTCCCGATTACCCGGTCCGACCGCAGATTCCGCTAGAAACCGATGCGCCGATGACGCAGAAGTATCGAGCCATCCTCCATCATCAGCTATCCCCGGCGGCGGTGAAGGTGCTGGAACCGTCGATCCGCCAGACGGCCGACGAGTTGATGGACGCCCTTGTCGCCAAAGGCGAGGGTGATTTCATCGTCGACTTCGCCCAGCCACTTCCGGCCCGAACCATTCTACGGATGCTCGGCTACGACGAGGACCGCTGGGCCGAGTTCGTCGATCTTATCCACACCCTTGTCCACTGCATCACGAGCGATCCCGAGAAAACGTTTACCGCCGCCTTCACCCTCTACGAAGAGATCAAGCGCAACATCGAGGAACGGAAGTCGGCTGGCTTGGGCGACGACTTGGTGAGTGTGATCTTGGCATCAGAGATTGACGGACAACCTTTCGATGAGGAGATCGCAATCGACTACGTGTTGCTGCTGCTCCTCGGTGGTCTGGACACGACGACTAGTGCGCTCGGCAACGCCATGGTCCGGATGCAGCGTCATCCCGAAATCCGGGCCCGGCTCCTGGCCGACCCGAGTTTGCTGGACGCGGCGGTGGAAGAGTTCCTCCGCCTGGACTCCCCGGTCCAGGCGTTGGCCCGCACGCTCACCACCGACGCCGAAATGTGCGGCCAGCAGTTGAAGAAGGGCGACCGAGCCCTGCTGGTTTGGGCGGCCGCCGATCGCGACCCGGAGGTCTTTGCCAATCCCGACGAATTCTCTCTCGAGCGAGGCAGCAACCGCCACGTCGCCTTTGGTGTCGGACTCCACCGATGCCTGGGTTCCAACCTCGGACGCGTGATGTTCCGGGTCATGCTCGAGACCGTCCTGGCCCGCACCCCCCGCTTCGAGCTGACGGAAGACCCCGACCACTGTCGATTTGAAGATGCCTCCGCCGTGTACGGCCTCCACAGACTGCCGGGACGCATCAACGCTACTGCCGTGTAGGAATCGTTACTCGCCCTTTCCGAACGAGTCGGGGCCGAAGGTGCTGGGCGAGAAACTGGTCAACGGTCTCATCAACGAAGTCGGACGATACCCCTTGCGACGAGATCATCTGATGCCACACGATCGGTCCCACCAGCCCGGCTACGCAGTCGTCGCGGTTTAGGTTGGCTGGCAGCGCACCGCTCTGCATGCCCTGGTCCAGGATGCGCAGAAGCGGTGATATTCCTGCCTTGACGAGGTTGACCCTGATCTGGAGCATCTCGGGCTCCCACATACTGCGGTCGACCAAGGTAGCCAGGACCCGGTCGAGGCGGCGCTCCACCATTTCGAACCGCAGCGCTTCCAGGCAGGCGGTCAGGTCGATTCGAAGGTCGCCCGTGACAGGTATGTCGGTGTTGATCAGCTCGGCGTCAAGGGTATCTCTGAGCAGCGCCAGGCGATCTGGCCAGTGTCGGTACACGGTGGCCCGTCCGATGCCGGCTTGCTCGGCTACCCGCACCTGGGTGATCGCTTCCCAGCCCTCTTCGACCAGGAGCAGCCGGGCGGCCTGCAGACAGGCTGATCGGGTTCGCTCTACCCGCGCGTCGAGCCGCCGAAGTGGTGTTGACGGAAGCCCGGCCACCAACTAAAGCTATCCAGCCCCTGTCGGCGAGGATGACTTCCCTCCGACGAGGTTGCCCTGCGGGTCCACGTGAGCGGAGTTCCCGCGGGGAATGGGGACAGCTGGCCCACCACAGGCGTACTGAGTGCCGGGACCACAGAGCCCATCGGTGAAGTACGACCGGCTGGTGACGTCTTTCGGCCACGCCCCGCCCATCATGCCGAGCACCGCCGATCCGAGGTTGTAGCCGGCGAAGATGAGGTTGCAGACCGCCACCAGGGCCAGAAATCGCAGGACAGTCCGCTTCTTATCGCTGACGCGCAGGTCGTCGACACCACGCTCGACGAGCGTCCGTCCTTTGTCGTCCTTGAAGTACCTGATGCACGCCCAGGCGCACCAGGCGCCCCCCCAGAAGATGCCCTCCGTTACCGGATACTGGTAGTAGTGGCCGTGGAAGATCGTCAGCCACGGGATCGATCCCGGGTAGCTGTATATCCCCAGCAGCATGAGCAACGGCTCCAGGACTACGTCGACTCCGAAGCAGAATGCGAAGCAGATCGCGACCAGGCCGAACTTGCCCATTCGAGGCCAGCGGGCCTTGGCGTGGCGCATGACGGCGCAGGCGATGAGGGTGAAGCCGAACGCCAGGTAGACGTAGATGGGCCAGTCCCACAGATACGGCTCCGCCAGACGGTTGCCATGGGGGGCGACGAAGCCCGGCAGGTTGCTCGCCCATGACCCGAAGTTGGCGAAGTAGGAGTTGTACGTGAACCAGGTCTGGAAGTAGTTGGAAATTGGGTCTTGCCAGTAGATGAGGAAGAACACGATGCAGAACAGTCCGTCCAACGTGATCCGCCGCTCGCGCCGCCACGGCCTGATCATCACGAACCAGACGAAGGCGGCGAACGCCGCCAGGCCGCCCCACTGCCAGCCGGCGGCCACGACCTTCATGTAGGTAGGCACCGGCGTCGGACCTGGCGGGGTCGGCTTGAACTGTCCCTTGGCCACCCAGGCCACCAGCACGTAGGCCTCGAGGAGGACGAACGCCACCCCGATTGGCGCCCAGAACGTCACCGGACGGAACCGTCGCTCTTCGACGTCCGCCTCCCGCTCGGGGTGGCTGATGAGCCTTGGCTCGGAGGTAAGAGGGATGCTGACCACGCGTGCCTCCCGATGACGGCGGACGTAATGAGACGATCTATCTCAGTACGGTGGGACTAGTTATCTCATAACTGAGAGGGCCCGTCAAGGAAGCGACCCGCGTTACGATGTGAATACCATTCCGGTCGTAGCCTCGGAGGAGCACCAAGGACATGGCGCCCAGGAAGAGCAATACGGCGACCGGCCCCCGCCAGAACCGCAAGCGGCTCTCGTCCCCCGAGCGCCGGGTCCAGATCGCTGACGCCGCCCGCCAGGCCTTCCTCGGGTCGGGACGCGATGGGGTATCCACCCACCAGATCGCCGAGGCTGCGGGAGTCAACGTGGCCTTGGTGTATCAGCACTTTCGTTCCAGCTCGGAGCTATTCGATGTTTCCGTCTTGCAGACCCTGGAAGCGCTGTTGGTCGCGCGGGTGGCTGAGATCGAGGAGATACTCAGGACGAAGGCGGGCGCTCGGGATCAGCTGATGACGCTGCACCAGTCGATGCTCGAACTGGTCATCGAGGCCGGTCCGATGCTGGGCATGGCCTTGTTTACCGACCAGGACTCGGGGCGGGCCTTCTATCGAGACCGCCTAGAGCCGATCGTGCTGAGCTTCCTAGACCGCAGCATCAGCGCGTTACCTGGCTGGTCGGGCTACCCGGCGAGTTCGGCCGAGGTAGCCCGGATGATCCTTGGAATCGACCTCACCTTCGCGTTGCACGCGAACCTAGGCGGCGCCGACATCGACATTCCCCAGGTGGCCACCGAACTCGCCGACTTCATGCTCTTGGGCTGGCTCGAATCAGGGGCTCCGGCGTAAGAGAACAGACGAAGACCCAGGCCCCTCGTCCAGTTTTGTAAATAGTTACTTGACTGACCTGGGGCGCCTCCCATAGCATGGCTCCGGATCGCTCACGAGGAGCTCGTAGGGAGGTGGCGCCATGAAGTTTGGTCTCATGCAACTGGTGTCCGGCGGAGGCGGACGAACCGAGTCCGAGGTGTACCGCGACAATCTGGAGATCGCCTGCATGGCGGAGGATCTCGGCTTCGATTCGCTGTGGGTGGCCGAGCACCACTTCACCGACTATGGGCTCGTGGCCAACATCATGCAATACCTGACGGCCGTCGCCGTCAAGACGGAGCGCATCCGTCTCGGCGCCGCTGTCGTGGTGACCCCTCTCCACAATCCGATCCGGATTGCCGAAGAGGCGTCTTTCCTTGACGTGATCAGCAATGGACGGCTCGATTTGGGGGTCGGCCGGGGCTACCAGCCGAGGGAGTTCGCCGCCTTTGGCCAGTCGATGGACGAGTCTCGAGGGCGATTCGACGAGAGCATCGCCTTCCTGCGCAAGGCGTGGGAGTCGGTGGAACCGTTCGACTGGGACGGTGAGTTCTTCTCCGGACAGCAGATCGCGATCCTTCCCCGACCGATCCAGAACCCTCACCCTCCGCTGTGGCTGGCATGCGTCAGCCCGACCACCTTCGACATGGGCGGCGAGAAGGGTTGGCGGATCATGACCTCTCCGAACTTCACACCGCTCAATATCGTGAAGGACAACTTCGCCAGGTATTCGGTGGCCCTCACCGCGAACGGCTACGACCCCGCGAATTTCAATTTCCCGATCATGCAGCAGGTGTACGTCGGTGAGACCGATGAGGCTGCCTATGACGAGCCGCAAGAGTCCTGCATGGCCTACTTCCAGAAGCTGGGCTCGCTGCTACCGCAGGAGGTCAAAGGCGAGGCGTCCGGCGGGCAGAGCTACGAGCAGTTTAGGAAAACCAAGCGGAAGATGTCCGATCTCCGCTACGACTATCTCTTCGAGAACGGCGTGACCTTCGGATCCACCAAGCGGGTCATCGAACGACTCCAATTCCTGCAGGAGGAGGTCAACCTCGACTACTTCCTGGGCTGGTTCAACTTCGGAACCATGCCACAAGCCATGGCCAAGGCCTCACTGCAGCGGTTTGCCGAAGAGGTCATGCCGATCTTCGTGGACTGATGTCCACAACCAGTACTTCCTGAAAACTCGAGACGAAATGAGAGATAGCGATCGTGAGCAGCATCTCGTTTGATGAGCAGGTAGCCATCGTGACCGGCGCCGGAGGGGGGCTAGGGAAAACCTATGCCCTCGAGCTGGCTCGGCGCGGCGCCAAGGTGGTCGTCAACGATCTGGGTGGCGGCATGGATGGCACCGGATCGGGATCAGCGCCGGCCGATGCCACCGTGTCCGAGATTGCGTCGCTCGGCGGCGAGGCCATCGCCAACACCGATTCGGTCGCCAGCCGAGAGGGCGGGGCGGCCATCGTCAAGAGCGCTCTCGACGCCTTCGGCCGAGTCGACATCCTGATCAACAATGCCGGCATTCTCCGCGACAAGTCCTTCCTCAACGTGACCCCGGAGGATTTCGACGCCGTCCTCGACGTGCATCTCCGAGGTGCGTTCCACGTCACTCAAGCCGCGTTCGGTCACATGAAGGGACAAGGCTACGGGCGTATCCTGTTCACGACGTCAGGGTCCGGCCTCTTTGGCAACTTTGGACAGGTCAATTACTCGGCGGCGAAGATGGGATTGGTGGGACTGTGCAATACGGTTGCCATCGAGGGAGCGAAGTCCGGAATTCTGGCTAACTGCATCGCGCCGATTGCCCGGACCCGGATGACCGAGGAGCTGCTCGGACCCATGGCGAGCAAGCTCGACGCTGCCCATATCACCCCCTTGGCCCTCTTCCTCGTGTCGCGGGAGTGCACCCTGACCCACGAGATCTTCACCGCCGCCGCCGGCTGGTACGCCAGGGTGCCGGTGGTGGTCACGCCTGGGTGGTACGTGGGCACGGACCAGATGGCCACGGTGGAGGACATCCACGACAACCTGGGTGAGATCAGATCTGAGGATGGCTACTTCGTGCCCGTCAACGCGGACGGCGCCCTGGCGGTGGTGGCCAAGTACCTGCAGTGAGGCCTGGAGTCGTGGTCGGCTTCCACGCGATACCAGATGCGACCGAGTACCATATACAACTGTGGTCGAGGTTGCGTCCCTGCGGGAGCGTAAGAAGGAGCAGACACGAGTCGAGCTCACGCGCGCCGCGGTAAAGCTCTTCCGTGAGCGGGGCTTCGAGAACACGACCGTCGACGACATCGTTGACGCTGCCGACTACTCACGAAGCACGTTCTTCCGCTATTTCGGGAGCAAAGAGGATGTCGTGTTCGGGGAGATCCCTGAGCGTATGACGGCCCTGCCAGCGCTTCTGCGCGGCATCGACGCGGGCGGTGATCCTTGGTTGGGGGCGCGCAAAGCAGTCACTGGGGAAATCCCTCACTTCGCCGATGCTCAGGATCTAGACGAGGCTGTCGCCCTGTGGTTCAGCGAGCCTGCCCTGCAGAGACGCTACGCCGAGATCAACCTGCAATGCGAGCAGATGATGGCCAGTTACTTCGGCGCCGTCTGGGGAGTAGATCCCGAAGTGAGCGTCGAGTGCCAGGTCGCGGCCGCGGCAGCCATCGGGGTGGCTCGGGCCGCACTGAGGGTTTACCGATCGGACCGGGCCGGAGTGATAGAAGCATTGGAGCGGGGATTCGATCTCCTCGAGGGGGAAATCAAGTTCCGCTCATAGCGACGCCGTATGCCTCGGAGCCTGTGGGCTGAAGCGGGCGGGGAGGTGGTGCAAGCCGTATACCGAACTGGCGTCGGCGAATCGGTATTGGGCCGGATCGTCGGTGAGCTCGTAATCGGGAAGTCGCTCCAGCACGGTTTCGAGCATGATTCGGAACATGGTCCGGCCCAAGTTGGATCCCAGGCAGCGGTGCAGGCCGACACCGAAGGCGACATGGCGGTTACCGGTCCGGTCCAGACGAAGTTCGTCCGGCTCCGGGAACTGCTCGGGATCCCGGTCTGCCGCGGCCCAAACCAACAGAGCCCGATCCCCCTGCTTCAAATGTTGACCGCACATCTCCGTGTCGTGGGCCAGGGTCCGGGCCAAGGCTTGGACCGGGGAGTCGAGGCGGAGGAACTCTTCGATCCCGTCGTCGAGAAGGCTGGCGTCGGCGAGCAACTGGTCTCGGATCTCCGGATGGGCCTGGATGCGGACCAGAGCATTGCCGAGTGCGCTGGTAGTCGTATCGAGACCGCCGAAGAGCAGCAGGAGGATGTAATCAATGGCGATCTCCTCGTCGAGGGGTTCGCCGTCGAGGGTTGCGGTGAGGAGCACACTGACGAGATCGTCGCCCAGGCCTTCCTCCTTTCGTTTGGCGATGTTGCCTTTGATCTCCTCGTAGAGCGCAAAAGCAGCAGTGAAGGCTCCGTCGGGGTCGCTGGTCACCCCGTGTACCACGGTGTGTATCAAGTCCACGAACTCGGCCCAGCGGTGCTCCTCGTACCCGAGCATTCTGAGGACTGTGCGGGCCGGCAGCGGTTGAGCGAAGTCGACTATGAAGTCGCATTCCCCCTTGGCTACGAACGCGTCCACCAACTCGTTGGCCAACTCCCGAATGGTGGGTTCGAGCCGTTGGACGGCGGCTGGCGAGAAGTGATGGTGCAGGATGGCCCGAAGCTTTTGGGTCATCGGGGCGTCGGTCTCTAGCGGGATCTGAGGGCGAATCGGGTAATCGGGTATGCCAACGCCGGGCGGACTGGACAAGAAGGTGGCGTCGTCTCGGGACGCGTTCCAGACTGCTTGATAGCCGAGGAACACCCAGAACCCCTGGTAGGCGTCGCTCCACACGATCGGGCACTGATCTCGCATGCTCTTGTAGTGCGGATACGGATCGACGGCTATGTCCGAGCTGTGGTGGTCGAAGCTGGTGTTCACTTTGCGGGTATCGCCCACCGCACTCATTCCGCACCTTCGTCGGCATCGAAGATCGATATGGCCTGTTCCGGGCAGGCTTGCACGGCGGCCAGCGCGCGGGCCGCCGGAATCCCGGTCAACTCAGACGGTGGGCGGGCCACCGCCCGATCGGCTTCCTCGTCGAAATCGAAGATCTCAGATGCAATGGTGAGACACCGGGCGTGGCCCTGACACCGCTGTGTGTCTACTTCGACCTTCACCCCGCTATCCCAGTGGGGACAGGGGATGTCCTTGACAGTGGGCGCCGCATGTGGCCATGATAAGAAAGAAGGAATCCAATGTCAATCGGATTCCAATCTCACTCTGCCGTGGGGGGCCGAGGAATCCAGGGTCGTCCGGCCCTTCGAACAGCGGGACGTGAGGAGGAGGGATCGTGTACGAGATCTTCAGCGTGGATGATCACATCATCGAGCCGGCGGACGTATGGAGCTCCCGTGTTCCGGCGAAGTTCCGTGATGCCGCACCGCGGGTAGTCGAGGAGGACGGTCGCGAGTTTTGGGTGTACGAGGATCAGCGGATCCTCACCATGGGGCTCAACGCCGTCGCCGGAAAGCCGAGGGAGGAGTGGAACCTCGAGCCGACCAGGTTTACCGACATGATCCCAGGCTGTTACGACCCCAAAGAACGGTCGCTCGACATGCTCTCACAAGGGGTTCTGGCCAGCGTCAACTTCCCGACCCTTCCTCGTTTCGGAGGAATGTTGTTCAACTCGTTCAAAGACAAGGAGCTGGCCGACCACTGCGTGAGGGCTTGGAACGACTTCATTCTGGAGGAGTGGTGCCCAGGTGGACCCCCAGGCCTTTTCGTGCCGATGATCATCTGCCAGGTCTGGGACCCTGTCTTGGCCGCCGCCGAGGTCAGGCGCGGAGCCGACAAGGGCGCGCGGGCGCTGTGTTTCGTCGAGAACCCGGTGCCCGACGGGTTGCCCGGCTTCCATACCGATCACTGGGATCAGCTGTGGGACGCGGTCCAGGAGACAGAGATGCCGGTCTGTCTGCACATCGGCTCGAGCGGATATATACCGATGCCGGATCCCAGTGCACCGCTTTCCAGCACCATCACCCTGGCGAACGTGGGCGGAATCTTGTCGATTGTCAACTTGCTGTTGAGCCCGGTGTGCTACAAGTTCCCCGACATCAAGATCGTGTTTTCCGAGGCGGGCATCGGATGGATCCCCGCCGTCTTGGAGCGGGCCGACCGCCAGCTCGACCGGCATCAATACTGGTCCGGTCGCCAAGGGGCTTTGACACCTACGGAGATCTTCCGGCGCAACATGTACGTGTGCATGGTCGAGGAGCCCATCGGCCTCACCTTCCATGGCATCATCGGCGCTGATCGGATCCTGGCGGAGACCGACTATCCCCACTCCGACAGCCTGTACCCCCGGGTGCAGGAGTCCTACCAGCAGGTGTTCGACGGCATTCCCGAGGACGTGGTTACCGCGGTCAGCCACGGCAACGCGGAGAAGCTGTTCCGGTGGGAGATGGCTGATCCTGCCTTGCTCACCTCGCCGGAGGTCGCGGAATGGAGGGCGACGCTGGACAGCGATCCCTACGCGGCCAAACAGCGCCGTCACGCGAACGGCGCGGTGGAGCGCGAAGCCGCGCCGGACCGAGTATCGGATGGCAGGTGCGGACATCTGGTCCTGAGCGGCAGCAACTACGGTCGATGCGACAAGCCGGTAGGCGATGACGGCATCTGTGAGGACGGTCATCACACCGGACCGACTGCCGACGCCGTACCCGCGACGAGCTGGGTAGAGGCTGCTAACTAACATGTTACTTGCCTCGCCTCCGAAAGGGCGGTATCTTGAAGAAAGCCGGAAGGACAACGTCCATTCGGCGTCGTATGTTGGTACAAGGAGGATCTCGGTGATGCCCAGATCCCAGTCTGGGGGAGGGAATATGCGCAGGGTGGCCGCCGTGGTGACCTGCTTTGCTTTGGTGGCCTTCCTCAGTGCGTGCGGAAACCGCCTGCCGCAGAGCCAGATCGAAGCCGCCGCCTCCGGCAGCTCGGGGGCGTCCAGTGCCGGTTCGCAATCCACTGGGGCTGCCGCGAGCGGGTCCACGGGCGGATCGAGCACGGGCATTACAGGCGGCAGTACGACCGGCTCCGGATCAGGTGCCGTCACTTCGGGCGGAGCGGGTTCCAGCGGGACCGGGGCTGGATCTACCGGTGCCGCGGCGAGCGTGGGCAGCGGCACAGCGAGCACGGGATCGTCGGGGGCCACCAGTTCGTCGGGCAGCTCCAAGTCGGGAAGCGGCTCGTCGTCAGGGAGCGGGACCGCCGGGAGTAGCGGCAGCAGCGGCAGCAGCGGTAGCTCCTCGGGCGCGTCGTCTGGAAGTAGCGGTTCGACCGCTACCTCGGGGTCGACCGTGGTGTTGGGCAACGTGGGCGATTACAGCGGAGTACTCGGCGCCTTGTTTGGCCCGGCCGTTCCCGCGCTGGAAGTATGGGCCAAGTACACCAACGCCCACGGTGGGCTCAATGGGCACCCGGTGCAGGTCGTGATCGGGGATACGGGTGGTGACCCCTCGACCAATCAGACCGACGTCGAACAGATGTACGAGCAGGATCACATGCTTGCCATGGTCGGCAACATGGACGTGCTCGACTACACCGGATCCGAGCAGTACCTCCTCTCCAATCACATCCCGGCTGTCGGCAGCGACATGGCGGGGCCGGAATACTTCTCCGCCCCCAACTTCTTCCCGGAAGGCTCGGAGATGGATGCCCTGGGTGAGGTCGGGATTCCGGCCGCCATCCGGGAGGGAAAGAAGAATGTCGGAGCGGTCTACTGCGTAGAGACGCCCCTCTGCCAGGGCGAGATAACACCCCTACTGGGCTCGAACGGAAGCGTGGCCCAAGCCGGCGGCAAGATGGTCTACGAGGCGGCAGCCAGTCTCACCTCGCCGTCGTTTACTTCTCAGTGTCTCGGCGCGCAGTCAGCTGGAGTGCAGGTGTTGGAGATGGTGCTGGACGCCGGGAGCATCCAGCGTTTGGCGCAGGACTGCGCAGCGCAGGGTTACAACCCGCTCTACGAAACGGTCAGTGTGGGAGCCATCCCGAGTCTCGACCAGGTTCCACAGCTCAACGGGCTGATCCTGCCCACCACCACCTTCCCCTTTCTTGACGACTCCAACCCCGCAACGCAGGCGTTCCAGACTGCCATGAAAGAATATTCACCGAGCAGCCCGGTGGGTCCGGCCGCTTCCATCCAATGGGCCTCCGGAGAGCTGGTGCTGGCGGGCTCGAAGGATTTGGGCGCCGACCCCACGGCGACTGAGTTGATAGCCGGTCTGGACACCCTCAAGGACACCACTCTCGGCGGATTGACGGTGCCACTGACATTCAACGCCGGGAAGGACGCGACCGTGCCGAACTGTGTGTTCCTGCAAACGATAAAGAACGGCAGCTGGGTCGATACCAACGGTGACACGCCCGTATGCGTAAGCGGGTAGAAGGATCTCAGTAAGTGACTAAGTAAGCCAAAACACGTTGTGATCGGGGGGTTTCGAGGATGTTCGCTTCGTCGTCTATTAGCCGGGTCAGCTTGGTCCGGATCTTTGGTTCCGCGGTGATCGCCGCTGGAGCGGTGACGGCCGTGCCGATGGCCTCGGCCGCCGCGCAGGGCACGGCGGTGGTGACCCCCGTTCTGAAGATCTTGGACTTCGGTGACGTGGTGGGCCTGCCGGAGGGATGCGAGACCGGGCTGTCGGCCATAGGAGCGGGGGCGTCGCAGATCAATCTGT
>Ga0302325_10001236_pt1 | contig 66051 bp, 65 predicted proteins | sample Palsa_T0_2_FD_201948 | JGI IMG/M metagenome (GOLD analysis project Ga0302325, IMG submission 201948) | Peat permafrost microbial communities from Stordalen Mire near Abisko, Sweden - Palsa_T0_2 | ecosystem: Environmental > Terrestrial > Soil > Palsa > Peat permafrost | place: Sweden: Abisko...
AGTCTCGGTGTTCTAATTGGTGCCATCGCGGCGTTCGTAGTCGACAAACTGGGGCGCGTTCGCGCGTAACGATCCGCGCGACGCCGCTATCGGCTGTCGCGGTGCTGAGCCGCAGCTCTGGCCGCGGGACGCGGTTATCCGCCGCGTCTCCCGAGAGCCACACCTCGAAGGCGTTCTGAACGCGTGGGGCATCCCACCAGAGATTTGGCCAGCGTCCCTAGGACGCGCTGAACGTCCGCTACGGCCAAGCGGTCAACGCCAGCACACGACCGTTCTTCACGGCGTGCTCGACGCCGCTCGCCTCCCGTCGTCCGAGTTGGGTAGCTCGCGGGAAGCGCCGACGCTCGCCCGCCCATGGCGAGCCAGAGACGCGTCTGCCTCGCTGGTGGTACTCCTGCCGGCTGCCTCCAACCAGAGGTCGCCGATGGTGGGTCCGGCGAGTGATCACGATGCGGCCGCCCGACACGCCGCGGCGGCAATGACAGACGGTTGTCGCTTGCGCTCGGAAGACTGGCCGTGTTAGGCTGCGTAGATAACCATGAGTGAATATTTAACCACAACCCGTTTCTCGGCCGGTGTATGGATGTTTGGCCGGTTCCTCGATCGTTACGCCACCGACGGGTATGGGCCCGCCGTATCAATGATCGAGGCGATTCGGATCGCTGCTTCTGTCGGCGGAATCGAATCGTTGGATCTGAATTACCCCTTCTGGGATGACGACGCGACGACTGCCGAGGTGCAGAGAGTGCTCGGCGAGACCGGTATCCGGACCTTGGCGATTACGCCGGAGATCTACACGCGAGAGTTTCGAGCTGGCGCGTTTACGAACCCCAGCCCGAAGCTGAGAAGCCGGGCAATCGACGTCATCGCACGCGCTACCGAAGTCGCCTTCGAACTCGGAGCCGACTATATGAAGATCTGGCCCGGCCAGGACGGTTTCGACTATCCGCTCCAAGCCGATCCTCGACGGCTTTGGGAGTTGTCGGTCGAGGGCATCAAAAAGATCGCCGAATCAAGCCCGGAGATGCCATTTGCGATCGAGTACAAGCCCAAGGAGCCTCGGACGCACATGTTCTTCTCGGACGCAGCGCGGACTCTTCTCGCGATCGAGGACATTGGTCTCGACAACGTCGGCGTTCTTCTCGACTTCGGCCACTCGCTGTACGCGGGTGAGTCTCCAGCTGCCGCTGCGGATCTCTGCCTCAGCCGTGGACGCCTGATCGATATCGACCTGAACGACAACTTCCGCGGCTGGGACGACGACATGACGGTCGGCTCCGTGCACTTCATGGAGACGCTCGAGTTCCTGCTGACACTCAAGCGGGCCGGCTGGGATAAGCCGTGGAAGCTTGACCAGTTTCCGTTCCGGGAGGACCCCGTTGACGCTGCCCGTTCAAGCATCCGCATGCTCAGCTCGATGCTCAGGCTGCTCGATCGGATCGACCTGGACGCGCTCGCTGCGGCGCGAGAGAGTCAGGATGCACTGGCTGCGCAGAAGCTCGCGCACGACATCCTCTTCGGCGGCGTCGAGGGTTCACAGTGGTAACTACAACGGAGCCGGCGCTCCCCCAGCGCATCGACACGTCGTTGCCGCGGGAGCAGCAGGTGCGGCTGCTCGTCGATGCGTCTCGCCTGATCCGCCGCCGCAATCTAGCGATGGTCGACGCCGCCGGGCTCGGCCATATTGGCGGCGATCTATCGGCAACCGATGTTGTCGTAACGCTCTTTCTTGCAACCCTCAACTACGACCCAGCCAATCCGGAGCTTCCGGACCGCGACCGCTTCGTCATGAGCAAAGGGCACGCTTCGGGCGTCCTTTACACGACTCTTGCTAGCTGCGGCTTCTTCGCACCGAGCCTGCTCGATGAGTACATGAAGCCGCTGTCTCCTCTGAACGGCCACCCCGACAGCAAGAAGGTTCCTGGCGTCGAGGCGAACACTGGGCCGCTTGGGCACGGCCTGCCGATCGCGGTCGGGATGGCGATCGCCGCCAAGCTCGGCGGATCGCCTCGTCGCACGTTCTGTCTCGTCGGCGACGGTGAGCTCCAAGAGGGCTCGAACTGGGAGGCGCTGATGGCCGGAGGCCATCGCGAACTCGATGCGCTCACCGTGATCGTCGATCGCAACCGGCTGCAACAAGGGGCGCCGACCGAAGAGACGAGCGCGCTCGAACCGTTGGCCGACAAGGCCCGTGCATTCCGGTGGGCCGTGACCGAGGTCGACGGTCACGACCATGCGGCTCTGCTCGATCTGTTCGCCGGTTTGCCAGTTGAGGCAGGTCGGCCGAACTTCGTCATCGCGCACACACACAAGGGCCAGCCAGTGTCGTTTATGCGCGATCGGGTTGAATGGCACAACAAGGTGCCGTCCGGCGCTCAGATTCGTGCGGCACTCGAGGAACTAGAATGAGCGCCGTCGCAGCCGAGTCGACCCTGTACGACTGTCGCGACGCTTTCGCTGAGACGATCGACGCGCTGGCGGAGGCAGACGAGCGCGTCGTCGTGGTCTGCAATGACTCGATCGCTTCGAGCAAGCTTGGCGGCTTCGCGGCCAAGTTCCCCGAGCGCCTAGTGAACGTTGGCATTGCCGAGCAGGTGATGGTCGGGATCGCTGCAGGTCTCGCGAACGGCGGGAGGAGACCATTCGTCGCGGGCGCCAGCTGCTTCCTCACGGCTCGCGCGCTCGAGCAGATCAAGGTTGATCTCGCATACACCAATGCCGACGTGAAGTTGTGCGCGATGAGCCCAGGCGTCGCCTATGGCGAGTTCGGACCGACGCACCACTCCATCGAGGACATCGCTTGGCTCAGGGCGATCGACAATCTCGTCGCGATCGTTCCCGCCGATCCGCTCGAGACGGCACAGGCACTCCGTGCAGCCGCCGAGTACTCAGGGCCAGTGTTCGTCCGCGTGAGTCGGATGGGTGTGCCGGTCGTCTACGACGCCGACTACCAGTTCCGGATCGGGCATGCGATGCGGCTCGCTGATGGCGATGACGTGACGCTCATTGCAAACGGCACCATGGTCTCGCGAGCGCTTGAGGCTTCCGCGCTACTCGCTGCCGACGGTGTCGGTGCGCGCGTCGTCTCAATGCCAACGGTCAAACCGCTCGACCTTGACGAGATCTCCGCAGCTGCTGAGGAGACAGGCGCCATTGTCGCCGTCGAAGAGCACTCCGTCCACGGCGGTCTGGGCGGCGCGATTGCGGAAGCCGTCGTGGCGCAGCGGCCGGTGCCCATGCGAATCCTCGGATTCCCCGGATTCGCGCCGACCGGGTCAGCCGAGTGGCTGCTCGAGCACTTTGGTCTCACAGGACCTGGCATTCGTGACGCTGCCATCGAACTCTTGGAGCGTAAGGGGCCGTGACCTTCCTCCTCGCCATCGACCAGGGAACCACGAACACCAAGGCGCTGCTTGTCTCCCCGTCTAGCGGGATCGTGGCGGCTACGTCCGTGCCTGTGGCCCGTACCTTTCCGCGTCCCGGCTGGGTCGAGCAGGATCCGGTTGAGATCTGGCAGAGCGTACGCGCTGCGATTGAGCGTCTGCCCGATGTCGAGCCTGAGCCCGTATGCGTCGCGGTCGCCAATCAGCGCGAGTCCGTGCTCATGTGGGATCGCGCAAGCGGCAGGCCGCTCACTCCGTGCGTTAGCTGGCAATGCAACCGGGGCGCCCAGCTGTGCGCCGAGCTATGCGCCGCTGGCGCGAAGCCGCTCGTGCAGGAACTGACCGGACTTCCGCTCGACGCGATGTTCTCGGCGTCGAAGCTCAGTCACCTGCTTGACGCCGACCCAGCACTCCGCGCGGCCGCGGAGTCCGGATCGGTCTGTGCCGGGACGGTCGACAGTTGGCTTGTATGGAACCTCTCAGGCGGCGCGGTCCACGTTACCGATGCAGGCAACGCATCCCGGACGCTACTCCTCGACATCAACCGGCTCGAGTGGAGCGACGAGCTGCTGGCACTCTTCGACGTTCCGCTCGCTTGCCTGCCCCGCGTCGTGTCCTCGAGCGGCGTCGTAGCGGACACGGTCCGGTTGGGCCGTTTCCCAGTGCTGCCAATCGCGGCTGTCGCGGCTGACTCCCACGCCGCGCTCTACGCGCTCGGGTGCGTCCGCCCGGGCACAATGAAGGCGACTTACGGCACGGGGACTTCTGTGATGACGCCGACGGGAGACGAGCCGCGGCGGCCTCACAGCGGCCTTGCGACGACGGTCGCGTGGCTCCAGGCGACGCCGACTTACGCGCTCGAGGGCAACATCATCTCAACCGGAGCGACGGTCGACTGGCTCGCTCGAGTAATCGGCGTCGAGAGCGCAGCGGCGATCGCAGAACTCGCTCTGACGGTCCGGGACACTGGAGGCGTCCACATCGTGCCGGCCTTTGCCGGCCTCGGGGCGCCGCACTGGCAGCCAGACGCTCGCGGCTGCATCACTGGTCTTACTTTTGCGACCGGCGCGCCAGAGTTGGCACGAGCGGCAGTCGAGTCGATCGCGTTCCAAGTTGCAGACCTTGTCGACGCGCTCGAGCACGACCTCGCGCAGCCGCTCGACGAGCTTCGAGTCGATGGCGGCGCCAGTCGCAACGACTCACTGATGCAACTCCAAGCAGACCTCCTCGGGTACCCCGTCGTTCGCACCGACATGGCAGACGCCGCTGGAGTTGGCGCCGCTCTCCTCGGTGCTCTGGCGACTGGCGTGCTTGAAGGTGCGTCCCCGCTCGCGGATGTCGGCCGCCGCTGGAAGCGGTTCGAACCGCGGATTCCCGTAGCCGAGCGCGAGCACATGCTGGCTGGATGGCGCGCCGCGGTCGCCTACGTCGCTACCGCGCAGGAGGCGACGATTCCGTGACCAACATCGACCGTCTAAGGCTGATGACAAAGGTCGCGCGCCTGTACCACGAGCGTGGCCTTCGCCAGTCAGTAATCGCCGACCAGCTGTCCCTATCGCAGGCGATGGTCTCGCGCTTGCTGGCGGCGGCACAAAACGAAGGCATTGTGCGCACGACGGTAATGACGCCGAGAGGGGTCTACCCAGAGCTCGAGGATGAGCTGGAGCGGCGATACGGACTAAAGGACGCCGTGATTGCTGATTGCGCCGTCAACACGCGCGACCAAATTCTGCGAGAGGTAGGCAGCGCTGCGGCCACGTACCTCGAGACGACGCTCGGCAGTGACGAGGTCATCGGTATCTCGTCGTGGAGCGAGACGCTTCTGCGCATGGTCGGGTCGATGCAGCCGCTGCGACGTGGCCGTGACGGCCACCACGTAGTGCAGATTCTGGGCGGCATTGGTAAGCCCAACGCGGAGGCGCATGCGACTCGCCTGACCGAGCAGCTTGCGTCGCTGCTCAGAGCCGACCCACACTTCTTACAGGCACCCGGCGTGACGGTGTCGCCCGAGGCTACCGCTGCACACCTCGCCGACCCACTCCTCCAGCAGACCGCGGTTTACTTCGACAAGCTGACCGTTGCGCTCGTCGGCATTGGGGCGCTCCACCCTTCCCGATTGCTCGGTGAGAGCGGGAACGTGTTCTCCGACAACGAGTTGCGCGAGCTTGAGCGATTAGGAGCTGTCGGTGACATCTCCTTGCGGTTCTTTGATCGTGCTGGGCATCCGGTCATGAGCCCATTCAACGAGCGGGTGATCGGGATGTCGCTCGATCAGCTTCGCCGGGTGCCTCGTTCGATCGGCATCGCCGGAACTTCTGAGAAGCACGACGCAATTCGTGGCGCACTGGAAGGTGGGCTGATCAATGTTCTAATCACCGATCGCTTCACCGCTGAACGGCTCATAGACGACGGCGATGCTGCCCGCGTGGTGCCACTCCGGGAGGTGTCGGCATGAGTGTGCCCAGCGCGGTCCCGCGCCAACACGCGTCTCTGGTGAAGAGGAAGGGCGTCGTCGCCATCGCAGTGATCGCCGCGATCGTCCTCTATTGCGTCTTGGATCCACCGTTTGTGATCCAGTCGATCCAGGCACCAGCATCGTCCGCGGTCGCGAACAGCCCGAACCTCAGCCCGACGAAATACGTCGAGGCGATCTGGAGCTCCAAGGTGCTCCCCACCGTGGCGAAGTCCGCCATCTCTTTGCCGACCCTGCTTGTGGACCTCAAGCGGAACAGCGCCGCGGCGTCCAAGCGTTACGGGAACTACGCGGAACTCGACGGCCCGCCCACCTTCCTCGTCAAAGGCTCAGGGCGGATCGTGTCGGTCAACACATCTTCGATCCCGTCTGAAGCCGGGCTGGCCTTCGGCGCCGGCAGCGCCCCCGATGCGTTCCTTCAGCTCGGGCCGATCCTGTTAGGCACCGTCGTCCGTGACGCGATGCCGTTCATCAACTTCAACCAGTTCGTCAACCAGGTCACCTTTGGCGAAGTCGGGACCGCGATCAACGCAAAGATCGAGGCGACCGCCCTATCCAAGGTCGACAACTCCACGCTCAAGGGAAAGCACGTCGAATTCACTGGTGCCTTCACGTTGTCGAGCGGCAAACAGTTAGTCACGCCGATCACGCTCGAGGTGAAACCGTGACCGCGCTCCAGGCAGGTTCGGTCGTCCTTCGCGCCGAGGGCATCAGCAAGGTGTACGGCAGCACACTCGCCCTGCACGGCGTCGACTTCACACTTTATCGAGGCAAGGTAAACGCGCTCGCGGGCGAAAACGGAGCCGGAAAGTCAACGCTGATGGGGATTCTCGCCGGCGCTATCCAGCCGACTGCGGGTCGCATCGTCATCGACGGCGAGGCGGTGGAGCTGGACTCACCGCGCACCGCAGGTGATCGCGGCATCCGCCTCATTCACCAGGAACTGCTGCTGTTCCCAAACCTCAGCGTTTCGGAGAATATTTTCGCCGGATGCGAGCTGCGGTCGGCGGCGGGCGTGCGGCTACGTGAGCAGGAACGCCGGTCGGCTGTGCTGTTGGAGCAACTCGGCCAACGGATCAACCCGCGCACCGTGGTCGGCGACCTTCCCGTCGGCTTGCAGCAAGTCGTTGCGATCTGCAAGGCGCTGGCACAGGAAGTGCGAGTACTCATCATGGACGAGCCTACCTCCGCCCTTTCGGCGCGCGAGGTCGAGAGTCTGTTTTCCGTCGTTCGCGGACTCGTGGCTTCCAACGTGGCCGTCGTCTACATATCTCACAGGCTCGAGGAGATCATCGAGATCGGCGACTTTGTCACCGTGCTGCGCGATGGGCGGCTTGTCGCCGAAGCGGCGGTGCCGGACATCGACGCACATTGGATCATCGAGCGAATGATTGGTCACGACCCAGAAACGCTCTTTCCACACGAGTCGAGGCCAGTCGGCGCAGCATTACTGGAGGTGAGCGATGTGTCGCTCTTGCGGCCTGGCGGTAATCACAGGCTCGACCGTGTCCGCTTCTCGGTCGCTGCAGGCGAGATCGTTGGGCTGTACGGCCTGATGGGTGCTGGTCGGACAGAGTTGCTAGAGACGCTGGTCGGTCTTCAACCGAGGGCGAGTGGTCAGGTCGTCGTCGACGGGGCGCATGTTGAGCACAAATCGGTCGGCGAACGGATCTCCCGTGGACTCTTCCTCGTCCCGGAGGATCGCCAGCGCGGAGGGCTTGTGCAGTCACTGTCGGTTAAGCAGAACATCTCCCTCGCGAGTCTCGACTCACTGCAGACATTTGGGAGTCTCTTAGGCCGTCGCGAGGTTTCAAACGCAAATCGCGTCGCTACTGCCGTCGGTGTAAAAGTCGCCGACATCGACTTTCCAGTCACATCGCTGTCTGGGGGAAACCAACAAAAAGTCGTCGTTGCAAAGGCGCTGCTAACTGATCCTAAGGTGCTCTTAATGGACGACCCGATGCGTGGGATCGATGTCGGAGCCAAGACTGAGCTTTACCGGATCATGCAGCGTCTCGCCAAGCAAGGCATGGCCATCCTGTTCACTTCCTCTGACCTAACTGAGGTGCTCGGCATGGCCGACCGCATTATGGTAATCGCCAGCGGCCGCATTACTGGCGAGTTTTCTCGAGCTGAGGCGGACGCACAGGCAATCGTCGCCGCGGCAAATCCACGCGCGATTCCTCAGGCCGCGTGATGAGCGCGCAGAGCGATTTGTTGCTGCGCGGTGTTCGGCGCGCCCGCGCGGCCATCGCGGCCGATCTGATTGGGCAACTAAAGACTCCTCGCGGGTGGTTGACGTTGGTACTTCGCTTGCGTGCGTTCGTGGCTTTGATCACGATCGTAGTCGCCTTTAGCGTCATCTCGTCGGACTACTTCACGGGCTCGAATCTTTTGGTAATGACGGAGCACGTAGCGGTCGTGGCGCCGATGGCCATCGGTGAGACGTTTGTCATTCTCAGCGCAGGCATAGACCTATCGGTCGGCTCGACCGCCGGACTGGTAGGAATGCTCACCGGCGGTCTGCTCAACAACGGCCTGATCCTGCACCCACTTGGAATCGTTGTGTGGTTCAACGTCCCATTGGTAATCCTGATCGGCCTCGGCATCGGCGCGACCGTGGGTGCGATCAACGGCGCGGTGATCACCAAACTCGGAGTTGCGCCCTTCATTGCCACGCTGGGGATGCTTTCTGTGGCGCGTGGACTGGCAGATTTACGCAGTAACGGCAACACCTTCCCGGACTTGGCCGGCACCAGCCAAGACCACAACACTGGCTTCGGCTTTCTCGGCGACGGAACGATTCTCGGTATCTCGTTCGAGATATGGGTGCTGGTCCTGGTGATTGTAGTCGCGGCCTATGTCGCGAAGCGCACAGTCTTTGGCCGCCGTGTCTACGCCGTGGGCGGAAACGAACGCGCGGCAGAACTCGCGGGAATTCGTGTACATCGGATAAAGATCGGTGTTTACGTCATTTCGGGCATTTGTGCAGCCATTACAGGATTGTTGATCACCTCAGAGCTCGGTGCCGCCTTCCCAGACACCGCCACCTCGTATGAGCTCAACGCCATCGCGGCCGTCGTGCTTGGCGGCACATCCCTTTTTGGTGGCCGCGGGAGGATCGGCGGCACCGTCATCGGTGCTTTCGTCATCAGCTTTCTCAACGACGGACTTGTTCTCGTCGGAGTCTCCAGTTTCTGGCAGCTGATCGCCCAAGGCTTGGTGATCGTCACCGCCGTCGCGGTCGACGAGGCACAGCGGCGACGCGAATCGCGGGTCGCGGCCTCAGTTGCGTCATTGATCGAGGAGGTGGCCCAAAGCAACGAAAAAGTTCTGACGGCTTAACAGCTAACACAGGTAATCAAAACCAGTAGGGACGCGGCCAAACGGCCGCACAGAGAGGAGTAGCGAAATGAACCGCATCACTATGAGGTGGCGCGTCGGAAGTCTCATGCTGATCGCCACGCTTGGTGTCGCGATGGTCGGGGTTTCGGCCGGATCGGCTAGCACGGGTGGCAAGAAGCTGATCGTGATTGACGTCCCACCACTAAGCAACCCGTTCTTCGCCGCCGAGGCGGTGAACGCAAAGAAAGAAGCAGTAAAGCTGGGTTATAGGACGCTCGTACTCGACAACAACTCCGACCCCAACTTGCAGGCGACGCAGATCGACGAAGCGATCTCTGATCATGCTTCCGCGATCATCCTCGACAACGCAAGCGCTTCGGCGAGTGCCGCCGCGATCGAGAAGGCCAAGAAGAAGGGCATCCCGACGTTTCTCATCGACCGCGAAATCAACCAGTCTGGAGTCGCCGTCGCGCAGTTGGTATCGAACAACTACACCGGCGCACAACTAGGCGCAACCGAGTTCGCGAAGCTCATGGGCGACACCGGCGACTATGGCGAGCTGCTCGGGTTGGCGACAGATACGAACGCTGCGACGCGCTCGCAGGGTTATCACTCCGTCCTCAATCAGATCCCGGGTCTGAAGATGGTCGCGCAGCAGGCCGCCAACTGGGATCAGGCAACGGCGTTCACCGTGACGGAGACGATGCTCCAAGCCAATCCGGACATCAAGGGCATCATCTCAGGCAACGACACGATGGCGCTGGGCGCTGAGGCGGCGGCCGTGGCGCTAGGCAAGCCGAACCTCATCATCACAGGCATGGATGGCAGCCCGCAGGTTGTCAGCTCGATCGAGGCCGGCCACATAGGCGCGACCGTGCTGCAGCCTCTCGCGATCTTCTCGAAAGAGGCGGTCGAAGAAGCCAACACGTACATCAAGACCGGCAAGACCGGCAAGCCAGCGAAGCAGCTCCTGCCGTGCTACCTGATCACCCCGGCGAACGCGCACGAGGTACATAACTTCGTGTACGCCGGCCACTAACCCCACCGCGGCACCGTTGAGGTGCCGACCCACTCCATGGACCGGATGCAACCGCGCATCTGGCCCACAGAGCTCACCCGGCCCCCATTCCCCGGGTGAGTTCTGTGGGCCAGATGCCGGGCATCCGGCCCATGAAGCGCAACTTGAACGATCGCACATGCGGAAGCGGGATGGGGCCCGAGCTCGCTCGGCGACAGAAGGTCGTCCGGGCGAACCCGTGCCAGATCATCGATCTGCCCAAGATCGACGGGGGCGACGCGACGATACGGTTCCTCGATCAGTCGGAGCTCGAGGCCTTGCTCCGTGCCGCACCAAGTAAGACGCGCCCTGCAGTCGAGCACGATTCGTGGCGAGTCGAGCGCGTCATGTACCTCGCGGCGGCGATGACTGGCATGCGCCAAGGCGAACTGCTGGCGCTGCGTTGGGGCGACATCGACTGGTCCGCCCAGAAGGTCCGGGTCCACGCCAACTACGTCCGCGGGCAATTCGGCAGCCCCAAGTCAAGGCGCTCGGTTCGCGCCATCCCGCTCGCGCAGCGACTGATTGCTGAGCTTGAGGCACTCCATCGCGAGTCGCTCTGGAAAGGCGACAACGATCTCGTGTTCGCCAATCCTCGGACCGGACAGCCACTGGACCGTTCGCGGATCCTCAAGCGCTTCAAGGCGGCTTGCCGCCGCGCGGCCGTCAAGCCGGTTCGCTTCCACGACCTACGCCACACATTCGGCACCCGCATAGCCGCCTCCGGCCAGGTTCCGATGCGGACGCTGCAGGAGTGGATGGGCCACCGCGACTTCAAGACCACGCAGATCTACGCCGACTATCAGCCGGGCACGCGTGAAGCGGAACTCGTGAACGAGGCGTTCCTGGCGCCTGAGCCCATGGACCAATTCATGGACCAATCTGAGCACAAGTGGGACCAACTCGAAGGGTCTGAAACCCAGTGAAACCGGGACAAACGGGGTAGGACCAACCAGGACTTGCGGGTTGTGGTCCCGGCGGTCGCGGGTTCGAATCCCGTCGCTCACCCTCGAAGTGGCTGCAAACCGGCGGGTTTCTCGTTCGGAGCGGAGCCAATCCCATGGACCAATTCGTGGCGGGGAACGCTTATGCCGCGGGGCCGGCGCGCCGAATCGCCAGTAATCCCGGGCCTCCTGCCGCCGGGATCCGTGGTGCGGGCGTTCCCGCTGGTGCCTGGTCGTTGAGGCGCTCTGGACACAGCACCCAAGTCTTCTCTACGTAACTACTGTCGCTATTGTGAACTTGCCGGTTCTGCTGCATTTTTTATCAACTTCACCACTTCGTCTGGGTGAGAAACCATAGCCACGTGGCTGGAAGGAACTTTAACGGTAGTAGCACCCATTCTCTTAGCAAAATGCTCTTGGGCCTGTGGAGGGATAGCTTCGTCATTCTCTGACACCAGATACCATGAAGGCAACGACTTCCAAGCCGGTTCATCCATGACGTCCCCTAGTAAAGATCCGCCTAAGGCCTGCTGAACTGCGTACATGACTTTTGCCTTAACTGGGTCTACGTCAGCAGCGAAGTGATCCACGAAATCATCCTCAGACAACCAGACAAAGCCCTTTTTATCTGTAAACAGATGCTTCATGGCTGCGACAGGGGGACCTTCCGATAACAATGCTCCCAAAGACTCGCCTGTATCAAGGCCAAAGGCTGCGACATACACAAGACCAACGACATTTGGCGCATCTTTCCCGAGCGCGGTCATGACTTGACCGCCATATGAATGGCCGGCGACAATTGTCGGACCACCTTGAAAGTCGAGCACCTGACGCAAGCGGGCGACATCGTCCGCCAGTGAAGTCAACGGAAACTGTGGAGCCGTAACGCGATATCCATCAGCCTGTAACTCCTGAATAACCGAGCTCCAACTCGAGCCATCGGCAAATGCTCCGTGTACCAGCACGATATTTGGTTTACTTTTCATCCACTATGTCCTTTACTTACCGATGAGACCACCTTTAGGCGTCCGTGTCGCGCCGCCGACAACGATCAACCGCTCCGAGGCCAACGTGGCGACCGTGACAGCTGTCTCCACCTAAATTAGTCCGACACGCGATCAGATGGAATGATGGATCCGCCGGAATCTCTAGCCGCTCGTCCGATCAGCACCCCAGGTCTCGCTGCCAGTTCGACGTTCGCACGCGACACCGACGAGCTTCAAGGCCCCGACGCCGCGACGGTGGACCCAGCGCGCGGCGGGTTCGGCCTCGTCTCTGGCACTGGGGAGCGCGATCTGCTCTCCGACCTGCTCGCAAACGTTCGACTGAGCGGGGATCGCATCATCTCGTTCGCGCCATCCGCTGGCTTCTCGATTGATTTTGGGGGTACCGGAGCTCTGCACATCGTCGAGGACGGTGAGCTCGACTTGGTGCTCCCGGTTAGCGAGCATGTCGAGCGCCTGCGACGCGGCGACGTCGTGTTGCTGCCGCGCGGCGACCGCCATCAGATGCGCGACGCGGTAGGTGCGGACGTCCCAGCGGGGAAGACAGCGCGCTGGCTGTCCGGCACCTTCAGGATCGGGGACTCCGAGGCAAGCCCCCTGCTCGCCGGCCTGCCCGAAGCAATCGCGCTCCGTGGTCCCCAAGACCAGGCGCTCGAGGGGCTCGAGGTGGCTAGGCGAATGCTGCTGTTCGAGATGGAGAGGCCATCGCAGGGATCGGTCGTGATGATCGCTCGGATCCTCGATCTGCTGTTCATCCAGATCCTGCGGGCCTGGGCGGCAGGCCGAGACGGACCGCCCAGTTGGCTCGCTGGGGCGCTCGATCCACAGGTCGGCCCCGCCGTGAGTGCGATCCACGCAGACCCCGGCGACGACTGGACGGTCGATCAGCTCGCCGGCCTATGCAACCTGTCTCGATCCCGATTCTCGGAGCGGTTCACGGAACGAGTAGGAAAACCACCGTCGACCTACCTGACTCTGGTCCGCCTCGGCGGCGCCGCAAAGCTGCTGCGCGACACCTCAACTCCGGTCGGAGTGATCGCACATATGGTCGGTTACACCTCCGAGCCGGGGTTTAGTCGCGCCTTCCGGGCCCATTACGGCAGCTCACCCGCACGCTGGCGACGCGAGACTCCAGAGCGGCAAAGTGCGCCGGATTGACGCGACAGGAACACGTTCTCGCGGTCGTGCGGCGAATCGAGCTTGCCGATGTGCTCGACCACAGTCGTCTTCGCGTTGCGATACAAAGGTGAAGTCGAGCTTTTCCAGGCCTTGCGGGCTAGAGCTACCCGTACTCCCAGTCCCCACTGATGTTTGACGCCCCAATCTGGCGCGACTACTTCGTGATGGTCGGCGGCGGGGCAGCCGCCCTGACCGGCCTCGTCTTTGTCGCGATGTCGCTGCACCTCTCGGACATCGTTTCCGATCCGAGGCATCGCCACCGCGCCCGCACGATCCTCACCGCGCTCACGGATGTATTCGTCCGCTGCGGTCTCGTCCTGATGGGTGGCCAAACCACGCGCGCCGTGGGCGTCGAGCTCTTCGTTGTGCTCGTCGGCGTCGAGGTCGTCGTACTCCGAAGTCTCAACCAAGCGCTCCGCGGCAACGGTGCGGCAAAGCCGGGCGTTCTATGCCGAAGTCTCAACGAAGCGTTCCGCGGTAGCGGTCCGGCACAGGCCGGCGTTCTCTTCCGAACGCTCGGTTACGCGGCTTGCCTGATCATCGAGCAGGCCGGCGCTGCGATCCTGTTCTTCGGACACACATGGGGCCTCTACGCGGTTGGCGTGGGAATGATGGCGTCGTTCCTCTTCATAGTGTCCGGGGCATGGCTTCTGCTCGTCGCAGTCGAATCGCCGGCCCGGCGCCCGACCCAGTAGACGGGTCGAGCACGCGAGTCGAAGTGGCTGCAAAACGGGTGGTTTTGGAGTCGGTGGTCTCGGGATAATCTGCGTGTCCGTGCACGCCGACGGAAGACGCTCATAAAGTTGCGTGATCCCGTACGGTTGTTGCGACCGGCAGTCGCTTTTCGGTAGGCTTGCGCGGTGTCCGACAGGCTCCTGGTCGAGGCGAGGGGCCTAACGAAGACGTATCGCGCTCGGAACGGTATGCCGCCGTTCCGAGCCGTCGACGGTATCGACTTCGAGTTCGGGCGCGGCGAGGTGTTCGGCTTCCTGGGCCCGAACGGCGCCGGAAAGTCCTCGACAATGCGGATGCTCGGCGCCACCTCCCCGGTTAGCGCCGGCACGCTGCGCGTGCTCGGCATGGATCCGGCGGAGAAAGGGCCCGAGATCCGGGCGCGGATCGGCGTCGTGCCGCAGGACGACTGCCTTGACCGTGAGCTGACCGTTCGCGAGAACCTCTTCGTCTACGGCCGCTACTTCGGACTCGCCAAGAACGTCATACGCGAGCGGATCGCCGGCCTTCTCGCCTTCGCGCAGCTCGAGGAGCAGGCAGACGCCCAGGTCGAGACGCTCTCTGGCGGCATGCGCCGCCGGCTCACGATCGCGCGCTCGCTGATCAATCAGCCCGAGATCCTGCTGCTCGACGAACCGACGACCGGCCTCGACCCCCAGGCGCGTCACGTGCTGTGGGACCGGCTCTACCGCCTGAAGCGCGACGGCGTCACGCTCATCATCACTACGCACTACATGGACGAGGCGGAGCAGCTCTGCGACCGGCTCGCGGTGATGGACGGCGGCAAGATCGTGGCCGAGGGCTCGCCGCGTGAGCTGATCGACGCCCACGTGACGCGTGAGGTCCTCGAGCTGCGCTTCCCGGCGGACGACCAGGCAGAGGTTGCGGAGCGCCTCCGTGCGGCCCAACTCGGAGAGCGGATCGAGTTGCTTCCGGACCGCGTCGTCGTCTACGCAGACGATGGCGAGACGGTACTCGTTGCCGTGCACGGGATGTCGCTCGCGCCGATCACCGCGCTCGTGCGGCGTGCGACGCTCGAGGACGTCTTCCTGAAGCTCACTGGCCGTTCGCTCATCGACTGACATGCTGCGCGCCTGGTACGCCTTCCGCTACTGGCTGACGGTCTACGCCCGTACCTGGCGCGGCACCATCGTGATCAGCGTCGCGAACCCGGTCTTGTTCCTTCTCGGCATCGGCATCGGCCTCGGTCACCTCGTCGACCATGGCCATTCGATGACCCTCGGCGGCGTCTCCTACACCGCGTTCTTCGCGCCGGGACTGCTGGCGGCTTCGGCGATGCAGACCGGCTTCATCGAAGGCGGCGGCCGGGTCGCGGGTGCGGCGGGCTCGGTCGGTGCCTATCGAACCGCCGTAACCACGCCTCTGGAGCCAAGCGAGATCATGGCCGGTCACCTGCTCTTCATCACCTTCCGGGTGCTCACCTCGAGCGCGGTGTTCGTCGCAGTGATGGCCGTTTTCGGCATCGGCGCCGGTTGGTGGGTGCTCGCGGCGCTGCCGGCCGCCCTGCTCACGGGGCTCGCCTTCGGTGCTCCGACCGCCGCCTGGGCGGTCGGCGTGCGCTCGATCCGCAACACCCAGACCCTCTACCGCTTCGTGCTCATGCCGATGTACATGTTCTCCGGCACGTTCTTTGCGCTGTCCCAACTGCCGCGTGGAGTTCGGCTCGTCGCCTCCGCGCTGCCGCTCTCGCAGGGCGTCGCACTCTGCCGCTCGCTCACCCTGGGCACCGCGTCGGCTCCCACCGTCGCCGCGCGGGTCGGCTACCTTCTTGCCTTCGTTGTCGCGGGCATCTGTGTGGCGCGCATCACCTATCGTCGGCGGTTGCACGGATGATCGCCAGCGGTTGGACGCTCCGGCGCACGGGAAGCCTCGTTGAGCGAAACGCGCGGATCTACCGCCGCTCGCTTTCACCCGTGCTCGCGAGCCTCCTCGAGCCGCTCCTCTACCTGCTCTCGATCGGTTTTGGGGTCGGCACGCTCGTCGGCAAGGTGCCCGGCATCGACGTGCGCTACGCCGCGTTCGTCGCGCCCGCGATCCTGGCCACGACCGCGATGAACGCCGCCTTCAACCAGATGACGTTCGTCGTCTTCACTCGCATGAAGACAGACCGGACCTACGACGCTATCGTGCCGACGCCGCTCTCGATCGCCGACATCGCACTCGGCGAGGTCGCGAGCGCCGTGTTGAGCAGCCTGCTTCCGTCGATTGGATTCGTGCTGGTGATGCTCGCGCTCGGGCTTGTCGTCTCGCCTGGCATCCTGCTCGCGATTCCCGCTGCGTTGCTCGTCGGCTACGCGTTTGGGGGCGCCGGGCTGGCGGTGACGACCTACCTTCGCGACTTCTCGGACTTCCAGCTGATCCAGCTCGTCATGCTGCCAATGTTCCTATTCGCGACAACCTTTTACCCGCTCTCCGTGTACCCGGGATGGGCGCGGCCGGTCGTTGAGATCCTGCCGCTGTATCAGAGCATTCAGCTCCTGCGCGAGCCGGCGCTCGGCATCTTCCACTGGGATATCGCCGTCGCCGTGCTCTACCTGCTAGCCGTTGGGTCGTTCGGGCTCGCACTCGCCACACGGCGGCTCACGCGGCAACTGCTCGCGTAGCGCCTGCAAGGCGCTTGCAGAAAGTTGCGAGAATTGTCCTAGAATTGCAGCGTGGCTCGCAAACTTGCGGACGTCGCCAAGCAGGCAGGGGTCAGCGAGGCCACGGTCAGCCGCGTCCTGAACGGCCGTCCGGGGATCTCGGAGGCGACGCGCGCCGCGGTCCTGACGGCGCTAGACGTGATCGGCTACGAGCGCCCAACACATCTACGCGTCCGGCGCGCCCGGATGGTCGGGCTGATCGTGCCGGAGCTCCAGAACCCGGTCTTTCCGGCGCTCGCCGAGGTCGTCGCTGGCGCGCTGGCCCAGCGCGGCTTCAACGCCGTGCTCTGCACGCGCACGGGAAGCATGTCGGAGGCTGAATATGTCGAGATGCTCCTCGAGCGCCAGGTCTCGGGGATGATCTTCGCCGGCGGCCAGTACGCGGAGGCCGACGCGCCCCACGAGCATTACGAGCGTCTACTGAAGCTGCGCCTGCCCGTCGTGCTTATTAATGCCGCTGCTGAGCACCTCGACTTCCCGCGCGTCTCGACCGACGATGCAGTCGCCATGGAGCAGGCCTACTCGCACCTGGCCGACCTCGGCCACGAGCGGATTGGCCTCATCCTGGGCCCGCCCGACCACGTGCCCTCGGCGCGTAAGCTCGCGGCGTTTAAGCGCGTGGCGAAGGTGGCGACGCCGTCGGAGTTCGTCGAGCGAACGCGGTTCTCGCTCGAAGGCGGACACGCGGCGGCCGGACGGCTGATCGAGCGAGGTGCCACGGGAATTATCTGCGGGAGCGACCCTCTGGCGCTCGGCGCGATCCGCGCAGCCCGTCGGGCGAACCTCTCGGTGCCTGGCGACCTGTCGGTGGTCGGCTTCGACGACTCGGCGTTCATGAGCTGCACGAACCCGCCGCTCACGACCGTCCGGCAGCCACTCGAGGCGATCGGACGCGCCGCTGTCGAGATGCTTGTGGGCCAAATCGAAGGCTCGCCGGTCTCTGCGGACGAACTCTTCTTCGAGCCGGAGATGGTGGCGCGGGGCTCGACCGGCAACGCGCCCGGACACTGAAGCTGACTGCTTGCACTCGGTAGTACAAAACATGCGGTCGCAGATCCAGCTCTTTGCAGTGACTGGCCGGCCATGCCTCGCTTCGATGAGGGATTGATCTGTCCGTGGTCGGCTTCGGCGACTCGCCGTGCATGAGCTAGACGAACCCGCGGTCAGGACCTCGGGCAGCCGCTGGAGCCGATCTGATCTCGCCGCGGGGCTGCTCGTGGGGCAAATCGATGGCTAGCCGGTCTCTGCGGACGAGCTCTTCTCTCGGGCCGAAGGTCGTGGCGCGGGCTCAACCGCTAACGCGCCCCGGACGCTGAGACCGGAGTGCTTGCGCTATGTAGTACGAGAACTGCAGATAGAAGTCTGTCTCTTGCATTCTTTTGTTCGGTGTGTAATGCTCGCGCCGATGAGGGAGAAGGAGGCGACAAAAGCCGCTGCGCCGCTGCGCGCGCCTGCGGGCGCGGTCGAGCGCCCGTGGTGGCAAGAGGCGGTCGTCTACCAGGTCTACATCCGGAGTTTCGCCGACGCCAACGGCGACGGAATCGGCGACCTGGCGGGGGTGCGGGCGCGTCTGCCCTATCTGGCCGCGCTCGGCGTTAACGCGCTCTGGTTCAATCCGTGGTACCCGTCGCCGCTGGCCGACGCCGGCTACGACATCGCGGATTATCGGTCGATCGATCCCGCTTTCGGGACGCTTTGGGAGGCCGAGCAGCTGATCGCGGAGGCGCGGGCGCTCGGGATCCGCACGATCGTCGACATAGTCCCGAACCACGTCTCGAACGAGCACCCGTGGTTTCGGGAGGCGCTTGCTGCACCACCGGGGTCTCAGGCCCGCGAGCGCTTCTGGTTCCGACCGGGGAGCGGTGAAGCGCACGAGCTGCCGCCGAACGGCTGGCAGTCGATCTTCGGCGGTCCGGCCTGGACGCGCGTCGACGACGGCGAGTGGTACCTGCACCTCTTCGCTCCCGAGCAGCCCGACCTCAACTGGGAGCACCCCGAGGTGTGGGCCGAACACGAGGACATCCTTCGCTTCTGGTTCGATCGCGGCGTCGCTGGCGTGCGTATCGACTCCGCGGCGCTCCTGGTCAAGGACCCCGACCTTCCCGAAGAGCGGCCGGACGCGGGCCCGGGCGAGCATCCGTTTACCGACCGTGACGAGTTGCATGAGATCTACCGCCGCTGGCGCACGATCGCAGACGGCTACGAGGAGCCCCGGATGCTTGTCGGCGAGGTGTGGCTGCCCGACGTCGAGCGCTTCGTGCGTTACCTGCGCCCCGATGAGCTCCACACCGCGTTCAACTTCGACTTCCTGGCGTGCCCCTGGGAGCCTGGCCCCACGCGAACCTCGATCGAGTCTGCACTCGCGGCGCATTCGCCTGTGGACGCGCCGGCGACCTGGGTGCTTTCGAACCACGACGTCACCCGCCCGGTCACGCGCTACGGCCGCGCCGACACCCGGTTTGCCTTCGAGACGAAGCGCGTGGGGACGCCCACCGACCTCGCACGCGGCATGCGGCGCGCGCGGGCGGCTGCACTGCTTGCGATGGCCCTGCCGGGCTCGATGTACATCTACCAGGGCGAAGAGCTCGGACTCCCCGAGGTGGAGAACGTCCCTGCCGACCGCCGCCAGGATCCGATGTGGCACCGATCCGGTGGCGTGGACCCCGGCCGCGATGGCTGCCGAATCCCGATCCCGTGGTCCGGAGCCAAGCCGCCGTACGGCTTCAGCCCGAACGAAGAGGTGCGTCTCTGGCTCGACCAGCCCGACGACTGGGCGCCGTTCTCGGTCGAGGCGCAGACTGACGATCCAACCTCGATGCTCAGCCTCTACCGCGCGGGGTTGCGCGTCCGCCGCGAGCTACCGTGGGGCGTCGGCTCCGAGTTGCGCTGGCTCGAGTACGGCGACGACGTGACCGCGTTCGCGCGCGGCGATCGCTTCATCTGCATCGTCAATTTCGGCCCGGAGCCGGTTCAACTTCCCGCCGGGGCCGACGTCCTTCTCGGGAGCGCCGCGCTCATCGGCAACGCGCTGCCGCAAGACACCACGGTCTGGCTCGTTCAGGCCGCAGACCGGGAGCCGTTCTACCCGGAGTCGAACCCAGCTGAACACAACACGCATCTAGGAGAAGGAGAGGAAGGGCAATGAAATCCAACATCAGGGCAATGAAATTCAAGACCAGGGCGATAACGCCCATTCGCATCGGCGCGGCCGCTGCAGTCATGGGCCTTGTGGCCGTGGCCGCGGCTGGTGGCTCGGCGTCGATCGCCGCAACGACCAAGGCCAAGAGGGTGACGATCACTGTCGCGTCGCTGGTCCCAGGCGCCTCGGCGGCGGCGACGAAGCAGTTCAACAACCAGGTCCTCGAGTTCGACAGGGCGAACCCGGGCATCCAGGTCCTTCCGGTCACCTACGACTGGACCGGCCCGACTTTCGCCGCCGAGCTTGCCGCGGGCACGCTGCCGACCATGTTCACGGTCCCCTTCACCGATGGGCGCTCGCTCGGTGAGGCCGGACAGCTCGCCAACCTCACGAAGTACGCCAAGTCATACTCGTGGTTCAAGCAGTTCAACCCGGCGGTGATCGCCGAAGGCATCGACGCAAAGGGCCAGGTCATCGCTATCCCGGAGGCCGCCTACGCCCAGGCGCTCCAATACAACCGCCAGCTATTCAGCGAGGCTGGTCTCAATCCCAACAAGCCGCCGACGACGTGGGCGCAGGTAGCGGCCGACGCGCAGGCGATCTCGGCGAAGACGGGCGAGGCCGGCTTCTCGGTGATGGGCGCGAACGACAACACCGCGGGCTGGATCCTGACGACGCTCAGCTACGCATTCGGTGGCCGCGTGGAGACGGGCATCGGTGCGAAGGCCACGGCGACTTTCGACAACCCCGGAACAGTCGATGCGCTCAACTTCATCCACACGCTGCGCTGGACGGACAACGCTATGGGCTCCAACTTCGGTCTCAGCTGGGGCACCTCGAACGCGGCCTTCGCCGCGGGCCAGATTGGCATGTTCGTCAGCGGCTCTGACGTCTACACAAACATGGTCCAGGCAGACAACCTCAACCCGAGCATCTACGGCCTGGCGCCGCTCCCGACCGAAAACGCGAACGCTGGCATTCTCGGCGGCGGCACACTTGCCGCGGTCAAGCCGACCGCAACTCCGGCCCAAATCGCAGCGGCGATGAAGTGGATCAACTTCTACTACATGCAGCCGCTCGTGAACAAGGCGCAGGCGATCCGCAATGCCAAGTCGCTAATCGCGGACGATCAGCCGGTCGGTGTGCCGGCGATGCCGGTCTTCAACCTCAAGACGTTCAATGAAGCGAACAAGTGGATCAAGTCGCTCATCAACACTCCGCAAAGCCAGTTCGCGCCGTTCAACGACGGGATCTTCAAGGACAAGCTGGTCCCGGAGCCCGAGTCGGCGACTCAGGCAATCTATGGCGACCTCGACTCGGTTGTTGAGCAAGTGCTGACCAACGCGAACGCAAACATCCCTGGCCTGCTCCAGGCGGCGAACTCCGTCGGGCAGTCCTCAATCGCCGAGGGCAACCAGCCATCGTAGGACCCTCATAGGCCGGTGGTCGCGGGTGTTCGCCATAGAAGTAGCGCCACCACCCCGGCCGCACGCCTAGACGGCGGTCGTCGCGAGAGGTCGTGCTAGAACGTGGCGCGACGCACGCGCCGTAGGCGCAAAGTAAGCAATGTCGAGACCCGTCAATCCATGAGCCCAGCCGTCAATCCATGACCCCCAAGCTGGAGGAGATGGGGCCTGCGCTCACGACTGAGGCGGCGGGCGGACCGTCGGGTGTGCGTCTCAGGCGCACACCGCTGACCTGGGTGCAACAAGGCGGCATCGGGAGGCTCGTGTTCCTGCTGCCGCTGCTCCTGGTCTTCGGCGCGTTCTCGTGGTACCCGATCGTGCGTTTGGTGCTCATGTCCTTCCAGTACACGAACCTCGTGCAGCCGCCTACGTGGGTGGGGCTCGCGAACTTCTCCGCGGTAATCCACGATCCGCTGTTTCCTATCGCCGTCAGGAACACCGCGGAATTCGCGGGCCTCGCGCTTGTCTTCGGCTACCCGATCCCGCTCATCGCAGCGGTGCTGATTAGCGAGGTGCGAAGCCGGCGCGGCCTGTATAGCGCGCTCGCCTACCTGCCCGTGGTGATTCCGCCGGTCGTCTCGGTGCTCCTCTGGAAGACGTTCTACGACGCCGCGCCGAACGGAGTCTTCAACACCATCCTCGGGTGGGTCGGCATCGGGCCGCAACCGTGGATCCAGTCGCAGAGCGCGGCGCTGCCCTCGCTCGTGCTCGAGTCGACGTGGGCGAACGCCGGCAGCACCGTGATCATCTACCTCGCCGCGCTGACCGGCGTGAACCGCGAGCTCTACGAGGCGGCGTCCGTCGACGGCGCCGGGCTCTGGAAGAAGGTCTGGCACGTCACGCTGCCGCAGATCCGCACGGTGCTCCTCGTCACGATGATCCTGCAGATCATCGGGACGGCGCAGGTGTTCCTCGAGCCTTACCTCTTCACGCTCGGTGGCCCAGCGAACTCGACGCTGACCGTGATGCTCCTGATCTACGACTACGCGTTCGGCAACTCGCTCGGTGGCGACTACGGCAAGGCGGCGGCGCTCAGCCTCATGCTGGTGGCGTTCCTCGCCGTGTTCTCGCTCATCTATCTGCGGGTCACACGTTCCTGGAGCAACCAATGAGTGTGTTCCCGCTAGGGCGGCGTAGGCAGCGGCTGCATGATGCAAGCCCGCCGGCGCTCGTGCTTGAGGACGACTGGAGCCGGCCGAGCGTCAGATGGGGGCTCGGCACGGCGCATACCGTGCTCCTTGTCCTGCTCGTGATCATCGGGCTCGGCCCGATCCTCTGGCTAGCCAAGTCGGCGATAACGCCGACGCAGGACACGCTTGCCACCCCGCTTGCGCTCTTCCCTCACGGGTTCGCGTGGAGCAACCTGACGGACGCCTGGAACACGATCGACATCGGCCTCTACATGTGGAACACGATCGTGCTCGCGTTCGGCTCTTTGATCGCTCAGATCGTCGTCGCGACGACGGGCGCTTACGCGCTCTCGGCCCTGCGGCCGAAGTTCGGCGGCGTGATCATGGCCCTGCTCCTGACGACGCTGTTCGTCCCGCCGGTCGTGCTACTCGTCCCGCTCTACGTCGAGATCGTGCACCCGCCGCTCATCGACCATTCCTTCGTCAACAACTACTTCGCGATCTGGCTGCCCGAAGCTGCGAGCGCGTTCAATGTCGTGCTGATGAAGCGCTTCTTCGACAACCTGCCGCGCGAGATCTTCGAAGCGGCGCGCATCGACGGCTGCGGTTCCTTCCGTCTCTTCTTCTCCATCGTGCTGCCGATGTCCCGTCCGATCCTCGGCGTCGTGTCGATCTTCGCCGTGCTCGCCTCGTGGAAGGACTACCTCTGGCCGCTGCTCGTACTCGGCAATACGAACCTCCAGCCGCTGTCGGTGCGCCTGTATGCGATCGAGGACTTCACGCCCCTCGGATACTTCCTAGCCGCCATGTTGATCACCTGCATCGTCCCGATCATCGGTTTTCTCGTCTTCCAGCGTGGCTTCCTACGCGGGACCGGCCTCAGCGGAGCGCTAAAGGGGTGATGGGCTGATGGCCGCAATCCGTTTCGACGGCGTATCAAAGGTCTACGGGGACGGCACCCGCGCCGTCAAAGAGCTCGATCTCGCGATCGTGGAAGGCGAGTTCATGGTCTTCGTTGGCCCGTCAGGTTGCGGCAAGACGACCGCGCTGCGCATGGTGGCTGGCCTCGAGGCGATCAGTGCCGGCCGGGTGATGATCGGCGAGCGGGTGGTGAATCACGTGTCGCCCAAGGACCGCGACATCGCGATGGTCTTTCAGAACTACGCGCTCTATCCGCACATGACCGTTGCACAGAACCTCGCCTTCGGCTTGAAGCTCCGAAACATCAGCAGGTCCGAGATCGAGCGCCGGGTTCGCGACGCAGCCGCTGTGCTCGACCTCGAGGATCACCTCGAGCGCAAGCCGAAGGCGCTCTCCGGCGGCCAACGCCAGCGCGTCGCGCTCGGCCGCGCGATCGTCCGCGAACCCGCCGCATTCCTTATGGACGAGCCGCTCTCGAACCTTGACGCGGCCTTGCGCGTGCAGACGCGGGCGGAGATCCTGAAGATCCAGAAGCGGCTTGCGACGACCACCATCTATGTGACCCACGACCAGGTTGAGGCGATGACGATGGGCGACCGCATCGCGGTAATGCGCGAGGGTGTACTCCAGCAAAGCGGCACGCCCGAGCACCTCTACACCCGGCCTGCCAACACGTTCGTCGCGACCTTCATCGGCTCGCCGGCGATGAACCTCGTTCCCGCCCCCGTCTTGGGTCTCGGCCCGGATTCGCTCATCGCCGGATTCCGGCCCGAGCACATTCGAGTCGAGCCGGCACCGGACGGCGCCGTAGGCTTCGAGGCCCGGGTCGAGGTCGTGGAGTATCTCGGCGACGAGCAACTCGCGCACCTCCGCCTCGGCGAGCTGGCGCTCGTGGCAAAACTCCCGGTCCAAGAGCGCGTCGAGCCTGGGATGGCCGCAGCCTTTGCCGTGGCGCGCGAAGCAGTGCTCTTCTTCGCTGCCGAGACCGGCGTGGCGGCCGAACCGCCTTGATGCGCCGCGAGTCTAGGCCGTCTCGCCTAGCGCCGTTCGAGTGCGAGCCGGACGCCGAGGCCGACAAGCACGACGCCGGTCAGGCTGTCCAGCGCCGCTTTGACCGAGGGGCGCGTGAGGACGCTCGAAATCTTGACGGCGACAACCGCGTAGGTGCACAGCCACACGACGTTCATAAGCACGAACATTCCGCCCAACAGCAGGAAGGGCCCGAGAACCGACACATGGGAGGAGACGAACTCTGGCAGCAGACCAGTGAAGAACACGGCGATCTTGGGGTTACCAAGGTTGCTCAGCAGCCCCTGCCGGTAGCCGAGCAATGCGCCGATGGGGGGTCTCGACTGGGCCGCACTTGACGGTTCGCGCGCGGTACGGAGCCGGGCTGCGCGCAGTGCTTGCACGCCGAGCCAGACGAGGTAGGCGGCGCCGATGAGCTTCAGAACCGAAAAAGCGACCGCAGACTCCCGCACGACAGCCGCCACGCCAAGCGCCGCGGTCACCGTCCAGATCACCAAGCCAGTGTTGACGCCCAACGCGCTCGCCAGCGCCGCCCGGCGCCCGTGCAGGACCGCGTTCTTGGTTACCAACACGGTGTCAGGGCCGGGCGCGATTATCACGAGGGCTGCGACCCCGAGAAACGCCCACACATGGACACCCACGTGCCGGATCGTCTCATATGCCCCGAGTGAGATCCACAGAACAACTCAACGCTTCTGGTGGGGCGATCAACACGCCGAGTTACGCGGGTTGCGGGTCGGCCTCGCGGCGTTCACGGAGATCCGCGAGCAGTCCGGCGCCTGAGCGGCGCGTGACGCAAGGCGATTGCCGACCCGCGTCGGGGGATAGGGCGGATAGTGTCCGCGCGGGCCGCTTGCTAGCAGGGGCGGCAACGCGATAGATTTGGGCGTCTAGTGCACGCCTGTTCGTGTTGCGCACATAATGGCTGAGATCGTCTCCCTTCCCGAAGCTGTCGCCGAGCTTGTACGCGACGGCGATTCGGTGGCGCTCGAGGGCTTCACGCACCTCATCCCGTTTGCGGCCGGCCACGAGGTTTTGCGCCAGGGACGGCGCGAGCTGGAGCTGATCCGGATGACTCCCGATGTGCTCTATGACCAGATGATCGGCATGGGCGCTGCTCGGCGCCTGGTGTTTTCCTACGGCGGTAACCCCGGCGTCGGTTCGCTGCATCGCTTCCGGGATGCGATCGAGCATGGCTGGCCAGCTCCGATCGAGATCGAGGAGCATAGCCACGCCGGCATGGCCAACCGCTACTTGGCAGGCGCGGCGGACCTTCCATTCGCGGTCCTGCGCGGCTACGCGGGTACCGATCTCGCCGCGCACACCAACGTGCGCTTCATTGAATGCCCCTATACCGGCGAGCGGCTGGCAGCCGTGGCGGCGCTGGCACCCGATGTCGCGATCGTGCATGCCCAGGAGGCTGATCACGCCGGCAACGTGCAGCTATGGGGAATCCCGGGCGTGCAAAAGGAGGCTGTGCTCGCAGCCACGCGCTCGCTGGTCACGGTGGAGCAAATCGTGGAAAGGCTCGAGCCGCGTCCCGGGGCGGTCGTCATTCCCGGCTGGGTGCTCGACGCCGTCGCGCTGACCCCTCGCGGCTCGCAGCCCTCCTACAGCCTGGGCATCACCGAGCGCGACAACGACTTCTACCGACGCTGGGACGCGATCAGCCGCGATCGCGATGCCTTTCTGGCCTGGATGGCGGAGCACGTTCTCGGCGAAGTGCTCGTGCGGTGAGTGAAGCGAGCGCCGATGAGGTGCAGACGATCGTCGCTGCGCGGGCGCTTGCACACACCAAGACGGTGTTCATCGGCGTCGGCCGTCCCAGTACAGCGGCGATCCTCGCGCGCATGGTCCACAACCCCTCGCTGGTGCTCGTGTACGAGTCGGGCGCCATCGGCGCTAAGCCCTTCCATATCCCATTGTCGATCGGCGACGGCGAGCTGGCGGCGACCGCTGACGCCGTTGTTTCGGTGCCGGAGATGTTCAACGACTGGATCGGGCCGGGCCGGATCGAGGTGGCGTTCCTCAGCGCGGCGCAGATCGACCGGTTTGCCAATCTCAACTCGACTGTGATTGGGGATTACGACCACCCGGTCACCCGGCTCCCCGGTGCCGGTGGTGCGCCCGAGATCGCGGCCAACTGTGAGCGCGTAATCGTTGTCATCCCGCACTCGCGACGCACGTTCGTAGAGCGGCTCGATTTCGTCACAACGGTCGGCTACGCTGACGGCCCTGGAGCGCGGCAGCGGCTCGGCATGCGCGGTCGGGGACCGACGGCGGTGATCACCGATCTCGGCGTACTCGAGCCCGATCCGTCGAGCGCCCAGCTGGTCCTGACGCAGCTCCACGAGGGCGTGACCGTCGAGAATGCTCGGGATGCGACCGGATGGGACCTCGCGGTGGCCGAACAGCTGAGCGTCACAGAGCCGCCGAGCGACACCGAGCTCGACGCGCTGCGGGAGCTCCTCGCGCGATGAATGAGGCGTTTGTCTATGAGGCTGTCCGTACGCCGTTTGGCCGCTTCGGTGGTGCGCTCGCCGCGGTCCGCCCGGACGATCTGGCTGCGGGCACGCTGCGGGCCCTGCTCGACCGCGTCGGAGGCCTCGATCCGGCGGCGATCGACGACGTGTTGCTCGGCGCTGCCAACGGCGCCGGCGAGGACAACCGCAACGTGGCGCGGATGGCGTCGCTGCTGGCGGGGTTTCCGACCACGGTGACGGGCGCGACCGTCAACCGTCTGTGCGGCTCCAGTCTCGAGGCGGCGATCCAGGCAACGCGCGCGATCCGCTGCGGTGATGCCTCGTTGGTGATCGCCGGCGGCGTCGAATCGATGAGCCGCGCGCCCTGGGTCCTGCTGAAACCATCGCGCGCGTATCCGGCCGCTGACGAGACGCTTTACTCAACAACGCTTGGCTGGCGGATGGTCAACGCGATGATGCCGGAGCGCTGGACGATCTCGCTGGGGGAGAGTGCCGAGAAGCTCGCCGGGATCTACAAGATCTCTCGGGAGGCACAGGACGCATTCGCGCTGCGCAGCCACCGGCTCGCTGCGGAGGCTTTCGACGAGGGAGTGCTGAGCGAGGTCGTGAGCGTTCCCGGCGTCGAGCTGACCCGCGACGAGAGCATCCGCAGCGACACCTCGCTGGAAAAGCTCGGCGGATTGGCAGCGGCGTTTGTCGATGGCGGCACGGTCACCGCTGGCAACTCCTCGCCGCTCAACGACGGTGCGAGCATGACATTGATCGGTGATCAGCGGGCCGGCACTCTGCTCGGTCGCGAGCCCTTGGCACGCGTCGTCGCGCTCGGTGCACACGGGGTCGATCCGGACGTATTTGGGATCGCGCCGGTCGAGGCCGCAAACAAAGCGCTGGCGCGGGCCGGCATCGGCTGGGGCGACATTGCCGTCGTCGAGTTGAACGAAGCGTTCGCGTCGCAGTCACTGGCCTGTCTGGCGTGCTGGCCGGAGCTTGATCCTGAGCTGGTCAACGTGCGCGGCGGCGCCATTGCGATCGGGCATCCGCTGGGCGCCTCGGGAGCGCGGATCCTCGGGCGCCTAGCCCATGAGCTACGCGCGCGCGGCGGCGGGTACGGTTTAGCGGCTATCTGCATCGGCGTGGGCCAAGGCCTCGCCGTGATCCTGGAGGGTTGACATATGACAGCAGCGGAGACTGAACCACGGCAGATCTACGACGCGGTTACCGACACCCCGTCCAGTTACGTCAGAGAGCCCGACGGCGTCCAGCCACCGCTCGATTACCCGCCGTACAAGTCAACGCAGCTCCGCCATCCCAAGCAGCCCCTGATCTATCTGCCCCAAACCATGACCGAGCTGACCGGTCCCGCACTCGGTTCGGCGCGAGCAGTCGGACCCCTCGACCACGACCTCACGCGCCAGCACGACGGGGAGCCGATCGGCGAGCGAATCACCGTGTTCGGTCATGTCTATGACACTGAGGGAAAGCCTCTGCGCAGGACGCTCGTTGAGATCTGGCAGGCCAATGCCTGCGGGCGCTATCGCCATCGCTGGGATCGCTATCCGGCGCCGCTTGACCCGAATTTCACCGGCGCCGGTCGCTGTGTGACCGACGAGGAGGGTCGCTATCGCTTCGTCACCGTCAAACCCGGGCCCTACCCATGGGGTAACCACTACAACGCCTGGCGCCCGGCGCACATCCATTTCTCGTTGCTCGGCCGCGCTTTTGCGCAGCGGTTGGTGACGCAGATGTATTTCCCCGGCGATCCGTTGTTTCGCTATGACCCGATCTTCAACTCCGTCGGCGAGGTCGCTGGACGCAAGCGGTTAATCTCGCGCTTCTCGATCCGCGACAGCGAGCCGGACTGGGCGCTGGCGTACGAGTTCGACATCTACCTCCGCGGCCCTGGAGCAACTCAGTTCGAGGAGGCGTTTTGATCTTTCCGCCGACCGCCTCGCAGACAGTCGGACCCTACTTCGCCGTTGGTCTCCCGTGGCCGGATGGCCCGTTTGCGGTTGCCCGTGACACACCGGGCGCGGTCAAGATTCGCGGCGTCATCTACGACGGCGCCGGCACGCCGATTCCCGATTTCCTGTTGGAGACATGGCAGGCCGACCCCGCCGGACGTTTCGCGGATCTCTGGGGCCACGCTGGACCCTCGGAGCTAGCAGGGTTTCGCGGCTTCGCGCGCGTCGGACACGAGGACGGCGATGGCAGCTTCGAAATCTTGACGGTCAAGCCCGGTCCACTCGTGCTGCCGGGTGGCTCGATCGAAGCGCCGCACATCGACGTCTCGCTGTTCGCTCGGGGGATGCTCAACCGCTGTGTCACGCGGTTCTACTTCGCCGACGAGGTGGACGCCAACGACGCCGACCCGGTGCTCGCGACGGTGCCAGCGGAGCGGCGAGAGACCCTCCTGAGCAGGCCGATCGAAGGCGGTTACGAGATCGATCTTCGCCTTCAGGGTCCGGGGGAGACCGTCTTCTTTGCTCTCTGACGGCCTCTTCGACGCGCTCTACGCGCGCGGCCCGGTGGCGGCGCAGACTGACGGTCGCGCCTGGCTTGCCGCGATGCTTGACGTCGAAGCAGCGCTCGCTCGCGCGTGTGCCGCCGATGGACAGATCCCGGCCGCCTCTGCCGGCGCTATTGCGGAGGCCTGCCGAGTCGATCGCTTCGATCTCGCGGCTATAAGGGCGGCGACCGGCGAATCGGCGACGCCGGTGATCGCGATCGTCGCCGCACTGCGCGAGGCGGTCGGCGAGGAGGTGGCGCCCCATGTACACCTCGGCGCGACGAGCCAGGACATCATCGACACCGCGGCGATGCTGGTCTCCCAGCGCGCGCTCGAACCGCTACTCGCCGATGTTGGCATCGCAATGGCGGAGCTCGCGTCGCTGGCAGCGGCTCATCGCGACACTCCGATGGCGGCGCGCACGCTGCTGCAACAGGCACAGTTGACCACCTTCGGCCTACGTGCCTCGGGTTGGCTCGTTGGACTCGGCGAGGCACGCATACGTCTTTGCGAAGTTGCCGCCACTCGCCTGGCCGTCCAAATGGGTGGTCCGGTCGGCACCCGTGGGCCAGCGATCGCAGCCCTAGTCGCAGCGGAGCTAGGCCTTGCTGAGCCGACGCTACCGTGGGGTGCGATTCGCGTGCGACCAGTCGAGCTGGCAGGCGCGCTCGGTGTGCTCGCTGGCGTGTTCGCGAAGATCGCTCGCGACGTGACGCTGCTCGCCCAGAACGAAGTGGGAGAAGTCCGCGAACGCGCCGATCCGCGGCGCGGCGGATCCTCAGCGCTCGCGCGTAAGCGAAACCCGGTGGCGAGCGTCGCGATCATCGCCTGTGCAACCCGCGTTCCGGGGCTCGTCGCGACGATGTTCGCAGCGATGGCGCAAGAGCACGAGCGCGCTGCTGGTGCCTGGCAGGCGGAGTGGGGCACGCTCAGCGACCTGCTCACGCTCGTAGGATCAGCAGCTTCCTGGGCGGCAGATCTGCTCGACGGGCTCGAGGTCGACACAGTCCGGATGGGCGAGAACGCGGCCGCCCTCGACGGCTCACTCGACGACGTGGCCTCGCTCATCGATCGTGCCGTGGCAGTAAGTGTCCCGTGAGCGCGGTAGAGCTACATTGGGAACAGAGCGGTCCGCCAGACGCACCGGCCGTGCTGCTCGGATCTTCGCTGGGAACTACGCTCGAGATGTGGTCGCCGGTGCTGCCCGGCCTCGCCGATTGCCGGCGGATCGTGCGCTTCGACCATCGCGGCCACGGGCGCTCGCCGATTGCCGAGGGGCCCTACGATATGGCCGACCTCGGTGGCGACGTGGTCGCACTGCTCGATCGCCTCGGTCTGGATCGTGCCTGCTATGTCGGAGCTTCGCTCGGCGGGATGATTGGCCTATGGCTCGCAGCCCACGCGTCGACTCGGATCGAGGGGCTGGTTTGTATCTGTAGCTCGGCCTATCTACCGCCCGCGGAGGCGTGGGCGGCGCGCGCGGCGAGCGTCCGTGATGCGGGCAGCGTCGCCGCTGTGGCCGACGCGGTGCTCGCACGCTGGTTTACACCTGGCTACGCGGAGCGACACCCCGACGTGATCACGTGGATGGGAGCGATGCTGCGCGACACCTCGCCGGAGGGCTATGTCGCGTGCTGCGGGGCGATCGAACGGATGGACCTCCGCGACGATCTGGCGCGGATCACCGCGCCGACGCTCGCGATCGGTGCTGCCGAGGATCAGGCGATCTCGCCCGAGCATTCACGGGCGATCGCCGCCGGTGTGTCGGGTGCCCGCGTCGAAATCATGGCCCACGGAGCGCATCTTGCCGCGATCGAACGTGCGCAGGAAGTCACTGCGCTGATTGAGCGACATCTGGAGGGAGTGCATGAGCGATCCACAGCATGACGAGGGTATGGCGACGCGCCGGGCGGTTCTCGGCGATGCTCATGTCGACGCCGCGGTCGCTCGCACGACTGAATTCACCGCGCCGTTCCAGGAGTTCATCACGCGCTACGCCTGGGGCGCGGTTTGGTCGCGTGAAGGGCTCGACCGCCGGACCCGCAGTGCCATCACGCTGGCGGTGCTTACGGCACTCGGCCACGAGCACGAGATTGCAATGCACGTACGCGCCGCTCTACGCAACGGGCTCTCGGCGGCGGAGATCTGCGAGGTGCTGCTCCACACGTCGGTGTATGCAGGCGTGCCGGCTGCCAACCGTGCGTTCGCGATCGCCGATGAGGTCTTGCGCGAGGGAGCGGTGCAGTGAGCGAGACGCTGGAGCCCTCCGGGCAGTTCGTGCAGTCGCTTGCACGCGGGCTGTCTGTGATCCGCGCGCTAAACAGCGCCGAGCCGATGAGCTTGAGCGATATCGCGCGCGCCAGCGAGCTCTCGCGGGCGTCGGCTCGGCGCTTCACTCTCACGCTTGAGCAGCTCGGCTACGTCCAACAATCTGCTGGGCGCTTCTCGCTGACACCACAGGTGCTCGAGCTGGGCTTCGCCTATCTGTCGGCGCTTGGCTTGCCCGAGGTTGCTCAGCCGCATCTGCAACGACTCGTGGACGAGGTCGGTGAGTCGTCCTCGATCTCGGTGCTCGATGGCGCAGCTGTGGTCTACGTCGCACGCGTTCCGACGCGCCGGATCATCAACGTCACGATCAACGTCGGCACGCGTTTCCCGGCGTATGCGACCTCGATGGGTCGCGTGCTGCTGTCCGGCCTGGATCGGGTGGCCTGTGAGGCTCTGCTCGACCAGATCGAGCTCAGGCCCCTGACCAATCGCACGATTACGACGCGCAGCGAGCTCGAAGCGGAGCTCGACCGCGTGCGTGAGCAAGGCTTTGCGATCGTCGATGAGGAGTTCGAGGACGGCTTACGTTCGGTCGCCGCGCCGATCTGCGACCGCGAAGGGCATGTCGTGGCGGCGATCAATCTGGCTTTGGCTGCTACTCGCGTGTCCGTCGAGGAGATCCACCGGTCTTTGCTAGCGCCGCTGCGCGGAGCCGCTGCTGCGATCGAGGGTGACCTCGGCTTCGGGGCAGCGTTGCACCCGTCGCAGGCCCCGACGCCCGCGGCGAGCCGCGACGCGCGGCCGATCATCCCGCGCGACGGTGGCAAGGTCTCGTTGCTCCCGGCTGATTGATGGCGCGAAGCGGGCTCGCGGAAGAACGCTCGCCGGCGGCCCGGCCTGGCCCGGCACAGCTCGAACGCTACGCGGTCGAGCCCGACATGCCCGGTCTCACCGGAGCGGCGGTCGAGCGCCTCTACACGGAAGGTGCCGCTTGGCTTGCGGGCGCTCCGCTGCGCGCTAGACCCGCGACTTCTCGAGCGTCGTCGCCGAAGTCACCCCAGCGCGATGCAGGCGATGCCTGCCACGACAGCGGCGCTGCCGACGATCCGTCCGATCGATAGCCGCTCGCGCCCCGTGATCGCGAGCACGGCGGCGGCGATCAGGATGCTCGTTTCGCGCACGGCCGCGACAGGTGCCGCGGGTGCGATGCTCAGCGCGGCGAGAACGAGCGCGTAGGCGCCAAAGAAGCCGACGCCGGCTATCACCGTCCGCGGTGTTAGCGCGGCGCGCAGGGCCGCTGTCCCCTTTGATCGCCACGTCGGGATGAGGTAGCCCAGGGCGGTTAGGCCGAAGACCAGCTCGAGGTAGGAGAGCGGCCTGCCATGGACGATGCCACGCTTGTCGACCAGTGTGTAGCCGGCGATGCACAGGCCGACGGCCAGAGCCAGCGCGAGATCGCGCGGATGACCCCTGTTGCGTAGGCCACGGACGAAAACGATTCCGCCGGCGATCAGCAGGACGCCGACCGCAGTGAGCGCCGAGACCGCGCTGCCAAGCACCAACACGCTCGCGACCAGCACGAAAACGGGGGCCGAACCGCGCGCGACCGGGTAGACGAGGCTCATCTCTGCGCGTGCGTAGCCGCGCGCCAGCAGCGCCAGGTACAACAGCTCGAGAACACTTGACACGGCGATGTAGGGCAAGGCGCGCGAACTCAGATGCCACGTCAGCGCCGTGGCCGGCGCGAACGCGACGACGCCCACTACGAGGGCAACTGCCGCTGCTGTGTTCGTGTCCTTAGCACCCGAGAGCAGGAGATTCCACGTCGCGTGGACGACCGCGGCAGACAACACCAACAACAGTGCCGTGAGCGACATGAGAACTCCTTCCCGCCCGGTGGGGCATCAGGGACAGAGCCCTCGCGGCTTTTCTCCGTTCAGGTGTGGGGTTTCGATTTCTCCGAGACCCTGGCGCCGCTCGGTCCAGACTCACCCAGCGCAGGCGACGGAACCCTAGGCGCAACCACGTGCTGGATGGCACTCTAACCGCCGCCAGCGGCGCCCGCGCGCGTCGGCGCGTTGCCGGGTGCGGCTCGTGGTCATCTCGCCTGCGAGGCAAGTGGTCCTCCACGGGGCCAGCGCGCCACCGTGATGCTCAATGTTCCCCTCCCATCGCTCGATAGGAAGCTATGGAAAATAAGCCGCGCTACTCGACGGCCGCGGCGTTTGGGTGGTCAGTCGCGCTGATCGTCGGCGCCTTTACGGTGCCGGTCTATGGCGGCGGCGAGGGCTTCGCCTCGGGACACGGGACGGTCAGGATCCTCTCCACAGGCTCGACGCTCGTCTCCGTGAACGGATTCGCGGCGGTCATTCCGGTGGCGGCACCAGCTGTCGTGACGGCGCTCGTGTGGCTCGCGCTGCACTGGAAACGATCGCGAGGCAGCAGCACCGGCGGCGTTCTCGCCTGGGTGCTGGTCTGTCTGCTGTGGTCCTTCTGTCTCCTCGGAGCGTTCACCATCGGGCTGTTGGTCGTGCCGGTCGCCGCGCTCTTGGCCTACGCCACGCTGCGTACGCCGCTTGGCAGCGCTTAGCGTCCTGCGCAGCGAGGTGTGGCATGGTTTCGCGCGTGAAACGCTCTCTCCGGACGCTACGCACGGCGGCCGCTGCGGCGATCGGCGCCGGCGCCGGTGTGTTCCTGGCGGCCAGCCTTGCGATCGCGGCAACCTCGGTCACCAAGCATTTCAGCGGGATAGTGAGCATTCCGGCGGGGCAGACACGCACCGTCAGCTTGCCTTACCCGGACGCACTGGAGTACGGGAACGCTCGCTACTCTGGTCGGGCGGTGGTGCTTGCGCCGAAGCCCGGGGCCAAGGGACGGAGCCCAAGCCTCAAGAAGGTCAAGATCCTCTACGCCGGGTCGTCGCTCGGGGGCTCATCCTTTGAGGTCCGTGCGCACAACAGCAACAGCACCGGCACCGCAGCGGTCCGCCTCGAGGCGATCGCAACGACCCTAGAGCCGCTGCCCCACAGCTGACGCCGCGAGGTCAAGACCCCCTTCAACGACCAAGCAGATCAAGATCGTCGTCGTCGACAGCCGTCGAGTCGACGTCAGGCGGACGCCACCCGCGGTCGCCGGATGCGAACCGCCCTGTTGCTGCGACGAAGTTCATCACCCGCCCGGCGTAGTGGTGCGATAGCCAGCGGCGCGTCAGTGTCCTGGTAGGCGGGAACAGCAGCAGGGCGCCGAAGGCGTCGCTGACAAACCCGGGGATCACGAGCAGCACGGCGCCGAGGAAGCCAAGCACGCCCTCGATCGCTGCGGAACCGGGGGCGCGACGCTCCGAGACCGCTAGCGACACCCGCCGAATCGCCGAACGCCCCTGAATACGCAACGCTTGCGTGCCGAGCGCCGAAATGCCAACGAGTAAGACGATGGCCACGAGCCAGCCAATCGCGTGCGCGACCTCGATCAAGGCGAACACTTCGACAACGACCAGCACAATCAGCGCGAGCAGGAACATCTGGCCACTGAGCCTACGGGGTCGGCCGCCGCTCCCGGGAGCCGTCCCTCCGGATTGACTTGAGTTCGCCCACGAGCGAGAGCGTGAGGTTCGCTTCGTTCAGGCTAAGGTTGGAACGAGCCATTCCCTACCGCCGTGAAAAGGAGAGCGCATGTCCCGCTTCGCCACCGTGAACCTCTTGGACGTCGAGGACTCAGCGGGCGGTCGCGATCCCGGGATCGAGGCCCACTTCGGCCGCAAGCACCTGGACTCGCGCGACCTCGGCATCAGCTACTTCCGCTACCCCGCGAACGTTCGCAGTCCGAGGGGCCACAGCCATCGCGAGCAGGAAGAGGCCTATGTCGTGGTTGCTGGGTCCGGTCGGGTCCTGTTGGACGACGAGGTTCTCGAGCTTCACCAATGGGACGTCGTGCGCGTTGCGCCAGAGGTTGTGCGCGCCTTCGAGGCCGGACGGGATGGGCTTGAGATCATCGCCGTCGGCAGCCACAGGCCCGAGGGCGGCGACGGTGTGCCCGCTGAGGCCAGTTGGCCGTCTGAGGACGCCTGAGCGGAGCCTCGCGCCCTACCGTGAACGACCACCTCGCCGTCGGGAGGTCTGAGGTGCCGTAGCATTCCGCGCGTGTACCACGAGATCGCGAGCAACAAGCGACGCAGCGTCATCTTCATCGGCCTCTTCTTCGTGATCTGGCTCGCCATCGGCGCGGTCTGTGGCCTGATCATCAAGGCTGTCGATCACCCCACGGTCGTCAACAACGGCGTCGTGACGACGACCAACCTGGGCTGGAGCCCCGTGATCATCGGCATGGCGATCTGCGGCGTGCTGGCCATCGGGGGGGTCATCTACTCACTCAACTCAGGGGCCGCGCTGGTGCTGCGCGTCTCCGGCGCGGTGCCGGCTGACCCGGTCAAATATGCCCAGCTCCACAACCTCGTCGAGGCGCTGGCGATCGGGGAGGGTATTCCTAAGCCTGAGGTCTATGTCATCGACGATCCCTCGCCGAACGCGTTCGCCACCGGGGTGAGCCCGGAGAAGGCAGCGATCACTTTCACCACCGGATTGCTAACGATCATGAACCGCGAGGAGCTCGAGGGGGTGGCTGGCCATGAGATGAGCCACATCAAGAACCACGACATCCGGCTCTTGCTCGTCGTGGGGACGATGATCGGTATGGCGGCACTGCTCGCGAGCATCCTCTGGCGGAGCATCTTCTTCTCCAGCATGGGGCGAGGCGGCGGCAGGGGCGGCGGCCAGATCGTGATCGTGCTGTTCGTCGCCGGCGCGCTGCTGATGGTCGTCGGCTTCATCTTTGGCCCGCTGATCCGGCTGGCGCTCTCACGCCGCCGCGAATCCTTGGCCGACGTCAGCGGCGTGGAATTGACGCGTAATCCGGCGGGGCTGCTGAGCGCGCTCAAGAAACTGCAACAGAACGACACGCCGTTCAAGAACATGAACCACGCTACCGCCGCGATGTGCATCGATGATCCGCTGCAGCATCACGAAGCCTGGTACCACCACCTCTACGACACCCACCCGCCGATCGAGGACCGGATCGCCGACCTCGAGAAGATCGTGTCGGGTCAGTCCGTCTGAGCAGAACGCGACACGAGGCCGCAGCGCCGACCTTGCCGCTCGGCTCGATCCGTCAGCTCATCTCAGCTGGTCGGCGTCGGACCCTCGGCGGCGACGGCAGGTGGTGGTCCCTCGGGCTCGCCGGCAGCCGCGGACGGCGGGCCGGCAGAAGCTGATGCGGACGGCGGGCCGGCAGCAGCAGCAGCAGCAGCGTCGGTGCCGGCGAAACTCACCTGAGGGACGGCGCGGTCCGCTTCGTCGGCGGCGAAGAACGCCACAGCCGTGAAGTGGAACGGCCCGGCAATCAGGTTGCGCGGGAACGTTTGCAGGGCGATGTTGTAGTCGCGGGCGCTGGTGTTGTAGTAGCGGCGGGCGAACTCAATCTTGTCCTCCGTCGCGGTCAGCGTCTCCTGCAGCTGGAGGAAGCTCTCGACCGCGCGCAGCTGCGGGTAGTTTTCGGCGACGGCGAAGAGCGAACGGAGCGCGCCGGAGAGCGCGTTCTCAGCCGGCGCGATCTTGCTCGGATCGCCCGTCGCGCCGGCGCTGACCGCGTTGGCGCGGGCCTCGGTCACCGCCTCGAAGGTCCCGCTTTCGTGTGCGGCGTAGCCCTGCACCGTCGAGACCAGATTGGGGATGAGGTCGTGGCGGCGTTTCAGCTCAACGTCGATTTCGGACCAAGCCTCCTGAGTCCGGTTGCGCTTGCGGACGAGGCCGTTGAAGGAAACCCACAAGCCGAAGGCCAGGAGCACGACGATGACAATCACGACGATCAGTGCGGCCATGGTGGGGACGAGCCTCCCTCGGAGTGTTGGTCAGCCAACTCTACCGCGTGCCGTCAGCCTGCGAGCGAACGGCCGATGGTCGAGGGGCCTGGCCGCAGCGACCGAAAGCCGTGGCGTGGACCAGCGGTCGTGCGAGCGTGTCGCGGCTCCCCGCTTGGGGTCAGTTGTGCGGCAGCGGTGCGCCGAGCAACGCGACGGCGCTGCCAAGCGCTCCCGCCGCTAGCAGGGTCGGCACGACGGGCCGACGCAGCCCGAGCAGCGCAATCGCCGCGGCGCCGAGCACGACGAACTGCCACGTCTCGCTGTTGGCGGCGGCTAGTGGGATCGCGGCGCCGATGATCGCCCCAGCGGCTGCCGGGGCGGCTCCAGCGAGGAATGTGACAACGCGCTCATTGACGAGCAGGCGCTCGAAGCGCGCCGCGCCGAACAGGATGAACGAGAACGACGGCAGGAACGCGACAAGCGCGGCGAGCAGCCCGCCCGGGATCCCATCAGCCGAATAGCCGACGGCTGCGACGGTCTGTACAACCGGCCCGGGGGTGATTTGTCCGAGCGCGACAGCGTTTAGGAACTGGCCGTGGGTCATCCAGTGGTAGGTGCTGACGGCGTCTGACTGCATCAGCGGGATGATCACGAAGCCGCCGCCAAAGGAGAGCGCGCCGACTTTCAGCGCTGTCCAGATGAGCGCGCCGCTGCCGCCCGGGTCACTGATCGCGGCCAGCACGGGCCATCCCTGCAGACCGGCGAGGCCGCGATCAAGAAAGCCACGCCAGACCAGCTCGACCGTGCCGGCGCCGAGCAGGACGAGCACGAGCCAGGGACCAGCAAGGGCAGCCCCGCCAGCGCCGGCGAGAGCGTAAAGGACCACGCGGACTCGCAGCTCTCCGGCAGAGCGCCGCCAGATTGGTCGTGCGATACCGAGCCCGGCGCTCACCGCCACAGCGGCCACGGCGGCACCGGCACCCAGCCCGGCGCCGCGCACCCATCGCGGTGGCGAGCCACTCAGGAAGAGCGCCGACAGCGCGAGGATCAAGACGAGACCCGGAACGATGAACCCCAATCCGCCGATGATCGCCCCGCGCGTGCCGCGCAGCCGCCAGGCGCAGTAGATCGCGAGCTGCGTGGAAGCCGGCCCGGGCAGCAGATTCGTTGCGGTTATCGCCCGCTCGAACTCCGCTTCGGTTAGCCACTTGCGCTCGGCGACACAGAGCTCGCGAAAGAGTGCGATGTGTGCGGGCGGGCCACCGAAGCCGATGCAACCGATCCGGCCCCATTCGAGCGCGATCGTGCGCAGTGAGACAACAGCTGCGTCGCCGGCTTCAGGCACCCCGCTGGCCAACACGATGTCGGCACATGGCGGGGAAGCTACCAGTCAGCTCTGGCGCGACCGCGAGCGGTCTGCGGAGCGTCGCCACAACGGCGAGCCTGTGGGCTTGCGCCCTTGAGCTACCACCGATCGTGCACGTGCTGGCGGATCAGCCGGTCATAAACCTCGCGCACGCCGCTCAGCTGTTCCTCGCGTAGCGGCTCAAGCGCGGCAGCAGCGACGTTCTGGACGACCTGCTCGGCGCTACTGGCGCCGGGTATAACGGTGCTGACGCCGGGTTGGTCGATCACCCAGCGCAATGCGAACTGCGCCAGGCTGACCCCTGGATCGAGCAGCTTCTGGAGCTCGCGCACGCCGGCCAGCCCAACTTCCAGGGGCACGCCAGAGAACGTCTCGCCGACGTCAAAGGCCTCGCCGTGGAGGTTGTAGTTGCGGTGGTCGTTGGCTGCGAACACGGTGTGCTCGTCGAAGCGGCCGGACAGCAACCCGGAGGCCAGGGGCACACGGGCGATGATCCCGACGCCGGCGGCGCGCGCAGCGGGGAGGACGTCATCGAGCGGTTTGAGCCGGAAGCAGTTGAGGATTATCTGCACGCTCGCCACGTGTGGGCGGGCGATCGCCCAGAGCGCCTGTTCGCAGGTCTCCACAGAGACGCCGTAGGCGCGGATCCGGCCGGCCTGCACCATCTCGTCGAGCGCCGCGAACACCCCATCGCTGCGGTAGACCTCGTCCGGGGGGCAGTGCAGCTGGACGAGGTCGATCGTCTCGACGCCGAGGTTGGCGCGCGAGCGGTCGTTCCAGGCGAGGAAGTTCTCCCGGTTGTAGTTCTCCGGTCGCTGCTCGACGCGCCGACCCATCTTCGTCGCGACGAGCACCTCGGGCTGGCCGCGGTGCAACTCGGCGCAGAACTGCTCGCTGCGACCGTCGCCATAGACGTCCGCGGTGTCAAAGAAGGTGACGCCCGCGGCGACGGCGCTGTCGAGCACCGCGCGGGCGCTCTCGGGGCTGACGCTGCCCCAGTCGGCGCCCAGCTGCCAGGTCCCGAGGCCGACGACGCTCACCGCTCGCCCCAGACGCTCGATCTTGCGCTCTTCCACGGCGCGACATCTTCGCACGCCACGCCGGCCACGCGCGGCCGTCATCGCCGCAGCGCGCGATCAGGCCCCGGCGCGGACAGGCCTCCCTTTGGCTCGAGCGCGCGGCGGCGCCTCCGTGCCCCTGCCGGCACCGCGCAGGCTGATCTGCCCGAGCGGGCCTGGGACATCGACGTGTGCTTCGGTGGCGCCGGGATGCAGATCAAGGAGCGTCGTCAGCAGCATCAGCGGCGCGCCTGCGGCCCACGCCTGTGGCCGGGAGGCGGTCGGAAACGCGACCGGAACCGCTGTGAGCATCGCCGGATACCCGGCGAATACCTCCGGCAGGCGGTACTCGAAGTGCGGTGCCGCGGAGAGGATCGCGCAGGCGATCTCCGCCGCCGCCTCGCGCAGTCCGTAGCGGGCGAGTCCGGCGGCGATCAGCGAGTTCTCATGCGGCCACACAGTCCCGGTGTGGTAGCCGAGCGGGTTATAGCCGGCCTCGTGCGTGCCGAGCGTTCGCACCCCCCAGCCCGAGTAAAGCGTTTCGTCGAGCAGTCGCTCGGCGGCCGTCGCGGCTTCTTCCTCGCCGAGCATTCCCGACCACAGCAGGTGGCCAAAGTTCGAGGCCAGGCTGTCCACCTGGCGCTTTTCGCCGTCTAGCGCGAGGGCGTGGCAGCCGCGTTCGGGCATCCAGAAGTCCTTGCGGAAGCGATCGCGCAGGTCAGCGGCGAGCTTCTCCAAGCGCTCGGCGAAGGCGACGTCGCCCCACACCTCACGAGCCAGGCGGGCGCCCCGACAGCGCGCGTCGTACACGTAGCCCTGGATCTCGCAGGTTGCGATCGGTCCCTGTGCAAGCGTGCCGTCGGCGAACTGAATCGCGTTCCAGCTGTCCTTCCAGCATTGGTTGAGGAGTCCGGTTGTCAGATTTCGCCTGAAGTACTCGACGTATCCGTCGCCGTCGATGTCGCCGCCTTCTTCGGTCCAGGCGAGCGCGGCGCGCGCGTTGGGTTCGAGCTCACGGACCAGAGCATCGTCGCCCGTCCAGCGGTGGTACTCGTCGAGCAGCACGACGAAGAGCGGCGTTGAGTCGGCGCTGCCGAAGTACGGCGAGTGCGGCTGCACGCCCGTTGCGGTCAGCTCGCCGAAGCGCATCTCGTGCAAGATCTTCCCGGGATCCTGCTCGTGGAAATCGTCACGCGTCTGCGCCTGGCGATCAGCCAACACGCGCAGCGTCGCGGTTGCGAGCGCCGGCAGGTAGGGGAGAGCCTGGAAGCTCGTAATCAGGCTGTCGCGTCCGAACAGCGCCATGAACCATGGCAGTCCGGCGGCGGGCAGCGTGGCCGGCTCGCTCAGGTCGGGCTGCAGCCGTAGCGCCGCCAGATCGGTGAGACTCGCGCGGTAGGTGCGCGCAAGCCCCTCGTTCTGCGCCTCGAGCACTGGCGCGTCGCCGAGCCACGCCTCGAGTTCCGCGAGCTTTGCGCGCCGCACCGGATCGAAGCCACCGTGCACGCTGCGGGCGGCAAAAATGGTGCCCGGCTGAGCCGCGTGCGGCGTGATCCGCAGCGCCAGAGTCCATTGCTGGCCACGTTCGAGCTCGGGTGCGTAGACGAGACCGCGGCGCGAGATGAGCGCCGGTTGATTGCTCTCGATCGTGACCGAGCGATGAAACTCACCGTGCTGGTACTCGAGCACGAGCGATTTGCCGTCCTGGCGCCATGCGATTTCGCGCTCGGCGATCGCGCCGTCTTTGACCTCAAAGAGATCGGCAAAGTCGGTGTCGACGTCGAGATCGACGCGCACCGGGCCGGTGGCCGGACGGTGGTTGATGACCGTGATCTCTTCGATCCACGCGCGGTCGACCAAACGCCGACGCAGCACCGAGCAGGGCGCCACGTGTTCAGGGTCGATACGCGGCGTGAGAAAGAACTGCGCGGCGAAATGCGCGCTCTGGTCCAAGCCGAGCAGATCGAGCGAGACCCCGTCGACGCGGAGCACCCAGCGCGAGACGAAACGTGTGTCCTCGGAGAAGAATCCGTGCTCGCGACCGGCCTCGGAGCGCAGATCGCCAACACGGTCACAGACGACAAAAGTGCTCCCGTCGAGGACGCTGAGCGTCCCGTCAGCCACGCGCAGCAACCTCGTCGAGTCGACGACGGGCGGCGCGCCTGAAGACCTGCTCGTAGGCCGCGGCGACGACGCCCACATCGCAGTTCGCCGCAACCCAGGCACGGCAAGCTGCCGGTGCGATGCGCGGAAGCTTCTCGACGGCCTCGCCCATTGCCGCCTCGTCGTGTACGAGGAAGCCGGTCAGGCCGTCCACCACCAGCTCGCGGGTCGAGCCTTCGGGGAATGCGATAACCGGCGTGCCGCAGGCGAGCGCCTCGACGATCACCATTCCGAACGGCTCATCCCAGCGGATCGGCATCAGCAATGCGCGCGCACCGGCGAACAGGGCGAGCTTCTCGGCTCCTCCTACTTCGCCGATGTAGCGCACCTTTTCGCCATCGATGTGCGGCGCGACCTCACTGTCGAAGAAGGCTTTCTGGCCAGGCTGAACGACGCCGGCGAGCACCAGCGGCACGCCTGCGGCGCGGGCCGCCGTGATCGCGCGGTGAGGGCCTTTCACCGGTGCCATTCGACCGACCCACAACAGGTAGTCGTCCTTGTGTTCCCGAAGTGGCCAGGCGCTCACGTCGATCGGGTTGGAGATGACGTCGAGCGTGCCCAGCGCGTCGGGCGCCGAGGCCAGCTGTGCCCTGCTGATGGCGACAAGTGTCGCTTTGTGGCCGTGATGGGAGTAGAACGCCGCCGTGCTCGGTGTGAACTGCCCATGCATCGTGTGCACGATTGGCACATCGATGCGGTCGGCCATCGCGAGTGCCGTGAAGCCGCAGTGGTCGTGCACGACGTCAAAAGGTTCGTCCGGTGGCGCGCTTTCGATCATGGCAAACGCCCGCGCGACATGATCGACTTCATATAGCGATCGCTCGATCTCCGCCGGCTGCGCATTTGCTAGCAGCGGGACCACACGCGCGGTTGACTGCGACCCCGGTGCACAAAGCAGCGTTACCTCGTGGCCGGACGCCACGAGTTCTTCTGTCAGCACGCTGACGACCGTCTCGACACCGCCATACCCCGGTGGCGGAACCGATATCCACGGCGGCGCCAGCATCGCGATCCGCAACGGCGCCTCGGCGTCACGGCCACGCGAACGATCTTTGTGCCGCTTGCTTTTCATGCGGTCGGGCTTAGCGGCCAGGATTTCCAAAACGCTCCAATAGACCTCTCAAGGGCTGCGATCGCGAGGCCGAGCGGCCTAGACGAAGCTGACGCCCAACGACCGAGCTGCGGCTCGGCAAAAACGACCACCTCAGCCTACCAAGCGACTTCGACGCGCCGGCCTGCGCGTGACGGCGTTCAGCAGATCGCCGAGGTCGCGCAGGCGGATGTCGGGCTCGCGGGCTATGCCTGGAAGTACCCCGCCGTCATTGGCCGCAAACGCCCGGCAGAAGCCTCGCGGTATCAGCGATCCGTCCAGTGAAATCAGTCATTTGCCTAGTCTGGCAATTCTAGATTCAGGTTTCATGTTACAGCGATCCGATGGAGGTCCTGGGGAACTCTCGGAACGCGCAAGCGCGACTTCCGATGAGGACCTCGAAGCGCTCCCCCCTTACGAGATCCAGGAGGTCTTCGCCATGCGCTCAAAGACACCCAACCAGCCGCACTCCACGCGACGCCGGCGCCGCGCTTGGATCCTGGGGGCGACGGGCGCCGCCTGCCTCGCGGGACTCGCGCTGCTCGGAAGCGTCGTGCTCGCCGCACAGCCGCCGGTCGGACTCGGAACGGACGGCGCCTTCGCTGTTCTCGCGGGCCAGGCGGTGACGAACACGGGTTCCTCGGTGGTCAACGGCGATCTGGGCGTGAGCCCGGGCTCCGCGGTGACCGGATTTCCGCCCGGGACACTGAACGGCACGGAGTATGCGGCCAACGCGACCGCAGCCCAGGCCGAGCTCGACCTGACGACTGCCTATAACGATGCCGCCGGGCGCACCCCGGCCACCTCCGTGCCGGCCAACCTCGGTGGTCTCACGTTGACCGCCGGCGTCTACAAGAACGCCAGCGCGCTCGGGTTGACGGGCGCACTCACGCTCAACGCTCAGGGTAACCCGAACGCGGTGTTCATCTTCCAGGCCGGCTCGACGCTGATCACGGCGTCGGGGAGCGCCGTGAACCTCATAAACGGAGCCCAACCGTGCAACGTCTACTGGCAGGTCGGTAGCTCCGCGACACTCGGAACGACCACGACTTTCGCGGGCAACATCCTCGCGTTGACATCGATCTCGCTGAACAACGGCGTCACCGTGAACGGCCGAGTGCTGGCGCGCAACGGAGCGGTGACGTTGATCAACGACACGATCACCGCGGCGAACTGCGCGACCGGCGCCGGCACAACCTCCGGCGGCAGCGGCGGCAGCAGCGGCAGCAGCGGTGCCAGCGGTGCCAGCGGCAGCGGCAGCGGCAGCACAAGCGGCACCGCCGGTCACAGTGGCACGGCGCGGCTCACGACCCTGCCCGGTTCGGTCGCGCATCTCGGCCCGACTAGCTGTGTCAGCAAGACGTTCACCGCCACGGTCAAAGGCAAGCGCATCCGCAAAGTCGTCTTCTCCCTGGGCGGACACACCATCGCAACGCGCAAGTCAGACCCGTTCACGGCGTCAGTCGACCCCGGCAGCGGGACCCACGCGCTGAAGGCGCACGTCACGTTTACGGATGGCACGCCGGCCAAGACGCTCAACATCGCCATCAAGGCGTGTGCCGCGTCGGTATTGGCCCTCACGGGCTCTGGCGGGTTCACCGGCTAACCAGCACCCCGCGCATGCGAAGCGGCGCCAGCCCGGTGCCGCTTTCGCTCGCGGCGTGCGTCCAGCGGAAGGCTCAACTCGATGAAACGAACAATTGCCGCCCTCACATGCCTGCTGGCCACGGTGCTATTTGCCGGAGCCGCGTCCGCCGTCGCGCCGTCGCAAGTGCCGGCGCAGCAGCAAACCGCCAGCCTGCTCAGCGCGCACAGCGTCTACACCCAGCCCGACGGCACGTTCATAACGTCGGTCGCCGACGTGCGTCCGATCACGCACGAGCGCACGGTGCTGCCGGTGCTCGCGAGCACGATCGACAACACGGTGCAGGCCAGCGGGCAACTTTGGTTGGAGGTGCGCCTTCCCGGTCGCACGCTCACCGGCCGTACCCCGCCCCGCACCGGCTGGATCAGCGCGACGGACACAACGCTCTCGAGCACCCCCTGGCACATCGTCGTCGACCTCGGCGCGCGCCGTGTGCTGATCTACCTCAGCGGGCACGAGATCCGCAGCTTCGCCGCCGTCGTCGGCAAGGCATCGACGCCGACACCGAGTGGCGAGTACTTCGTCGAGGAAAACGTGAAGATGGCCGCGGGCGCGCCGGGCGCGCCGTTTGCCCTCGCGACCAGCGATCGTTCAAAAGTCCTTCAAGACTTCGAGGGCGGGCCAGGCCAGATCGCGATTCACGGGATCGAGAATCTCGGTGGGACGCTCGGAACCGCCGAGTCCCACGGCTGCATACGCCTTGCCACCAGCGCCATCGAGTGGCTCGCGGCGCGCATCTCGCCGGGCGTACCGATCACGGTCAACTAAGCGCGGGCGCCGCCCGGAGCGCGAACACGGCCCGCTCGCTTGGCTTCAGCTGTGAGGCCGTCGTGTGCGCCAGTGGTACTTCGCGATGCTCAACAGACCGAGCAGCCAGCCGAGGATCGCTGTAAACAGCACGATCCAGACGAGTGCCACGTGCGAGGTACCGAACACCCAGTCCGCTTTGACGCTCCTGGTGTTCAACGCCGCGAGCGCGACCAGGTAGGCGAGCAGTGCGACGACCGCCACCGAATTTGCATGCAGTCGCACCCGCTCGGCCTTGCGCCGAAACCGCTGGCGTGGGGTCTCCGCTCCACTCGCCGCGTCCGGCGCGCCCGCTTCCGCGTCCGTCGCGCCCTCTTCCGCATCCGGTGCATCGGCCTCAGGGTCCGGTGGAGTCGCTTCCAGGGCCGACGAGTCCGACGGCGGGGCTGGCGAACTGTCGTGCATCTCGAACCTCCTCGAGCGTCCCCTGACGGGCCGTACCGACCGGTCGCAGTGACTCTCGTCGATGGATGGCGCTGTGTCGCGGAGGACGAGCCTGTCCGTGAGGTCGCCGTGGGCCCTGAGGCCGGCGGAGCCCTGCGCGAGGCGGACTCGCAGGCGCGGCAAGCGCCGTGTGCAACAGCAAGTCTACGCGCAGCGTCATATTCGTGACAACCGCGCGCGCACGCGCATCGACTCGTGCCGTGCGACACCCTCGCCATCCTGTCACACGCGCGCTGCCACAGACGCGACTTTCAGGTAATTACAGTGACTGTCAGCAGCCGCCGGTCAAAACTCAGGCCGCAAGGCGCCAGTCGGCGACCCGGTCGCGAGCGGGAACGTGACGCATGAGCGCATCCGTGAGACGCTCGACGCGTCGTGGCAGCCCCGTGTGCAGCCACCGCATCGAACCCTCGGCGGCACTCGAGACGAGAATTTCGTCATCAATCCGTGGGTTCCACGCCTCGCATGCCGCCGCGACCGAATCGTTGTTTCCGACCGTCCCCTTAACTGGCAGTCCGGCGGCGCAAAACTGCTCTGCCGCGCGGGTGGCCTCTGTCTCGGCCGCCGGCCCCGAACCGGCGGTCACGAGCAGCGTGAAGCGAGCACCGTGCGTCTCCGCGCGGTGTCGCAACTCCGCCGTCAGGGCCGATGACGACTCGCTCGAGGGAGCGAAAACGAGAACGTGCACGCCCGTGCGACGGATGGATGCAAACCGCACACCCAAGCCGCCTGCACCGGCCGGACTGCCTGTGTAGGGGAGTGAGGAGAACCGGAACATCGCGGTGAATTGTCGAAAAACCCCGCCGACCCCGGCATGGCCCTGCGTCCAAGATCTAGGGTGACCGTTTCGCCCACTGGCGTAGCACCATTTGACACCTCCGTGGCCCTGAGCTCCCCGCCAATTTTTGGTGGCGGATCGATCGGCAACCCGGGCTCTTCCCGACCATGCGCGCATACGCACTCAACCTTCGCGAACGTCGCGCGAAGCGCAACAATCCGCGGAGCATGCCCCGGCGCGCGCTCGTCCACGTCCTACTCACAGCGCTCGCGGCGCTCGCCTTCGCCGTGCTCGTCGCCGCCTGCGGCTCGAGCGCGCCCAAGCATCCCAAATCGACCCACACCGCCACTTCCCCGAGCGCAACGCTCCTGAGCACCGGCAAGCAGCTCTACGCGTCCGACGGCTGCGAGGACTGCCACTCGCTCAACGGAACCCCGAATACCGGGCCGACGTGGAAGGGCCTCTACGAAAGTCGCGTGGCGCTCACCAACGGGCGGACGATCACAGCCGACGCCGCCTACCTGACCGAGCACATCGTCGATCCGACGGCATTGACGGTGCGGGGCTTCCCCGGCGGGGTGATGGCCGAAGCGATCCAGGGCGACGATCTCATGGCCAAGCCGGCCGACGTACGCGCCCTGGTCGCGCTGATCGAGTCCCTCAAGTAGGGCGCCGCAAACCTCGCCGCGCGCCGGCCGCCCCACGCGGCTCGAGCGCTCGCGGGGTGCGTTAGAGTCGCGAAAATGGTCCGTCGTCGGCGCATCGCGGTCCCGGCGATTGCTGCATTCGCGCTGCTGCTAGCGCCCGCCGCGGCACTCGCGGCTTCGGTTCGCCAGACGGTAGCCGCGCCCGGGGCGACGAACATCCACTATCGCTCGACGCTCGTGCGTATCTCGCCCACCGTTGCCGGCGTCCGCTGGCGCGTGCTCGACTACAACGACGAGATCTTCGTCACGAACCACAGCCGCGAAACGGTCACGGTCTTCGGCTACACGGGCGAACCGTACGCGCGGATCCTCGCCGACGGCACGGTCGAGCTGAACCAGAACTCGCCCGCCTACTACCTCAACCAGAGCTTCTACGCGGCCGGCGTCACGGTTCCGCCCTACGCCACCTCGACGGCCACGCCGGACTGGGTCACCGTGGCAAAGACCGGAACCTACGTCTGGCACGACCACCGCATCCATCTCTACAGCCCCGCGCTGCCACCGGTGGTGAAGAACCGCGGCGTCGACAAGACGACCCTCGTCTTCAAGTGGAAGGTGCCGATTCAGATCGGCGCCACGAAGGGTGACCTCCACGGCACGCTCTACTGGATCGGTGAGAAGCCCTTCGCCTTCCCACTCGGCGCGATCGTCGCCTTCATCGCGATCGTCCTCGCCGGTGGCGCGCTCGTCGTCACCGTGCGCCGACGCCGCGCCCTACGAGCTGACGCTTCGCCGGAAACGTGGTGAGGGTCAAGGTTCCCGGCCCCTCGCCGCGCGGCCAGATGCCCAGACTCGCCCGAGTCGCCGCCGGCTGACCACGCCCGCCAGCGCGAGCCAGTCGATCAGGCCGGCGGCGAAATGGCCGACGGGCCCGGTGATCAGCGCGCCAAGGGCGCGCTCGTAGCGACGTGGCTGAAGGGTGCGCACCGCGTGAAGGTATCGTTGCGCGCCGTGGCCGATCCCGTGGTGAAGACAACCGTCACCGCCCTCCCCGAGTCGCGCGCTCGCGTCGAGGTCGAGGTCGCCGCCAAGGAGCTGGCCGGCGCGGTTGACGGCGCAGCGCGCTCGCTCGGTCGAAATCTCAAGCTTCCGGGCTTCCGCAAGGGCAAGATCCCGGCCGCCGTCGTGATCCAGCGCCTTGGTCGCGACGCCGTGGTCGACGAGGCCGTGCACGAGCGGATTGGCCGCTGGTACGCGCAGGCGATCGGCGAGTCGGCAATTGCCGCGATCGGCGATCCCGACATCTCGGTCGGCGACCTGCCGGCCGCTGGCGAGCCGCTGCGATTCTCCTTCGAGATTGGCGTGAGGCCGCCCGCGACGCTCGGCGCCTGGCAGGGCCTCGAGGTCGCCAAGCGCGAAGCGGCCGTGGCCGAGGAGGACCTCGAGCGCGAGCTCGACCAGGCACGCGAGCGCCTGGCGCGGCTTGAGCCGGTGACGCGCCCAGCTGCGCGCGGCGACTTCGTCGTCATCGACTACAGCGGCACGATCGACGGCGAGCCCGTCGAAGGAGCCCAGGGACGCGCACAGCTGGTCGAGCTCGGCAGCGGTCGGCTCGTACCGGGATTCGAGGAGGGGCTGCTCGGCTCGAGCGCCGGCGAAGAGCGCACTGTCGCGGTGACCTTCCCCGAGGATTACCGAGAGACCGCTCTCGCCGGCGCCTCCGTCAGCTTCGACGTGACGGTCAGCGAAGTTCGGGAGAAGGTCCTGCCCGAGCTCAGCGATGAGTTCGCCACCGACGCCGCCGGCTTCGACACGCTCGAGGAGATGCGCGACGAGCTCCGCGCGCGGCTGCTCGAAGTCGACGAGCGCGCTGTCGAGCGCGAGTTTCGCGGCGCCGTCCTCGACGCGGCTGTCGCCGCGTCAACGGTCAGCGTCCCCGCCGCACTGATCGACGCGCGCACCAAGGAGACCTGGGAGCGGACGCTTCATTCGCTCGAGCATCGCGGCGTCTCCAAGGAGGCGTTCTTGTCGCTTGCCGGCAAGAGCGAGGAGGAAATGCTGATCGAGGCGCGTCCGGACGCCGAGCAGGCACTGCGTCGCGAGGCCGTGCTCGCGGCGATCATCGCGCAGGAGGACATCAACCCGAGCGACGACGAGCTGCTCGCCGCGCTGGTCGAGGGGATGACGCCCGAGCAGCGGCCGACGAGCCCGCGCGATGAGGAAAAGCTGCTCGATCGGCTGCGCAAGGCCGGACGTCTGGCTGAGCTCCGTGAGGATGTCGCTGGCGATCAGGCACTCGAGCGGCTGATCGCTGCCGCAAAGCCGATTGCGCCCGGACTTGCAGCGGCACGCGAGAAGCTCTGGACACCCGGCACGTAAGGCCGGGCCGCCGATAGGCGGTTGGTAGACTCGCCGTGGAGGCGGTGCTGCGTTCGCACTTGCCGGGAGGAATCGAGCCAGGCAAGCGAAACAGAGCGAGGACCATGAGCCCACTGATCCCGATGGTTGTCGAGCAGACGTCACGCGGCGAGCGCGCGTTTGACATCTATAGCCGCCTGCTCAATGAGCGGATCATCTTTCTCGGCACACCGATCGACGATCAGATCGCCAACCTGATAGTCGCGCAGCTGCTGCACCTCGAGAGCGAGGATCCCGAGAAGGACATCTCGCTCTACGTCAACTCGCCGGGCGGTTCCGTTTATTCCGGGCTCGCGATCTACGACACGATGCAGTTCGTCAAGCCGGACGTCCAGACGATCTGCGTCGGCATCGCAATGTCAATGGGTGCGCTGCTTCTGGCCGGTGGCGCAAAGGGCAAGCGCATGGCGCTGCCAAACGCAAAGATCCTCATCCACCAGGTCAGCTCAAGCTTCCAAGGCCAGGCGACCGACATTGAGATACATGCACGCGAAATCATCGATGTCCGCCGCCGGCTCGATGAGATCATCGCGCTGCACACCGGCAAGGCTGTCGAGGAAGTAAAAAATGACACCGACCGCGACTATTTCATGAGCTCCGACGAGGCACGGGAATACGGCATCATCGACCGTGTGATCGCGGAGCACTGACCGTGAGCTAGGAGCAGCTCGTCATGGCCCGACCGACCGATTCCAACGAACAGCTGCTCTGCAGTTTCTGTGGCAAGTCCCAGCGACAGGTCAAGAAGCTGATCGCCGGCCCTGGCGTCTACATCTGCGACGAATGCATCGATCTCTGTAACGAGATCATCGACGAGGAGCTCGTCGCCCCACCGACCTTTGACATCTCGGCGCTGCCGAAGCCGCGCGAGATATACGAGGTTCTCGACGAGTACGTGATCGGCCAGGACAGCGCGAAGCGAACGCTCTCGGTGGCCGTCTACAACCATTACAAGCGCGTCCAGATGATGCACGTCGAGGACGCCGAAATCGAGCTGCAGAAGTCAAACATCCTGCTGCTCGGTCCGACCGGCTGCGGCAAGACGTTGCTCGCCCAGACCCTTGCTCGGATCCTCAACGTCCCCTTTGCGATTGCCGATGCGACCGCGCTGACCGAGGCCGGCTACGTCGGCGAGGACGTCGAGAACATCCTGCTGAAGCTGATCCAGGCCGCGGACTACGACGTCAAGAAGGCCGAGACCGGGATCATCTACATCGACGAGGTCGACAAGATCGCGCGCAAGGCCGACAACCCGTCGATCACGCGTGACGTCTCCGGCGAAGGCGTTCAGCAGGCGCTGCTCAAGATCCTCGAGGGAACCTCGGCCTCCGTGCCGCCGCAGGGCGGACGCAAGCACCCCCACCAGGAGTTCCTCTCGATCGACACGACCAACATCCTCTTCATCTGTGGTGGCGCGTTTGCCAACCTCGACAAGGTGATCGAGCGGCGGATCGGCCACAAGGGCGTCGGCTTCGGCGCAGCGATCTCAAGCCGCCACAACAAGGATGACGGGGAGATCTTCGAGCGCTGCCTGCCCGAGGATCTCGTCCAGTACGGGCTGATCCCCGAGTTCATCGGCCGCCTGCCGGTGATGTCCGCCGTCCACCAGCTCACCCACGCGGACCTTGTCGCGATCCTGACCGAGCCGCGCAACGCTCTCGTCAAGCAGTTCCACCGCTTCTTCTCCTTTGACGGCATCGAGCTGGTCTTCTCCGACGATGCGCTGGTTGCGATCGCCGAGCGCGCGCTCGAGCGCGAGACCGGCGCCCGGGGTCTGCGCTCGATCATCGAGGAAGTACTGCTCGAGGTGCAGTTCGAGCTTCCTTCCCGGCGCGATGTGAAGAAGTGCGTCGTGACCCGCGAGACGATCGAGAAGGGCCTGACGCCGACGCTCGTCACCGAAGCCGTTGCCGACGAGCCCGACGCGGCGGTCGATACGCTCGAAGAGGCAGGCTAGACGCGCACGACCTCACACCGGCAGCGCGACGGTGCGCGCCGGTAGCCTACGGCGTCGGTGTCTTCCAAGCGTGCCATCGAAGAGCTCGAATCGCGCACGCGGTTCGAGCCCGCCGAGGTCGAGCCGCGGCTGATCGCTGGGTGGCTCGAGTCGGGCCTCTTCCACCCCGAACCGCTCGGCAGCGCCGCCGAGAACTACTCGATCGCGATCCCGCCACCCAACGTCACCGGTGCGCTGCACATGGGGCACGCGTTCGGCGGCACGATCCAGGACTCGCTGATCCGCAATCAGCGCATGCGCGGGCGGCGCACGAAGTGGATCTTCGGCACCGACCACGCCGGCATCGCGACGCAAACACAGGTGGAGCGCCAGCTCGCTCGTGAAGGCACGAGCCGCGCGAGCCTCGGCCGCGAGCGCTTCATCGAGCGGACCTGGCGCTGGCGCGAGGAGTACGGCGCGGAGATCGTCGAGCAGTACAAGCGACTCGGCGCGTCCTGCGACTACGAGGACGAGCGCTTCACGCTCGACGCGGGCTACGCGGCGGCGGTCATCAAGGTGTTCATCGAGCTTCACCAGCGCGGCTATATCCACCGCGACAACTACCTCGTCAACTGGGATCCGGGCAGCGGCTCGGCGATCTCCGACCTCGAGGTCGAGGAGCGCGAGGAGACGGACACGTTGTTTTCAATCGCCTACCAGATTGAAAACAAGGCCGAGGAGGTGGTGGTGGCCACCGTGCGGCCGGAGACGATGTTGGCGGACGTCGCGGTGGCGGTGCATCCCGACGATGACCGCTACAAACACCTGATCGGTCAGTACGCGATCCTGCCGCTCGTCGGTCGGCGCTTACCGATCATCGCCGACGATTACGTCAAGCCCGAGTTCGGCACCGGTGCGCTGAAGGTCACGCCTGGGCACGACCCGAACGACTTCGAGATCGGCCGCCGCCACGAGTTGCCCGTCGTCTCGGTGATCGGCGAGGACGGGCGGATCAACGCGGAGGCCGGGGAGCGCTTCGCCGGGCTAACCGTGGCCGAGGCCAAGGAAGCGGTGGTGGCCGCGCTCGAAGGTGCGGGCCTGCTGCGTGGTCGGGAGCCCTACACCCACGCCGTTCCCTACTCGCACCGCTCCGGCGAGCGCATCGAGCCGCTGATCTCGCTGCAGTGGTTCATGCGCATGGACGAGCTCGCGCGGCCGGCGATCGACGCAGTCAAGCACGGCGACGTGCGTTTCCACCCGGAACGCTGGGGTCGCGTCTACCTCGACTGGATGGCGAACATCCGGCCTTGGTGCGTCTCGCGCCAGCTGTGGTGGGGCCACCGCCTCCCCGTCTACTACTGCGACGAGTGCGATGAGACCTACGTCAGCGCGACCGCTCCTGAGCGCTGCGGCGCCTGCGGCGGCCCTGTGCGCCAGGACGAGGACGTCCTTGACACCTGGTTCTCGAGCGCGCTTTGGCCGTTTGCGACCCTCGGCTGGCCCGCCGAGACGGACGAGCTGCGCGCGTTCTACCCCACCGACGCGCTGGTCACCGCGCGCGAAATCATCTACCTCTGGGTCGCGCGGATGATCATGATGGGGCTCGAGTTCACGGGCACCGTGCCGTTTCGCGACGTCTACATCAGCTCGGTCATCCAGGCACCCGACGGACGGCGGATGTCGAAATCCCTCGGCACCGGGATCGATCCGCTCGAGGACATCGCCAAGCACGGCGCGGACGCGGTGCGCTTCGGCCTGCTCGCGATGTCATCGAGCCAGGACGTCCGCTACAGCGTCGAGAAGGTCAAGCAGGGGCAGGAGCTCGCGAACAAGCTCTTTAACGCCGCACGTTTCGTCCTGCTTGCGATCGACCCCGACGCCGAGGCAAAACCAAAGCCGACCGCGATCGAAGATCGCTGGATCCTCTCGCGCTTGGCGCGGATCGATCACGCGCTCGCGACGCGCCTCGAGGCCTACGACTTCGCTCACGCCGCGTTCGAGCTCTACGAGTTCATCTACGGCGAGCTCTGTGACTGGTACATCGAGCTCGTCAAGCGCAGACTCGGCGGCGAGGGGCATGCCGAGCTCAGCTCAACGCTGCGCTTTGTCCTGCGCGAGACGCTCCAGATCGCCCATCCATTGATCCCGTTCGTCACCGAGGAGGCCTGGTCTTACGTGCGCGAGGACGACGAGGGCCTGCTCGCCGGGCATCACCGCGAGTTGCTCTCGCAGTCCTACATCGATGCCGAGGCGGACGCGGCCCTCGAGCGCGTCATTGCGACGACCCAGGTCATGCGCGGCTGGCGCGACGGCGTCGGGATCGCTCCCGGGACGCGCATAAGTGCACGGATCGACGCCAGTGGCTATGAGGAGATCGCGCCCTTGATCGCGGCGCGGGCACGCCTTGACCTCCACGCCGACGCTCCGAACGGCGCCGAACCGTTCGCGCGCGTACTCATTCCCGGCGGCGCGATCGCCGTGCTCGAAGGTGTCGATCTCGAGGCCCAGCGCGAACGCGCTGAGCGTCGCCAGGAACAGCTGCGCAGCGAGCTCGCACGCGCGCAGGGCAAGCTCGCCAACGAGGCGTTCATCGCCAACGCCCCGGCGGCGATCGTGCAACGCGAGCGCGACAAGCTTGCGGCCCTCGAGCGCGAGCTGGAGTCGCTATGAGCGACGCGGTGCCGGTACCACACGCGGGTTGGAGCGCCGACGATGCCGAGCGCTACCTGCTCTCGCGCGAGCGCTTCGGCATGCGCTTCGGGCTCGATCGGATCCGCCGACTGCTGAACGTGCTCGAGCTTCCGGCAATGCCTTTCCCTTCGATTCACGTTGTCGGTACCAACGGCAAGTCATCGACGACGCGGATGAGCGCGGCAATTCTCGAACGCCACGGGCTGCGTACCGGCTGCTTCACCTCGCCGCACCTGCTGAGCTACCGCGAACGGATACGCATCGACGAGCAGGACATCGAGCCCGAGCGCTTCGCCGCGGCGATCGCGCGCACGGTCCGTGCCGCCGAGCTCGTCGATCGCTCCCAGTCCGAAGCCGACGACCGCGTGACGCAGTTCGAGCTGCTGACCGCCGCAGCGCTCTGCGAGTTCGCCGCCGCCGGCATCGACGTCGCCGTCATCGAGGCCGGGCTCGGCGGTCGCTTCGATGCCACCAACGCGATCGACTCCCGTGTCGCCGTGCTCACCAACGTCGGGCTCGAGCACACTCGCTACCTCGGTCCGACCGTCACCGACATCGCGCGGGAAAAGCTCGACGTCGTCCGCCCCGGTGCGACCCTGATCATCGGCGCCGACCTCGATCCCGACGCCCTTGCGCTCGCCCGCCGGGTTGCGAGCGATCGCGGCGCAACGCTCGTGACCGCGCCCGAGGATGCCGGCGTGGGAGCCAACCTGCGCGCGCGCGGCGGCTATCAGCAGCGCAACTTCGCCGTCGCCGTGAGCGCCGTGCGCGCGTTCTTGGGGCGCGAGCCCGATCCGGCGGCACTGCTCGACGCGGCGCGCTCGGTCGTCGTGCCCGGCCGGTTCGAGGTCCACTACGGCGCGCCCGTGACGGTGCTTGACGGCGCTCACAACGTCGGTGGAATCGAGGCGCTCACGGAATCGCTACCGGAGTTCCTCGGCGGACGCAGGCTCGTCACGGTCGTCTCGATCCTCGATGACAAGGACGCCGCCACGATGCTCCAGCGCCTGCTTGCCTGCTCCGACGCACTCGTTACCACCGCCTGCACGAGTCCGCGTGCGTTGCCCGCGGCGACGCTCGCATCGCTGGCCTCGCAGATCGGCCAGGTACCCGCGATCGTCGAGCCGGTGCCCGACCGGGCCCTTGAACGCGCGCGAGTGAGCGCTGGAGCGGACGGCGTCGTGCTGGCGACCGGCTCGATCTACCTGATTGCCGATCTGCTGCGTGGAGCACGCGGAGGGATTGCCTCGACCCTATGAACCCCGACGACACTCCGTCAGTGCTCTCGATGATCGCTCTCGTGGCGGTCGTCGTTATCGTCGTGATACTCGTGTTTGGTGGTATCGGCTACGCGTTCGGCAGATTTTTCTTGTAGTAGCGGGCGCTAGACTCGCTCGACGTGCCCGGACCGTTCGCGTATTTCGGTATCGGCAGTAACAAGGTCAACCTGGTCGTCAACCTGTTGCTGCTGGTCGTCGTCATCGTCTGGTTCGCGCTGATCTACTGGACCAGAGCCGACGCGCGGCGGCGACTCGACGATCCGGTGCTCGTACTCTGCGCCACGGCCGCAGCGCTGTTCCCGTTCGTCGGCACCATCATCTACATGATCGTCCGCCCGCCCGAGTATCTCGATGACGCGCGCGAGCGCGATCTGGAGATCCAGGCGGCCGAAGCACGACTTGCCCAGTTGGCGCTCTACAGCTGCCCGTACTGCAGTCAAGAGGTCGAGAAGGATTTCATCCTCTGTCCGAGCTGCCACAGTCGTTTGCGCGAGCCGTGCGTGCACTGTCAGCGCCCGCTCGACATGACCTGGAGCGTCTGCCCCTACTGCGAAGCGCACGTGCCGGGGGCCTTGTCGGCGTCGCGGCGACATCTCGAAAGCCGGGCGCGCGAGAGCCCGCCGGCGGGCTAGCACGCGGGCGCGCCTCAAGTCGAGGCGAAGCGAGCGCCAGACGCTCGGGCCCCGTCTTTGACAGGCTCCCGAGCCCCACACGATCAAGGAGATCCAGCCGATGGAGCGCACGCTCATCCTCGTCAAGCCCGATGCCTACGCTCGCAACCTGACCGGGGAGATCATTTCCCGCTTCGAGCGCAAGGGCCTGCGGCCAATCGCGCTGCAGGTGATGACGGTGACTACCGAGCTTGCCGAGCGCCACTATCAGGAGCATGCGCAGCGGCCGTTCTTTGGCGAGCTCGTCGCGTTCATCACCTCCGGCCCGCTGGTCGCGATCGTGCTCGAAGGAGACTCGGCGATCAGCGCCGCGCGCCAGGTGATCGGGGCGACCAATCCGCTCGAGGCGGCGCCGGGTTCGATCCGCGGCGACCTCGCTACGCAGACCGGCGAGAACCTGGTGCACGGCTCCGACAGCCCGGAGTCTGCGGCGCGCGAGATCGGAATCTTCTTCGCTGAGCTATGACGCTCGTTCTGGCGTCCCGCTCGCCGGCGCGGCGGGCGATCCTCGAGCGACTCGGCGTCAACTTCATCGTCCGCCCGAGCGACGTCGAGGAGCTCGAGCAAGGCGAGCCGCTCGAGCTCGCGCGGGAGAACGCGCTGTGCAAGGCGACGGCGGTGGCGCCGGCGCACGATCAGGTGGTGCTCGGCGTCGACACGATCGTCGCCCTCGACGGGGTGATCTACGGCAAGCCGCAAAGCGCCACCGATGCCGCGGCGACGCTGCGCGCGCTGTCGGGTAAAACGCACACGGTGATCAGCGGCGTCGCACTCCTCCGTGCCGGCGCCGAGCCGCTGACGCTGACCGAATCAACCGCGGTGAGCTTCCGCGAGCTCGACGAGCCGATGATCGCGTGGTATCTCAAGAGCGACGAGTGGCAGGGGCGCTCCGGCGGCTACGCGATCCAGCAGGCTGGCGGTGCGCTCGTGCGGCGGATCGAAGGCGACTACACCAATGTGGTCGGCCTGCCCGTCGGCGCGCTAATCGATGCCTGGCCATGGCTGATCCAGTGAGCTCCAGCCCCTCGCGCGGCCTGCACGGCACCCCGTTTGGGCCCGTTTTGCAGCGCTTTTGACCCCGCTGGACCTTATCGTGCAAGGCTGAAGCTGAGAAATGGTCCGCTACACTTCACGAGCAGGTGGGGAACCTCCCTCCGCGCTGGCTCACCCACACAGGGGGCCCGGAACGCGGCAAACCCGCCCTGTTTCAGCTCCCTCAAGATGGGTTTATTCAGCCACATGACAGGTTTCGGCGGCCGCGATCTCGCTGTCGATCTTGGCACGGCCAACACGCTCGTCTACATGCGTGGGCGGGGCATCGTCCTTTCCGAGCCGAGCGTCGTCGCGATCGACACGCGCACCGGCGAGGTCCATGCGGTTGGCATCGATGCGAAGCGGATGCTCGGGCGCACCCCCGGCACGATCACGGCAATCCGGCCGTTGAAGGACGGCGTGATCGCCGACTTCGACATCACCGAGGAAATGCTGCGCCACTTCATCCAGAAGGTCCAGCAGAGCCGCTTCGCCCACCCGCGTGTCGTTGTCTGCGTGCCCTCCGGTGTGACCGGGGTTGAGAAGCGGGCCGTCGAGGAGGCCTGCCTGTCAGCCGGGGCGCGCGAGGCGTATCTGATCGAAGAGCCGATGGCGGCGGCGATCGGTGCCGGGCTGCCGGTGGGCGAGCCGACCGGCTCGATGGTCGTCGACATCGGCGGCGGGACCTCCGAGGTCGCCGTGATCTCGCTCGGCGGGATCGTCGTCTCGGAGTCGATCCGCGTCGCCGGCGACGAGCTCGACAACGCGATCATCAACTACGCCAAACGCGAGTACAAGGTCTTGATCGGATCGCAGACCGCCGAGGAGCTCAAGCTCGAGATCGGCTCGGCGTTCCCGATGGCCGAGGAGTTGCAGGCCGAAATACGTGGCCGCGACCTCGTCACCGGTCTTCCGAAAACGGTCGTTTTGACCAGCGAGGAGATCCGCATCGCGCTGGACGACACGCTGCAGCAGATCATCAGGGCCGTCAAGTTGACGCTTGATCGCACGCCACCGGAGCTCGCCTCCGACATCATGGATCGCGGGATGATGCTCGCCGGCGGTGGCTCGCTGCTGCACGGCCTCGATGAGCGGATGCGCGATGAGACGCACATGCCGGCGCACATCGCCGAGTCGCCGCTGACCTGCGTCGCCGTCGGATCCGGTCGCTCGCTGGAGGAGTTCGAAGTGATCCAGCGAATCGACCGCGCGAGTCGCAAGCGCCGCCGCCGGCGCTAGCGTCCGCCGCCGCTTCGCCCTGCGCGAGGCCTGGTCCATGCCGCCCGCCTGCGACCAAGCTGCAGGCGGACCGCTCCGCTGCACGAATAGTTCGTTGTGGCCCGCGCTCGCGGGCTGCGTAACCTGTAGCGCGACCACCATTTCACTGTGCACGACAAGATCGTTCGTCGGCGCCGTGCAGTCCTCGGACTACTCGTCGCCCTTTCCCTAGTCCTGCTGAGTGCCTTCTTCGGCGAGTCCTCCGCTGGCATATTGGGCTCGATTCAGTCCGGTTTTCTCGATGTCTTCTCGCCGATTCAGGAAGGCGTGACCACGCTGCTGACGCCGGTTCACGACCTGATCAACTCGATCGACGACGTCGTCCACGCGTCGAGCCAGCGCGACGAGTACCGCCGGGAGAACCGCGCACTGATTGCCCAGAACGCCAGCTTGCAGGCCTATCGTCGCGACTATCTCCAGCTGGCCGCGCTTTTCAAACTCGACCAGGAGGCCGACGTGTCGAGCTATGACCAGGTGACGGCACAGGTGATCAGTGAGTCGCCGAGCGTCTGGTACTCCCATGTCATGATCGACGTCGGTTCGAGCGCCGACGTGCGCCTCGGCGATACCGTCGTCGACGGTGACGGCTTGGTCGGGCAGGTAACGACAGTGGCTCACAACGCCTCGGAAGTCACGCTGATCACCGACAGCACCTCGGCAGTCGCCGCGCGCGACGCCGCAAGCGGCACGTGGGGGATCGCTGAGCCGGCGGTAGGAAGCTCGAACCAGCTGCTGCTGGCCTTTCCCTCCTCCCAGCAGGTCGCGCCGGGCGATCTGATCGTCACAGCCGGCACGACCGCCAACGGGCACTCCGATTACCCCCCGGACATCCCGATCGGCCACGTGACGAGCGTCGCGGCCGCGAACGGCGCGATCTCGGTGGAGCCGAACGCCAACGTCAAGCAGCTCGAGCTCGTGCAGGTGCTCACGGCGCCGCGCCGGCACAGCTCCGCTCCGCCGGGCGCCGGCGGTTTGGTGCCGGTGTCGTGAGTCTCGCCCCGAGTCCCCACTCCTCCAGCGTCCAAGCGCGCGGAATCGGCGATGCGCTCAACCTCACGCTGCGCCTGACCGCGCTCGGTTTCGTCTCCTGTGTCCTGCAGCTGACGCTCGTCCCGCAGATCTCGATCTTCGGTGCCAGCGCCGATCTCACCCCACTCGTTGTCGCCTCTGTCGGCTTCCTCGCGGGCTCGGTTCCGGCCTCGGCGTTTGGCTTCGCGATCGGGCTTTTCCTCGACCTCGCGTTCGTTCAGACGCTCGGGATCTCCTCGCTGCTCTTCACGCTGATCGGCTACAGCGCTGGGCGCTTGCGCGAGCTTCGCGCGCCTGAGGCGCCGCTGACCCCGATCGCGCTGGGCGCCGGCGCGACCGCACTGGCCCTTGTCGGCTACGGCGTGATCGAGTTCATGCTCGGCGTCAACACGCCGGTCAGCTTCAGCTTGTTGGGTGCGATCTGTGAAGTCACGGTGCTCAACTCGCTGATCGCACTGCCGGTCTACGCGCTCGTTCGCCGCTGCCTGATCGGCGCGCTGCCGGAGGACCCGCGACGCCGAACCCGGCGAGCCCGCACCACAAGGCTCAGCCCGCTCTCGCGCCCATGATCGAGCGCCCGATAGGTCAGCGGACGCCGGTGCCGCCGCAACTTGCCCGCCGGGTCGAGATCCTCGGCGTGCTCGCCTGCGTGCTCTTCGCGATCATCCTCTTGCGCCTCTGGTACCTGCAGGTGCTGACCGGCCCGCAAAACGTTGCAACCGCCAACGCGAACGTGGTCCGCACGATCGCGATCCCGGCGCCACGCGGGCTGATCCTTGACCGCAACGGCAAGGTCCTCGCCGGCGTCCGCCAGGCTGCGGTCGCGGCAATCGCCTGCAGCGAGTTGCCGAGCTCGTTGGCGCGGCGCGCCTCGCTCTACCGCGCCCTGGGGGTCGCGCTCGCGATCCCGGCGACGCAGATAACGAAAGCGCTGACGCCATGCGACAGCTTCGCGCCAATCGTGCTGAGGGCCGACATTCCGAGCGCGGCGCTGATCTATCTCGAGGAGCACAAGGCGCAGTTCCCGGGCCTGATCGAAGAGCAAATCGCGGTGCGCACCTATCCCTACGACAACCTCGGCGCGCAGATCCTCGGCTACGTCAGCCAGATCAACACGGACGACCTCGGCCTGCCGAACTTCAAGGGGGTGCCGGCCGGGGACATCGTCGGCCAGCAGGGTCTCGAGTTCGAGTACGACCATTATCTGCGCGGAACGAACGGGATCCAGCGCGTACAGGTCGACGCCTCCGGCCAGCCGACCGGCAAGCAGCTCGCCGCGACGCCACCGGTCGCCGGCGATGACCTGAAGACCACGCTCGACCTCTCGCTCGAACAGGAAGGCATGGCCGCGATCGCCGAGGGCATGAAGCTGGCTCACCACAACCACTACCCCGGGGTCGCCGCGGCCTTCGTGGCGCTCGATCCGGACAACGGCGAAGTGCTCGCGATCGGGTCGCTCCCGGCCTTCAACCCCAACGTGCTCTCGCAGCCGTTTGTCTCCACCGCGGCCTATGACCAACAGGCGGCGGGTGACTCCTTCATCGATCGCGCCATCTCCTCGGCCTACCCGACGGGCTCGACCTTCAAGCCGATCACCGCCGTGGCGGCGCTCGGGGCGGGGATCATCACGCCCCAGACGATCCTCGGAGGGACGCCGAGCGATGGCTGCGCGACCTACTCCGGCCAGTCTTTCTGCAACTCAGACGGTGCCGACTACGGCCCCAACGACCTCGACCGGGCCCTGCAGATCTCCGAGGACACCTACTTCTACCAGGTGGGGGCGGAGGCAAACGCACGCGGCGACGTGATCCAAAAAGTCGCCAAGAGCTTAGGACTCGGCGCGCCGACGGGGATCGATTTGCCCGACGAGGCGACCGGCGACGTGCCGGACGCCAGTTGGGTGAAGCAGCAAGACGCCGCCTACGCGGCCGCCTACTGCAAGCCCCACCAGCACAACCCCTACTGCCCGGCCGGGCCCTATCAGCCGTGGACGATCGGCCAGAACATCCAGCTCGCGACCGGCCAGGGCTATCTGCTGGCCACGCCGCTGCAGATGGCCGTCGCCTACTCGGCGCTGGCAAACGGCGGCAAGCTCGTCACGCCCCACATCGCGCTACAGGTCGAGAACTCCGACGGCGACCTGCTCGCCGCCCTCCCGGGCCCGTCGCCACGCCCGCTGCCCAAGGGTGACGACGCCTACCTGCAGACGATCCTGAACGGCTTGCACCTCGCGGCGCAGAGTCCCGGCGGAACCTCCGACGACGTGTTCGGCAGCTTCCCGCGCACCGTCTACGGCAAGACCGGGACCGCGCAGACGGTGACAAACAACGCCAACGACGACCAGTCGTGGTATGTCGCCTACGCTCCCGATCGCACCCGGCCGATCGTCGTCGCCGTAACAATCGAGAAGGGTGGCTTTGGTGACCAGGCGGCGGCGCCCGCAGCGCGACTGATCCTCGCCAACTGGTTCGGCCTGCCCGAGAAGGTCGTCGAGGGAACCTCGACCTCACGCTGATGAGCACCAGCGCGCTCAAACCACGGAGTACGGCGGCCGACTCGGGCCACGCGCTGGCCGCACGCATGGCGATCGGATTCGATCCCTGGCTCGCGCTCGCCACGGTCGGCCTGGGCATCTGCTCGCTCGTCGCGATCCACGGCGCGGCGCCCGGCTACGTCTCGCGCCAGGCGGTCTACCTCGGCCTCGGCCTGCTCGTGATGGCGGTGATGTCGCGCTTTGACTACTCCCGCCTGCGCGAGTTCAAGTGGGGCATCTACGCCCTGCTGATCCTGGCGATCCTGCTCGTGCTGGCGCTCGGCGCCGCGGCCAACGGCGCCGAGCGCGCGATCAATTTCTCGGTCGTCTCCTTCCAGGCCTCGGAGTTCGGCAAGGTGGCGCTGATGGTGTTTCTTGCCGCGGTGGTCGTCGACAGCTCGCGTCGGATCTCCGCCACAGTGCTCACGGCGCGGGTGATGGCGCTGGCGCTGCTACCGGCGCTGCTCGTGATCCAGGAGCCGGACCTCGGTTCGGGCCTCGTCTATCTGGCGATCGCCTTCGCGATCCTCTACATCGCAAGCGTCAACTGGCGCCAGCTCGCCACGGTCGCGGCGATCGGCGTTACCGCGCTGACGCTCGCGCTGACGGTTGGGCCGGCGATCGGCGTGCACGTGCTCCACCACTACCAGGAGCAGCGACTCACGGGGTTTCTGCATCCATCGCAGAACCCGCGCTCTGATGCTTTCCAGCAGGTGCAGTCGGTTATCGCGATCGGTGCCGGTCAGAAGACCGGTCGCGGCGCGAACGCCACGCAGACCTCGCTCGGGCTCGTCGGCGAGTCGCCGACAGACTTTATTTTCACCGTGGTCGGCGAGCGTCTAGGCTTTGTGGGTGCCGCGGTGGTCTTATCGCTCTACGCGCTGATGATTTGGCGAGCGCTACGCATCGTGGCTATCGCAAAAAACCTCTTTGGTGCACTGATCGCCGCAGGAGCTGTTGCCATGCTGATGTTCCAGGTGTTCGTCAACGTCGGAATGACGTTGGGCATCATGCCGATCACCGGCGTGACGCTTCCCCTGATGAGCTACGGCGGCTCCTCGGTGCTCGCAACTTTCCTCACACTCGGCCTGCTGCAGTCGATCTACGGGCAGGCCCGCACCGCGGCGGCCGCTAAGGGCCGTGTGCTGCGCTTCTAATAGAAATGGACACCTGCCGTGAAAAAACAAGTCTTGGTCAGCGTCGATCGCGGCGAGACGCGCGTTGCGCTGCTGGAGGCAACGGGTACCCCCGGCGCTTCGAAGCGGCGCAGCCCAGTGAGTGCCGATCCAGGACGCGGGTATCGCGTCGCTGAGCTCTACCTCGAGCGTCGGGGGGCGCGTTCGATCGTCGGCAACATCTACAAGGGCGTGGTTGACAACGTCCTCGTCGGCTTGGAGGCCGCGTTCATCGACATCGGCCTCGACAAGAACGGCTTCCTGCACGTCGACGAGATCGTGCTGCCGGGCGTCGAGGCACCGCGCCGCGGGCGCGGCGTCGGCAAAGACGCGCAGGACATCTCGGCGCTCTTGAAGCCGGGGCAGGAGGTCGTCGTGCAGGTCGTCAAGGACCCGCTTAAGACCAAGGGCGCGCGCCTCTCGATGGACCTCACGATCGCCGGCCGCTACATGGTCTACACGCCCTCCGGCGAGGGCGTCGGCGTGTCGCGGCGGCTCGAGGACAAGGAGCGCGAGCGCTTGCGCCGCGAGACCGCGGGGCTCGACCTGCGCGGTGGCGGCGCGATCGTCCGCACCGCCGCCCACGGCGCCGTACGTGCCGACTTCGAGCGCGAGCTGCTCTACCTCTTCAAGCTGCACGAGGTCCTCGAGAAGCGCGTCGCCGAGTCCAAGGCACCAACACTCGTCTTCCAGGAGGCCGATCTCTCGGTGCGCGTCGTGCGCGACATCTTCTCCGCGCACTTCGAGCGCGCCGTCGTCGACGACGCCGAGCAACACCACCGTCTGGTCTCGTTCTTCAGCCGCACGGCGCCCGAGCTCGTCGATCGCGTCGAGCTCTACAAAGGCAACGTGCCGCTGCTCGACGCCTATCGCGTGACACCGGTGATCGAGTCGATGATCGGCCGCCGCGTCGATCTGCCGAGCGGCGGCTACCTGATGATCGACTACGCCGAGGCGCTGACGGTGATCGACGTCAACACCGGCTCCTTCATCGGCCGCGGCAAGGGTGCGCGCCTGGAGGACACGATCACCAAGACCAATCTCGAGGCCGCCGACGAGGTCGTCAACCAGCTGCGCCTGCGCGACATCGGCGGCATCATCGTCATCGACTTCATCGACATGGCGCGCGCCCGCAACCGCGACGCCGTGATGAAGACGCTGCGCAACGCGCTCGACGAGGACCGCACAAAGACCTTCACGGCGGAGATCTCAAAGCTCGGCCTGGTCGAGATGACGCGCCAGAACGTAACCGAGGGAATCCGCGAGATCATGACCCGCCCCTGCCCGACCTGCCATGGCGACGGCGTGATCCGCTCCGAGGAGACGATCTCGATCGAGTTCGAGCGACGGCTGCGCGAGGTTGCGGCGAGCTCTCCCGATGTCGAGGCGTTCCTCGTCCAGATGAACCCGCGCGTCAGCGCCCAGTTCACCGGCCAGGGTTCACGGGTGCTGCACGCACTCGAGCACCAGACCGGCAAGTACTTCCACTTCGAGGGCTCCGAGGGCCTGGCGCTCGAGCACTTCGCGGTGACGTTCGAGGGCACCCGGGCCGAGGTTCAGGAGCGCTCCGTGCCCTTCCGCGTCGGCGACGAGGTGCTGGTCGAGATCGTCGAGCCGCACATGTACGACGCCGACGACGGCGTCGCCAAGATCGACGGCTACATCATCTCGGTGCAGGGTGCCTCAGGCCAAGTCGGCCAGAAGCTGATGGTGCGAATCGAAGAGGTCGGGCGCACAGCGGCTTCAGCCCAGCCGATCGGCGGGCCGGCGCTACCGTCGGCTCCTCCCACGCCCGTCGATGAGGCCGTCGATGACATACAATCCGTGCCTCGGCGCCGCGGCCGCAGAGGCGGACGGCGCCGTTCGGCTGAAAAGGAGCCAGCCGGCGAGGAGGCCTGAGCGTCCGCGCCGACACGACTATGTACGCGATCGTCAAGACAGGTGGCAAGCAGTACCGCGTCGAGCAGGGGCAAACCCTGCTCGTCGAACGGCTGCCCGAACCCGAGGGCGCGACGGTCGCCCTCGAGCCGCTGCTCTACCGCTCCGACGACGCCGTCTTCGACGCCAAGGCGCTCGCCGGCGTCGAGGTCGCGGCCAAGGTTCTCAGCCACGAGCGTGGACCGAAGCTCCGCGTCTTCAAGTTTAAGCCCAAGCGCGGCTACAAGCGTCGCACCGGCCACCGCCAGGATCTGACCCGCATCGAGGTCACGAAAATCGGCATCCGTGCCACGCGCGCCAAGCCCGCCGCCAAGGAGGACACAGATGGCGCATAAGAAGGGCCTCGGCTCCTCTCGCAACGGCCGCGATTCAAACGCCCAGCGCCTCGGCGTCAAGACCTTCGCCGGTCAGACCGTCAGCGGCGGCGAGATCATCGTCCGCCAGCGCGGCAGCCGCTTCAAGGCCGGCGAGGGCGTCGGCATGGGCAAGGACGACA
>Ga0302325_10001237_pt1 | contig 66049 bp, 61 predicted proteins | sample Palsa_T0_2_FD_201948 | JGI IMG/M metagenome (GOLD analysis project Ga0302325, IMG submission 201948) | Peat permafrost microbial communities from Stordalen Mire near Abisko, Sweden - Palsa_T0_2 | ecosystem: Environmental > Terrestrial > Soil > Palsa > Peat permafrost | place: Sweden: Abisko...
ACGGTCCCGCCGGCATCGAGTGGCCGGTCTCCTTGCACTTCGAGTGCGTCGCGGTAGCCTAAACGAAGGCATCTCGCCTTGGAGGCTGGCCCTCTCATCTCATCTTATGTACGTCGAAGTACGCTGCGGCCGCCCGCGCCTAGGCACGGGCTAAACCAGACCTTCCGCGTATCGCTGGTAAGATAAGGTTCGTTGTCGCTGCTGGGCTGGCCGCGCCTATTGCTGCTGGTTTGTTCCGCCGTGGTTATTGCTGGTGGGCGCTGGTGGTGGTTGACGTGCTGGAGATGGGGGTGGAGATGTCGGGGGGTGCGGCGGGCGTGGTGGGGTTCGGTGGGGTGTCGGGGTTTGTTGACTTGTCGGTGTTTGTTGACTTGTCGGGGATTGATGTGTCGGGAGTTGTTGTTGTGGCGGGGGCGGGCGCGGCGGAATCGTTAGCGGGATTTGTCGCGGGCGGCGGTGCGGGGGGCTGCAGCGGCGCGAGGTGTTCGGTTGCGAGGATTTTCTTGAGCTGCCTGGCTTGCGGCGAGGTAGCATACGAGGCGAATAACCACGTTGCGGTCGCTCGCGCCTTGTTGCGCGAATCCTGCGTCAACACTTTCGTGTAGAGGCGCTGCAAGAAAAAGATCGAGCGCGGCAACTGGGAATCCTTAGGATATTTGTGCTGCCAGTCGCGAATCGAACTCTCGGTTAGCGCTGCGGATGCCAAGGTCTGCGGAGCGGTGTCGTGGTTGACGTCGTAACGCAGGCCGAGATCCCTGATCGTGTTGCGAATGCCGAGGATGCTCATTTTGAGCGGTCCGAAGTACTCGTCGGCAGGGGCAAGCTGCAGAATGGAAACCTTCACTTCGACGACAGCCGCTTTCGGTCGGACAACCGGGGTTTTGCCACTCGTCGTAGCGGCGGCCGCAGCGCATGAAGCTACGCCAAAAGCAACGACAAGTCCGAAGACTCGCTTCACGTTAGTAAACCTCAAGAACGCGGACTATGTGCCGAGTCGATTGAGGGCCCAGCTTCGCGAACAGCTGCCGAATACCCGTCTGCTTGTCCTCGTCTTTCCCGATCGGCCCGTCTCTAGCTACATCGTCGGCACGGGCTTGAGGCCAATAAATGTCCTAGCAGCGGACGCAGATCACTTTGCTATCCCGGCACCGGCCCGTGCCGCTCAGCGCTGATGGCGCCCCGGCAAACTCGGCTGGGGGCGTTTGGAGCCGCTTGGAGAACCGGCCCTTTTCGCTAAGCGAGGCGCAGCGCTCGCAGGTTCACCTGCGCTGCGGCCGGCCGGACGACGCCGATCATGGCCTGGACGACCTGCTCGTCCCACTGCACGCCGCGGCCATTGTTGAGCACCTCGATCACCGTCGCGATCGACATGGCCTCACGGTAGGGGCGTTTCGTGATCATGGCGTGGAACGAGTCGGCAACGGCAACGATGCGCGCGACGAGCGGAATCGCCTCTCCCGCCAGCCCGTCCGGATATCCCGTACCGTCTACTCGTTCGTGGTGGGCCCGCACGATATGAGCCGCGTCGCGTATGGGCGCGACGAGCTCGATCATCTTTGCGCCCGCCTCCGAATGGGCCCGCATTTCGACCCACTCGTCGTCGCTCAGGGGCCCCGCCTTGAGAAGAATCGACTGCGGGGTGTTGATTTTCCCCACGTCGTGCACGCTGCCGCAGATGACCGCGAACTCGCGGGCTTCGGCCGTCATTCCGAGTGCCTTTGCAAGGCGGCCGGACCACGCGCCGACGGCGCGCGAGTGCTCGCACGTCAACTTATCTCGATCCTCCAGTACGGCTAAGAACGAGCGAACGGCGTCCTCGCGGCTGGCCGCGGCCGACAGGTCAGCGGGCTGCGCGAGCTTCCTCTTCCGCTCGAAAGCATCGACGCGATTTGCCAGTTCGCTGCCCCGCAGGGCCAAGTAGCCGATAATTTCGCGCGACTGACCGCGTTCGGCAGCGAAACCGGCCGAGATGGCCGCGCATAGCAGGACCAGCAGCCGCGCGTTCTCAGCCGCCGGAAGGGCGCGATGACCGCCGCCCTCAGCCCACCGCTCGAGCACTTCGCGGTCGCCGCTCTCAAGTTCGGCGCACAGCCGATCGAGAAAGCCGCGGACGAAAGCGGCTTCGCCGGGATTTTCGCCCCACGGGACCTCCGGCGAACGAAGCGTCGAAGCACGGATCATATCCCGGTTTTGCCCGATGTAATCGACCAGCCGTAATGCCAAGCCGCCTGAAGGCATAAGTCCCATTGAGCCCTACTTCTATGTCGGAAAGTCGTTTAGTCCGGGCAAGACGGTCTATGTTTTCCAAAAGCGGGACTTTCGCCTTTAATTCCAAATGAGCGAGGGGTCGCCGAGCGTCCCAACCGGCGGCGGGCCTTTTTGATGGTCAATTCAGCTTCAGCGGGAAAGCCGCCGCCCCGCGAGCGGCACCCGCAACACAGCAGCGAGCACGCCTCCGGCCAGGCATAGCGACCCGAGCCCAAGGGCGAGCGGGAGCGGGACCGCCGAAATCGCGAGGCCGGGGTACGTTCCGATCGTGACCCGTAAACGTAAGCCCGCAAGTTGGATGTCGTCGCCGCTACGCGCCAATCCGATTCCGTTCGGTACCAGCTTCCCGTTCTCGTCGTCGACTGCAAATAGGACCGCATCTTCTCCGGCGAACCCACGAACGTGCGCTTTGCTGGTCGCATCCCTCGAAAAGTAAAATGCCTTTATTTGCCGATGCGCCGAGGGTATCGCAAACTGGTCGGCGGGCAGCGTTTGCCCAGCGATTGGAACCGCTTGCGGAAATTGCAAGAGTGAAGAAAGGAACGCGGCATTCGTCGGCTGCGTGATCGTTAGGTGATCGCCGCGCGCATCGCGCGCCTCGACGTATGCCGCAACGTGCGGCTCCAGCACGAGCGCCGCCGCACCGAGAAAGCGCCTCTGCCCGGCTAGGAGCTCTAGGCTGCTTCCGTCACGGCGGCGCAAGGTGATGCCGATATCGCCCCGCGCCAGCGAAGTGCTGTCAACGTTTGGGAAAAACGCCGCGGCGCCCGCTTCCGGCAGCGGCGCAACAGCCCCGGGCGCGCGCTCGAGCGTTTGCGTGTCGGGTCCGAGCAATCCCGATGCCAGCCCCGCAACCGCCACGACGAGCGCGCCGGCCATGGCCACGCCCAGCGGGAATGCGAACGCTCCGTCCGCGCCCTTGCGCGCGTTCCAAGTATAGGAGCCGGCGCCCGCTGCAGCGAGTACGACGGCCGCCGCATATTGCCAGGTGTGAAAACCCGGCCACGCCGGCGCAAAATCTTGTGCGAAAACGAGCGCGACGATGGCGCCGGCACAGAGGAGTGCGAGCCGGCGTGAGCCGGCATCGGAGTCATCGCTGCGGGGCGCTCGCGGTAAGCGGATGCCTTCGGCCGCGCTCACAAGCGTAAGACCGGGTCGACGGCTTGCTGCATCTCGGCCAGCGAGAGTTCTCCGTCGATTCCGCGTACGATGTGCCCGCTCTTATCGACGACAATTGTCGTCGGAAGACCGATCGCAGAGAACGCGCGCCCGTAGCGCTGATCCTCGTCGAGAAGGATTGGGTATTCGAGTCGTAGCTGGCGGGCAAACGTTGCCGCTGCCGCCCCCGATTCGCCTTGATCGATACCGAGCACGACCAGACCTTGCGAGCGCCGCTGCTCGTAGAGCTTTTCGAGTGCGGGGGTCTCGCTTCGGCACGGCGCGCACCACGAAGCCCAGAGGTTGACGAGCACGACGCGGCCGCGGTATCGATCGAGCGAGTCCGTCGCGCCGTCGAGGCGCTTGAGCTGATAGCTGGCAGCGGGTGCTCCAGCCAACGCCGCAGGCCCGCCTGCAAAACGTTGGGACGAGGTGCTCTGCGCAAAGTAGTCGCCAACGATCGCGACGGCGGCGATCGCCGCGATCGTGGCGAAGAGCAATCCCAAGGCGTTTCGCATGCAATTCACTTCGCAGCTTCCAACCGGTGCCCCCGTGCGGCCGCGGCCGCGCGCCCACTGGCGTGGGAGGCAGGTTGAATTGCAAGGCGGCGTTTCGCTCGCCGCGTTTGAGGCCGGATCGCGCCGGCCGGACGCGGCGACCGTCGTGCTCGTTCACGGACTGGGACACTGGACGCAAGCGGCGTGGGATTTCGTCGGGGCCGCGCTCGAGCCGACGCACCGGATCGTCGCGTTCGACCTGCCCGGCTTCGGCGCGTCCGCCAAACCAGACCGCGCCTATCCTTTGCATTTCTTCGCGAGCGCGCTCCAAGCCGTCGTGGCGGACTTTTCGCTCGAGCGTTTCACGCTTGTCGGTCATTCGCTCGGCGGGTTGATCGCCGCGCTCTACGCGAGCGCGCAACCGGCCCGCGTCGGACTGTTGGCGCTGGTCGATCCGGCCGGATTCCTGCGCTCGCCCAAACTGCTCGCGCGCATCCTCGGGAGCGATCTGCTCGCCGGCGTGTTACCGCACGTTCGGCCCTCGCGCCGTTTCGTGCACAAGACGTTCGAGAATGCCGTCTACGAACCGTCTTCGGTCGAACCATGGATGCACGCGCAGATGTGGGAGCTCGCCCGCGATGCCGCAATGATCCGCGCATTCGTTCGCGTCTATCGCGACGCGCGGCCGGACTTTCTCGATCTGCCGCGGTTGCACGCGAGCTTAGCCCGCTACCGCGGCCCAGCGCTCATCGTTTGGGGCAAACACGACCGTTACGTGCCGATTCGCGCCCTCGAGAAGGCGCGCCGCGTTTACCCGCAAGCCGCGGTTACGGTCTTCGAGCGCTGCGGGCACTGTCCCAATCTGGAGTTTCCCGAAGCGCTCAGCGCTCGGCTCATCGCAGCAGGCGCGTAGTTCGGCTCGCGAGTAAAGCCTTGCGGATGTCTGCTCGCATCCTCGACGGGCGCGCACTCGCCAAGGAGCTGCGCGAGGGCCTCGCCGCGCGCGCGGCCGCGCTCGAACGGCGGGGGATCACGCCGCGCCTAGTCGTCGTTACGGCCGGCGAAGACGAAGCAAGCCGCGCTTACGCGGCGGGATTGCAAAAGCTTGGAAGCCTTATCGGCGTCGAGGTCGCGGTCGACGCGCTGCCGCCCGACGTCGCCGAAGAGTCATTGCGCGCGCGGCTCGAGCGCTACGGCCACGACCGCGCGACGCACGGCGTCATGCTGCAGCAGCCGCTTCCCCGCAGCCTCTCGATCCGCCGCATCGCGGACGCCGTGCCGGCCCGCAAAGATGTCGACGGAACCAATCCCATCAACCTCGGCCGCTTGGCCTTTTCTGCCGGAACGCCGCTCGCGCCGGCAACCCCGGCCGCCGTGATGCTGCTGCTCGAGCGCAGCGAAAAATGGCCTCTGAAAGGCCGCGACGTGACCGTCATCGGGCGATCGAGCGTCGTCGGGCTGCCGCTGGGCCTATTGCTAATCGCGCACGACGCGACGGTTACCGTCACGCACCGCGGCACGCGCGATATCCGTTCGCATACGCGCGAAGCCGATATCGTCGTGGCCGCAGCGGGAATACCGCGGCTGGTCGACGCCTCATGGCTGCAAGCCGGTGCGACCGTCATCGACGTCGGCACGACGACCGTCGATGGCCGCCTCGTCGGCGACGTCGATTTCGAGAGCGCGTCGGCGGTCGCAAGCGAGCTTACGCCGGTTCCGGGCGGAGTCGGGCCGGTCACCAACGTCGCCCTCATGCGCAATCTCGTCGCTGCGGCCGAAGCGCTGACCGGCGATGCGACGTAGCGCCGGCGGGCGAACCAGCGCTAAAGCCCGCCGCTTAAGGCGTCAGTTCGACGAGAAGTGCTTGCCGAAGAACTTCTCTTGATCGGCGCGCGAGCGTCCGCCCAGCACCGAACCGCGTGTCGCCGAGGCCGGCTGGTCACGCTTGCGCTCGAGCAGCGAGCGCAACTGCGGAAGAAGGCGGCGTAAGAAGCCGAGCTCGAGCGTCAAGCGCTGCTGGGTGCTCGAAAGCTCCAGCAGCCGCTGCTTCATCGAGTCGGCGACTTGCAGTGCGTCGCCGATCAGGAACGAGGCGTCGAGCGGATCCGCCGGCAGGTCGATGTCGGCGCGCGCTCCCGAAAACTCCACCAGCAACCGCAGATATTCACGGAACACCGAACGAATCTCTTCGATCAGCGCGACGAGCGTCGTTCGATCGGCCGGCGCGTCCTCGCCGATATAGGTAACGTCGACCAAGAGATACGGATCGCGCGACACCACGCCGTCGATTCGGAAGCGCCGCCCGCCGATGGTGCTGATGTAATAGCGTCCGCCGTCGAGCGGCGTCACCTCGCCGATCTCGGCGGTCGTTCCAACCTCGTGCGGCGTCACGCTGAGGTCGCCCGACTCGTCGCCTTCCCGAATCAGGCAAACGCCGAAGGCCTCACCGCCCTCGAGGCATTCGGCGATCATTTGCTTGTAACGCGTTTCGAAAATGTGAAGGTTCAGCACCGCGCCTGGAAAGAGCACGGTATTGAGAGGAAAGAGTCGCAGGCGGTTCGACTCGTTCTTCACCGATGCTAGGTCGCAGACCCGGCGATCAGGCGCTTTTCACACGCCTTCCAGTCGATGTTGGCAAAGAAAGCCTCGATGTACTTCGGGCGGTCGGCGGGAACGTAGTCGAGCAGCCAGGCGTGCTCCCAGACGTCCATCACCACGATCGGCCGGAAGCCTGCCAGATTGCCGTCTTCGTGGAGCGTCACCCATTCGTTGACGATCCGTCCCGTATTCGGATCCTGATAGGCGATCGCCCAGCCGACGCCGCGCAGTGCCCCGGTCGTCGTAAAGTCTTTCTTCCACGTATCGAAGTCACCATAGCTCCGCGCGAAGGCGTCGCGCAGGGACCCGGTGGGAGCCTGGCCGTTACCGTTCGCCATCATGTTGTCGAAGTAGTACTCGTGAAGGACCATCCCGTCGTACTCAAAGCCCAAGCGGCGTTTGATCTCCGCATAGCTCGGATTGCTAGCCGTTGCCTTTCCCTCTTTTGTGAGCTCGGCCAATTGCTCGTTGAGAAGGTTGGTATTCTTCACGTAGCCCGCATAGAGGCCGAAGTGCACCTCGAGCGTCTTGTCGGAAATACCGTGAAGGTTGGAGAGGGAAGGCCACTTTTTGGTTTCGTAGCTTTCCAGAAGCGAAGTCGACATGTCTCTACTTTCCTCGAATGTGCGATCGCGCCCGGCGGGCGCATCGCGGAGGTTCCCACGCGGCGGCGATTCCAAACCCGAGCGGCGGTCGCGTCGAGGAGTGAGTGATGGCTCCAACTAAGCCCTGCTCGCGCCGGTCGGGCGCCTAATGGTACCGGAGGATCGCGATCGTGAAAAACCTGGTGGATTCGCTGACGGGGACCTTCGTCTTGGACCGGTCCTGACGGCTATCCTCCGTGGGCGAGCTTGAATATCTCGAGCGCATCCAGCACGAACCACACCCGCTCGTGCTCGAACTCGAGCAGTTGGGACAGCGCGACGGAATTCCGATCGTCGCGCGCTCGACGGGGCGGTTCCTTTCGACGCTCGTGCACGCGATGCAGGCGAATCGTATCCTCGAGCTCGGCACGGCCTACGGTTACTCGACGCTGTGGATGGCGCTTGCGCTCCCGCCCGCTGGAAGGATTTGGACGGTCGATCCGGACCGCGGGCGGACCGCCATCGCGGCCCGCTTCCTGGCGCGGGCCGGAAAAGCGCAGGCAGTCGACATCGTCAACCAGCCGGCGTTGGACATCTTGCCGACCTTCCCGCAGCGCAACCTCGACATCGTCTTCATCGACGCGGTGAAGACCGAGTACGAGGCGTATCTCGAATTGGCCGTCCCGCTGCTCAAACGCTCGGGACTCGTGATCGTCGACAACTTGCTCTGGCACGGGCAAGCGGCGGCCGATCCGAGCCCCGCTGACTCCGCCGAAACAAAGGCGATTCGCGCCTTCAACCGAGTCTTTCTGAGCGACTCGCGGCTCGACGCGACGATCCTCCCGCTCGGCGACGGCACGGGCGTCGGGGCCCGCGTTCTATGAGCTCGGGCGCCAATGCCGGCGGCGGAGAGGTCGTCGTCGAGCACTTCGCGGTGGGGCCGCTGGCCTGCACGTGCACGATCGTCGCGCATCCGGCAAGCGGCACCGCCGTCGTGGTCGACGGGGGCGATGAAGTCGAGTCGATCGTCGCGCGCCTCGAGGCGCTCAACGTTCGGGCAACGCACCTCGTTCACACGCACGCGCACATCGATCATATCGGCGCCCTCGCCGAGTTGAAGGATTTGACCGGGGGGCTCGGCCTGCTGCATGCCGCCGATGGGCCGCTCTACGCAACCTTGCAGGCGCAAGCGCGCTGGCTCGGCGTTGCCCCGCCGCGGGTCGTGGCGCTCGACGGCGACTTGGCGGAAGGCGACGTGCTAAAGGCCGGCCCGGCGCGGCTCGAGGTCCTGCACACCCCAGGCCATACGCCGGGCAGCATTTCGTTCGCGCTCGACGACGGCAGCCGGACGCTCCTATTAACCGGCGACACCCTTTTTCGCGCGGCAATCGGGCGCTGGGATCTAGGCGGAACGTCGATGGAAGACATCGTCGCCAGCATCCGCGCCAAGCTGTACGTCTACCCGGACGAGACCGCCGTCGTGCCCGGCCACGGCCCCTTCACGACGATCGGCCAAGAAAAACAACAAAACCCCTTCACGCTCGAACGGACTTGATTTAACCCAGGGCGTCGTTGCGGGCGGCCTTCCATGAGGGGCCGGGATTGTCAAGACCCTTTGGACGATTCGGGGTTCACAGCTAATCAGCAGTTGGTGGGAAACCGTCAAGCCCCAAAGCCGCGAAGCGGTGCGCCTAGCGCAGGCTTGAGGGTTTCGCACCAACTGCTATCATGCTGACTCCCCGATCGCCCCGTCTCCCCCTACGCCGCGCTTCCATCCGTACTTTCTGTTGAGCTGCAGTGAGCTCTGTGATCGCGATGCTCCACTGGCGACAACAAGGTTGGGTCAAAGCGGGCCATCCGCGCGAGTATCTGGGCGGTCGTTACGGTCGTTCTTACGATCGCTCTCGTAGATCTTTCGCAGCTCGCGTGGGTTAGCGACGATCACGTCGTGCTCGTAGTCGGCGATCAGGCGGCTGGCCCAGCCTGAGTGCGTGGCGGCTTCGAGCCAAACGCGTGCCGGCCCTAAGCTGCCGAAATACTTTTCGAATGCTGCCTGACTGGTACGAAGCTTGCCCTCGCTAACCACGGTCCCGCCGGCATCGAGTGGCCGGTCTCCTTGCACTTCGAGTGCGTCGCGGTAGCCTAAACGAAGGCATCTCGCCTTGGAGGCTGGCCCTCTCATCTCATCTTATGTACGTCTTAAGTACGCTGCGGCCGCCCGCGCCTAGGCACGGGCGAAATCAAGCCCGTACGAATCGGTGCCAGTTATTCTACTAATGCAGCTTGATGAGGAGTTTTTCGCCTTCGGCGGGGGGCGCCGTAGTGGCGGGAACGGTTGGCGTTGCGGGGAGATGGCCGTTTTGGGCGTGGGCTTGGGTCAGCATCTCGTCGCTGATCGCGCCGGCCGCGCGCTTTTTGCGGTAGTCGTCGATGGCTGCGCGTAGCGCGTTGAGCGAGCGCTCGGGATAATCTTTCTTCTTTTCCGGATAGCCGTCGAGCTGCGCTTCGATGTCCGCTTCGCTGATCGCGTACGCTTCGTCGATCGTCTTACCGAGCGCAAGATCGACCAGCAGGCTGCACGTCGCGGTTCCGAATCCGCAACCGGTCGTAAAGTACGAGACGTCTTCGATGACGTCGCCCGGACCGATTTTGAGATAATACGTGTACAGGTCGCCGCACGAGTCGCTAAAATACTCGCCGCTGGCCATCGGGTTGTCCATCGTGCGGAACCCGGTGCGCTTCTCGACCAGTTCTTGGAATTTGGAAAAATTCACGCGTGCAATCGACCTTTCAGCTTACTTTGACCTCGAACCGGCACGCGTCGCCTCCGGTTGCGATCGATTCGACCTGCGTGGTCTCCGGCGAAACGTTTTCGCGCAGCACGCTGTGAATGATCGAGCAAACCTCGGGGTGCTCGACGACGGTGTTGACGAACGGGCAATTGTGCTCGCGCAGTTCGATGTGGCCGTTCGGCAGCTCGACCAGGTCCGCGTCGACGCCCCTCTCGCGCAAGATCTCTGCGAGCTCGGCAGCACGGCCCTTGGCGTCGGGGGCTTTCATGCGCGCTCGGAAGCGTGCGGCCGCCCGGTCGCCGAGACCCGCGAACACCTTTGCGACCGCACCAGGCCCGAACGACGCCTTGACCTCGGTCAGCACCGCGTTCAGCATCAGATCGTAGCGCTGCGGGAAGAGCGTGTCGGCGTTCGGCGTTAGGGAATATTCGAGCGTCGGCTTCGTCGGGCCGCGTTTGACCGAGCGCTCGACCACATAACCGTCCCGCTCCAGAAAGAGGAGTTGTTGGCGCACGGCGTTCGTCGAGAGGCCAAACTCGGCGGCCAGGTCGATTGCCGAAGCGCCGTGCCGCCGGCGCAGGGCGGTCACGATCTTTCCACGGGTCGTTTGAAAGAAACGGGCGTCTTGCACGGTCGTTGCGACTTTAGCATGAAAAGCGAAGATAGTCCAGCGTTTCCTTGACTTTCCTGCTCTCGGGGCCGTACCATAGCAAGCGATGACTCAGCGAGGATTACGGATCAGCGGACTGCGGGCGGCGGTGGAGGGCAAGGAAATCCTCAAAGGGATCGACTTGCAGCTCGAGCCTGGGTCGATTCACGCGTTGATGGGCCCCAACGGGTCGGGAAAATCGACGCTCGCCTTTTCACTGACGGGCCACCCGAGTTATGAAGTGACCGCCGGGAGCGCGACCCTCGACGGCCTAGACATCCTCGGACTCGCGCCCGACAAGCGCGCCAAGGCCGGACTCTTCCTCTCGTTCCAGTACCCGGCCGCGATACCGGGCGTGTCGGTCGCCAACTTCGTGCGTGCGGCGCGACAGGCGGTGCGGCCGGACGATCTCCCGCCGGCCAAGTTTCGCCAGCTCATCTACTCCCAGCTCGATGCGCTCGATATGGACCACGCCCTTCTCCCGCGCTACCTCAACGACGGTTTTTCGGGCGGCGAGAAAAAGCGCTTGGAAATGCTGCAGCTGGCGATGCTGCAGCCGAAGTACGCCATCCTCGACGAGACGGACTCCGGTCTCGACGTCGACGCCTTGCGTGCGGTGGGCAGCTCGGTTAACGCCCAGCGCGCAACCGCGCAAGACGACGCGGCCGGATTTCTGATCATCACGCACTATCCGCGCATCCTTCAGTACGTCCGGCCCGACGCGGTGCACATCATGATCGACGGCCGAATCGTGCAGTCAGGCGGTCCGGAGCTTGCCGACGTCATCGAACGCGACGGCTACGACGCCTTCCGCGAAGAGGTTGCGGGTGGCGTTGCTTAGCAACGAACCCATTGCGCGAGGGATCTCCGAGGCTGCGCTCGCGGCCTCTATCGAGCGGTCCGGCGAAGGATCGATTCCGGTCCGTGCTCGCTACGAGGCCCTTGCACGGTTTGCGGCTTTGCCCGCGAGCGAGTTCGCCAGGCCCGGGCGCAGCTGGAAGCATGACCTGGCTAAGCTCGATTTTTCCGCGCTCGTTCCGTTCGATCCCCAGGGTCACGCAGCGCATAACGGCATCGCACCCGCTTTGCCCCCTGCCGGCGTCACGGTCGAGCCCTTTTCGCGAGCCAGGGCAGACCACCGGGCGGCCTTTGAAGCTGCCTTCGGGCGGGCGCTCGACGCCGGCGACGATAAGTTCGCATCGCTGGCCGTTGCTTTTCAAAATCAGGGAACCTTCGTCGACCTCGCGGCGGGCGTGCAACTTGACGTGCCCATCGTCCTGAGCTATGAGGCTCGCGGCGATGCGGCGTGCTTTCCGTACACGCTCGTACACGTCGGCGTCGGCGCGCGCGCGACCGTCTTGGAACGTCTGGAAGGCGGTCCGGCAGGAGCTTTTTACTGCGGCCTCACCGAGATCGTGGTCGAGGAGCGCGGCCGGCTCGCGTATGCGGTCGTTCAGCGCACGGGATCGCAGGCGCGTACGATCTTTACCCGTCGTGCGTCGCTCGCGGCCGACGCCACCTTGGAGCTGGCCGTGGCCGAGCTCGGCGGCGAGCACGCCGTTTCGCGCATTCGCGTTGCCGAGAACGCTGCGGGCAGCAGCGCCGCACTGACCGCCCTCTTCTTCTCCGATGGCAGGCAGCACGTCGATTTGGCGACCGAGATCGTGCACGTCATGGGGAACACGCAGTCGCAAACGCACGTGCGCTCGGCCGGCACGGATCACGGGCAGGGCCGTTATTTCGGCAACATCAAGATTCTAGCGAGCGCACACGGAGCCGATGCGCTCCTGCGCGACAATGCTCTGCTGCTCAGTCCGGACGCGCACATCGATTCCGTTCCGGCCCTCGAGATCGCGGCCAACGACGTCAAGGCCTTTCACGGTGCGACCGTCGGTGCCATCTCCGAGGACGAGCTCTTCTACGCGCAGAGCCGCGGCATTACGCGCGCCGACGCCGAGCGGATGATCGCACTTGGCTTCTTTGAGCCGGCGGTCGTGCGCTTTCCCGGAGAAGGGCTGCGCGACGAGCTCCGCGCGTCGCTGGCCGCTAAACTCTCCCAGAGGATCGCGCCGGCATGATCGCCACCCGAGACCTGCGCACCGCAGCCATCGCGCGCGACTTTCCACTTCTTTTCCAGCCGACCTCACGCGGCAAGCGCCTGGTGTACCTCGACTCGGCGGCCACATCGCAGAAGCCGCAGTGCGTCATCGACGCGCTCGTACACTACTACACGCACGACAACGCCAACATCCACCGCGGCGTTTACGAGCTGGCGCAGCGCGCGACCGACGAGTTCGAGCGTGCCCGAGAGAAGGTTGCGCGTTTCGTCAACGCGGCCGAGCCGGCGGAGATCATTTGGACCCGCAACACGACCGAAGCGATCAATTTGGTCTCGTACAGTTGGGGCCTGGGCAATCTGCGGCCCGGCGACGCGATCCTCACCTCGCAGCTCGAGCATCATTCGAATTTGGTTCCTTGGCAGCTGCTAGCCGCGAAGACCGGCGCCGAGCTTCGCTTCATCGAGGTCGACGAGTACGGCGTGCACCGCCTCGACGATTTGGAAGCCAAGCTCGAGGGCGCCAAGCTGGTAGCGCTTTCGCACGTCTCCAACACGCTGGGAACGATCGCGCCGCTTGCGACGATCGTACCGTTGGCGCACGCGGCCGGAGCGAAGGTTCTGGTCGACGGCGCGCAGTCCGCGCCCCATTTTCGGGTCGACGTGCGGGACCTCGATCTCGATTTCTTCGCCGCGAGCGGCCACAAGATGTGCGGCCCCACCGGAATCGGCTTCCTCTACGGCAAGCGCGCACTGCTCGAAGCCATGCCGCCGTTTCTGACCGGCGGCGACATGATCAAATCGGTAGAGTACACCTCGACGACGTTCAACGAGCTGCCTTGGAAGTTCGAGGCGGGCACGAGCGACGTTGCCGGGGCGATCGGGCTCGGCGCGGCCGTCGACTATCTCGAAGCGGTCGGCATGGACTGGGTCCGCGAACATGAGCGCAGGCTGACAGCCTACGCGCTGGAACGCTTGGCGACGCTCGTACCGCGCGGCCTTCACATTTACGGGCCTCAGAATCGCGACCAGCGCTCGAGCGTCGTCTCGTTCAACCTCGCCGACATCCACGCGCACGACGTCGCCTCGATCTTGGACACCGAAGGGATCTGCGTCCGGGCCGGGCACCACTGCACGATGCCGCTCATGGAAAAAATGGGCTGGCCCGCCACCGCGCGCGCCTCGTTTTACCTCTACAACTCGGAAGAGGACGTAGAGGCGTTGATCGGCGGCCTCGAAAAAGCAGCCGGCATCTTCAAAGTATGACGCACCGTGGATGACTTTTACAAAGAATATATCTTAGACCACTACCGGAACCCGCGAAACTTCGGGCGGCTCGATCGGCCCGACGCGGCCGCCGAGGATCTCAATCCGCTCTGCGGCGACCGCATTCGCTTCGAACTGAAGGTCGACGACGAAGGGCGCGTCACGGATGTTCGCTTCTCGGGACGCGGCTGTGCGATCAGCCAAGCCTCGGCTTCGATGCTATCCGAATCGATCGTCGGCCAGAAGCTGGAAGACATCGCGCGCATGCCCAAAGAGAAGGTCCTCGAAAACGTCGGCATCGGCATCAGTCCCGCGCGTCTCAAATGTGCGACGCTCGGGCTCAAGGTGCTCAAGAGCGCCGCCCTTGGCGAAATCGCGAGCTGGCCGGAGGAGCCGGCATGAGCTTCGTGCCCGATGCCTTTCTGCGCCTGGCCGGCGCAATCGCGCTCGAAACGCTAGCCCTCACCGTTTGGAACGTCGGCACGCGCTCGCCCTTGGCGCTGCTGCGGGACGTCGCGCGAGCCGGGCGCAATCCGCGCAAACTGCTGGAGGGCTTCATCAGCCTTTTGATCGGCCTGATCTTCGTAGCGGCTTCCACCATTTTGCTGCTGCCCGACGTGCCGGCGCCTTCGGTGAACCTCGTTCCGCTGGAGATCTTTACGTTCTTGGCGGCGCTGTCGATCGAGTATCTCGTGGGCGGCGACCTGCGCAATTTAGGCCGAGGTTCGCACTCAAAACTCGGCTAGTTGCCTGCGATTCCAGGCGGTTTTCGTCGTCAGCGTTGCGGCCGCGACGAAGGTGACGGTACGGGGCTCGCCACCGGGACACCGGCCGGCGCGACCGGCGCGGGCGCCGCGAGGTTCGGCGGGACGACGACTTGCGTCGCCTGCGGCGGAGAACTGATCCCGCCCACGATGTGCGGCGTGACGATGATGTAGAGGTTGTCGATCGAGTGCGAACTCGTGTAGTGCCGGAAGAAGGAGCCAATCAAAGGGAGATCGCCGATGAACGGCAGTTTGATCAGGCTCTTGATGTCGTCGTCCTCGAGTAGTCCGCCGATCACGAACGACTCGCCGTCTTTGACGGTTGCGACGGTGCTTGCGGTGCGCTGGGCGATCTCGGGGACGCTGTTGGTATATTCCGTGACGCTCGAGACCTCCGAGTAGATGTGCGAGGTCACGTACCCGTCGGAACTGATGCGCGGCTGAATCTGCAGGTTCACGCCGACGTTGACGTAGTTGACCTGTTGCGAGGTCAGGGCGGACGCGCCCGCGACCACGACCGAGGTGAAGATCGGTATCGCTTCGCCCGTGAGTATCGAGGCCGCCGCCCCGCTCTGCGCCAGGATGCGCGGCTTGGCTAGCACTTTACCGTTTCCGAGCGTGATCTGCGCGTTCAAGTTGGCGTTAAACGAGAGCTGCCCGGAGGCCATTTCCTGGGTCCCGATGACGTAGCCGTTCGAGCGGGTGGTAATCCCCGTGGTGCTGGTCGAGGCGCTATTGCCGTTGACGAGGGCCGCCCCGCCGTTGGGGAAGAAATCGATGCCGACGTCTTTGGCCGCCGATTCGGTCAGCTCGACGATCTGCGTTTCGAGAATCACGCTTTGGAGTGGAACGTCGAGCTTGGCGATCAGACCCTTGTAGTTATCGATGATTGCTTGCGTGCCGGTCAGCACGATCGCATTCAGCCGGCGGTCGACCGCGATGTTGTCGTTGAGGCGCTGACCCAGGCCCGACGACTGTTGATTGAACGCGCCCCCGAAGGTTTGCGGCGTCTGCGCCGCCTGCTGGAAGCCGCCGAACGTTCCGCCGGACTGCCCGACGGACGAGGATCCCAGGTTGGTGACGACGGGTTGGAAGTTGTCGTTCGAGGCGACGTTGGCGCCAGGGACGAGTATCCCGGCAATTTCGCTGATGTCCGCGTACTTGAGAGGGATCACGACGACGAGCGTGCCGGCGCTGAGAAGGGGCGACGGCGTCGGGGTGTTGTCGTCGTCGTCGGATGACGCTTGGGCCGGCAAAACGTTGACAAGTATGGCGCTCCCCCGCGGCACGACCGATATCGGTGACGCCGTCCGCAAGTGCAGCGAGACGGTGACCCCACTCCCCTGCGTGGCGACGGAGACGCTCGATACGGCACCGGCCCCCGCGATCGTCGGAGCGATCTGGGGACCGAGTTGTGCGCCATCGAAGATGACCGATGCCTCGGTTGAGCCCGCCCCGATCACGTGAAAGTGGGGCGGAGGCCCGACGAATTGGACCGTGACCACCGCCCCGCCGCCGGGCTGCGGATCGACCCGGACGCCGGCGAGCGTCGCCGCACCCGCCGGAAGTGCGATCAGCGTCATCGCTATGGCTACGAAAGCCGCGATGGCGCGCGAGAATGGAAATATCCGCATAAGCCGCTGTATCGCCCCGCCCCTTCTCAGGACCTCCCCCGCGCCGCGCGGCCGTCTCGCGCGCCCAAGGCTTGAAAACATGGGCGTGTGAGAGCCCACCCGAGCAACGCTGGCGGGTTCAGGCTGTGACCTGCACGCGGCCCGGCGCCGAGGATTATGGGCTCGTAGCAGCTCGGCCGGCGAGCTGAGAGCAGGCGTGGCGGGCGGCTAGCGTCTCTCCTACTCTTGTTGGCCGAACTGTTTGATGTCTTCGGGCCCGTCCCGCGTTACGAACTTTTCCTGACCCTGCACCTGCACGCGAATCTGCTCGACCACGTCGGGGTTGGCGAGGGTGGTGATGTCGCCCACGTCCATCGAGTTCGAGATTGCGGCCAGGACGCGCCGCATGATCTTACCGGAGCGCGTCTTTGGCATGTCGGGAACGATCCGAACGTCTCTGGGTCGCCCGATCTTGCCGATCGTGGTTTCAATCGCATGCACGACTTTGGCGGGAATGTCGGGAGTCGCTTCGATGCCCGGCTTGAGCGAGACGTAAACCTCCGGAGCGCGTCCGCGAATTTCGTCGACCACGGGCACGACTGCCGCTTCGGCCACTTCTTCCACCGTCAGGCAGGCCGATTCGATTTCCTTCGTGCCGAGGCGGTGGCCGGCGACGTTGATGACGTCGTCGACGCGGCCCAAGACGCGGAAGTAGCCGTCTTCGGCGAGCATGGCCCCGTCGCCGGCAAAGTACGGCCAATCGCTCCAAGATTTGCTCTCGAGGTTCTTGCAGTACTTCGCATAATAGGTCTTGACCATACGGGCCGGATCGCCCCAAATCGTTTGCATGATGCCGGGCCACGGATTGCGGATGCAAATGTTACCCGCGCGTCCCGAACCGGCGGGCATCTCCTTGCCCTGCTCGTCGAAGATGACCGGGTAGATGCCGGGCAGGCCCGGGCCTGCGCTGCCGGGCTTCATCCTCTCGAGAGCCGGGATGGTGCTGCACAGGAAGCCGCCCGTTTCGGTTTGCCACCAGGTGTCGACGATTACCGCCTCATCTTTGCCCACGACGTGATAGAACCAACGCCAGACTTCGGGTTCGATCGGTTCGCCGACAGTCGTCATGTGCTTGAAGTGGTACTGATATTTGGCGGGCTCGAGGGGACCCGCTCGCCGCAGCATGCGGATCGTCGTGGGCGACGTGTGAAAGATATTGACGTCGAGCCGCTCGGCGATGCGCCACGCCCGTCCCGCGTCGGGATAGGTAGGGACGCCTTCGTAAATCACGCTCGTCGCACCAACCGCGAGCGGACCGTAGACGATGTACGAATGACCGGTGATCCAGCCGATGTCGGCCATGCACCAGTAGACGTCCTCGGGATGGATGTCTTGAATGTACTTCGAAGTGCCCGCCACGTAGCTCAGATAGCCGCCGGTGCCGTGCTGGCAACCTTTGGGCCGCCCGGTGGTGCCGCTCGTGTACATAAGGAAAAGCGGCGCCGTGGAATCCATCGCAAGCGGCGCCACCTTCTGGCCCCGGTAGTCGTCGAGGACCTCGTTCACGAAATGATCGCGACCGGCGACCATCGCGGTCGTTGACGAGTACCGATCAGGATGGCGTTTCCAGACCAGCACTTTTTCGACGTGCTGACCCTCTTTGGCGGCGGTTTCCACCGCAATGTCGGCGTTCACCTTATGGTCGAGCAGCTTGCCATTGCGATAGTAACCGTCCATCGTGATCATCACGCGGCTGCCCGAATCCGCAACCCGAACCCCGCACGCCTCGCCGCTGAACCCGCCGAAGACTTCCGAGTGAACCACGCCGATGCGCGCGCAGGCCAGCATCGTGATGGGCAGCTCGGGAACCATCGGCAGGTGCAGCGTCACCCGGTCGCCGGCTTTCAATCCGGCGAAGTCGCGCAGCAGAGCCGCCATCTCGTTGACGCGAACGTACAGGTCTTGGTAGGTGATCGCCTCGGTCGCCATCGCTTCGGGCTCGGGGACGAAGATGACGGCAGCTTTGTTCTTGTTCGCCGCTAGATGACGGTCGATACAGTTGAACGAAGCGTTGAGCTTTCCGCCGACAAACCATTTCCAAAACGGCGGGTCGCTGGTATCGAGAGTGGTATCCCAACGGCGATCCCAGGTCAGCAGATCGGCATACTCCGTGAAACACTCCGGGAAGTTCTCAAGGGCGAACCGCTTTCTGACGTTTGGATCGCTGAGGTTGGCTTGTTTGATGAACTCCGGGCCCGGCTCGAAGTAGCTTTCCTCTTTCCAATGGACGGCAATCTCGTCTTCGCTAACTTCGCGCGTCCCGATCTGCTGCGTGCTCATGCGTTTCCCGATCCTTTAACCTTGGCGGTGCGTCTTGGTAAACGTCTTAGCGTTTTGGAGTGTTGGCGGCGACGCCCAAGTACGACGCGTACCAGGCGGTGAGTGCGGTAAGAACGCCGAGATAGCCGCCGAGCATGTGGATGGTGGCATTCGACATGAACGCCCCGATCGCGAGCACGAAGAACGTGATCGTCAAGAGTACGAACACGGCGAGGACGGGGCGGCTCAAGTTCATGGCCGGGATCGTCATGTAGAGCGTGAAGATCCCCCAGGCCAGCAGATAGAATCCGAGCGCCGTAGGAATCGCAACGGCCGGGATATCCTTCACGTAAAACGTCAACAACGCCCAAAACGAAATCCAGAATGCCCCGTACGACGTGAACGCCGTCGCGCCGAACACGTTGTTGCGCTTGAACTCCCACATTCCCGCGCAGAACTGTGCGACTCCACCGTATGCGAGCGCGAGGCCGATCACCACCGCGTCTCCTCCCGCGGGGATCCAACCGGCGTTGGCCGACGAGAGCACGAACGTCGTTAGGGCGAAGCCCGCGAGTCCGAGCGGTGCAGGGTCGGCTACAGTTTGAATGACGACAGACTGACTACTCATCTCTTTCTATCCCTTTCGTCTGATGAAGGATCTCGTCGCGCGGACGAGGGCAGATTTCGTCGTGTGCTGCGGTTCCTGTCGAATGGGCGATAGCGACGACCCGCCCTGGCGCTGGGCGGCGCGACAGCTCGCGAATGCCTGGCGCGCGGGTCGAATGTGGCTACGCGGCCCTGTGTATGGTCCGCGGTAAACCGATTTTGCAGAGCCGGAAAGAACAATCCTCCGTCGCGATCGCGAGCGAAACGTTGCACCGTCCAAGCTGCGTCTACTCTTCGAGGGTCGTCGTGTCGCCGAGGTCCAGACCCGCTTCCTGGGCCTTGAGCAGGCGGCGCATGATTTTGCCGCTGCGCGTTTTCGGAAGCTTCGTGACGAATTCGATCTCCGCCGGGGTGCCGATCGGCCCGAGGTGATGACGCACGTGCGCAACGAGCGCAGCCCGCAACTCCTCGCTCGCGCTTTGCCCGACGCGCAGGACCACGAAAGCTTTGATGACCTCGCCCTTGATCGCGTCCGGTTTGCCGATGGCTCCGGCCTCGCCGCAGGCGGGGTGCGAGACGAGCGCGCTTTCGACGTCGGCCGTGGCGATGCGATGGCCCGCGACGTTGAGAACGTCATCCGCTCGTCCCAAGACCGTAATGTACCCTTCGGCGTCGATCGTAGCCACGTCGCCCGCCGTGTAAGCCCCCGGAACTTGGCTGAAGTACTGCTGGTAGCGCGCCGGGTCTCCCCAAATCCCGGCGAACATGTGGGGCCACGGGTCGCGGATGACGAGCAAGCCTCCAGCCCCGCGCGGGACGGGACTCCCGTCGGCAGCGACGACGTCGAACCGCATGGGGCCAAAGGCTTTCCCCGTGCGGTCGGGCCGGATGGTGCTGGTCGGTAGAAATCCGAGCATCATCGCACCCGTCTCGGTCTGCCACCATTGATTGCACACCGCGGCCCCGTGCCGCCCGACGGCGTTGTAAAGAAAATCCCAAGCTTCCGGATTGAGCGGTTCGCCGGCGCAGAAGATTGCCTGCAAGGATGAGAGATCGTGCTGCGCGGGGAGCTCGGCACCCAGACGCAGCAGCATGCGCGCCAGCGTCGGCGCCGTATAGAGTTTACTGACCCGGTGCTTCTCGATGACCTCGTACACCGCGGCCGGCGTCGGGAAGTCGGGTGCGCCTTCTCGGATGATCGAACGGTATCGGTTAGCGAGCGCGCCGTAGACGATCAGCGAGTGGCCGACGATCCAGCCGATGTCGCTCGTGCACCAATACATGTCCTCGGGCGTCAAGTCGGTGGTCAGCGCGAGCATCGAGCTGGCGCCGGCGAGATAGCCGCCGTGCGTCATCACGACCCCCTTGGGCTTGCCGGTCGTTCCGCTCGTATAAAGGATGAAGAGCGGCGCGCCGGCATCGAGGATGGCCGGTTCGCATTCGTCCGGCTGCCCCTGCGCGTACGCGTCCCAGTCGCGTTCGCGCGCGTTCGGCGCCGGCGGCGAGGCCGCCCGGCGCCAGACGACCACCCGGCGCACGTGTTCCAGAGGCTCAATCGCATCGTCCAGGATCGTCCGCAGATCGACCGCCTTGCCGCGCCGGTAGGTCAGATCGGCCCCGATCACGACATCGGCGCCCGCGTCTTCAATGCGATCCCGCAGCGCCGTTGCACCCAACCCAGCATAGACGACGCTGTGCACCGCGCCGATGCGCGCGCACGCGAGCATGGCGATGATGCCTTCGAGCGACAGTGGCATATAGATGCAAATGCGATCGCCGGTCTTGACCCCGTCTGCGCGCAGGGCGTTGGCGTAGCGATTGGTCGCGCTCAGTAAATCGCGATACGATATCGACCGCTCGAGCCCGTCCTCGCGCAGATAGAGATATGCGGTCGCGTCCGGGTGCGTTGCAACGTGACGGTCCAGGCACGAGACCGTTGCATTGAGGCGCCCGCCGCCGAACCAGCGCGCCGATTCGAGCCCGCCCTCAAGGACCTCGCGTGGAGCGACGCTCCAGCTCAGACGCTCTCCGCAGGAGCGCCAGAACTCGATCGGCCGGCCCGAAAGTTCGGAGTTCCACGCGTCCTGATCTTCGATGGCCGCCCAGGTTCGAACGGTCTCGGGAGCCGCGTGGCGTTCGCCGGTCGCGAGCAGGTTCTCGATCGCTCGTTCGGTGTGCACGCTCCGGCCCTCCCGCTAGACCTTGACGAAGTTCTTGTTGTAAATGACCGCCGCGCCGCTCGCCGTCCGGCGTAGAAAGAATTGCGCGAAGTACGCTCCGTTCGTGCTTTCGACGTCGACCTCGACCTGCGCTGAGTCCACACCGCCGTGCGCCTCGACCCGGCGAATGCGCATACTCGAATCGGCGAACTGCTTCTCGTTGAGGTTGACACCGTGCTGGCCGGGCTCGGCGCCGAGCGAGGCGTAGGCAGAGTCGTCGTCGCCGCGCTGCAAAGCGCGCAAGTACGCGCGCACGACTCCGGCCGAAAGCCGCGCGAAATCCGAATCGTACTGATCGGTCGCCTCGGGAGCGGCGTCCTGGGCCGCTGACGCGGGCGCCGCAGTCACCGCCGTAACGTGCGGAGGCGCGCTTTCTGGAGCGAGCGTCCGGTTCGGAAGCGCAGCCACGAGCGGGCTCTGCTCGCCCTGCGACGCCGACGTCGCCGCCGGCACGACCGCGGCCACAGGCTTCGGGCGCGCAGCAGTCGTCGCTGCGGGCGCAGGCGTCGCCAGCGGCCGCGACGGCGTAGCCGTACGCGACGGAGTAGCTCTAACGGAAGGCGACGGCCTCGGCGAGACCAGCGGCCGCGGCAAAAGTCCCGGCGAAGGCAGGCTCGCCACACGTCTGGTTGTGGGCGCGGCGGTTGCAAGCGAAACGGCGGTTGCTTCTTCGGTGGGGGTCGCGACGGCTAACGGAGGCGGCTGCTTTCGTCCCAAGAGCGAGAGCCCGGCACCGATACCGAATCCGATGACGATGAGCGCAATTAATATCGGAACCAGCGGCAACGCGGTGCGGGACGAGGACTCACGTCGCCGGCGAGGTGGTTGTGCGTCCATTGGCGGCTCTGGTTCGGCAGGAACTTCGAGCCGCCTCGCAGTGGGGCCATAAGACGTGACCGGACTCGGGATGAGCGGCGGAACGCGGTCGCGAAGCGTCGGCCCGTGATTCGCGTGGCGATTCCAATCGACATCGGTACCGTCGCCGCAACCTCGTGCAGCGCCTTCGCGCTGGCGACGCCGCTACGCGTCGATGAATTGCTCAAATTGGCGGTCTACGAGGCGCTCGGCACACGCGCTCCCCAGGACAAACGCGAGCGCGGCGTCCGCACCACGCTTGCCGGCTTAACCGCGGGGGAGTTCGTGATCGACGTCGACGGCCGGCGCTACGCGCGACCCGAGGACGTCGTCGTCTGCGCCCACACCGCAGCCCTTCGCTTCTTCGCAACAATACCTACCCGCAAACGCCTCCGCGTACACTAAAATCCGGGCGACAGCACCCGACCGCTAACACCCGTTATGGGTTGATGTAGCGCGGGGCGCGTCGCCGAGGGCGTTTGGTCTCGCGGCTATCTAAGGCGCGCGGAGCCAGGATGGCGGGAGCGTGCCGGTGAGCAGCCCTTGCGGCGCCGGATGCGCCGCAAGGGCGGAAGCGAGACCAAATGCCCTCGGCGACGCGCCCCGCGCTACATCCCCCGGTAACGACTTAGCGGCGAAGAGCGCCTTGTTCTTGCACTAGTTCCGCGTACAGCGCGTTTGGCCAGGCGAAATCGCCGCGTGTGTACGCTTCGGGCCAGTTTGCGTTGAACGACTCGTGCAGGTGATGGTCGCCCACGTCCGACGCCGCAATGTAGCCCAGCACACGCCGGATTTCCGCCGGATCGTTTGAAGTCAAGGCTTGGATCACCAAAGCCAGCGGCCAAACATATCCGTGCGGGGTGTGAGGGCTGCCGATTCCCCGGGCATACTTCCCAACATAGTAGTACGGATTGCGGTCGGAAAGCACGAAGCGACGGGTGTTCGCGTACACGCGGTCGTCCGCGGAGAGGTAGCCGAAGTACGGAATCGAGAGCAACGAGGGCATGTTGGCGTCGTCCATCAGATTGGCATGGCCGGCTCCGTCCACCTCATAAGCGTAGATCTTGTCGAACCCTCGCAGGCGAAGCGAGCCGTACTGCTCGATGCCGCGCTGAATTTGCAAGGCTAGGCCCCATGCGTTCATGGCGTCCCGATTGTTGTGATAGACTTCGCGCTCGATCGTCGTCAGCTCGCGCAGGACGACGACGGCAAACATGTTGTCGGGCACGTTGTATTGGTATTGGGCTGGATCGTCCGACGCACGAAACCCGGTCCAGATCATGCCGGTGTAGCGGACCGGAGTTCCCCGCCCCTCGCGCACCAGGTCCGGATGCGTGTAATGAGAGCGCTGTTCGTGATGCTGCTCGTCGCGCATAACCGCAAGCGCCCGCTCGAAGGCGCGGTTTACTTGGCCGGTCAGGATCGAGCGGTCGCCGGTCACGTGCCAATAGCGCGCGGCGAACCAGATCGGGTACAGCAGCGAGTCGACCTCGAACTTACGCTCGACGACGTGATAGTCGGCCGAGAACGCGTTGGCGTATGGGTCGATCAAGACGTAACGCGCTTGGCGCGCCACGACGCCGCGCAGGGTGTCGGCGACGCCTTCGTCGCTGCGCGCGATCGCAATATAAGGCTCCATGACGGCGCTCGCATCGCGCAGCCACTCCGCATCGATGTCGCCGGTCGAGACGTAGGTCGTTCCGTCGGCTTCTTGAATTGCGTGACGGCTGATCGCTTCGTCGTATGCGATCAGGTACAGCTCGTTGAGCTCCGAGGTAAGCGCCGTCTTCTCGGCCGCGCCGGCTCGAGTCGGCCCCACGAACACCACGGCTGCCAGCATTGCCATCACGGCGGCGAAGCGAAGCAGACCCATCAGCGGGTCTCTATCGCCGAGATGGTGCGAAACCCTTGCAGCATACTGGACCTTCGCGAAGAAACCACCCGCCTCTTTAGAACGTTTCTTTAGACTGACAAGATATGCGAGCGCCGATGTTGTCTGTGGTGCTGGCGCTTGCGCTCGCCGGTGAGCTGTGGGCGGCGCAAGCACGTGCCGACCAGGCGTACACCGTCACCGGTAAAGATAGTTTTACTATCGGTGGCGGAGACATTGAAAGTGAGGTCGCGTACCGGGGATCGCAGACGCTCAGTGTCCGCCATCACGGAAAGACGACGCGTTACGTTGCCCGGGCCGACTACGTGCGAACCGAGGAGGGCGCCTCTAGCGCCCAACGAGGTTCGTTTGTCGCCGACATGCTCCCCTCGGGGGAACAGCTCGATTCGGCAAACCACGACCCCGATTATCTGACCGTTCTCAACCAGCCGTTCTCAGTTGAGCTGGATGCTGGGACGCTCGCCGCCTTGCGCCGGCTCAGCGGTCCCCTTCCTTTCGCGTTTCCATCGCCCTTTGCGAGCGCCCCGCTGCGGGGGTTTTTGGTGCGGATTGCGGGCGGGCGGATTGGTTCCCAAAAGGTCGTCGGGGTCCGATTCTCAGCCGGCGGGCCGATGCGCGGAGCCCTGCCGGACCGGCCGGGCTTGACGTTGCTGGGAACGATCGAGATGCACGGCAGCGCCTTTTACGGCGAGATGTCGGACCTGCTGCTCGCCCTCGATGCGACCGTGACGATTTCCGGCAGCGTCGCAAACACTACCGGCAAGGACCAGGTAACGATCGTCTACCGGCGCACGATTCGCGCCGGGCAAGCCTCGAGCGCGGCGGCGGAGTCCTCCAAACCGACTCCGTAGAGCAAGCCGACACGCGGGTTTTTGAACCGTCGGCTCGAATCGCGAAACTCTTCGCCCCTAAGTCGCGGTCTAGGCGCTCATGAGCGCCCTCGCACCGCTCCGCATCAGGAGTTTCGAGTGGCCCCTCCAGCCAGGGCCGCCGAGCGGAAGCCGGTCACCGCACCGACGCCGCTACGGCCCTCGGGTACGATACCGTCGATCGAGAATTTCGAGAAGATCGTCGACGAGTACCAGCGCCGTCTGTATGGCTTCGCTTTGCGTATGACCGGCAACCGGGAAGATGCAGAGGAGATCGTGCAGGATGCGTTCGTGCGCGCATTTCGAGCCCTCGGTAAGATGACCGACGAGCAGCGTGCTGAGTTGCGCCTGCAACCTTGGCTGTATACGATCACGTTAAACGTCACGAGGAACCGGTTGCGCTCGAAGCGGCCGACCAACGTCGCCCTCGATGCGTTAGCGGATCCGGATGCGTTGCTCAACAACACTCACGAAGGACCCGAGCAACCCGAACAGATCGTCGAGCGCGGGGCCGACATGGTCTTGGTCGAGCAAGCGCTGCTGGAGCTTCCGATGCATTTACGGGCGGCGGCGACGCTGAGATTTATTGAAGGTCGCAGCCATCCTGAGATCGCGGAGATCCTCAATCAACCGATTGGGACCGTCAAGTCGCACGTGCATCGAGCCGTGCGCATACTACGGCGCATACTCGGCCCGCAAGTCGGCCGCCTCGCGCCGAGCGGGGATACTGCGCATGCGGTGTTGTGATGTTGAAGTGCTTTGGGATGAAATGCGCGAGGGTATCGAACCGCGCCGAGAACACGTCCTAGCTCACCTGCGACGCTGCTCCACCTGCCAGAACCTGTACCGCCAATACGAAGGCGTGGCCTACTGCCTCTCCTGCCTTCCGGCTGTCGATCCGCCGCCGAGCCTGGTCTCCCGCATCCTCGACCATATCAAAGCCTCGCCCGCCTACCGGCACCATCGCACCGACAGCTTGGCTCGCATCCCGTCGCCGATCGGCCCTCTCGCGATCGCCTGGAGCGACAGCGGCGTCACCTTCGTCGGAATCGACCGCGGCGAGGACCTCGAAACCGCGCGGACCAACATCGAGCGCCGCCTGCGCCGTCCGGTCCGCGTCGCCGAGCCGCCGGCTTGGGTCCTCGAAGCCGTCACCAACTTTTTTCGGACGTGGCGGGTCGACCCCAAGAGCATCGACGTCACGAGCCTGAGCGAGTTCGAGCGGGCAGCCCTGCTCAAAGCCGCGGAGATTCCTCCCGGCCAAGTGCGGTCGTATGGCTGGATCGCGCGCGAGATCGGGCACCCTCAATCGGCCCGGGCGGTCGGTCAGGCGATGGCCCGTAACCCGGTCGCCCTTTTCTTTCCGTGCCATCGCGTCGTCGACGCCAGCGGCGCGCTCCACAATTACGGCTACGGCGTCGAGATGAAAGCCCGCATCCTGCAAATGGAGGGGTATCGCAAGGCCTAGGCCGAAGACGGCGGGCACAATACGTCCGCGGCCCTTCATAGAGAGACGGTGAAGGTTAACAGTCGGACAAAGGGAGGTGGTCATCGTTTCGACCGACGGTCATAGTCATCAACGTAACGACACGATGATTGGAGGTGCGCAGACCTAACTCTGCGCCGACATAATTGCCCTGAGTCCGCCGGCCGCGTGCCGGCTTTTTTTTTCCCAGGGGACTCGCAGGTGTTATCGGGAAAAATCCCGATACGAACTGGCCACGAGGTTCTTTGGGTCTGAACACTTCATCTGATTGGAGCGCGGCCGCACGCGTCGGGCATCCGTGAACGACGACGCGGCTGAGGCGTTGGATCCGCGGGTCGCGGCGATCCCGGACATTCACGGCCACGCGAAGGGCGAGCACAAGCCCTACGCCGAGGAACGCCCGATCCCGTACTCGGCTCGGATGCTGTTCCTTTGGTTCTTCCACGCCTGCCGCCGAGGCTGGCCGCGCTTCCTCATGGTGGCCGACCATGTGAACTACCTCACGTTCGAGGACCCGGCCGCGGTCAATCTGGTGCGCCGTGCGCTCAAGCTTGCCGCGGCGTCCGACCTCTACGGCGCCGCCGAGACCGCCGGAGTCGAACTCGGGCACGCCGCCATCGTCTCGGACGGACTGCGCAAAGGGATGCGCTACTCGATCGGCGCCGAAGTCGACAACGATCCGCGCAGCCGTCCTGACGCGCAAAACATCGTCGACGCGATGAAGCCCGACGGAATGATCCGCTCCGTCCACTTTCTCACGATCGACCATCCGGTGCATGGAGCCGGCTGGCACTGGCCCTTCGACAACCCGGCATTCAGAGAGCTTTACGAACACGTCGGAACCGAACGGATCTGGCAACTCTACATGGAGTCGTTGCTGGACGCAATCGAAAAGCTGCCGGGACACATCGTCGGGCACTTCTACGTGCCGGCGAAGTTCGGCCACTGGCCCGATGACGAAGTGCTGCAGCGCTACGAGGACCAGCTCGTCGCGGCATGCCTGGGCCGCGGCATGGCGATCGAGTTGAACTCGCGCTATTTTTACCGCTATTTCGAAGGCAGCGAAGACCCGGCGCTGGACGACGAAAATCGGCGCCGCTACCGCGCCGTCAATCTGCGCTTGTTGAGGAAGGCCAAAGCCAGCGGCGTGCTGATCGCCGTCGGCTCGGACGCACATAGCCCCAAAGATCAAGGCGCCTGCTTCGATGAGGTCTTGGCGCTCCTGGACGAAGCCGAGATCAACGAGATCGCGTTTCCCATCAACGGGCGCCTGGCGCGCGTGGCTTTGCGTGCGACCGAAGAGCATCTCAAACTGCGTCAGGTTCCGGTTGCACCACCGATCGGCAGCAGCGTCAGCGGGTTCAGCCGCGCCGAGCTGGGCGGCGCTTCGCGCAACGGAGGCGCCAAAGCCGACGGCGCGGAGGAGATCGAAGAGGTCCCGGTTGCGCCGCGGCGCGCGCCGAAGAAGCGCGCCAAAGCGCCGGTCGAGGTCCTCGCCGAGGCCGCGCCGGCCGCAACAGAGCCCGCGCCGGCGGAACCGGACGAAGCCGAGCCGGATGGGGAAGCGACCCTTCCCGAGGCCCCGCTCGCGGTCGCACCGGTTCGGGCAGAACCCGCGCCGGCCGCGCGAATCCGCACCCCGTCCCCGAAGCGCCCGGCCAAGGCGGTGCCGGCAGCCAAGGCGGAAGTGCCTCCCGTACATTCCAAAGCGCGCGATGCGCGGCCGGCTCTTGTGCGCAAGCGGGCAGCGGCATCCAAGAGCGCCCCGGCGCAGAAGAGCGTCGCCAAGAAAACGGCGTCGCCGGCAACGGCTGCAAAGCGGGGCGCGGCCAAAACCAAGAGCGCTTCGAAGGCGCCGGCTCGCAAGGCCCCGGCGCGCGCAGCCGGCAAGCCGTCGCGCGCGAAAAAGAGCGCCGCCAAGCCGGTCCGCGCGCGTGCGGCAAAGCCGGAAAAACGTCCGAGCCAAAAGCGCGCGCCTGCTAAGAAGGCGGCCCGCAAGAAGCCTTCGGCGCGGAAAGCGCCGGCGCGAAAGAAAGCGGCGAAGACGCGCCGCTGACGGCGCAAGATCGGGGCGCGCTTCGCGCGGACCCGGAGATTGGCATCCCGCGGAGAAGCCCGGCAAACGCTTCTGCGTGACACTAACGAGGGGGAGATTCGACCCATGGGAGATATCGCTCGCCGCCGCAACGTCGCAATCGTCGGTCCCCACCACTCCGGAAAGACGACGCTGGTCGAGGCGCTGCTGGCGCAGTGCGGGGCGATTCCCCGTCGTGGTTCGGTTGCCGACGGCACCTCGACGACCGACTACGAGCCCGAATGCATCGATCGCGGTCAATCGACCTCGGTCGGTTTTGCTTTCGCCTCCACTGCGACGATCGATCTTACCCTGGTGGACTGTCCGGGATTCGTCGACTTCCTCGAAGAGGCGAAGCTGGCGCTCTTGGCGGCCGACGCGGCCGTCATCGTGCTCGACGCCGACCCCGCCCGCGTGCGGCAAACGCGCTCGCTCGTCGAGTACCTCGCTTCGCGCAAGATGCCGCACTGTTTCTTCATCAATAAGCTCGACAAAGCGGGGAGCGATTTCCGCGCGACGCTGCGAGAGCTGACCGCGACCTTCGGCAATCGCGTGGTCGCCGAGCATCTTCCGCTGGGCGAGGCGGAGCACTTTCGCGGCTACATCGATTTAGCCGAACGGCACGCATACGTCGTAGAAGGAGGCGCGCCGCGTGAAGTCCCGATCGGCGACGAACTTGCCGGAACGGTCGCCGAGGCCCGCACCAAGCTGCTCGAAGCGCTGGGCGACTTCGACGATCATCTCTTGGAGGAGTTGCTCGAAGGCATCGAGCCGCCGCTTGACGAGGTGCGCAAAGACCTTCGCGACGAGACTTGCAACGATCAGATCGTTCCGGTCCTCGTGGGGGCCGGCCTCAACGACATCGGATTCGCCGCGAGCGCCCTGCTCAGCGTGATCGAAACGCAGTTTCCCGCGCCGAGCGGCGATCCGAAAGCACCGCTCGTGGCGCAGGTTTGCAAGACGATGGTTCACCCGCAGTCCGGCAAGCTGTCGGTCGTGCGCGTCTTCGACGGCACCTTGACCCCCGACGCCCAACTGATCGACGCGTCGCGCGACAACATGAAGGTCCGCGCCGCGGGCCTGTACCGGCTGCAAGGAAAGCGGCAGGATCCGATCGCCTCGGCCGGGCCTGGCGAGATCGTGGCGATCGCGCGCCTCGAGGCCGTCCAAACCGGCGACACGCTGACCGGCGGTGAACGCAAAGTACTGCCCGTGCCGGGCCTCGAGAAGCCGCTCTTTGCGGTCGCGATCAAACCCAAGGAAAAGCTCGACGAAGCGAAGCTTTCGCAGATGCTGGCCCGCATCGTCGAAGAAGATCCGACCTTGAAGATCGTGCGCGCCGAATTCACCAACGAGCTCCAGCTCTTAGGACTCGGCGAAGTGCACGTGCAAACGGCCACCCAGCGTCTCGCTCGGAAGTATCATCTCGCACTCGACCTGCACGCTCCGAGCGTAGCCTACCGCGAGACGATCACCGGGTCGACCGAGATTCACGCACGCTACAAGCATCAGACCGGCGGTCACGGCCAGTTCGGCGACGTCGTGCTGCGCATCGAACCGCGCGAACGCGGTAACGGCGTTACCTTCGCGGAACAAATCGTGGGCGGGGTCGTGCCTCGCCAGTTCTATCCGGCTGTCGAAAAAGGCGTTCGCGAGGCGCTTCTCAAGGGTCCGATTGCGGGGTATCCCGTCGTCGATCTGCACGTCACGCTCATCGACGGCGCGTACCACAGCGTCGACTCGAGCGAGGCGTCGTTCAAGACCGCCGCCTCGATGGCGATCCGTGACGGGCTCCCCAAGTGCGGGCCGGTGCTGCTCGAGCCGATCATCTACGTCGAAGCGATCATCCCCGACGACAGCGCCTCACAGATTCTCGGCGGCTTGACCGCAAAGCGCGGTCAGGTGCTCTCGTTCGAACCCTCCGAAAAGCGCGGCTTCCAGCGCATCGCGGCCTTTGCGCCGCAAGCGGAGCTCGGCAACTACATCACCGAACTGCGCACCTCCACGCAGGGTCTGGGCACGTACTCATGGCGTCACGAACGCTTCGATCCGGCGCCGCCCAAGGTGTCGCAGCAAATTCGGGAAGCGGTGTCGGCCTGAAGCTCCAGCGCCGGCGAGGTTTCCGCGGCGTGCGGCACATAGCGGTCGCCGTCTTGAGCGCGGCGGTGCTCGCGGGCTGCACGAAAGTCGGCAGCCAGAATCTGGGCGCCGGCGGGGGCCGGCATCCGTGGACCCAACCCGGCGTGCTGCGCATCGGCGCGCAAACCGAAGCGAACACGCTGAACCCGTTGCTTTCCGGAAACACGACCGAAGCGATGATCGACCGCTTGATGTTCGATCCGCTCGTCTCGGTCGATGCGAGCGGAAAGCGCGAAGTCCCGGTGCTCGCCGCGGTCGTCCCGACGCTGGAAAACGGCGGCATCAGTTCCGACGGGCTCACGATTACCTACCAGCTGCGGCATGACGTGCTCTGGCACGACGGCGTCGTCTTCACGAGCCGGGACGTAGCCTTTACCTGGCGCGCCATCATGAATCCGAACAACAACCTCGGATCGCGCACCGGCTACGAACTCGTTCGGTCGGTCGATACGCCCGATCCGTACACCGTGGTCTTTCATATGAAACAGCGCTTCTCGCCGGCGGTCAATACGATTTTCGGAGAGAGCGATAGCCCGTATGCGATCCTTCCCGAGCATCTGTTGGGGCGCTATCCCAACATCAATAGCGTGGCCTTCAACTCGTCGCCGGTCGGCACGGGACCCTTTAAGTTCAAAGAGTGGTTGCGCGGCGACCACCTGACGCTCGTTCCCAACGACCGCTACTTCTTGGGCGCGCCGGCGCTGCGCAAGATCGTGATCCGGCCGATTTCCGATGAGAATACCGAACTCAGCCAGTTGCGGACGCACGAAATCGACTGGCAGTTCGAAGCTTCTCAGGATGAATACAACGTTCTGAGGACGCTGACCGACGTCAAGACGATCTTGACGGATCATTTCGAGTTCGAGCGGATCGAGATCAACACCAAGCACCCGCCGCTCGACGACGTGCGCGTTCGGCGCGCCATCCTCTACGCCATCGACCGCCGGAAACTCGTCGATTCCCTGACCTATGGATCGGCCCAGGTCGCCGACGAAGATCTGCCACCGTTCATGTGGGCTCACTCGGACGACGTGACCCGATATCCGTACGACTTGGCGAAGGCGCGCCAATTGATGGCGGTCGCCGGCTGGCTGCCCGCACGCGACGGTATGCTGCACAAGAACGGACGGCGCCTGACCCTCGAGTTGACGACGAACAACTCGAACGCAACCCGTCGCCTCGCCGTCGTACAGGTTCAAGCGATGCTGCACGAATTGGGCATCGAGGTAGGCATCAAAGAGTACCTCGGCTCGCTGCTGTACGCGACGATGGGCCAGGGCGGCATCCTTCAAAATGGAAGGTTCGACCTGGCGTGGACTGGGTGGATCGCCGGCGTCGATCCGGACCAGTCCTCGCTGTACATGTGCTCGGCCTGGCCTCCAAACGGCAACAACGACCCGCGATACTGCAATCCGGCGCTCGATGCGGCCGAAGAGGAAGCCCTGACGCATTTTGACACTCCCACTCGCAAGGCAGCCTACGCAAAAATTGAGGCGATCTTGACCCGCGACGTCCCGATGCCCGCGATCTGGTGGCCGCGGCTGCTTCAGCCCATCAATCCCGACTTCAAGAATTTCGCACCCAACCCAGTGGTCGAATCCTGGAACGCATATCAATGGGCAATCTAGAACCGGAGTCTCGACTCGGGATGGTCCCCGAGCTCAAATGGCTGCGCGGCATCATCACCGAGCGCGCCTTGACGCGCGGCGATTACCTTATGGCCGGCGGCATCCGGAGCGACTATTACATCGACAAGTTCAAGCTCTTTGCCGACCCGGCCGTCCTGCGTCGCATCGCACGGCTCTTCGCGTCGGTTGTCAGCGACCTCAGCCCCGATCTGGTTGCGGGAACGGAACTCGGCGGGGTAATCCTCGCGACGACCGTCTCGCAGATGACCAACGTGCCGATGATCGTCGTGCGAAAGACGGCCAAAGCCTACGGAGCCTTCGCCGACGAGTTCGTCGAAGGGCCCTACTCGGAGGGCCAGCACGTCCTATTGCTCGAGGACGTCGTCTCGAATGGTCGAGAGGTCATGGGAGCCAAGGCTCGGCTCGAGGAGCTCGGCCTCAAAGTGACGGCTTACGCGGTCATCAATCGCGGCCTGGCCCCGATCAAATCGTTGATCCAGTTTTCACTCCCGCGGGGCGAAGCCAAACTCGAAAACTAAGTCACGCGGTGGGGTTCCCAATTCATGCAGCGGCGCTTAGCTTCCGCCGACATCGAACTGGCTGTGATCGTCGGCGACGAGAACTTCGCCGCCGTATTGGGTGCGCGCCTCGCTCGAAAGTTCGGCTTCGGCCATGTGCGAGGGGTAGTGCGTCAGCACGAGCTTGCGCATCTCGCCATCGCGGGCCATGGCGCCCGCCTCGGCCGCCGACGAGTGCCCGCGCGCGCCGAATTCAAGCTCGGCCGGCGCGAGCGTCGCCTCGCACAGAAATAAGTCCGTCTTACGGCCGAGCGCGACGATCTGCTCGGCCGGCGCGGTATCGGCCGAGTAAACGGTACTGATCCCGTCTAGCGTGCAGCGCATCGCAAAGGTTGGGATGTAGTGCATTCCGGGCGCAAAACGCAAGCGCAAGTCGCCCACGCGCGTCTCGCCGGCCGGATCGTAGGTGCACACCGAAAAGACGTCGAGAAAGTCGTCGGCCGTTTCGCGAAAGAACGAGTCGCAAAGACGCCGCAGCATCGCTTCGCCGCCAGGCGGTAGGAGCAAGCGTACGCGCTTGCCGTTCGAGCGGGGCCCATACTTGAGCGCATAGCGCATCGGAACGACGTCGAGAAAATGGTCGGCATGCATGTGGCTGATGACGACCGCGTCGATCGTCTCGGCAAGCCGGTAGCGGTGGAGATTGGAAAGCGATCCCGTCCCCATGTCGGCGATCACCGCGCGTCCCGCGCCCTCGATGAGGTACGCGCTGCAGGCGCGATCCGCGCGCGGGATCGACGAACTGGAGCCCAAGATCGTGATGCGCAGCCCCTCGGCAGCCGCCCGATCGTTCACGGGAGCTTCGCGAGCACGTCCTCGGCGTGGCCGTCGACGCTGACCTTGGGCCAAACGAAGACGAGCTCGCCCGCCGCATCGAACAGAAACGTCGAACGCTGCACGCCGAGCGTCTTCTTGCCGTACATGTTCTTTTCGACGATCACCCCGAATGCGTCGCAGAGTTTCGATTCCGTGTCGGCCAGGAGCCGGTACGGGATGCCGTACTTGGACTTGAACTTCTGATGCGACGCGACCGAGTCGCGGCTCACCCCGACCACGTCGGCCCCTTTTTTCGCAAACGCGTCGTAGAGGTCGCTAAACTGAGCTGCCTCGCTCGTGCAACCCGGAGTATCGTCCTTTGGATAGAAGTACAGCACGAGAGGTTTGCCGAGCAGCTCTCGCGTGCCGACCGTCGCTCCGGAATCGTCCGCCAGCTTGACCGAAGGCATCTTCGCACCAATATCGAGCACCTGCAAAAGCCCCCATGACAATGCGCTTAAAAAACGCACGAGGTGAAGCGACGGATCTGGCCCATCCGCTAGCGGGTCCCCTAGCCAGTCAGTTGAGAGTGGGCGCTGATGCTCGCCGTGTCCTTCTGCTCGGAGTGGGCAGCGGGCGCAATGTGCCGCCGCTCCTAGAGGCAGGGCTGTCGGTTGAGGCCATCGAGCCGGACCCGGAGCGGACCCAAGCGGCCCGCGCGCGCTTCGCCGGCGAGGCCGGCGTACGCATCGTTGAAGCCCCGTTGCTAGGCCTATGGCCGGTCGCCGGCGATTTCGCCGGAGCGCTCAGCACGCACGCCCTGCTCCACGGAGATCGCGCCACCGTGCTCGCGCTGCTCGCGGCCGTCGGCGAGCGGTTGCGTCCCGGCGCACCATTTTTCCTCACGCTCGGGTCGGCCGCCGATCCACGCTGCGGCACCGGAACGCGCATCGACGACTTCACGTGGCTGCCGGCCGGCGGGAGCGAGGCCGGCGTGCCGCACGTCTATTTTAGCGAATCCGATGCACGCGCATTGCTGCGCGGCTGGGTCGTCGATTCGCTCGACGAGTGCAGCGCCGCCGAGTCAGCGGGCCGCTGGGCGCACACGGAATCAGAAGCAGCAAGGATGGTCCATTGGTTCGTCCGCGCACGGCGGGGAGCTTTGATTTAACGGGGAGTGCCGATCAGATCCGTCATTGGGCTCGAGGCGTTTGCATACAGCCGCTTTTCCATGCGGCCCGCGAGATATGCGGTGCGGCCTGCTTCGACGGCGAGCCGCATTGCGAGCGCCATGGCGACCGGATCGCTTGCTGCCGCGATGCCGGTGTTCATCAGGACCGCATCCGCTCCAAGCTCCATGGCGATCGCGGCATCGGAGGCGGTTCCGACGCCCGCATCGACGATGACCGGCACTCCCGAGCGCTCGCGAATGATTCGGATCGAGTACGGATTACAGATGCCGAGGCCACTGCCGATCGGCGCGCCGAGCGGCATCACGGCCGCGCAACCGACCTCTTCGAGCCGCTTGCACGCCGTCGGATCGTCGATGATGTACGGCAACACGGTAAACCCGTCCGCGACGAGTTCGCGCGCCGCCTCGATGGTCTCAACCGTGTCCGGATACAGCGTTTCGGCGTCGCCGATCACTTCGAGCTTGATGAGATCGGTGCCGAGCAGCTCGCGCGCGAGCTGCGCGGTCAGGACGGCGTCTTTTGCCGTCCGGCAGCCGGCGGTGTTGGGCAAAATGCGAAAGCGCCGCCGGTCGATGTAGTCGAGCATCGTTTTTCCGTTGGCACCGTCGAGGCCGATCCGGCGAATCGCGACCGTTATCATCTTCGCGCCGCTCGCTTCGTGGGCGAGCTGCATGACCTCCAGCGACGGATATTTACCCGTCCCGACGATCAGCCGCGACGTCAGCTCGTAGGCACCGATCTTTAACGGCGTATCGGGCGACATTTCGCTCCCTTAACCGCCGGCGACGGCCTGGATGATTTCGACCGCGTCCCCTTCGCCGATCGCGTGCACCCCAAAGCGGGCGCGCGGCACGACCCGCTGGTTGACGGCGATCGCGACGGCGTTGCCGGCGACGTCGAGCTCGCGCAGAAGTGCTTCGAGCGTGATTCCGGCGGCGAGTTCGCGCGCTTGTCCGTTGATGGTTGCGACCACACCGATCACTTCGCGACCTCGGGGAAGGGCTCTTTCGAGCGCAGCGGCGAGAAGGCTTCCGCGCCGTGCAAGGGCGGCTTGCCCTCGACGGCGTCGGCTATCGCGACGGCGCTCGCCGGGGCGAGCAGGATGCCGTTGCGGTAGTGCCCGGAGGCGACGAGGTAGCCTTGGAGCGCGGTCGCGCCGAGGAACGGCAAGCCGTCGGGCGTGCCCGGCCGTAAGCCGGCCCAGCTCTCGCTTACGGCAAGATCGCGCAGGACGGGCATCGCCGCGAGCGCGCCGTTGAGCAGCGCATTCAGGCCCGCCGCCGTCACGCGCACGTCGAAGCCTGACTCCTCGACGGTTGCCCCGACGAGCAGCCGGCCGTCGATGCGCGGCACCAGATAGGCTTGCGGCACCCAGACGACGCGTTGCACCAAGCCGCGCGGCAGGGCGAGCGCGAGCATCTGCCCCTTCACGGGACGAACCGGAATGCGAGCACACGCCGGCACCCCCTCGACTTCGCCGGCCCAGGCGCCCGCCGCATTGACGACCGTTTCGGCAGCGACGAATCCCTGCGCGGTCCTGATGCCGAGGATGCGCCTAGGGTCGGCCTCCACCGCGAGCCCACCGGCTTGCGCGACGATGCGCACGCCGCGCCGCTCGCATGCGGCCCGAAGCGCCCGGCCGAGCCGCCGGTTATCGACCTGGCCCTGGCCCTCGACGAAGGCTGCCCCGTGCAGGTGCGGGCCGAGCGCAGGTTCCAGCCCACGCGCTTCGCCGCGGGAAAGCCATGCGGCCGGGACCTTACGCGCGCCTAGCGCTGCGACGCTCGCGCGAAGACGCGCGACGTCGGCTTCAGAGTAGGCAGCCTCGACGATTCCGTCGAGCCGCAGGTGAGCGTCGACACCGCTTTCCTCCCGCAGCTCTTCCACGAACGACGGATAGAGGCCGAGCGAGCGAACGCAAAACGCTTCGAACGCCGCGCAGTCGAGTGCCTCGGTATAGGGTGCGAGCATTCCCGCCCCGGCCCACGACGCGGCTCCGGCCGGCTCGTGCGCGTCGATGACGCGCACGTCCGCCCCGCGTTTGGCGAGCTCGTATGCGATCGACAAACCGATGAGCCCCGCGCCGATGACGACGACCACGCGGCAACATTCGCCTTAAGGCGAAGGGGCACCGCCGAAGGCTCTGGCTCGGTCAGTGAACGGCAAGCGCCGAGAGCAGACGCAGGCCGAACGCGAACAAGAACGCTCCGAGGAACACGCACACCGGCAGCGTCAGAACCCAGGCGAGTACGATGTTGCGCAACGTCTGCGCCTGCAGGCCGGAACGGTTTGCCGCCATCGTTCCGGCGACGCCCGACGACAGAATGTGCGTCGTCGAGACGGGCATCGCGAAATGGTCGGCCATCTGGATCGTCGCGTAGGCGATCATTTCCGCCGAGGCGCCCTGGCCGTAGGTCAAGTGGGCTTTGCCGATCCGCTCGCCGACGGTGACGACGATGCGCTTCCAGCCGATCATCGTTCCGAAACCGAGGAAGAGGGCAACGGCGATCTTGACCCAGTTCGGGATGAAATTCGTCGTCTTGTCGAGCGACTTCTTGAAATCGACCAGGGTCTGCTTATCGCTGCCGGCAACCGGATTGTTCTTCGACTTCAAGAGCTTGCCGATCGAAGCGGAGACGAGATAGATGTCGCTGCGCAACGCGCTGCGCTGTTCTTTCGGGACGTTGCGCAAGGTCTGCTTGCCGGTGACGGCTTGCGCGATCTCGTGGCTTTTCTCGTCCAGCGACGGGATCGTCTGCGGCCCGACCGTACCGTTGTTCTTGAGAAACGCGTTGAGGTTCGTTGCGGCCTCGGGGCCCGAGACGGGATCGTTGGCGGCCAGTTTCTCGAAGATCGAGTTCGCCGAGCTTGCGGAAGTTGCGATCGCCGCGACGTCTTTGGCACCGAGATCGAGGTTGAGCGCATACACGCTCGGCACGACGCCGATCATGATGAGCATGATCAAACCCATGCCCTTCTGACCGTCGTTGGAACCGTGCGCGAAGCTGACGCCCGTACACGTGAGGACGAGCAACCCGCGCACCCACGGCGGCGGCGGTTTTCCCGCCTCGGGTTCGCTGTAAAGCTCGGGCCGCGGCAGGCACTCCTTGAGCACGAGCAACAGCACCGCAGAGAGAACGAAGCCGATGATCGGCGAGAGGAGCAACGCCAAGAACGTATCCTGCACTTTGCCCCAATTGACCCCGTCGCCGAACGTATGCCCGGCACTCATCACGGAATTCGCCAGGCCGACGCCGACGATCGAACCGATCAGCGTGTGCGTGCTCGAGGCCGGCAGCCCGAAGTACCAGGTTCCAAGGTTCCACAAGATTGCCGAGATCAGCAGCGAGAAGACCATCGCGAACCCGGCCCCCGATCCCACGTTGAGCACGAGCTCGACGGGCAGTAAGGCGAGGATTCCGAAGGCAACCGTGCCGGCCGACGTCATCACGCCGGCGAGGTTCCAAAGCCCCGACCAGACGACGGCTGGAGTCGGCGGCAGCGCGCGCGTGTAGATGACGGTCGCCACGGCGTTCGCCGTATCGTGAAAACCGTTGACGAATTCGAAACTGAGCGCGAGGGCGAGGGCCAACACCAAGAAGACGAGACCCGTCGTCGATAACGAGTCTCCGAGCACGCTCTCCAAGAAGGGTCCTTTCGCTGGGCTCTTGCCGCTTGCGGGCCTCACGATAATGCCGAGTGAAATCTTAAGAGCGAATTAAAGGCGGCTTAAGTTATCGTGCGCAGTTTCCACGATCGCCGGCAGCGAGCACGATGAGAAGCTGCCATTTGTGGCGATAGAACGCGATAGCGGCCCACGCGAAGCCGCCACTTCGGCGAGGGTGAAGTCGCGGCTAATGCCGGCTCCCCGGCGGCAAAGCGAAGATGCACGGATACATGGGAGAGCTGCCATGCCTTTGGTTCGAATCGATCTGCTCGCCGGGAAGAGTCCGGCCTATCGCCAGGAGGTCGGCCGCGTCGTTTACGAGGCGCTGGTCGGGATCGGCGTGCCGGCAAACGACCGTTTTCAGGTCGTGGCGGAGCATGAAGCCGGCGCGCTACTCTTCGATCGGCACTATCTCGGCATCGAGCGGAGCGACGACTTCGTGTTGATCCAGATCACCTGGAACGAGGGCCGTACTCTCGAGCAGAAACGCGCGTTGTATCGCGCGATAGCCGACGGCCTGCAGGCCGCCGTCGGCCTCCGTCGCGAGGACGTGTTCGTCAACATAGTCGAGGTGAAAAAGGAAAACTGGTCCTTCGGCAACGGCGTCGCCCAGTACGCCGAGTAGGCGCCCAAGATCGACGTTGGACTCCTACATGCCGGTGTAGACCGGACCCTCCCCGCCTTGGGGTGGAACCCAGGTGATGATCTGGTAGGGGTCCATGATGTCGCAGGTCTTACAATGCACGCAGTTTGTAAAGTTGATTTGCAGGCGCCCGTCGTATCCGCCGTCGGCGCCGCTGGCGCGTTTTTCGAAGAGCGGCTCGTAGACTTTTGCCGGGCAAAAGTACTGGCACGGGTTGCCGTATTCGACGGTGCATCGCTCCGCGCAGATGTTGGTGTCGGCGACGTGCAGGTGGGGCACCTGGTTCTCCTCGTGCATGGTGCCGCTGTTGAACACGTCGGTCAGCTTGTCGAAGGTGAGCACGTTGTCGATCTTGGCGCGGTGTTCGATCGCTTTGGGCGGGTGTTCCGCGATCTTCTCCATCTGCGCGTAGCCTTCTTCGCCCGGGAGCTTGTCGACCACGCCGAAAGCGCGGCCGCCGGTGTTCATGGCAAGGCCGGCGTTGAGCATTCCCGCGAAGAGCCCCTTCTTGAACCCTTGGTGAAAATTGCGCGCAACGCGCAGCTCTTGATAGGCCCACGAGTCCTTGAAGAGGGTTTCGTAGCCGGACAGCGCAGCCGCATGCGTATCGCCCGCAACGATCCCCGCGAAAGCCGTCTCGGCGGCCATCATTCCCGATTTGATTGCGAGGTGGATGCCCTTGAGCCGCATCCCGTTGAGGAAGCCGGCGGAGTCGCCGGTAATCAGCAAGCCGTCGGCGTAGGCGCGAGGCATTGCGTATAAGCCGCCTTCGGGAATCGCTTTCGCACCATACCGCAGCAGCTTGCCGCCTTCCAGCATGGCCGCCAGGGCCGGGTGCTGCTTGTAGCGCTGGAAGTTGTCGTGCCCATCGACCGTCGGGTCCTTGTAGTCGAGGCCGGTGACGAATCCCACGTCGAGAACGTCGTCGGCCATCCCATAGATGAATCCCCCGCCGAAGGTATCGTTCGGAAGCGGATGGCCGAAGGTGTGGATCACCATCCCCGGCGCGAACGTGCCCGGCTTGCAGCGCCACAGTTCCTTGACGCCGATCGCGTAGACCATCGGATCTTTGCCGGCATTCAGACCGAGCTTCGGGATGGCTTGCTTGGCGAGCGTCCCGCGCGGACCTTCGGCCAAGATCACGACCTTCGCGAGCAAGTCGGGGCCGGGCTCGTAGTTGCTTTTGGGCCGGCCGTCGTGATCGACGCCTTTGTCGCCGACGCGCACGCCGGTGACGCGCTGCTCTTCCCACAAGAGCTCTTGTCCGGGAAAGGACGGGAAGACGTCCGCGCCGAGCTCTTCGGCGACGCTGCCCATCCATTTCGTCAGCTTCTGAAGGCTGGCCACGAACTTGCCCTTGTTCTTCATCATCGGCGGCATCGCGAAGCCGGGCACCGCCAGCTTTCCGCCGGCGGTCATGTACCACATCGCGTCGCTGGTCACGGGCGACTCGACCGGCGCCTTGCCGCGCCAGTCCGGCAGCAGTTCGTCGAGGCCCTTGGGATCGAGCACCGCGCCTGAAATTCCGTGGTTGCCGATGTCGCCGGCCTTCTCGATCAGCATCACCGACAGATCGTCCTTGGCCTGCTCCTTGGCGAGCTGGCGGAGGCGAATCGCCGCCGCGAGCCCGGCCGGGCCACCGCCCACGATGAGGACGTCGACCTCGAGTTGATCGCGCTCTGCTGCCATAGCGGCGAGCGGTTCCGCGCGGCGCCTGAAAAGTCTTGTCCTCGTTTGCGCGCCGTGAAATCGGCACCCGCGGGGCGCGCGCCGCGAACGGCGAAGGCTGGCGATCATGCACGTCCGCCTCGCCTACGGCCGCACCGCACTTCAGATCGTGGTTCCCGATGACGCCACCCTCATCGAGCCCGACGATCCCCCCGGCCTAGCCGATGAACGCGCGGCCTTTCGCAGTGCGGTGCGCGCTCCGATCGACGCGCCGGCGCTGCGCGAGCTGGTCGGCTCGCAGGATCGCGTCGTCATCGTCACCTCCGACGTCACCCGCGCGACACCCAACGAGCGGCTGATTCCTTGGATTCTCGACGAGCTCGGGCACGTGCCGGCCCGCAACGTTACCGTGATCGTCGGAACCGGTTCCCATCGCGCGACGACGCCTACCGAAATGGAGCAGATGTTCGGCCGCGAGACGCTCGAGCGGGTGCGCTTTATCGATCACGATGCGCACGATAGCAAGGCGGTCACGCGCGTCGGTACGACGTCCCGCGGCGCACCGGCATGGCTGAACAGCGAGTACGTACGGGCCGACAAACGCATCGTCGTCGGCTTCATCGAACCGCACCTGTATGCCGGATTTTCGGGCGGCGCCAAGGGAATCATGCCCGGCGTGGCCGGAATCGAGAGCGTCAATTTCTTCCACAACGCGCGCATGATCGGCCACCCGCACTCGACCTGGCTCGAGCGCGAGCGCAGCCCGATCGCCGAGATGTCGCGCGAAATCACGGCAATGGCGCCGCCTCACTTCATGGTCAACGTCACGCTCGACCGCGAGCGGCGCATCACCGGCATGTTTTGCGGCGACTACCTCGCCGCGCACCGGCTCGGATGCGATTTCTGCAAGCGCACCGCGGCCAAAGCCGTCGACGGCCGCTTCGACGTCGTCGTCACGACCAACGGCGGCTACCCGCTCGACCAGAACCTGTATCAGTGCATCAAGGGTTTGTCGGCGGCGGCGCGCGTCGTCGAGCCCGGTGGAACGATCGTCATGTGCGCCGAGCTCTCGGACGGCTTACCGGAGCACGGGAATTTCAAGGACATCATCCGCTCTTGCCGGACGGCGGACGAACTGCTTGCGATGATCGAAGCCCCGGACTACTGCGTCTACGATCAGTGGGCGGCCCAGAGCACGGCGCTGGTCCTTCAGCAGGCGCGCGTGCTGCTTTACTCGTCGCTCCCCGGCGACGTCGTCCGCGCGGCCATGCTGGAGCCGGTACGCGACCCATCGGTTGCGGTTGCGCAGGCCCTGGCCTCTGCCGGCCCTTCGGCGAGCTGCGCCATCTTACCCGAAGGCCCCTACGTCGTCCCCTACGTCCGCGAAGCCGCCGCCGTTTGAGGTTCGACGTGAAAGACGTGCTGCTCATCATCGACGTTCAACGCGCGCTCCTCGACGAGCTTCCCGCGGCGCGTCAGTCGGAACTGCTGGGAACGCTCGTCCCCTTGCTCGATAAGGCGCGCTCGACAGGACTACCGGTCGTCTACGTGCGGCACGACGGCAGCCCAGGGGAACTGATCCCCGGAACGCCCGAATGGCAGATCGCAAGCGAAATCGCGCCGCGCGCCGGTGAACCGATCGTCGAGAAGCGCTCCAGTGATGCGTTTGCGCAAACAAACTTGACGGAAGTCCTCGCTGCGCTCGATGCCGATCACCTGATCGCCGCCGGAATGCAGACCGACGTCTGCGTGAACGCGACGATCGCTGCAGCGACCGAGCGCGGCTATCGCGTCACGCTCGTCGCGGACGGACACGCGACGAGCGCCTCGAACGGATATAGCGAGCAGCAGATCCGCGAAGCGATGCACGAGAAAACGCGAGCTCGCGGCGTGCGTATCACGTCCGCTGCCGACCTGTTCCAGTAGAGGGACGCCTTGCGCCTGGCTTCGCGCGGCCGGATCCTAAACGCACGCTACCACGGAGTCCACTGGAAAGCCGTGGTTGACCCCGTTCCCGTCGACCCACCAGCCGGTCACCTCGCCCGCCGCGTTATTGGTTGAGGGACGGGTGCCTTGGCCCGCGCTCGTCCCGGCCCGCGTAGCCGCGTGCCGGGGTCTACGACCACGTCGGGCCGAAGACGCTCTCGCGAATATCGAGCAACCCCGTTTTGCCTTCCGCCTTCATAACAGCGTCGGCGCCCGAAAGGAATTTTTCGAGGCTCAATGACCCGGTCTCCCGGCGAACGATGAACATCTTGGTTACGGGTGCCACCGGCTACATCGGCGGACGTCTCGTTCCTCACTTGCAAGAGAAACAGTATGCGGTGCGTTGCCTAGCCCGGGACGCACGACGCCTCGATGGGCGTTTTCCCGGCGTCGAGATCGTCGAGGGTGACGTGTTGGACGACGAACCCCTTCGTGCGGCGTGTGAAGGCATCGACGTAGCTTACTATTTGATACATTCGATGGGGGCGTCAGGTACCTTCAGCGAGCGCGACCGTGAGGCGGCTACGAAATTCGGTTCTGCCGCGCGCAAAGCCGGCGTCAAGAAAATCATCTATCTCGGCGGATTAGGATCAGACGACGTCGCGTTGTCGCGCCACCTGCGCAGCCGTCACGAAGTGGGTCAGGTGCTAAGCGACTGCGGCGTGCCCGTTCTGGAGTTTCGCGCCGCGATGATCGTGGGAAGCGGAAGCGTTTCTTTTGAAATGATGCGCTACCTAACGGAGCGTTTGCCGGTGATGATTGCACCGAAATGGGTGATCACCCGTGCGCAACCCATCGGAATCCAGGACGTCCTTGCATACCTTTTGGCAGCGCTGGATATCCCGGCAACAACTTCGCGCATCTACGAGATCGGCGGCGCGGATATCGTGACGTATCGCGACATGATGTTACGATACGCTCGCCTGCGCGGCCTCGAGCGTCTGATCATTATCGTCCCCTTATTTACGGCAAGGCTATCGTCGTACTGGGTTCACTTGGTAACGCCGATCTCCGCGCGCCTAGCGCAGCCGCTCATACTTGGACTGCACAACGAAGTCGTCGTAAAGGATGATGCCGCGCGACTGGATTTTCCGAGTATCGAGCCTTTCGGGTTCGACGCCGCGGTACGAAGTGCGCTGGATCGCTACCGCACGAGCAGCTCTGAAACGACGTGGTTCGACGGCGCCGGCTCGCGAGAGCTTTCCGCCGATTTCACGGGTGAAAAAGAAGGAATGTTCGTCGATCGACGCAGCCTCGTGGTCAACGCGCCTTCACGTGATGTAGCCTTGGTGTTCACCAGCCTTGGCGGAGAGCACGGCTGGCTCTATGCCAACTTTCTGTGGAGGCTGCGCGGCATGCTCGACCTACTCGTCGGTGGAGTCGGTGCTCGCCGGGGACGCCGCAGTCCAAGCGAATTGCGGCTAGGAGATGCCGTAGACTTCTGGCGGGTCGATGCGTACGAGCCGCAGCGTTCGCTTCGACTGCGCTCTGAAATGAAGCTTCCGGGTCGTGCCTGGCTACAGTTCGATGCCGAGCCGCTCGATGACGGTCGTACCTGCTTGCGGCAAACTGCGTTTTTCGAGCCGCGTGGGTTCTGGGGCTCCCTCTATTGGTACGGTGTCATGCCATTTCACGCGTTGGTCTTTGCAAACATGGCATCGAGAATACGCCAACGCGCCGAGAACATAAGTCCACGCTCCGTGGCGGTGACGCGGTAGGTTCGTAGTCGAGCAGAACGAACCGGCGCGGCGGTTTCGAAGAGGTCACATCACGTCAGACAGTTGGACGAGGGCGTTGACGACGGCAACGCGGTGGATTGCGATTCGATCGTCCCACGCCAAACGGCGTGGCGATTCGAGGGTTAGCGAGCGTTTCGCGAGGCCGTTCTTCAGCAGATACATGCTGTACGGAAGGGCGGCGGAAAACGCGATCTCGGCGTCGGGGGTGGGGAGCACGCGGCCGTGCTCGAGCCGGCGCACGTGGTGCGCTTCGACCGGGTAGCCGAGCTCGAAGGCGTCGTCGAGCTCCTGAATCGGAAAAGCTGCGCCGGCGACGGCGTCGACCACCGCTCTCCCCAGAGGCGCTTCGCCCCCGATCAGCGGCTCGTAGCAATAGAAGCCGTGCGCTTCGTAGTCTTCGTGCAAGTCGATCGTCAGGGCGAAGCGGCAACCTCGGTTGGCGGCGACGATCGCGCGTGCTTCGGGCGTCGTTCCATCGCCGCCAAAGCTGCGGTTGACGTCGAACCCCTCAGCGTTGGCGCGCGTTCCGAGCGCGTATCCGCTTGGGTTCGTGCACGGCCAGATACGATAAGCGAAGGACGGGTCGAGCAAGCCGTCGCGCACGATGGAAAGCAACGCCCAGGATGCCGCCGGCTCGTCGCCGTGAACGCCGGCCGCGATGGCCACCACAGGTTTTTCAGGCGCCGCAATGTCTGCCAGCAGCAGCGACCGCTCGCAATCCGCGCACCGCACCGTCGCCAGGCTTAAACCATCGCGCGCCGCGAGCACGTGCCACTCTCGTTCGAGATCGGCGTAGGGCGGCGCTTCGTTTTCGAGCGACCCGGGCGGCTTGCCGGAGACGATCACGCGCGCTCGATGGCGGCGTCGAGGATCTCCATCGGGTGCGCGGCGAGAAGCGTTTTCCCGCGTTTGCGTAGCAGCGAACGAATCTGCAGCGTGCAGCCGGGGTTCGCGCTGGCGAGGACATCGGGGGCCACGGCAAGCACGTTGTCGACTTTGCGCTCGCCGATCTCACGCGCACTCTCCGGCTCGAACAGGTTGTAGACGCCGGCGCTTCCGCAGCATTGGTCGCCGTCGGGAATCTCGACCAGCTCGAGCTGCGGAATCGTCTGGAGCAAGGCGCGCGGTTGGGCGCGCACGCGTTGCGCGTGGGCCAGGTGACAGGCGTCGTGGTAGGCGACGCGCAGCGGCATCGCTCGGCGCGGCGCGACCGGTTCGTAACGGGCCAGAAATTCGTTGACGTCCAGAACCTTTTCGGCGAAGCGTTCGGCGCGCTCGCGCCAGGCCTCGTCACCGGCAAAGAGCTCGCCGTACTGCTTGAGCGTCGCGCCGCACCCTGCTGCGTTGACCAGGATTGCTTCCACCCAATGTCCCTCGAACCGTTCGATCAACGCACGGGCGAAACGCCGCGCTTCCTCGGCCCGCCCGGCGTGCAGCGATAGCGCACCGCAACAGCCTTGACCCACCGGAACGGCGACGTCGAAGCCTTCCGCCGACAGCACGCGCAGCGTGGCCGTGTTGACGTTCGGGAAAAACGTCCGCTGCACGCAGCCTGCGACGAGCGCGACGCGGCCGCGCAGCGTGCCGTGGGCCGCGACGTCGCGCGGCAGCGTCGGGCGCACGTCGGCGAGTGAGATGTCCGGCATCAACGCCTCGAGTTGCGCCAAGCGCGCGGAGAGGCGGTCGAGCACCTTGCTTGCCCGGACCAGCTTCTGCAAACCGGAGCGTGCGTAGACCAAGAGCGGCACGCTGAGCGCGGCCAAGCGTTCGGGGTACGGAAAGAGCGAGAAGATCAGCTCGCGGAAGCCGCGTTCGGCTTGCGTCCGCTGGTAGCCGGTTTCGACTTTCGCGCGCGTCGACTCGATCAGCAGATCGTAACGCACGCCCGACGGGCATGCGGTGACGCACGCCATGCAGCCCAGGCACGCGTCGAAATGCTCGACGACCGCGTCGCTCAGATCGAGCGTCCCTTCCTCGAGGCCCTTCATCAGATCGATGCGCCCGCGCGGCGAGTCCGGCTCGTTGCCCCAGGAGCGGTACGTGGGACAGGCCGGCAAGCAAAATCCGCAATGCACGCAATCCGAGATCAGCTCGCTCGTCGTTCGGGTCGTGGGATGCGGCGCGACGGACATTACAGGCCACCCGCGAAACGGCCGGGGTTCAAGCGGCGATCCGGATCGAAGCGCTCTTTGAGGCGGCGCATGATTCCAAAGGACGGCGGCAGCGTCCCAAAGCGATCGACGACCTGCTCGAGCGAATCGGGAACTTCGGTCAGCACGAGATTCCCCCCGAGTCCCTCGACGAAGCGGCGCGCCGCCACGAGGGCCTCCGTCGTCGCGCTCGCGTCGGCGACCTTGCCGGCTGCAAACGCGATGCCGAGCGAGGGATAGACGGCTAGCGAACACGCCTCAAGCGTTCGCTGCAACGGATCGAGCGCGGCGCGATCGACTTCCTCAAAGCACGCAGCGGGCGCCGAGATGCGCAAGCGCAACTCGCCCCGGGATCGCGCGCTCTCGTCGATGGCCGCTACTGCATTCTCGCCGGCGACGCTGCATTCGATAGCTCGTTTCGCTAGGAGTTCCGTCAACGCCGACACCTGCTCGTCGACGCCGCTTGGAAATCCCTCGAACAGCGCGTAGAGCACGTACCTGCCGTCGGTGCGCTCGGCGAGATAGGCAGCAGGCTCGAGCTGGCGCGCACCGACCGCAACGACGATGTCGCGCAGTTGCGCGGCGTCGAGCGGCCCGGCACGAATCCAGCGCGCCGACTCGGGCAGCGGATGGAGGCGGAACGTCGCCGTTACGATCATGCCGAGCGTGCCGAACGAACCGACCATGAGTTTGGGCAAATCGAAGCCGGCAACGTTCTTGACGACTTTCCCGCCGCCGCGAACCTGCTCGCCATCGGCACGCACGATCGAGATGCCGACGATGAGGTCGCGCAGCCGTCCGTAACGCGCCCGGCGCGGACCGAACGATCCCGTTGCCAGCAAACCACCGATCGTGGCCCGTTCGGGAAGCGGCGCGTCGAGCGCGAGCCGCTGCCGTTGCGGCAAGAGCGCTCGTTGCAAAGCCGCAAGGGTCAGCCCGGCTTCGACCGTAACGACCATATCGGAGGGTGCGTATTCGACGACGCGTTTAAGCCGTTCGGTCCGCACGAGCGTGTCGACGCGTGCCGGCGGATTGCCGAAACCAAGCTCCGTACCGCCGCCCACGAACGCAAAGGCCGTTTTGCGGGCTGCTCCGGCGCGCAAGATCGCAACCGTTTCGCGCAGGTCGGCCGGGGTGACGACTTGGCCGGCAGGCACCCGAAGAACGAGCGCTGCGCCGGAGCGGACGGCGTGCGCCGTCACCCGCGCCCGGCCGTCTCGAGCTGCTCGGTAGCGTGCGGCACGTAGGTACCCGGGCGATCGCCGCACAGACGCGGCGTGGGAAACACTTTCCCGGGATTGAACGTGCAATCCGAATCGAACGCGCATCGGATGCTGTGCATCGTCGCCAAATCCTGATCGCTGAACAGCTCGCCCATGTAGACGGCTTTATCGGCACCGACGCCGTGCTCGCCCGTGATCGAGCCGCCATGCTTCACGCAGATCTTGAGCACTTCGCCCGCGACGCGCTCGGCATCGTGGGATTGCCCGGGGATGCGCGCGTCGTAGAGGACCAGCGGATGCAGATTGCCGTCGCCGGCGTGAAACACGTTGGCGATGCGGAAGCCTTCGCGCGCGCCGAGTTCGGCTATCTCGTGCAGCACGCGGCTGATGTGCGAGCGCGGGATGACGCCGTCCTGGACGTAGTAGTTGGGGCTGATTCGTCCCATCGCCGCAAACGCACCCTTGCGGCCCTTCCACATCAGGGCTCGCTCCGCGTCATCGTTCGGCTGGCGCACTTCGATCGCACCGCACGAGCGTGCGATCGCGACGGCGGCGCTCGCGGTGTGCTCGACTTCGGCGCGCGTCCCATCGGCGTCCATCAGTAACGCGGCCCCGGCGTCGAGCGGCCAGTCGACCCCCGTCGCGGCCACGATCGCCTCAATCGCCAGCTTATCCATCATCTCGACCGCCGCCGGAACGATTCCGCGCGCGACGATGGCGGAAACGCACGCACCTGCTTCGTCGGTCGAGGGGAAGGTCGCGAAGAACGTGCGCGTCAGCTCCGGTTTGCGCAGAATGCGCACCCAGGCCTCGGTGACGATGCCGAGCAATCCTTCGCTTCCGACGAGCACCGCCATCAGGTCGTAACCGAGCGCATCGGAGGCGGGCGAACCGAGCTCGAGGACGTCGCCCTCGGCGGTCACGAGCTTCGCTGCCATCACGTGGTTGACCGTGAAGCCATATTTGAGACAGTGGGCGCCGCCGGAGTTCTCGGCGATGTTGCCGCCGATCGAGCAAACGCTCTGCGAACTAGGGTCTGGGGCGTAATAGTAGCCGTGCGGCGCAACCGCGCGCGACACGTCCAAGTTGATCACGCCGGGCTGCACGCAGATGCGCTCGTTCGGAAAATCGACCGCCAGGATGCGGTTCATGCGCGCGAGCCCGATCACGATGCCGTTTTCGACCGGCAATGCACCGCCGGAAAGGCCGGTGCCCGCGCCGCGCGGCACGATGGGCAGCCCGTGAGCCCGAGCAATCCGCACGACGCTTGCTACCTCGGCGGTCGACGCCGGCAACACGACGGCGAGCGGCCGCACGCGCGGGCCGGCCAGGCCGTCGGACTCGTAGGTGCGCAGTTCAGCCGGGTCAGTCAGGCAATGCTTCTCTCCGACGACCGCCGCAAACTCACGGGCCGCTGCGAGTTGGTCTCTCGGGAGAACGAGCATCAGTGCCGTCGGGAGTTGGACGCCGCTGCGGGTATGTCCCGTGCAGGCGCCGCCTTCAGTCGGCCGTCCAGTCGAGCAGCGATTCCCAATCGCCCGGATTGAACTCTTGCTTGGCCTTGATCGCATCGACGTACTTGCGCTTGCCGGCCCGGTTGCCTTTGCCGATCATGACCGCTCCGGCGAGGCGGTTTTTCCAGAAGAAGAGCGCGCGGTAGTGCTTCTTCTCGCGATCGATCTTGCGTACGGTCTCGAGATCGGAACGGTACTCGGGCGAGATGCCGAACTGGGTGATCATCTGTTCGCTAAACAGTTTTGACGAATACTCGGGGACGTCGTGATACCGCTCGTCGCCGCCCGCCATGTTGGCTGCTGCGACCTTGCCGTGCGCTCCCGCGTTATTCCAGGTTCCCATCCGGTAATGCATCTCGGCGACCGGATCGAAGAACTCGGCGGCGTCTCCTCCGGCAAAGATCCCCTTAACGTTGGTTTCGAGGCGGTCGTCGCACACGATGCCGGTGCTTATCTCGACCCCCGTCCCCTCGAGCAGTTCGGTATTGACGGTCAACCCCAGGCCAATGCCGACGCAGTCGCAGGCGATCTCGAGGCCGCTTTCGGTCACGACCTTGCTGACCTCGCCGTTCGTGCGCACGAGCTCTCGCAGCTGTTCGCCGTAATGCACGTGGACGTGGTCGGCGCGCGCGGCGTCGTCGACCATCTCGCCCGCAATCTCATCGAGCATGCGCCGCAAGAAGCGCGAACCGCGCAACAGCCAGTGGGTCTCGACTTTGCGCGAAGCGAAGGCCTCGGCGAGCTCGTAGGCGATGAACGAGCCGCCGACCGCGACCGCCGTCTTCGCGCTCTCGAGCTGGTGGGAAATGGCCAGCGTATCCGCCATGTACTGGAAGTTGAAGACGTTTTCTGCGCCCGACGCTCCGGGTGATTCGCAAGGATTGGGACGGCCACCGGTGGCGACCAGCAGCGCGTCGTACGGGTAACCGGCTTCTCCCGAGTAGGCGACCCTTTCGTCGGCGTCAATGCGGTCGACGAGCGTTTCGAGGTACAGGTCGATGCGCAGCTTCTCGTGCCAGGCGCGGTCCCGGATGATAACCTTCTGCTCGCTGACCTGCTTGCGCAACAGCGGCGGAAGCGCCAGCCGGTTGTAGAGCGTATACGGTTCGTCCGTAAAGAGCGCGATCGAACACGCCGAGTCGGCCTTCCGAAGCTGCTCCGCGCAGGTCGTTCCTGCGAATCCATTGCCGACGATCACATATCTGCGATGGCTGTTCTGCATCTGTCGACGCCGCTTTCCGGCCTTTCGCCGCTAACCCCCTCTATACGCAGGCCCCGGCCTTATCGCATGGGAGTTTCCGGCGAAGCGGATCGAGGAAGCGACGCCCTCCGCCAGCTCGCGAGGCAGGAACGAAGTCCAGCGCTGCCGTACGCGCGCGATCACCGAAGGCGGATTACAGCCCTAAGTAACGTTTGGGCGTTTTGTATTTGTGCCGGTCTGCGCACCGGCAAAGGAGGTCCGCATGAGAGGTTACCTGATCGTTGGCGCACTCGCCGTGTCCGCCGTTTTGCTCGGCTGCAACGGAAGCGTTGGGAATCCACCGGCAACGCGCAGCGCCGCAGGCGCGGACGGCGGAGCGGTCGTGCCGGACCGGCGCCAAGGCGAGCAGTTGCGGGTCGACCCGGATTCGGGTCGACCGAAAAAAATCTACGTGACAATCATCGGGAGCAGTTCGGAGACCTCCGGGGTGTCGACATTCAAGGCAAATGGGACCGAAACCACTCCGACGATCACCGGATTGGACGTGCCCGCCGGCGTGGCCGTCGATGCAAACGGCAAGATCTACGTGGCGAGCCATGGGACCAACACGGTGACGACGTACACCCCGAAGGGAACGCCGACACAGCCCACGATCGCGTTCCTAAATGGTCCCCTCGGCGTGGCGGTCGACGCCAATGGAAAGATCTACGTCGCGAACCTCGGTACCGGAACGAGTAGCTTCAACGGTACGACCGTTACGACGTACACTCCGGACGGCAAGCCGTCAAAACCGACCATCAAAGGGCTGCAAGCGCCGTGCGGCGTCGCAGTCGATGCGGCCGGCAATATCTATGTGACAAGCTATACGGATGGGGTCCTTGCGACCTTTACCAAAGACGGCTCACCCAGCACCCCGACGATTGCCGGTCTAAAAGCACCCTGTGGCGTCGCGGTCGATCCGTCGGGCAAGATCTACGTCGTCAACTCCGGCAACGGTACGTTGACGACCTACACGCCGGCCGGCAAAAGCACGAAGCCTACGATCACCGGGTTAGACGAGCCGTTCGGCGTAGCGCTCGACGCGGCCGGCAACATCTACATCACCGGCGACGGCGGCGTAACGACCTACAAGAAGGACGGCAAACCGACTACCCCGACAATCGGCGGATTCGACGACTCAGTCGGCATTGCGGTGCACTGACGCTCGCGAGCGAGGGAAGCCGACGACGCCAACGATCACAGGGCTGCAGGCGCTGTGCGGTGTCGCCGCGACCATCGGCGGATCGAACGCCGCCATCGGCGTGGCCGTCCACTAGAGGCCAAGCTCGGCGCGCTCTGCTGCAGCCCGGCCGGCTAGGCCGGTTCGGACTGATGTGAATTCCATCACGGCGTTCCGGCTTGTCGGGTTCAGGACCCGCACTGGTGGGGACTGGGTAACGGCGTATGGAAGAGCGGCCCGAAATGGAAGTCCGTCTCGTGCAGTTGCTTGGATCGTTCATTACGACCACGAGTGCTTACACGCTCGCACGGCTCGAGTTTGCGTTGCGCAACCCCCAGTCTCCGGTGCCGCCCGTCATCGACCGATTATCGGACGCGTCGTCGGCCACCTTGCGCGCCGATTGGGGCTGCATTGAGAATCAGCTCGAAGCGGCTCGGGACGATTTGCGCAAGCTCGACGATTCGCGCGGGAAGCGCGCCGTCTACGACCCTACGTTCGCCTCACTGCAGCGTGCCGTTCGCGAGTTGGAGCAATACGCTCGGGCCGTGCGTTGGGTGATGACGGTCGAAGAAGGGCGCTAGCGCTTCGAGCGTCAAGTCAGCACGCCCCGCAACAGACCGTATGCGGTCGAGCCCTACCGAGGAGAGCGAGCGATGGACATCAACGAGACGATGGAGAAGACGCTCCAGCAGGCACGCGAGCTGCAGCACAAGATGAACGAAGCCGTGAACAAGGCGGCGGAGCAAATGAAGCCCCAGATCGAGGATTCACTGCGGAAGGCGAGCGAGCTTCAGGCGACCTTGAGCAAGCACGCGGCACAGTCGACCGAAATGGCCTCGGAGCAAGCCAAAACGCTGCTCGGCCACGTCAACGACTTCATGAAGATGGGCAGCGAAGCGATGCGCTCGTCGGCCGAGCAAACGCGCGCCACCGCCCAACAGATGATGGAGCAGTCACGCAAGATCGTCGACTCAGCCGGCGCCGCGGCGCGAAAAGACGCGGAGCCCGAGGGCACCGATCGGGTCAACTAGCCCGAGCGACGACCGCCAGCTCCGGCTGCGCGGGCTCCGCTACGGCCGGCGCGAGCGCGATCTTAACGAATCCGGCCACGGCGCTCGGCCAATCGCAAAGTAGCTCGGCGGCGCGCCGGGATCCCGTGGCTTCGGCATAGCGCTCAAGCAGGTCGCGCAGGTGCTCGACGTCCGGATCGTCGGCGCTGCACAGCGACGCTTGGCACGGGGTTGGGCCGAGCGCGAGCGTCGCAAGCGCATCCCGGCCTTCTTCTGCCTGGGCCACGAACGCGACGCCGCCGCTCATGCCGCTTGCGAAATTCTTCCCGACCGGGCCCAAAATCGCGGCGAAGCCGGCCGTCATGTACTCACAGCCGTGCTCCCCGACCCCTTCGACGACCAGTTCCGCCCCGCTGTTGCGAACCCCGAAGCGTTCGCCCGCGATGCCCCGCACGAAGCCCTCGCCGCCGCGCGCGCCGTAAAAGCACGTATTCCCGGCGATCGGTTCGACGCGGTCGTCGAAGCCGCGAACGACGATGCGCCCGCCCTCCATGCTCTTGCCGACGTAATCGTTGGCGTCGCCGGCGAGATCGAGCGTGATGCCCCCGGTCAGGAATGCGCCGAAGCTTTGGCCCGCGGTACCGTGGTAGCGTACCTCGAGCGTACCGGCCGGCTCGCCGCGCGAGCGCCGTGCGGCAAACTCGTGGGCGATTCGGGCGCCCACAGCGCGGTCCGCCGGTGCGATGGGAAGTTCAGGCACCGTGTGCCATGGCAGGCGGTCCCCGACCCAGGGTCTCGGTACGAGATCGTCGAGATGCGTCGGCTCGATCGTGGCTTTGCGGGGCGTCTGCGGCTTCTCCGGAAGGCGCAACACCTCGGAGAGGTCGATCTCGTCAAAGAGCTGATCGTCGATCGCACGGCGCCGCAACAAATCGGACCGCCCGCGAATCTCGTCAAGCGTCCGCGCGCCGAGCGCAGCCAGGCGGCGGCGCACGTCGTGTGCGACGAACTCGAGAAAGGCGATCGCTTCGGCCTCGGTACCCGCAAATTTCTTGCGCAGCTCCGGATCTTGGCTCGCGATGCCGACGGGGCATGTGTTCTTGTGGCATTGCCGCGCGTAGATGCACCCGAGCGCGACCAAAAGCGCGCTGCCGAAGCCGTACTCGTCGGCTCCGAGCAGCGTCGCCATGATGACGTCGCGACCGTTCTTGAAACCGCCGTCGACGCGCAACCGTACGCGCGAGCGCAGGCCGTTCGCGAGCAAGGCATGGTGCGTCTCGACCAGACCGATTTCCCAGGGGAGTCCCGCGTGCTTGATCGAGGAGAGCGGTGATGCTCCCGTGCCGCCGTCGTGACCGCTGATGTGAATCACGTCGGAATCGGCCTTGGCGACCCCGCTAGCGACGTAGCCGATTCCCGACTGAGCAACGAGCTTGACTGCGATGCGCGCGTGCGGCGCAGCCCGGCGCAGGTCGTAGATCAGCTCGGCGAGATCCTCGATCGAATAGATGTCGTGGTGCGGCGGCGGCGAGATCAGCGACTGACCGGGAGAGGCGCCGCGCAGCCGAGCGATCTCCTCGCTGACCTTGTAGCCGGGAATCTGGCCGCCTTCGCCGGGCTTCGATCCCTGCGCCATCTTGATCTCGACTTCGTCGGCGCTTGCCAAATACGTCACGGAGACGCCGAAACGTCCCGATGCCACCTGCTTGATGCGGCTGCGTCCCCGGTCGATGACGCGCGAGTAACGGGCTTCGTCCTCGCCGCCTTCTCCTGAGTTGCTGCGGGCGCCGATCTGATTCGCCGCGCGCGCGATCGTCGAGTGCACCTCGGAGGCGAGCGCACCGTGCGACATCGCGGCCGTCGCAAAACGTGCCACGATCGAGGGGACGGGCTCGATCTCGTCGAGCGCAAGCGGCTCGCGTAACGGCAACGCCTGCAGCAGATCGCGGATCGTGACCGGTGTCCGATCCTCCATCGCATCCGAGAGCTGCTCGAACGATGCGTAGTCACCGCGCATGGCGCTCGCGCGCAGCGTCTTGATGACCTTCGGATCGAACGCGCGGCGCAGACCTTCGCGCCGGTATCGAAACGAGCCGCGATCCGGCAGCGGCTTCGAGGGCTCGGCCGCTTCCCCAAACCACGCCCGCACGTCGCTCTCGATGTCGGCGAAGCGCAGGGACGGCGTGTGGCCTTTGATGCCGGGGAAACATTGCTCGACGATCTCCGAGTGCAGGCCGATCGCTTCAAAGGTCTGCGCGCCGATGTACGAGCGCAACGTGCAGATCCCGAGCTTTGCCAAAATCTTCAACAGCCCGGCGCGCAGGCCGACGAGGTAGACTTGACCGTTGCCTGCGCCGCAAGCGGCGCGCAGCCCGAGCCATGGCGACACGACGTTGGCGCCGACGCCGATCAGGGCCGCTACGGCGTGTGCATCGCGCGCATAGCCATCGGCGGCGGCGATCGAGGCCTGCATGCGCAGCCCGCGCGCGACCAAACGCTGGTGGATCGCCCCGGCCGCGAGGATCGCCGGAACGGACGGTTCGCGCGCGCGGTCGTCGATCACGATCAGCGTCTTGCCGCCGCGTACCGCCTTCTCGGCTTCGTCACAGATCGCGAACAAGCGCGCGCGCAGCGTGCTTCCCGCCAGGTTCAAATCCAACAGATGCTGCTCCAGACGCGAATCGAAGCGCAGCGCGTCGAAATCCAACTCGGAAAGCACCGCGCTTTCAAGCGAGACGATCGAGTTGGCCGCGGGCACGTCACCGTTGATGTCGCCGGAACCAACCCAGGCGCGCATGTCGAAGACCAGCGATTCACGCAAGGGGTCGATGGGAGGGTTGGTAACCTGCGCGAAGCGCTCGCGCAGGTACTCGCCGATCGGAGTCCGGCGCTCGAAGAAGGCTAGCGCCGCATCGTCGCCCATCGAGAACGTCGGCTCGCTCGAAGCCGCGAGCACGCCGATGACGTCCTTGAGTTCCTCGCGGGTGCAGCCGAAGCGGTGCAGGTCGGCGTTGACGCCGGCGCTCGGGATAGCGTCGATCCGATCGTTCAGGGCAAAGCTCCACGAGCGCACCACCTCGCGGAAGTCGGCGCGCTCGCGCCGCTCGGCGCGAAACTGCTCGGTCTCGACGACTTCCCCGGAGGCGAAGCGAACGACTAGTCTTCCGCCGGGGCCGAGCCGGCCGCGGCGTACGATCGGATCGTTTCCGAAATCGACGATACCGGCCTCGGAGGCGGCGAGTACCTTGTTGCCCGCCGTGCGGCACCAGCGCAACGGCCGCAACCCCGTGCGGTCGAGCGCTGCGCCGATCGTGTCGCCGTCGGCGAACACGATCGCGGCCGGCCCGTCCCACGGCTCGACGGTGGGAACGTGCGCGTCGTAATACGCCTTCAGTCGCGGATCGCTTCCGTCGATCGCAGGTGCGAGGAGAAGGTCGACCGCCTCGTCGACGCGATAACCGGCCCCGACCATCGCATCGACCGCGACGTTGAAATCGTGCGAGTCGCTGACCCCCGGCAAGGTTCGAATGCCGCGCGCCTCGAGCCACGCGCGGTTACCGGTGATCGTGTTGATCTCGCCGTTATGCGCGATGTGGCGAAAGGGTTGGACCAGACGCCAAGAGGGCGACGTATTGGTCGAATAGCGCTGGTGGAAGAGCGCGAAGCGCGACGTGAAGAGCTCGTCTCGCAGGTCGTCGTAGTACGCGCCCAGCTCGTCGGATGAGAGCAACGCCTTGTACACGACCGACGTGGCGGAACACGAAAGCAGCGTCGCGGTCGGGCCGAATTCGCGCAACGCCTTCTCGATCGTCCGCGCGGCCGAGCGCATCCGCTCGCGCACGTTGCCCGGCCCCATGTCGACGATCAACTGTTCGAACGCAGGCCGGCTGGTTCGCGCCTGCGCGCCGAGAATCTCGTCGTGCACGGGCGGCGTCCGCCAGCGCAGCGGCGTGACGTCGACGGAATGGACGCGTCCTTCGATCGCGGCGCGGGCGGCGGCTGCAAAGTCCGGCTCGCGCGGGAGAAAAAGGCAGATCGCCGCGAGATGGCTCGACGATGCATGGAGGTCGACCCGCGACAACTCGCGCCCAAGCAGCTTGCGGGGCGTCTCGCACAGGACGCCCGCGCCGTCACCGGTGCGTCCGTCGGCCGCACGCGCCCCGCGATGCATCATCGCCCCGGCCGCGCGCAGCGCGAGGGCCACCGTGCCGTGGGTCGCCGGGCCGCCGAGGTCCGCGATGAAGCCGACGCCACAGGCGTCGTGCTCGTCGAAGGTGACCGGATGCGCCGAAGCGGCCGTGATGGCGCCGAACCTCACTTTGCCAAGAACGCCGTCGCTCGAGCCTGCGAGCGAGGTGATGTTATACTTTAGGGCCTAAAAGCGGGCGCGTCATTCGCCATTTGTCGAACGACCCGGCGGCGACGTTCAACGGCGCCCCGTAGCACGCGCAAATTAGCTCCGCAACCGAGCGACGTGCATGAAACCTGCTTCCGCGGCACAGCGAGTGCGCGACCGCGGCATCGTCGAAACGGCCCGCATGCGCATTGGGGTCGTGACGCCGCTGGAAACGGAATGGGCGGCGCGAATCATCGCCGCCGCCGGCCACAACGAGGTTTGGTTCCAGCCGCGCCTTCTGCCCGCGCCGCGCTATCCGTCGGACCACCGCGGCGATCCATCCTTCGCGCGCAGCCCGGCCGACGACGCGTCCTTTTGGCACGAGGTCGCGCAGTGCGAGATTCTCTATGGCGTCCCGGGCGACACCGCGGCCGGGCTGGCCCGCGCGATCGCGAGCGCGCCGAAGCTGCGTTGGGTGCAAGGCACCGCCGCGGGCGCCGGCGAGCAGGTGCGCGCCGCTGCGCTTGCGCCTGAGGTGTTCGCCCGCATCGCGTTCACGAGCGCGGCCGGCGTTCATGGCGGGATGCTCGCGGAGTTCATCTTTTTTGGACTGCTCGCGCTGCGCAAGGACGCACGCCGGCTCGAGCGCATTCGCGCCGAACGCCGCTGGGACCACTACGCGATGGGCGAACTCGACGGATCGTCGATCGCGATCGTCGGGATGGGCTCGATCGGGCGCGCCATCGCATCGCGGGCGCGCGCTTTTGGGATGCAGGTGTTCGCGGTCACGCGCAGCGGCGTAGGCTCGAGCGAGGTCGACGGCGCGTTTTCGACCGCAGGCATGCCGGAGGCTTTCCGCCGGGCCGACGCGGTAGCGGTCACGCTGCCCGCAACCGAGCAGACGCACGGGCTCGTCGACCGCGCCGCGCTCGATGCGCTGCGCCCGAGCGCTATCTTCTGCAACGTGGGTCGCGGTTCGGTCGTCGATCAAGCGGCGCTCGCCGAGAAGTTGTCGGCCGGCGCGATCGCGGGTGCGGTCCTCGATGTCTGCGACCCCGAGCCGCTGCCGCCGGAGCACCCGCTCTGGTCGCTGCCGAACGTCATCTTCGCACCCCATACGGCCGCCCTTTCGGTGCACGAAAACGAGCGCATCGTCGAGCTGTTCTGCGACAACCTGCAGCGTTTTGAGGCCGGCTTGCCGTTACGCAACCGCATCGATGCGCGCGAGTTTTACTGAGGCTTTCGCAAGCGCAGTCCTTCATAGATCGCCGGCAGCGGGACGGCCGGAAACGTTAGCGCGCGCTCCAGCGCGAAGAAGCGCAACAGCGTTGGACGCAGCCGCTCGCGCCGGTCTTCGAAGTCGCTCTTGGCGCTCGCTCCGGTCGCGATCCGCAAAAGCGCATCCAGAACGGGCGAAGCGCGCGGGGCGACCACGACGAGACGTCCCTGCGGATTGAGAACGCGCCGCATTTCGGCACACGCTCGTTCCAGATCCGAGACGAACTCAAGCGCGCTGACGGCGACGATACGGTCGAAGAACGAATCGGGAAATCCACTCGACTCGATCGCACCCGCCCGCAGGGACGCGTGAATTCCATGTTGTTGCAACGTTCGTTCGATCTGCGCGGCGTGCCCGTGTACGTCGATCCCGTAGAGCTCGTCCGTGGATCGGGCCAGTTCGGGCATGAAAACACCGCTGCCGTAACCGACCTCGAGCGTGCGCCCCGCGCGTACCCCCGCACACAACGCCGCGACCAACGCAAAGCGCCGGCGAGACACGAAACCCAAGACTGGCCGATGATTCCAATCCGCATGATCGACCGGGCCCGTAACGACGAGCTCGCCGCGCGCGAGGAGCCGCAGACCGGTTAACCGCGCAAGCCGAGCGCGACCATCATACGATAGCCGACTTCCAGCGCCCGTTCGTCGATGGCAAAGCGCGCGTTGTGGTGCGCGAAACCGGTCGACTCGTCACCCCGGGCGCCCACCACGAAGTAGGCGCCGGGGCGCTGTTCCTGCATGAACGACATATCTTCGGCCCACATGATGATGTCGTGCTCGACGACGTTTTCCGCGCCGACCACGGCGCGCCCAACGTCACGCACGACGTCGTTGACCGCCTTGTCGTTGACGGTCGGCGGATACGACCAGTGATAGTTCAGATCGTATTCGACGCGCATCGCCTCGCTTAAGCCGCCCAGGATACGCCTCATCCGCTCGGGCATCGACTTGCGCACTTCGGGATCGAAGCTGCGCACGGTTCCCATGAGCTCGGCTTGGTCGGGGATGACGTTAAATGTGGTTCCGGCGACCAGTTTCCCAACGGTGAAGACCGCCGCGTCCTTGGGCGCGATTTCGCGGCTGACGATCGTTTGCAGCATGGTGACGAAGTACGCCGAAGCGACGATCGGATCGACCGCCAGCTGCGGCATCGCGCCGTGACCGCCCGTGCCCTTGATCGTAAGGAAAAACTCGTCGGCCGAGGCGAAGAACGCACCGTCGCGCACGCCGATCTTTCCGACCTCGAGCTGCGAGTAGACGTGCAGCGCGAAGGTACGCTCGACATGGGGATGCTCGAGCGCGCCGTCCTCGATCATCAACCGGTTGCCGGCGCTTCCCTCCTCGCCCGGCTGAAAACAGAAGACCAGCGTTCCCGGAACCTCAGCACGCCGCTCGGACAGCGTGCGCGCGGCGCTGAGAAGGATCGCGACGTGGCCGTCGTGTCCGCATGCGTGCATCACGCCGCGCCGCTGCGACTTGAATTCGGATTCGACCAGCTCTTCGATCGGCAGCGCGTCCATGTCGGCGCGCAACAACGTTACGGTACCGGGCCGGCCGCCGTGCAGCGTTCCGAGCACACCGGTCTTCCCGATGCCGGTTCTGATTTCGTCGAGACCGAGTTTTTCGAGCTCGCCCGCAACGAAGGCGGCGGTCTCATGCTCCACCATCGACAATTCCGGATTGCGGTGAAGATGACGGCGAACCCGGACCAGCTCCGAGGTCGGGATTTGATCGGCGGCGATCATCGTTTGCGAGTTCGACCGTGGCCTCTGAAACCCAGCTTCCCCGTGATCGTGTTTGCGTGCGATGGACTCTCCGGGGCGTGCGGAAGCATGGAGTTGGGACTCCTCGGCTCTGCGCCGGCGCGTCGAAGGCTCAGCCGGCGCCGGTCGTCATAGTTTGAATCGGGAACCTGTTGGGAGGTGCGGGAAGCATGGGGAAACTTGTCTTCGGAATGATGCAGTCTCTTGACGGCTACGTCGCCGGCGTCAATGGGGAACTGGAAGTGATGCCGGAGCCGGGCATTGCGCTTTTTCGTTATTGGATCGACTACGTCCGCGGCCTCGCCGGAATCCTGTACGGTCGCAGGATGTACGAAGTGATGCGCTACTGGGACGAGGATCAGCCGGGGTGGGAGGCGCACGAGTACGAATTCGCGGCAGCATGGCGGGCGCAGCCGAAATGGGTCGCGTCACGGTCGCTGAAATCGGTCGGCGCCAACGCCACGCTCGTCGGTGACGACGTCGAAGCGTTCGTACGCCGGCTGAAGGCAACGCTCGAGGGCAACATCGACGTCGCCGGGCCGGAGCTAGCGGGGAGCCTCACCGCCCTGGGTCTCATCGACGAGTACCAGCTCTACTTTCGTCCGTTCGTGCTTGGCCGCGGCAAGCCGTATTTCGCCGGCGCCCGTCCGCCGCTCCACCTTGTCGCCACCAGCGCCGTTGGCGAGGACGCGGTCAGGCTGACGTTCGTGACTGCCTGATAGCTCCAGATTTAATGCCCCCCGACCGGGGGTATAGGATTGGAGCACTTCGAGTCCGGAGGTTCCCATGACCCTGCTCATCATTCTTATCCTGCTGATTTTGCTCTTCGGGGGCGGCGGCTATTACTATGGCGGCCCGAGCTACCCGTATCGGCGCGGTGGCCTTAGCCTTGGTGCCATCCTCTTGGTCGTGCTGATCGTACTGTTACTCACGCACGTTGCCACTTTCTGAGAGCCGTTCGCTATCAAGGTGGGATCATCTCGCGAGCGCGCCAAGCTTGCGTTCCACCGTCACCATGATCGTATGCGGGGCGACGCCGTAGGAAGTCGTCGCGTAGGGGCCGCTGATGCCCTGGTATGGGACGCCTCCATCGTAGTTCGCAAAGAGGAAAGCGTTCTTGTTGAAGACGTTGCTGTCGGTCACGTGGATGAGCTGTTGCCCGAAGGGGACCGTAAAGCCGGCGTTCCATAACCAGAAGGCGGGTAAGCTGAACGCGTTGTTTTGATCGTAGTACGTGCCCTGAAAAAAGGCATTCGTCCTGCGGTCAATGCTGTTGAACTCGATCCCGTATCCATATTTATGCAATGGCACGCCCTCGTACTGCTCGCCGTTGACGACGTTGCCGAGGTTGCTCTCGGTGAGAAATGGAACGCCCGTCGGATACGCTGCTTGCGTATCGTAGAGACCGTCGAGCGTTAGCTGGCGTACGCCCGGGACCGGAAGCTTCGTGGTAAACTCGAGGCCCTGGAAGACCGTCCCGGCAAGGTTGATCGGCTGGTTGATGAAGAGCACGGGCGTTCCGGCGGCCGAGCCGCTCGTGAAGGTCAGGCCGGCCGGCGCGGGGATCAGCGCTTCGAAGATGTGCCCGGACACATTGGTCCGGTAGGCATCGACCGACACCAGCCCCGAGCCCAGGAAGTGGCGCTCCGCGCCGATATCGTAGCCGACTGCCGTCTCGGCCTTGACCCCCGGATTCCCGTCGGTGGCCACGCAGTAATATTCCGATTTCGGGCACTGGGGCGCCGTGACCGACGCGTTGCTATCGAGGTTGAGGGTTTGCACGATGTCGTTGATCTCGGGCGGAGCAAACCCGGTGCCGACCGACATGCGCAGCGCCGTCTCATTGTCGGGACGGTACACGGCCCCGAAACGCGGATCGAAGCGCCGCACGTTGAGGGTGTCGTAGTCGCTGTAGTAGCCGGCCAGGCTAAAGTTCAAACGCGGCGTGGCTTGCCACTCGTCGCGCAACAGATAGCTGCGCTCGATTTGCGTCCCGGCGGCGTCCACGCTCAACCCGTTGAAGGTGAAGAACGCGGGGTTGGTCTGCGTCAACTCGGAGGCGAAGTAGTTGTCGCCGTTGCCGCCGGCGCCGAAGGTCAGCGTGTGGTTTCCGAAGGCGTGCTCGTAGAGCAGTTCGTCGCCGGCCAGCCGGTCGACGGAGCGCGTCTCGAAGGGACCGCCTGCGGCTGCCGGGCCGGCCAGCCCGTCGACGACGCGTTCGAGCGTCTGATAGTACGAGCGCAGGATTAGATCGCCGCCCGCGACCTGGGTGTGGAAGTCGGCGCTGTATTTGGGCTCGATGTTCCACACGTAGTTGTCCGGGAAACCATAGAAATATGGGTACCCGAACGGATCGTTTCCGCTGTCGTTCGAATTGGCGAGCAGACCCAATTGATCGCGATAGTCGCTCTCGTCGGAGACCGCGAGCGTGAGCGAGGTCGTCGGCGAGAAGTCGTAACGCAACTTGTAGAGGCTCGACTTTAACGTGAAGGTCTGGGTCGGTTTAGCGAGTGCGCAAATGTCCGGGGGTCCGCAGCCGCCGCTGAACTCGTACGGCGCGAAGTCGGCCCAGAAGTTGGCCGGGATGTAGCCGCTGGTTCCGTATTCGTGCTCGTCGATGAGCCAACCGACTTTGCCGACCGTGTCCGACACCAGCAGGTCATATTGGCTTGTACCCCACGTCCCGAAACCGCCGATGAGATCTGCTCCGAAGGTCTTCGTCGGGTCGCGCGTCTCGAGATTCAACGTCCCGCCGATCGTGTTCGCGCCGAAGAGCGACGTACCGCCGACGCCTTTGATCAACTCGATGCTCGAGTAGATGCCGGGCGTCAGCGATGAGAGGTCGAAGTCGCCGTATTCCCCGTTGCGCAGCGGCTCGCCATCCTGCAAGACCAGTACCTCATAGCCGGTATTAGTGCCGCCGACGAAGCCGCCCGCGCCCCGAATCGCCAGCGTCGTCACGTTGCCCGGCGCGCCGTTGTCGTAGTGCTCGATCGTTACTCCGGGCAGCTGGTCGAGCACGTTTTGGATCTGCAACACGCCTTGGTCGGTGAACGTGGTCGCGCTGATCGTCGTCGTCGAAGCCGAACTGTTGCTGACGGACTGTCCCTGCACGCTGACGGCGCCGATCGTCTTCATGCTGGTGGTCGATACCGGTTGAAGATCGACCGATAAGGTGATTTGTTCGCCCGCGGCAACGGAAAAGGGCGCCGACGTGCTGGTTTGAAACTGGCTCGAAGCCGTGCGCACCGAATACGTTCCCGGCGCGACGTTGGCAAACGAAAAAGCGCCCTTTCGATCGGTCGAAACCGTCGCTTTGGCGACCTCACCGGAAAGGAGCTCGACGGTCGCTCCCTGCAGAGCACCGCCCGACGACACATCGATGACGACGCCGGCGACCGATCCGGTCGCCTGCGCCAGCGCCGCGGAGGAGGGAACCAATAGCATACCCGCGAGCACGGCGAGCGCGAACGCACGAAGTTTCACAAAAGTCAGCCTCAGGGGATGTGAGGGATGAAGGGCCGGAATCACGGGGCTCGCCGGCCCGCCGCGCTTCCTCCCCGCAGTCTGTGGAAACCTCCACGTCCGACGCGGTATATCGTCGCCCTGGAACGCGCCGCTTTTTCATATGTCGAAAGGAAACCCGAAGCCCAACGGGCGATAAACTTCCGTTAAACTTTCGGGAGGACGAGCATGGCTAAAGCGATCGAGTCGCCGAGTTTCGAGCGGTATGGGCTCGACGACGATCGGCTGCGCTGGATGCTGCGCAACATGCACTTGCAGCGTACGCTCGATAACCGCGGCTTTCAGCTCAACCGGCAGGGGAAGATCCCCTTCGCCACCGGGAGCGAGGGACACGAGGGCATCCATGCAGGCGCCGCAGTCGCCTTTTCGCGCGGCAAAGACGTGCTCGTTCCCTACTACCGCGACATCGGGCTGTGCCTGGGCATTGGAATGGACCCGCTCGAGGCGCTGCTCTCCATGTTCGCGCGCGGAGCCGACCGCTCCGGCGGGCGGCAGTTTCCCAACCACTTCACGAGCAAGGCGATCGGCATGCTTTCGATCAGCTCGATCATCGCCGCGCACTGCCCGCATGCCGTCGGCGTCGCGTACGCGATGAAGTACCGTAAGGAAACCGACCGCGCTGTCCTGTGCTGCTTCGGCGACGGCGCGACGAGCGAAGGGGAATGGCACGAGTCGGTCAATTTCGCGGCAGTTCACCGGCTGCCGATCGTCTTTCTCTGCGAGAACAACGAGTGGGCGATCTCGACGCCGCGCGAGCGCCAGATGGCGATCGCCGACGTCGTGCAGAAAGCCGCCGGATACGGCATCCCAGGAGTCATCGTCGAGGGGGCCGATCCGCTCGCCGTCTACAAGACCGTCAAGGACGCGCTCGATCGCGCGCGGTCGGGCGGCGGCCCGACGCTGGTCGAGGCGAAATGCTATCGCTTCCTTTCCCATACCACCGACGACGACGATCGCACCTACCGTTCGCGCGAGGAGATCGAGAAGCACCGCCACCTCGATCCGGTCCCGCGCTTCGAGCGCCTTCTGATCGAGTGCGGCATCGTGACCGACGAAGGCATCGCCGAAATCAAGAAAGAGGTCCTGGCGCAGGTCAACGAGGTGACCGATCGCGCCGAGGCGATGCCCTTCCCGGCTCCGCAGGAGCTGTACACTAACGTCTACGAGGGGACGCACGAACCATGGCTGTAGCCGCGCCGACGCAAACGATGAACAACGTGGAAGCGGTACGCGCTACGTTGTACGAGGCACTCAAAGCCGACCCGCGCACGATCGTCCTGGGCGAGGATGTCGGTGCGCGTGGAAACGTCTTCTTGATCACCAAAGGTTTTATCGAGGAGTTCGGCCCCGAGCGCATCGTCGACACGCCCCTAGCCGAAGCCTCGATCGTGGGAATCGCCGTCGGAATGGCGATGGAAGGACTGCGCCCGATCGCCGAGATCCAGTTCGCCGACTTCATCTATCCCGCGTTCAACCAGATCGTAGGTGAGGCGGCCAAGACCCGTTACCGTTCCAACGGCGACTACACGTGTCCGCTCGTCATACGAACGCCGTACGGCGGCGGCGTGCGCGGCGCGCTTTCGCATTCGGTCTCGATCGAGGCGCTGTTCTACCACGTTCCGGGCCTCAAGATCGTCGCGCCCTCCTTCCCGGCCGATATCAAGGGACTGCTGACGTCCGCGATCGAGGATCCGGACCCGGTCCTCTTCCTCGAGCACAAGCGCACGTACCGGCTGGTCAAAGGCGAGGTGCCGACCGGCCGCTATACGATTCCCATCGGCAAAGCCGACGTCAAACGGGCGGGCGATCAACTGACGGTCGTCTCCTACGGCCTCTACGTCCATCAGGCGCTCGATGCGGCCGCGCGGCTGGAAGGCGACGGAATGTCGATCGAAGTGATCGACCTGCGCTCGATCCGTCCGATGGACAAGGGGACGATTCTCGAGAGCATTCGCAAGACGCGCAAACTGTTGATCGTCCACGAGGACAACAAGTTCGGCGGAATCGGCGCGGAGATAGCAGCGATGGTCGCCGAGGAAGCGTTCTTCGATCTCGACGCGCCGATTCGGCGCCTGTGCGGGCCCGACGTTCCGGCGATGGGCTACGCAGCACCGCTCGAGGAAGAGTTCATGATCTCGACCGAGCAAATGGCCGAGACCATGCGCGAACTCGTGCGCTTCTGATGCCCACCACCATCACGATGCCGCAACTCGGCGAGACGGTGACCGAAGGCACGGTCGCTCAGTGGCTCAAGAAGCCCGGCGAC
>Ga0302325_10001238_pt1 | contig 66039 bp, 57 predicted proteins | sample Palsa_T0_2_FD_201948 | JGI IMG/M metagenome (GOLD analysis project Ga0302325, IMG submission 201948) | Peat permafrost microbial communities from Stordalen Mire near Abisko, Sweden - Palsa_T0_2 | ecosystem: Environmental > Terrestrial > Soil > Palsa > Peat permafrost | place: Sweden: Abisko...
TTCCAGCCCGATCAACCCCCAGGAGACAGCGAAGCACGCTGCGTAGGGGACCAGTGGGGGGACTCGGTTGGGATGGAGCAGGCGCACCGTCATCACGGATCGCGGCAGGGGCCGGCACCCGAGGGGGAACGCCTCAGTTATCGGCCAGTAGCGAGCAACCTTTAGGGCGGCGTCGGCAGCCCGTCGCAGCGCGGCACGGCGCCACTCGAGCCCGGCTTGGGCGTCCGCTAATCTTCGGCTTTGAGCGACCGAGGATTGGCGGCAACATGGGCAGGAACGGGCATCTGAGGGCATCGGACGCGGACCGCGATCAGGTCGCGGAGAGACTCCGCACCGCGGCCACCGAGGGCAGGATCGCCACCGACGAGCTCGATGAACGCCTGGGCGCCACCCTTGCCGCGCGGACGTACGCCGAGCTCGATGCCGTGATCGCCGACCTGCCGGCAGCCCATCCGGAACGACGGCGGTCAACCACTCCCGCCCGATCGGTCGCACGCCTCGCGATCGCCGTTGCGATCGTGGTGCCGGTGCTGATGGCCGCCATCTTCTTGCTCACGAGCGTCGTCGCCGTGTGGATGGTGTGGGCCGTCGTCGGCTGGTGGTTCTTCGGTCACCGCCATCACCGCCACCACCACCGGTACGCCGGCCCGCACCAGGCGGGACGGCAGGCCAGGGCCGGTTCCGGTCGCGGCTTCTGGGTCTGACGCCGGCTACGCGGACGCGAGCTTCGCCCGCGCCCGCTCGGGCGAGACCCGGACCACGTCCCACGCCAGTCCGCATTTCTGCATCGCGAGGATCAGCCACCCCGACGGGTCGAGCTCGTACCAGCGGAGGCCGTGGAACGCGGAGCGCGGGAAGGCGTGGTGGTTGTGATGCCAAGCCTCACCCAGCGAAGGCAGCGCGAGCCAGAACACGTTCGTCGACTGGTCCTCGGTCGCGAAGCGCCGACTGCCGAAGAAGTGGCAGATCGAGTTGATGCTCCAGGTCACGTGGTGGACGAGGAAGATCCGCACGAGGCCACCCCAGAGGAGCGCCTCGAGACCGCCGACCAGAGTCCCGCTCCAGGCCAGCCCGAGTAGGAACGGCAAGCCGAGGCTCAGCACCACGATCACCGGGAAGCTCCGTCCGATCCTGCGCATCCCCGCGTCTTCGAGCAGGTCGGGGCAGTAGCGGCGCTTCGATGCCTGGCCGTTCGTCTCCCACAGCCAGCCGACGTGGGCATGCCAGAGGCCCTTCACCATGCCACCGAAGCCGGCGCCCTGGCCGGCGTGGGGCGAGTGCGGATCGCCGTCCTGATCCGGGAAGGCGTGATGCTTGCGATGGTCGGCGACCCAGTCGAGCACGGGCCCTTGGACCGCCATCGAGCCCATGATCGCGAACGCGTAGCGGATCGGGCGGTAGGTCTCGAACGCCCGGTGGGTCAGCAGCCGGTGAAACCCGACGGTGATCCCGGACGCGCTGACCACGTACATGACGCCGAAGATCACGAGGTCGCGTGGGTGCAACGCGTTACCCCAGGCCAGCACCCCACCCGCGATCACGGCAAGGAACGGGATCAGGACGGCGGCAATGTTGACGTTGCGCTCGGTTCTGGTCATGTCCGGCACCATACTTGCGCCTCACACAATATTCTTGCCACCATCCCACGTACTCCTCCACGTTTTTATGCCAAACCAACAGAAAATTCCTCTTGAGCGCCCCTGGCAAGCCGTTCCCGCCGAACTTCGGCCGATTCTCGAGCCTGAGCTCGGCACGATCGCCGAGGAGATCATCGGCTCGATCGTCACCGCGATCCCGGCCTACCGGCGCCCGATGCGCGGCGCCTTCGGGCGCGGCGTGCACACCGCGATCGATCAGGCTCTACGCCAATTCCTCGATCAGATGGGCCACCCCGTCCCGGCGGAACGACCGGGCCGCGAGGTCTACCTTGCGCTCGGCCGGGGCGAGCTCCGCTCCGGACGCTCGCTCGACGCCCTCCAGCTCGCGTACCGCATCGGCGCCCGTGTCGCGTGGCGGCGATTCTCCGCCGCCGCCCGGTCCGCCGGGGTAGACGGCTCCACCCAGGCACTGCTTGCCGAGGCGATCTTCGCCTACATCGACGAGCTCTCGGCCGAGTCCGTAGAGGGCTATGCGCGCGAGCAGGCGGTCGACGCCGGTGAGCGTCAGCGCCGCCACAGCGCGCTCGTCCGCGCCGTGGTTTCCGGAGCCGGCGAGGAGGTCGACCGGCTCGCGGCGACGCTCGCGTGGACCGCGCCCCGCCGGCTCGGTGTCCTCGTGTGCGGTCACCGCAACCCAGAGCGGCTCGCAGCGGACGTTGGCGAGGGCGCCTTGGCAGGCCGCGTCGACGAGTTCGTTGTCGTGCTCGTGCCCGATCCGGACGCGCCCGGCCGCCGGGCTCGGATTGCACGCGCACTCGGTAACCGCACCGCGGCGTTTGGCCCCACGGTCGCCCTCGAGCGGGCTCACGCCAGCTACCAGCGTGCGATGCGCTGTATGGCACTCCAGGAGGCGGGGTTGATCTCGCAGGGCGGTCTCGCCGACACCGACGAGCACCTCTCAGCGCTGATCGTCCACGCCGATCCGGAGGCGCTGGCCGATCTCTCCGCTCGCCGGCTCGCCGCGCTCGACGGCCTGACGCCGATGCAGCGAGCGCGGATGGAGACGACACTGGCCGCGTGGCTGGCCCGACACGGAAACATCTCGGAGACGGCCGGCGACCTCGTCGTGCACCAGCAGACGGTGCGCTACCGGATCGCGCGATTGCGCGAGCTCCTCGGCCCCCAGCTCGATGATCCCGACGCGCGCTTCGAGCTCGCGCTCGCGCTACGAGCCGCGCGGCCGCGCATCCCGGGCTGAGCGGATCCCCCCGCGGCCTGGAATGCGCTCGGCCTGCGGGTGAGCGCTCAGCCCGCGGGCTGGAGTGTTACGGTCCCCGACCAGCCGTACGCGCAGCTGATCAGGTACCCCATGCTCGGGTTGTCCTGCTGGTTGCAGCCGGGGCTGACCTTCTCGGCGTAGGACTTCGCGCTCGAGATGTTGTAGCTGAAGTGATGCGCGCTCAGGGCCCTCTCGCTCACACCCAGATGCACTGTGAAGAAGGTCGCCGTGCTGCATCCCGGCCCGGATTGCTGCAGCGCCTCGCGAATCGAGCCGCTACCGGCATTGCACGACCCGGCGACGTTGTCCGGGCCGCCGAAGAATTCCTGCGCGTCGTCGCAGTTCTGCAGCGGGGACTCACTGAGGCCCTGCTGCCCGGCGGAAAGCACGAGCGCCGCGCCCTTGAACCCGGCGACGTCGGCCGCGACCACGCTCATCTGCGCAGCGCCCGAGTTGAAATGCCCGAGCTGCGAGCAGTCTGACTGGGCGTTATCCGCGGTGTACATGAGCGACGTCGACCAGCTTCCCGAGACCTTCGGTGCGCTCGTCCGGACGTGGCGGGTGCTGTGCGCCAGGTCGACCGGCCCGAACCGCTCGCGATAGCTCCAGGTGGCCACGTCGGTCTGGTTGAAGCCTGCCAACGCCATGCCGAGGACCGTGTGCTTGAAGGACCCGGCGACCTTGAAGGTCACGTAGTAGCCGGCCGCCGTCTTGGTCGTGCGCGCCGTCGCCGTGGTGGCGCGCGCCGCCGCCGTGGTCGTGCGCGCCGTCGCCATCGCCGCTCCCGACCCGAGCATCGCGGCGTACACGCCGGCCAAGAGCAGCAGTCCACGATACGCGCCCCTCATGCAGCGCGGGATCCTACTGCTAGCCCTTCTCGCCAAGCTCCAGCACCGCCAAGAACGCCTCCTGCGGCACCTCGATCCGCCCTACCTGCTTCATCCGCTGCTTGCCCTTCTTCTGCTGCTCGAGCAGCTTGCGTTTGCGAGAGATGTCGCCGCCGTAGCACTTGGCGATCACGTCCTTGCGGTAGGCCTTGATCGTCTCCCGCGCGACGATGCGAGAGCCGATCGCCGCCTGGACCGGGACGTCGTACTGCTGGCGCGGGATCTTCTTGCGGAGCTTCTCGACCAGCATGCGCCCGATGTCGGCGGCCTTCGAGCGGTGTACGAGCATCGACAGCGCGTCGACCGGGTCGCCGGCGAGCAGGATGTCGAGCTTGACCAAGTCGGATTCGCGCAGGCCGATCAGGTCGTAGTCGAGCGACGCGTAGCCGCGCGTGCGCGACTTGAGCTGGTCGAAGAAGTCGAGCACGATCTCGGCAAGCGGCAGGTCGTAGGTGATCTGCAGGCGCTCGGCCGACAGGTAATGCATGCCGGCGTGCTCTCCCCGGCGCTCCTGGCACAGCTCCATGATCTGGCCGACGTACTCCTTCGGGGTGAGGATCGAGGCGCGGATGTAGGGCTCACGGACCTCGGCCACTTTCGTCGGCTCGGGCATGTCGTTCGGCGAGTGAACGGGGACGACGGTGTCATTTGTCAGCGTCACCTCGTACTCGACGCTCGGCATCGTCGCGAGCAGCTCGAGGTCGTACTCGCGCTCGAGCCGCTCGCGCACGATGTCCATATGCAGCAGGCCTAGGAAGCCGCAGCGAAAGCCGAACCCGAGCGCGTCCGAAGTCTCGGGCTCCCAGGACAGCGCGGCGTCGTTCAACGTCAGCTTCTCGAGCGCGTCACGCAGATCCGCGTAGTCGTCGGACTCAATCGGGAACAGGCCGCAGAACACCATCGGCTTGACCTCCCGGTAGCCGGGGAGCGGCTCGCTCGCGGGGTGCTTCACCGTGGTCAGCGTGTCTCCCACTCGGAGCTTCGTGACGTCCTTGATGCCCGTGATCAGATACCCGACCTCCCCCGCGCTGAGCGTCTTGGTCGAGATCATCTGCGGCGAGAAGAAGCCGATGTCGTCGATGTCGGCCTCGGTTCCGGCCTGCATCGCGCGGATCGCCTCACCCTTCGTGAAGGTCCCATCGACAGCCCGGATGTACGCGATCACCCCCCGGTACTGGTCGAACTCGGAGTCGAAGATCAGCGCTCGCGGCGGAGCGTCGGGATCGCCGCTCGGCGGGGGCACGCGCGCGATCAGCTCGTCGAGGACCGCGCTCACGCCCTCGCCCGTCTTGGCGCTGATCCTGAGTACCTCCTCGGCGGGCTCTCCGAGCAGCTCGGCGACCTCTTCGGCGACCCTCTCGGGCTCGGCACCGGGCAGGTCGACCTTGTTCAGGCACGGGATCAGCTCGAGGCCGGACTCGACCGCCAGGTAGGTGTTCGCGACGGTCTGCGCCTCCACCCCCTGGGATGCGTCGACGACCAGTAGCGCCCCCTCGCACGCCGCCAGCGACCGCGAGACCTCATAGGTGAAGTCCACGTGCCCGGGAGTGTCGATCAGATGCAGCTGGTAGGTCTCGCCGTCGCTCGCCGTGTAGGACACCCGCACTGCCTGCGCCTTGATCGTGATCCCGCGCTCGCGCTCGAGATCCATCGAATCGAGCACCTGAGCCCGCATCGCCCGCGGATCCACCGTGTGCGTGAGCTCGAGAATCCGGTCCGCCAGCGTCGACTTTCCATGGTCGATGTGGGCGATGATCGAGAAGTTGCGGATGTGAGCCTGGTCGGGCATGTCCGACCAAGGTTAGGCGGAGTTCGGCGCCGCCCCGCGAACCGGCCATTCCGCGCTCCCCGGCGTGCCACCATGATGTGATGACTTCGCGCCCACGAGCCCTCGCGCTCGCCGCCGGGTCCGGGATCGCTCTCGGCGCGGCGGCGCGGCTCGGCATCCATGTCGGGACGGCTGCAGGCTGGCTGCTGCGCCTGGGCGGTCCCTGGCTGCTCGTCCCGTTCCTGATCGGCGCGCTGCTGCGGGCGCCGCGCCGGGCGGCAGCGGCGGGCGCGGTCGCGATGATCGCCGCCGTCACCACCTACTACGTGCTCAAGGTCGGCGTCGAGCACCACGCCACGCGGCGTTACGGCACCGAGATGATCGCGCTGTGGGGGACGATCGGAGCGCTCGCGGGAGCGGCGTTCGGCGTTCTGGGCGCATTCACCCGGACGCTCCGCGGCGGCGGGCGCGCGATCTCGGTGGCGCTCGTCAGCGGGGCGCTCGCGGGTGAGGCGCTGCTGATGCTCCACACGGGTCAGCAGCCGCACGTCGCCCAGGAGGCGGACGCGATCGAGCTGGTCGCGGCCGCAGCCCTCCCGCTGCTGTTCGTGCGACGTGCCCGCCCGACCATCGCCGCGATCGCTATGAGCATCGCGCTCGCGCTCGTGAGCGTCCATGCGGTTTCGTCCGTGCGCTCGTTCGCGGTCCACGCCGGCTGGGGCGTCGGGCACCAGCTCCCCTGAGCGCCCTCGGCGCGCTGGGTACCTTCGAATCAGCCTCGCGCCCGGCGCATTCTCTCCACCGCGAGCTGCTCGATCTGCCTGGCCTCCGGGATCCGCATCGCCAGCACCAGACGTGCGTACACGGCCGCGCCGGCCACCAGCGCAAGCCCGACCGAGATCAGCTGGCCGACCAGGCTGGTCCCGACCACGCCGTGGACGCCCTTCCAGACGATCCACGCGACGGCGGCCATGATCGTCGTGGCGACCGTGATCCGGGCCGTGATCATCAGTGTCTGCGTCCCTTCGAGGCGTCCGTTGAAGCCGATCCGCAAGTACCACAGCTGCAGCGCGGTCATGACCGCGTTGGCGACCGCCGTCCCGATCACGAGCCCGGCGATCCCGAGCGGCTTGTACAGCCCGATGCTGACGATGATGTCGACGACCATGTTCATCGCCGCCAATCGGGTCGGGATCCATGGCCGCTGAACTGCGAAGAACGTCCGTGTGAGCAGCAGGTTGACGCCGCCGAACGGGAGGCTGAACGCGAACCAGAACAACGCGATCGACACCAGGTGGGTGGAAGTGGCGTTGAACTGACCGCGCTGGTAGACGAGCCGCACGATCGGGGTGGCGAGGACGATCAGCAGCGCCGCGGAAGGGATCAGCAGGAGGTTGATCTGGCGCATCCCGTTGCCAACCGCGCGGCGCATCTCAGCCACGTCGCGCCGTGCCGCGAGACGGCTCAGTGTCGGAAAGAGAACGGTGGCGACGGCGACGCTGAACATGCCCTGGGGCAGCATGTAGATCCGGAACGCGTTGTCGATCGCCCGCGGCGCTTCGACGGACACAAGTGAGCCGAAGACGGCGTTGAGCAGCTGATCGAGGTTGACGATCCCGAGCCCGATCGTCACGGGCAGCATCAGCACGAACACGTGGCGGACGCGCGGATCGCGCCAGTCGACCGAGAAGCTGAGGCGAAAGTCGATCCTCCGCAGCGCGCCGGCGACCAGCAGCATCTGCACCACCGTCGCCACCAGCCAGGCGATCGCGTACGCGTAAACCCCGTCGTGGCTGTGAAAGTGCGCGTGCAGGATGACCAGCAGCACGATGATCACGACGTTCCAGACCGCGGGGGCGAGCGCGGCGACCCCAAACTGGTCGTAGGACTGCAGGATCCCGACCATCAGACCCGTCAGTCCGAGCAGCAGCACGACGGGGAACAGCACCTGCGCGAGGCCCGCCGTGAGCTGGTTGAGCGTAGGGGTGAAGGTGCTTCCCGTGAACAGGGGCATGAACACCCCCGCCGTCAGGATTCCGAGCGCCGTCAGCCCTCCGAGGACGATCAGGATGATCCAGAACAGCGTCGAGGCGAGCGTGAACGCCTCACGTTTCTTGCCCTGTTGCAGGAGATCCGTGAACACCGGGACGAAAGCTGCCGACAGGGCGGCCTGCGCGAACAGGTTCGACATCAGGTTCGGGATCTGCGATGCGATCGTGAATGCGGACGCCGGGCCACGCGTGCCAAAGAAGCCGGCGGCGACGACCTCCCGCACGAGCCCCGCGATCCGGGAGACCCCGGTCGCGATCGCGAAGATCGCCGTGTTGCGTGCTACTTGTCGGCGGTGAGGCTGCGCGGCCGTCGTTCCGGGGCCGATGGTCTCGTCTGTCACGAGCGCGCTATAGTACGCGCGAGCCGCGGTACATCCGCGGCTGATTGCTGTCATGGCGAACATTCACTCCCAGAAAAAGCGGATCATCCGAGCCGAGCGCGAGCGCCTGGAGAACCGCCGCTACACGTCGAAGATCAAGACGTACTTCCACCGCCTCGAACGGGCCGTGGCAGGCGGTGACGACGCGGCGGCGGAAACCGAGCACCGCGAGCTCGTGCAGACGATTGACAAGGCCGTCAAGCGCGGCTCCATGCACCGGAACACCGGCGCCCGCAAGAAGTCCCGCGCCGCACGCCTGCGCCGCGGCGACGCCGGCGCCTAGTCCCCGGCCGCCCCAGGCCCGCCGGCCCCCGCCCCGCCCCAGCCCCGCCGGCCCGCCGGTAGCCCCGCCGGTAGCCCCGCCGGTAGCCCCGGCCCCGCCGGCCCGGCCCGCCCCGGCCCCGCCGGCCCGCCCCAGCCCCGCCCCGGCCCGCCCCGCCGGCCCCCCGGCCCGCCGGCGCCCCCCCAGCGTCACAAAGTCGTCACCGCTTGGCGCCAGATTGTCACGCCACGTCACCCACGTGTGACTCTTTTTCGGTCAACATCGGCCTGTGGCCGAGGGTGGGTGCTTTTGCGAACCAGGAGTGCGCAAAGGAACACAGCCCCATCGTGAGCGCGCGATCTCGGCTCTTTTCGCAAGTCAGAAGACCCTGGCGACGGTCGGCCAGCTCGCCGACCTGGGCCTCACGCCCCGGGCGATCCAGAGCCGCGCCCAGGTCGGCCGCCTACACCGCGTCCACTCGGGCGTCTACTCGACCACGCCCCCCGCCCTGCTGCCCGTCCGGGCCTGCTGGCTCGCGGCGGTCCTCGCATGCGGCCCCGGCGCGGTGCTCTCCCACCGTTCCGCGGCGGCGCTCTGGGGCATCCATGCAAGCAGCCGCGCCGCCACCGACGTCACGACTCTCACCGGCCGCGGCCGCAAGGTCGATGGGGTCGAGGCCCACCGCGCGGCCACGCTGACGCCAGCCGACATCACCACGGTTGACGGCATCCCGGTCACATCCATTGCCCGCACGATTCTCGACCTGGCGTCGGTCGTCCTTCGCCGGCGCGTCGAGCGGGCGATCGACCAGGCAGAGGAACTCGGCTGGTTCGACCTGCAGGCGTTGGACGACGTGCTGCACCGCAATCCGACCCTGCGCGGCACACCCATCGTGCTTGCAGTCCTAGACGAGTATCAGCGGGCTGAACCCCATCTCAGCACCCTGACCGAGAGCCCGCTCGAGGACGGTTTCCTCGCCCTGTGCGACGCCGCAGGCTTCCCGCGTCCCGAGGTCCAGCAATACCTCACGCTCCCGGGCGGCGACGTCATCAGGGCAGACTTCCTCTGGCGCGCGCAGCGCATCGTGGTCGAGACCGACGGGCGAAAAGGCCACACAACCTCATGGTCCCGAGAGCAGAACGCCAGGAGAGACCTGCTGCTGACTCAGGCACACTGGCGGCCTGTGCGCCTCACCTGGAGGATGGTCTTCAAGACACCCGCGGAAACCACCCGAACGTTCGGAAGCCTGCTGGCGGCCACAACGATGGCAAGCCCCTAGCGCACCGTCTCGAACACTGCCCCAGCCAACCGTCTATCCAGCGATCTGCTGGATCGCAAGCAGCGCCTGCGTGTCCTCGCCCGCGCCGCCCGATCCGCCACCTCGCGAGGACAGCTCGAGGTCCGCGATCGACTCCAGTGCGCGACGCAGCTTCTCGGCGCCGGTCCTGCCGGCGTCTGAGATCAGCCGGTCGGCCGCCCGCGAAGGCATTCGCAGCCCCCGCTTGATCTCGGCCGTCGATCCGCCGGATTCGAGCGCCCGCGCAACTTCGAGCGCGGCGCGAAGGCGCTGCGCGATCAGGTACAGCAGGCCCGAGATCCGTTCTCCCTGGCCGCGCAGCCCGAGGTATGCCCGGGTCGCCTCGGCCTGCTCGCCGGCGACGAGCGCATCGGCGAGTGTCCATGCCCGCAGCTCGGCCGACCGCGCAGTGCGCTCCTCCACCTCGGCGATCCCGATCCGGCCGCCGGGGCCAAGCTCGAGCGCGAGCTTCTCGAGCTCACGAAGCAACCGTTGCTGGCGGTCACCGACGTGCGCGACCAGGGCGGCGGCGGCGCCCCCGTCGAGCTCGAGTCCGAGCTCACGCGCCCGCGCCGCCACCCACTTGGGGAGCTCCCACGGTTTCACCGTCGTCTCAGCGGCGATGTCGCCGCCGGCGCTGCGGACGGCTGCGACCAACCGGGCAGGAGCCTTCCACCTACCCTCCTCGCGCGCGAAGAACGCCACTGTCGTGTCCGGAGGCATGTTCGCGAGCGCCGCCTCGAGTGTCTCGAGGTCCTTGTCCTTCCACCGCTCGACCCCGTCCACGATGACGAACCGGCGCCCGAGCGCAAACGTCATCGCGCTGAGCGCAGCCGCAACGGCGTCCGGATTAGCTGCGTCGCCCTCGAGCAGCTCGACCCCCTGCGTCCCCCCCTCGATCTCCGCGAGGGCACGTAGCCTGGCGCGGCGCTCGCCGATCCGGCCGTGGTCGTCACCGTGGATCAGGTAAGCAGGCTTGAAAGCGGGCACGGTGGCGAGTCTAGGACCCGGGGCAGTCGGCGGGCAGTCGGCTAGCGCCGATTCTCCCGGCTAGCGCCGATTCTCCCGGCCCGCGCCGATTCTCCCGGCCCGCGCCGATTCTCCCGGCCCGCGCCGATTCTCCCGGCTAGCGCCGATTCGCCCGGCCCGCGCCGATTCTCCCGGCTAGCGCCGATTCGCCCGGCCCGCGCCGATTCTCCCGGCCGGCGCCGATTCTCTCGGCTAGCGCCGGGCAAGCTCGAGCGCGCGCGCGACGGCGTCAGCGGGAGAGCTCATCTGCTCGATCCCGTCGATCTCCCATGTCGCGATGCCCACCACCGGCACCCCCCGCTGCAGCGCGAAGGCCACCTCCGACAGCGTCCCGTAGGCGCCACCGATCGCAATCACCGCATCGGCCGATCTGACGATCACACCGTTGCGCAACTCACCGAGGCCGGTCGGGATCGCGATCGTGACCCACCGGTTTGCCGCGCTGCGATCGAGCCCCGGGAGGATGCCGACCGCGATGCCCCCGGCCTCCGCCACCCCCCGGCACCCCGCGGCCATCACGCCGTCCGTCCCGCCGCAGACGACGACCGCACCGGCGGCGGCGAGCAGCCGCCCAACGCTTTCAGCCGCCGCGATCTCCTCCGCGCTCGCCTGCGCGGCGCCCACGATCGCTATGTAGGGCTCCGTCACCGAACGACGACGTTGACCAGCTTGTCGGGCACGACGATCACCTTCACCACATGCTGCCCGTCGATGTGGGCGCGAATGTTCGGAGCTTCGAGGCACAGACGCTCGAGCTCCTCGCGCGGGGCGCCGGTCGGCGCCTCGACGCGATCCCGGACCTTGCCGTTGATCTGGCACACGAGCTGAAAGGAGTCCGCGTGCAGCATCGCCGGATCGGCCGCCGGCCATGGCTCCTCCCACACTCGCCGGCCCGTGAGCAGTTCATACACTTCGGCACCGAGGTGCGGGGCGAAGGGGAACACGAGTGAGGCCGCCATTGCGGTCGCAAAGCGCCGCGCAGCCGGATCAGCGTCCGGATGCCGGTAGACCTCGTTGACCAGCTCCATAATCGCGGCGATCGCGGTGTTGAAGGCGAACCGCCCCGACATGTCCCCGGTCACCTTTTCGATCGCCCAATTCGCCTTGCGCACGAGGGTCAGCGCGGCGCCTTCGGGCGCCGGCGGCTGGTCGGCCGACCCCGGACCGGCCGACCCCGGAACGGCCGACCCCGGAACGGCCGACCCCGGACCGGCCGGCCCCTGAGCCACCGACCCCTGAGCGGTACCGGCACGATCGTCGTGCGCGAACGCGTCGCCGAGCCGCCACAGCCGCGCCAGAAACCGCTCCACTCCCTCGACCCCGGTGTCCGCCCAGGCGGCGTCCTGGTCCGGAGGACCGATGAACAGGACGTACGCGCGCGCCGCGTCGGCGCCGTGGCGATCGACGATCGCGGCCGGCGCGACGACGTTGCCCTTCGAGCTGGACATCTTGTTGCCGTCGGCACCGAGGATCATCCCCTGCGTGAACAGCGCTTGGAACGGCTCCTGAACATCGAGCAGGTCCATGTCCGCGAGCGCCTTGACGAAGAATCGCGCGTACATGAGGTGCAGGATTGCGTGCTCGACCCCGCCGATGTATTGGTCGACGGGCATCCAGCTGCGCAGGACATCCCGGTCCCACGCGGCCTGGTCGTTGCGTGCGTCGCAGTAGCGCAGGAAGTACCAGGACGAGTCGACGAACGTGTCCATCGTGTCGGTCTCGCGCCGTGCCGGCCCGCCGCAAGACGGGCAGGTGGTGTTGACCCAGTCATCGGCGGTGGCGAGCGGGGAGCGACCGCGCGGCTGGTAGTCCTCGATCTCGGGCAGCTCGACGGGGAGATCCTCGTCGGGAACAGGGACGAGGCCGCACTCATCGCAGTACACAATCGGGATCGGGCATCCCCAGTACCGCTGGCGCGACAGGAGCCAGTCCCGCAGCTTGTAGCTGACCGAGGTGCGTCCCTTGCCTTCGAGCTCGAGCCAGGCGACGATCGCCTCATACGCGTGCCGGTTGTTCATTCCGTCGAAGCGCGCGCTCGAGTTCGTCATTGGCCCGTCACCTGTGTACGGCAGCTCTTCGTCGGTCCCGACGACTTGGCGGATCGGGAGCCCGAACGCATGCGCGAATGCGAAGTCCCGCTCGTCGTGGGCCGGAACGGCCATGATCGCCCCGGTTCCGTACTCCATCAGCACGTAATCGGCGACGTACATCGGGATCTGCTCGCCGTTGACGGGATTGGTCACCGTCCGCCCGAGCGGGACCCCGGTCTTCGGTTTCTCGGCCGCTCCTCGCTCCTCCACCGACTCCGTCAGGGAGCGGTTGACGTACTCGTGGACTTCACGCTCGTGCTCGGTTCCCGCGACCAGGCGGAACACGTCGGGATGCTCGGGCGCCATCACGAAGAACGTCGCCCCGAACAGCGTGTCCGGGCGCGTGGTGAAGACCGGATAGTCGATCTCGAGCTCCTCGCAGCGGAACACGACCTCGGCGCCCACGCTGCGGCCGATCCAGTTGCGCTGCATCGTTTTGACGTGCTGCGGCCAGTCGATGCGGTCGAGATCGTCCAGCAGCCGGTCGGCGTAGTCGGTGATGCGAAAGAACCACTGCTCGAGCTGGCGCACCTCGACCAGCGCCCCACACCGTTCGCAGTGCCCGTCGACCACCTGCTCGTTCGCAAGCACGGTCTGGTCGTTGGGGCACCATTTGACCGCGGCCTCCTTGCGGTACGCGAGACCGCGCTCGAACATCCGCAGGAAGATCCACTGCGTCCAGCGATAGTAGGACGGCTCGTGGCTGGCGATCTCGCGCGACCAGTCGATCGAGATGCCCCAGCGGTGAAACCAGTGCCGGTACGACGCAATCGAGCGGTTGGTCGCATCCCGTGGGTGCACGCCTGTCTTGATCGCGTTGTTCTCAGCCGGCAGCCCGAACGCGTCGTACCCCATCGGGTGCAGCACGCGATGGCCCGTGCGGCGGTGGAAGTGCGCAATCGCGTCCCCGAGCGCGTAGTTCTTCAGGTGGCCGATATGGGGCTCGCCGCTCGGGTACGGCAGCATCTCGAGCACGTAGGACTTCCGGCGCTCGTCGGGCTCGTTCGAAACCTCCCAGGTGCGCTCGCGCGCCCATACGTCCTGCCACTTGGGCTCGATCGTCTTCGGGTCGTAGCGCCGCTCAGTCATCTCGGGCGTGAGGTTAGTGACTCTCCGTGCAGAGACGACGGCCGGGCGTGCGGGGCGCCCCCCCGCTCCTCCGGCCGTCGGCGGGCTGTCTCCGACCGGTCTGCCGCGGTGAAAGCCGCTGCAGTCTGGCGGCTTTCTTGCGTGGTGGCGCGAAGTGCTCACTACGATGATGGCCATGTCAGAACCCCCGGATACGGGTCCGGGCGCCGCCGACAGTGGCGAGCCATCCCGGCACACCGCGAGCACGACCGCGGGGCGTGCCCGCCGAGCGAACTCCAGTGGCGTGGCGGCGTCCTCAAATCGGCGCGGCGGCGCGGACGCGGCCGCCGACAGCGTCGGCACGATCGTCGCCGCCGCCGAGCAGGCCGCCGAGCAGATTCGTGTCCGCACCGAGGCTCGGATGCGAGACCGGATCGCCGAGGCCGACCGCGCCGCGGATTACAGGGTCAGGGCCGCCGAGTCGGAGGCATTCGAGATCGTCAAGAACGCCCTGGAGGAGGCAGAGCGCGCCAAGACGGTCGCCGCGTCCGAGGCGCTTGGGATCGTGGCCAAGGCTCACGAGGACGCTGACGCAACGAAGACGGCCTCGACATCCCAGGCGCTCGAGATCCTCGCGAACGCCCAGCAAGAGGCGGACGCCAGCACGACCAAGGCAAAGGCGCAGTCGCGCGAGATCCTGGGCGAGGCCCGGGTGGTGGCGGCCGACGTTCGCTCGGAGGGCATGGAACTCGTGCAGAACCTGCGTGAGATGGGCGACTCGCTGCGCTCCAACGCCGAGCTCCTGTTGCGCGACATCCAGGCGGTCCACTCCCGCATGGTCGCCGAGCTCGACCGCGTCGACGGCGGTGCAAGCCGGATCCCGCCACCGAGGGCGATCGCGCGGGAGCCCGGCACGAGGCGGCGTTCGCGTGAGCCTGAGCTGCCGGGACCGATCGACGGCGAGCTCGATATTCCGGAGTTCATCCCGCCCGGGTAGGGGCATAGCGGGAGCGGTTCCGTCCGGCGCAGACGGGAACATATGTTCGTGATGAACCCGCTGGACAACAACCAAAAGGGCGCGATCGCCGAGATCGAGATCGTGGCGGCGGCGATGAAGCTGGGTGTGCCGGTCCTCACTCCAGTGGTCGACCACGGCCGCGCCGACCTGGCGCTGGACATCGGCGGCCGGCTGTGGCGGGTTCAGTGCAAGTGGGGCAGGCTCAGCAAGGCCCGAGACGTCGTGATCGTGCACGTTGAGACCTCGAGACTCTCCACCAAGGGATACGTCCGTAAGACGTACGCCACTTCGGAGGTGGATCTGTTCGGCGTCTACTGCGGCGAGCTGGACCGCGCCTTCCTGCTACCGGCGGGCCGCATCGCGGGCATGCACCAGGTGCAGCTTCGATTGACGCCGCCTCGCAACGGCCAGCGGGCATGCATTACGCTTGCCGATGACTTCGATTTCAAAGGGGCTGTAGCTCAGTTGGCTAGAGCGTCTGGCTGGCAGCCAGAAGGTCAGGGGTTCGAGTCCCCTCAGCTCCACTTCCCCCCGGCCGGCATGATCACGATCGGCTCGAACGTATTCCGGAACCACTTCGGCGACTGGATGGACCGCGTCGCGGCAGGCCAGGACGTGCTCGTCACCCGTCGCGGAAAGCCCCGCATCCGCCTCACAGCCGCGACCTGAGCGCGGCTCCTGAACCCGCCCACCCCTACACCAGCCGCTTCTCCCCCCAGAACACGGCCACGGGATTGCCATTGAAGTCCTCGACCTCCTCGTAGCCCTCGGACCGGTACAGAGCCTGGGCATGAACCTGCTTCGGGCCCGTGTCGAGCCGCGCAACGGGGTATCCGAGCGCGAGCGCCGTCGTCTCGAGCTCGTGCAGCAGGATGCGCGCGACGCCCTGGCCGCGCGCCTCCGGCACGACATACATCTTCTTGATCTCGCAGATCTCCGTGGTGAGGCGCTTGACCCCGCCGCAGCAGACCGGCTCGCCGTCTCGCAGGCCGACGATGAACGCGCCGCCAGGCGGGCTCAGCTCCTCCGCGCCGGCCTTCGGCATCGACGGTCCGTCCAGCTCGAGGCCGTCGTAGATCTCCGCGATCTCATCACGCATCGCCTGCGCGAGCTCGCCTCCTGGTCCGTCGTCCACGCTCGCCACGCGGAATTCGATCTCGCTCGTCGTCGCCACCTGAGCGCTGATGGTACGAGGGCGAGCGCCGCGGCAGAGCGGTGCCCAGGCGGTCACGCCCCCCAGCCTTCTCAGCTCGCGCCTGCCGCAAGCACCAGGCCGCGGACCTCGCCGAGCTCCAACCGCGGCCGCCCCGCACCACCAGCGGCGACGCCCCGCATGACCACGGTGTCACCGTCCTCGAGGAACGTCCGAGTTGCGCCGTCGAGTGAAATCGCCCGACTCCCGCCCCAGGTGAGCTCGATCAGGCTGCCATAGCTTCCCGGCTCCGGACCGGAGATCGTCCCTGACGCGAACAGGTCGCCCGCGCGCGCGAAGGCGCCGCCCGACGTCGCATGAGCCAACTGCTGGGCCGCGTTCCAGTACAGCTCGGACGCGTTCGTGCGAGTGACCGTCAGCTCGGCGCGCGAGCCCGCGGGCATGATCGCGACTTCGAGCTCAATGTCGAATGCCCACGGCTCGTCGGTGCGCAGATACGGCAGCGGCGGCGGATCCTGCGGGACTCCTGGCAATCGGTGCGCGGCGAGCGCCTCCAGTGGCGTGATCCACGCTCCTACCGAGGTGGCAAACGACTTACCGAGGAACGGACCGAGCGGCTGGGCCTCCCAGCGCTGAATCTCCCTCGCACTCCAATCGTTCACCAGCAGCACACCGAAGATGTGCTCCCGCGCCGCACCCGCCGGGATCGGCGCCCCGGGCGCCACCCCCCCACCGGTCACGAACCCCAGCTCGAGCTCGAAATCGAGCTGTCGCTCGGGACCGAAGCTCGGACCCTCCGACGGACCCTCCGACAGACCCTCCGACAGACCCTCCCACGGACCCTCCGACAGACCCGCGGACCCAGGCCCACGCTGCCCGCACGGCCTGCGGATCGGCGTGCCGCTCACCACAATGCTGCCCGCGCGGCCGTGGTAGGCGACCGGCAGATGCCGCCAGTTGGGCAGTAGCGGCTCGGTGCCGGGCCGCATGATCCGACCGAGGTTCGTCGCGTGCTCGAGCGAGGAGTAGAAGTCGACGTAGTCACCAACCGCCACCGGGAGCATCGCCTCGACCGCCGCCACGGGGACGAGCGCACGGCCGACATCGCCCGCAGCAGCACCGCGAGCGTCGAGCAGTTCCACCACGCGGGCACGCGTCGCGCTCCAGACGCTGCGGCCCAGCTCGAGGAAGGCGTTCAGCGCGGGCGCCCGCAGCAAGCGGGCGGACAGCCCCGGCACCGCGAGCAGCCCGGAGTCGGCCAGCGCCGCCAGATCGAGCGCCTGGTCGCCGATCCGCACCGCCACCCACGGCGCCTCACCCGCGCGGCGTACGACCCCGTAGGGCAGGTGCTCGATCCCGAACCCTGAGCCGTCGGCTCCAGGGACCCAGGTTCGCTCAGCGCCCGGCACCAAGGTCCGGCGCTGCGCTCACCCGGGATGTCGGGGGCGGCGACGCCGCCCCCGCCAGGCGAACTCCCAAGGGCCGCGAAGCCGCCCCGCGGTCGGGATTCCACGAGTACGCGTACTCGGGATCGTCGTGCTCTCGCCAGAGCGGGGTCAGCCTGAGCGGCCGGAACGTGTCCCACATGACCGCGAGCTCGTTGGTCTCCTTCGTGCCGAGAGCCTGCTCGACCGCGCCCGGCTGCGGTCCATGCGGCAGGCCCGATGGATGCAGGGTGACGCAGCCGACATCGACGCCCTTGCGCGCTGCGTAGTCGCCGTCGGCGTAGAACATCACCTCCTCGGACTGGATGTTCGAGTGGTGGTAGGGGAGTGGCACGGCCGTCGGGTCCCAGTCGAGCGGTCGCGGCGCGAACGTGCAGATCACGAACCCCTGGCCTTGGAAGGTCTGGTGCGTGGGGGGCGGCAGGTGGAAACGTCCGGTGCGTGGCTCGAAGTCCTCCGCGTTGAACGCGTACGGCCAGACGTAGCCGTCCCAGCCGACGACGTCGAATGGGTGACGATCGAGCAGATAGTCCTGCAGGCCGTCCCGCACCCGCACGGTGAGGCGGTACTCGCCGGCCTCGTCCCAGCTCTCGAGCTCCTCGGGCGGTCGGAAGTCTCGCTGGCAATATGGCGCGTGCTCGAGCAGCTGGCCGTAGCGGTTGCGATAGCGCGCCGGAAGTTCGAGCTCCCCCGGCGTGTGGAAGCAGAGCCAGAACTGCTCAACACCCGGCTCGAGCTCGTAGCTGTGAGTGGTGCCGCGGGGGATCACGACATAGTCCTTCGCCCGGAACGGGACGCGCCCGAAGATCGTCCTCAGCACGCCACCGCCCCGGTGCACGTACAGCACCTCGTCGCCTTCGCCGTTGCGGTAGAACCCATCGGGCGACTCTGTCGGCTTGGCGAGCCATACCTCGAGGTCGCCGTTGAACATCAGCAGCCGCCTGCTCGACAAAGGGTCGCCGCCGGCCTCGGCCCGGTTCAGGCTGGCGAGCCGGTGGACATATGCGTCGGGCGTCCACTCCTCGCGGGTCAGCGGCGCAAACCCTCCCACCGCGTCGATCCGGCACGGCGAGTGGTGGTGGTAGAGGATCGACTCGTTGCCCGAGAAGCCCTCGTATCCCATCACCTCCTCGACCAGCAGCCGGCCGTTGTCGCGGAACTGGGCGTGGCGCTTGGCCGGCACCTCGCCACGCGCGACGTAGCGCATCAGCCGCTCCCCATCACAGGTTGCCTCGGCGCTCCTGGGCGCGCTCGATCGCCTCGAACAGCGCCTTGAAGTTGCCCTCGCCGAATCCGCGCGCGCCGTGACGCTCGATGATCTCGAAGAAGATCGTCGGACGGTCGCCGAGCGGGGCGGTGAAGACCTGCAGCAGGTAGCCCTCATCGTCGCGGTCGACGAGGATCCCGAGCCGGCGCAGGTCGTCGAGCGACTCGCCGATCTCGCCCACGCGCGCGGGCACGTCGTCGTAGTAGCTGTCGGGCGTGCGTAGGAACTGGATCCCGCGGCGGCCCAGCTCGTCAACTGTTCTGACGATGTCGTCCGTGGTCAGCGCGATGTGCTGGGCGCCGGGGCCCTCGTAGAAGTCGAGGTACTCGTCGATCTGCGACTTGCGACGCCCTTCGGCGGGCTCGTTGATCGGGAACTTGACGCGACCGTCGCCGTTGGTGACGACCTTGGACATCAGCGCCGAGTACTCGGTCGAGATCGCCTCGTCGGAGAAGTGGATCATCTCGGTCATCCCGAACACGCGCTCGTAGTATGAGACCCACTCGTTCATCGCCCCAAGCTCGACGTTGCCGACGATGTGATCGATGCCCAGGAGCAGATCCCCGGGCGCAGCCGACAGCGAACCAGGCGCACCGGCGAGTCCGGCCACACCACCGCCCGTCCCAGCATCGGGCGCGCCCACGAACCCCGGCAGGAACGGGCCTGCATACTCGGAGCGATCGACGAACCGGTGGATCGTGTCACCGTACGCAGCGATGTCCGCGATCCGCGCGCGCCCGTGGGCGTCGGTGATCTCGTACGGCTCGGCAAGACCGGTCGCGCCGCGTTCGGTCGCTTCGCGGTACGCGTTATCGACGTTCGGCACCGACAGGGCGATGACCTTGACGCCGTCGCCGTGCTTCGCCTGCTCGCGCGCGACCTCACTGTCAGAACGCAGCGCGCCCGTCAGCACCAGCCGGATCTCTCCCTGCGCGAGCACGTGCGAGACGCGGTCACGCTCACCCGTCTCCAACCCCCGGTAGGCGACCTCGGTGAAGTCGAAGGCGCGCTGGAAGTAGTAGCTCGCTTGGGCGGCGTTGCCGACCCACAGCTCGACGTGGTCGATCCCGTTCAGCGGCATGAAGTCGCGTTCTGTGGACTCGAGGTCCTTCGCGTGCGTGATTGACATCGGTGTTACCTCTCGTTGTCTGATTGTCAGCTTGCCATTGCCCGAAGCGAGCGAAGCGCCACGATCTGCTCATCGCTGCAGTCGCGGAAGAACCCGCCAACGACCTCGACTACTTCCGCGACCGACTCGGCGCGGTACAGGACGGGCTGGTAGGCGGTGATGTCGTAGTCGGCCGTGCCCATCGCGACCAGGTCGAGCGGCCGGTGATCCATCGCGCGGAACTCTTCGATCTCGCCGTAGCTCGACAGGATCCCTGCGCCGTAGGCGCGCAGCTCCCCGTCCTCCATCACCACGCCGAACTCGAGCGAGAACCAGAACACCCGCGAGAGGAAGCGCAGGCTCTCGGGGTCGCGCAGGCGGCGCGTGGCGGCGCCGGCGAGCCGGTGCAACTCGCCGAACGTGTCGGTCGCGACCAGATGGCCGTGCCCGATGACCTCGTGGATGATGTCGGGCTCGGGCGTATACAGCGGCACAGCCGGGTGCCGCAGGTACTGTGTCGAGTGAAAGGCTCGGTCGGCTAGCGCGCCGTAGAAGTCCTCGAGCGGTACGAGCCCGGCCGCCGGGACGTAGCGCCACCCGGTTAGCGGCTGCACTCGCCGGCCGACCTCATCGAGACCGGGGACCCGGTCGGTCGGCAATCCGACGCGCTGCTTGGCCTCGCGGTATTCGCGCACGGCGTAGCGCTCGTGCTTGGGCGCAAGCTCGCGGCACACCGTCCGCCACACCTCGTGCTCCTCCTCGGTGTAGTCGATTCGCGGCGCGGGCTCGCCCGGGCGCCACGCAAGCGCAGCCGCAGCGATGTCGTTGCGACGGCGGCGGTAGTCGGGGTCGTTCGCGCCGGGATGATCGTGCGCGAGATGGACGGTTACCTCGCCCGCATCGTCTGTGGTGACGGGCGAATAGAGCTGGGCCTCTTCGTACATGTTGCCACCAGTTCAGCGCTTTGGACCAAAGACTGCAAGTGTGCCCAGTCCTCCACGTCAAATTGACTAGATCTGCGCAACAGACGCGTAGAATCCTGATCAATATGACCATTGATATCTTGGACGCACGTCTGATCGCGACCCTGCGCGAATACCCTCGCGTCGGATTGCTCGAGGTTGCGCGCCGGATCGGGGTCGCACGCGGGACGGTGCAGGCGCGCCTCGCGAAGCTCGAGGCGAGCGGCGTGATCACCGGCCATGGGCCTGAGATCGACACTGTCGCGCTCGGCTATCCGATCAGCGCATTCGTCGAGATCGAGCTCGCCCAGGGTCGCCTGGCCGACGCGCTGGCGGTGATCAAGGCGGTGCCCGAGGTCCTCGAGGTCGACGCGGTCAGCGGTCCGCACGACCTCATCTGCCGCGTCGTCGCGCGGGACACAGGGCATCTCGGCGAGCTGATCAACGAGATGCTCGGAACGCCCGCGATCCGCCGGTGTACGAGCTACATCGTGCTCTCGCGCCATGTGCCCGCGCGGACGGCGCCCCTCGTGGCGGCAGCAGGCGAGCGTGGCCGGCGACCCTCAGGCTAGCCGCGAGCCTTGCCTACGATGACCGCACCCGTGTCGGTGGAGATGACGCACAGGCGCGCCGATGGGCACGATAGCCCGGTGACGTCCTTGCCCACCTTGGCTCGCTGCCAGTACCCCGCACCCCCGGTCGGGCGGCTCGAGACGAGCACGTAGCCGCGCGCTTCGAGCACCGCGCAGAACGACGCCGACGCGCAGGAGATCGCCGACAGGCTGTGTCCGCCGTCGGGGCGGGCGCGGTGCCAGGCCTTTGCCGCTCCGGACGGATCGCGGGTGGTGATCACGTTGCCGACGTTGTCGACCCCGGCACAGAATCTGCTCGTCGGACACGACACGTCGTTTACGTCGGGGGTGAGCGAGCCGTTCATCGCCGACTTGGCTTCGACATAGGTGAACCTCCAGCGCTTGGCCCCGTCGGTCGAGACCGCGACCGTGCCCCCCTGAGCGTCAGCGGCTACACAGACCGACGCGGTGGGGCACGAGACAGCCTGGAAGAAGTCGTAGTCGAACTGGCCGAGCGCTTCGGGCTGCCACGTCGCCGCGCCCTCGACCGGGTCGCCGGAGACCTCGAGGTTGTCGGCGCCGTCGGAGTAGCGGGTCGCGACGCACAGAGCCCTCGACGCGCATCCGATCGCGGTGAGACTGTCGAGCGCGATGTCACCGTTGTTGTCAAGCGAGGTCAGCTCGAGGTTGGCAAGCGACCAAAGCCCACCTGCGGGATTGGCGGTTGTGCCGACGAAGTCGCCTCCGATCGCGGCGCAGAAGCTCGATGATGGGCACGAGATCGCGCTGATGCTCCATCCGGGGTTGACAGCGGTGAGCTCCCAGGCCGCCGCCGGCCCACCCGGGTGGGCCGTACTTACCGTGTCCCCGGCGCCGTCCGCCGCGATGCAGAACGAGATCTTCGGACACGAGATGCCGTTCAGGCCAACATGCCGCGCCGTCCCGGCGCCGAGCTGGGGAGAGAGCATCCAGGCAGGATCCGATGCGGCCGGCGCAGTCGAGACCGCGACGCTTCCCTGCGCGTCACCGGCCACGCACAGCGTCGCCGACTGACAGCCGACCGAATCGAAGCCACTGGGGTCGACCGCGTTGTCAACCGTCCAGGCCTTTGCGCCACCACTTGGATCCGTCGACGCAATCAGGCCGCCGTTCGTGTCGCCCGCCACGCACGGCCCGTTCGCGGCGCATGACACGGCGATGATCGTGTTGGTGCCGTCGACTTTGACCGCGTTCCATGTGTCCGCGCCGCCAGCCGGGTTCTCTGACACAAGCACTTCGCCGGCGTCATCGGTGGCCACGCACAGCGACACCGATTGACAGGACACGGAGAACAGCGCCGAACCGCCGAAGCTGGGAGAGACATCGGTCCAGGCCGAGGCACCACCCGTAGGATCGAGGGAGGTCACGATCTGACCGTCGAAGTCGACCACCACGCACAGCGAGACGGTCGGGCACGACACTCCGTCGAACTGGTGAAATCCAGCGATCGTCCGCGTGGCCCACGCCGTAGGGCCGCCGGTCGGGTCGGTCGAGGTGAGGATGTCGCTGCCACCGTTGACGGCGACGCACAGAGACACAGTGGGGCAGGAGATGCCGCCGATGCCGGTCTGGGGGTTGGTCAGCAGCTTGCTGATCGTGCTCCAAGCCGCCGAACCGCCGGTGGGATTCGTCGACGTGAGCAGATCGCCGCTGTCCGCCACGGCCGCGCAGAAGGATGTCGTCGGGCAAGACACGCTCTCCAGATCGCTGCCGGGGTCCACGGTCGCACCGTTCCAGTCACCCGGCGCGACCGGATCGACAGAGGTCTCGATCGATCCAGAGGTGCCGACGCCCACGCACAGCTTGGTGGACGGGCACGAGAGGCCGCTCAGCACGGCCGGATGAGCGAACCGGACCGCGGGATCCACGAGCCGAGGTGCGGACCACGCGAACGACGCGCTCGAGGCGACGGCCGTTCCGGCTGCCGCGCCGACGGCGGACAAGGCCACGGCGATCGCGATCGCAAGCGCGCTCAGGTCGCGCGCGGCGGCCCATCCGCGTCGTACCGTGCCCCGCTCCATCGGCGGCACGCTATTACATAGCGGCGCCCGCCGGGTCTCGTGGCTAGGCTCCGGGCATGCCTCAGTTTCACTGGGATCCAGCCGGCTACCTCGACCTGATGCGCAAGGAGGTGCCCGACTACGAACGGCTCCAGGACGAGGCCGTTGCAGCCACGGGGGCTCGGGCACGTAGCGTCCTCGAGCTGGGGACGGGAACGGGTGAGACCGCCCGGCGCGTCCTCGCGCGCCACCCTCATGCGCTCCTTCTCGGGCTCGACGCCAGCAGCAGGATGCTCGCCCAGGCCCGCGGAGCGCTGCCGACGGACCGCGTCCAGCTTCTGGTCGCCCGGCTCGAGGACCCGTTGCCGGCCGGTCCGTTTGATCTCGTCGTCTCGGTGCTTGCCGTCCATCACCTTGACGGCCCCGGGAAGGCAGACCTGTTCAGACGGCTGGCTGAAGTCCTTGCACCCGGCGGCAGGATCGTGCTCGGGGATGTGGTCGTGCCCGACGACCCGTCCGACGGGGTGACGCCGATCGATGGGGATTACGACACCCCCAGCCGAGTCGATGAACAGCTGCGATGGCTGGAGGAAGCCGGCCTGTCGACGCAGCTGCCGTGGGTCCATCGCGACCTCGCGGTGCTGGTTGGTTATGCCAAGCTCGTGCGCTAGTGGCCGAGCGTCCGCCTCTCTCAGCACGCGAGCGTGGTCGACCGGCTGCGCGTGCTGCTTGAAGCACTCGCGATCGCACCCGGCTCCGAGCGCGCGCCGCTGTGGCTCGGGCTCGAGCCACCGCCCGGCACTTGGCGAAACGAGGTCCCCAGACCCGAGGTACTTCCGCATTTTCCGATGCCGCGACAAAGCGGGCATCCCGACGGCGCGTGAACCGATGCCGCGAAAAAGCGGGCATCCCGACGGCGCGTGAACCGGCCGCCGGTGCACCGAACGCCGTCAGAACATCGGCTGCTCCCTGTAGTCGCCCCAGACCTCCTGCAACGTCTCGACGATCTCACCCTCGCTGGCGTGCACGCGGGCCGCGTCGACAAGCATCGGCATCAGGTTCCGTCCGGCGACGGCGGCCGCCTTGAGGTCCGCCAGCACCGTCTCGAGCGCAGCGGAGTCGCGCGCGGATTTGACGGCCCGGACGCTGTCGATCTGCTTGCGCTCGAGCGCCGGGTCGATCCGCAGCAACGAGGTCTGACCATCACCGCCTTCGGTGTAGGAGTTGACCCCGACGACGATCCGGCGGCCGCTGTCGATCTCACGCTGGAGGTCGAACGAGGCGTCGGCGATCTCGCGCTGCGGGTAGCCGTCCTTGACCGCTTGGACCATGCCCCCGAGGTGGTCGATCTTGTGGAAGTACTCGTATGCGAGCTCCTCCATCCGGTCGGTCAGTGCCTCGACGAAGTACGCCCCGCCGAGGGGATCGATCGTGTTCGTCACGCCGGTCTCGTGGGCGATGATCTGCTGGGTTCGCAGCGCGATCCGGACGGCCTCCTCGGTCGGAAGCGCGAGCGCCTCGTCGTAGGAGTTCGTGTGCAGCGACTGGGTGCCGCCGAGCACCCCCGCCAACGCCTCGATCGCAGTCCTGACGATGTTGTTCAGTGGCTGCTGCGCGGTCAGCGACACTCCCGCCGTCTGCGTGTGGAAGCGCATCATCCACGACTTCGGGTTTTTCGCCCCGAACGTGTCTCGCAGCTCACGGGCCCAGATCCTGCGTGCGGCCCGGTACTTGGCGATCTCCTCGAAGAAATCGATCTGCGCGTTGAAGAAGAACGACAGCCGCGGTGCGAAGTCGTCGACGTCAAGTCCCCGCTCGACCGCGTGCTCCACATAGGTGAGTCCGTCCTTGAGCGTGAACGCCAGCTCCTGCGCCGCTGTCGAGCCGGCCTCGCGGATGTGATACCCCGAGATCGAGATCGGGTGCCACCGCGGCATGTTGGTCGAGCACCACTCGACCATGTCGGTGACCATGCGCATCGCCGGGTCGATCGGGAAGCACCACTCCTTCTGCGCGATGTACTCCTTCAGGATGTCGGTCTGGATCGTGCCGCCGAGGCGGTCCCAGGGGACGCCCTGTCGTTCAGCCACAACCACGTAGAACGCGAGCATGATCGCTGCCGGCGCGTTGATCGTCATCGAGACGGTGACGTCGCCGAGTGGGATGCCTCCGAACAGCGTCTCCATGTCGACGACGGTGTCGACTGCGACCCCCTCGCGTCCGACCTCGCCGAGGGAGCGCGGATGATCGGAGTCGTGACCCATCAGCGATGGCATGTCGAACGCAGTCGAGAGCCCCGTCTGCCCGTGCTCGAGCAGGTACCGGAAGCGCTCGTTCGTCTCATCCGCCGTGCCGAAGCCGGCGAACTGGCGCATCGTCCACAGCTGTCCTCGGTACATCGACGGATACATGCCGCGTGTGAACGGGAACTGCCCCGGGAGCCCGATCGACGCGTCGCTGCCGGCGGGAAGATCGCGCTCTGTGTAGAGCGGCCGAATCGGCTCTCCGGAGAGCGTTGTGAACGGCACGTCGCGCTCCGGGGAGCGCCCGTACGCCTCACGCCATTCAGACTCGGATGTCGGGACTCCAGCGGGATAGCCAGTCGTGCTCATCGGACCACCGATGATATGGGGTCCGGTAGCGCACCCCTCACGGAGTGCTTGCGCCACCCGCCGGGCCTACGAGCACCAGCCGCCCGTCAGGGAGTCGATACACCTGGCCCACCGGCTGGCCTCGCCCGCTCGCGGTCTGCTTCTTCGCCGGCGTCGTCAGCGTGGTCTGGGTGCTCGTCGAAGTCTGACCAGAAGCTGCCTGCCGACGGCGGCGAATTCTGCGTAAAGTCTACTGAGATAGTTCTGTTTATCGGCCGGTGGCAGCGCCGACGCTCAGTCACTAAGTGGTCGGCTTCGTAAGTACCGACTGCCCACTAAGTCTATCAAGATTATGTAGTATTGCCGCTCCGCTTGAAAGTCGGCGACTGCAGACGCCCGCCGTGGGGCCCTTACCCGCAGCGACTCACAAGCCCGCAGTCACCGCTCGCAACCCTCGCCTAGGAGGCGCATCTTGAGGCTCCGAACCGTCCGCTCAACCGCATCCATCTTCGCCGTATCGCTCGCAGCCACAGGCGCGGCGCTGGGTGGCGTGCCCACGCTCAGCACTGCCAAGAAGGCCGCACCGCACGTGACCCCACAGATCAGCGTCGCCAAGACATCCGGCACGACCGTGACCGTCAGCGGACGCGTCACCCTGCCCGACAACACGGCCAAGAAGCGCCGGGCGACGCGCGTCCTGCTGACTCTCAGCAACGGGGCGGGCGTGTCAGAGCGGCACACCGTGAAGATCAGCTCCAAGCGCGCGTTCAAGGAATCGTGGACGACGACGCTGGCGGGAGCGGTGACGCTCACCGTGCAGGCGACGATCAACGGCAAGAAGACGGGCACGACCGTGAAGCGCGCGCTCTACATCCAGACGTCCACCACCAGTCCTCCTCCCGCTGGCGCCACGCCGCTGGTCGGAACATTCGATCTGGCAGCGGGTGTCGATCCGGCCACCGGATCGCCGAGCGGCACCTATTTCGAGATGCTGCTGCCTACCGGTGCGGCGTTCCCGAACCTCGACTCAGCAGGCGCCAACAAGAACTACACGCCGGCGACCCCCGGAACCGAAGGCGGTCTCAGCACCGTGGCATTCCAGCCCCCACCATCGCCCGCATTCGCCGGCGGAACCAGCGGCAGCGCGCTGGCCGACTCGATCATCCAGCCGATCGGATTCGAGGGAGTGAACTTCAGCGTCGTGACTGCGAAGACCGATCCGCAGCTCGGCGTTTCCGACCCCCTTCCCACCATCTACGCGGACGGCGACACCCTCAGCGGCCAGGTCACCGCCTGGGCCGCCCAGTGGAACGGCGATTCGTTCAACCAGGGCTCGCCCAAGCCCGACGGATCCCTGCCCAAGCCGACGACCAAGCTGACCGGGACCTACAACCCCACGACGCGCGCGTTCACGCTCGTGTGGACAAGCCTGATCGTGGGTGGGCCGTTCAACGGATTCGCCGGCTACTGGCACCTGGCGGGAACGTTCGTGCCCGCCTCGTGACCGCCCCCCTCCCCGCCCATCACCTCGACCCCACCAGCCGCTTCGGCGCCTTCCGCTCCCAGGCATCGGCGAGCAGCTCAGAAAGCAGGCGGGCGCCGGCGCGCGCGAGGTCCACGCGCACGGCCGCCAGCCGCTTACCCCACCACTGCTCGGCACACACACCCGGCTCGGCCTCGACGGCGGTCCTGATCCCGTCCGGATCGACCATCACGTTCATGTGCTGCTCGTCCCATAGTGTCGCGAAGATCTTCCCCCCGACCCGGAACGACGGTCTGCCGTGATGATCCTGCTCGACCGCCTCGGGCAGCGCGAGCGCGATCGAGCGAGCCCCTTCGACCGAGACCACCGGGCTCAGGATCCGGGTGACGGCGACGGCGGGCTCACCACACGAACCATAGGTATTGACAGACGCGTCTGTCAAGATTCCTCCCGGAATGACCAGGGTGGTGCGTCCTTACCGCGGGGTCAGCGCCGAGGATCGGCGCTCCCAGCGACGCGCCCGTCTGATCGAGGCGGCGCTCGACGTCCTCGGCGCGGACGGCATCGCGAACACAACGATGACCGCGGTATGCACCCGGGCCGGCCTCACGGAGCGCTACTTCTACGAGAGCTTCCGCGACCGCCACGAGCTCCTCGTAGCCGTATTCGACGCCTGCGAGCAGGAGCTCGACACGGCGATCTTCGCCGCGCTCGAGCGCGCCGCGCCGAGCCTGCTGGACAACGCTCGGGCGGCGGCGGGAGCGCTGATCGAAGTACTGACCGACGACCCGCGAAAGGCGCGGCTGCACGCCGAGTCGGTCGGCGAGGAGGCGCTCAGGGAGCGCCGTGCGCAGGCCGTCCGCGCGCACGCGGCGTTGCTGGCCGAGATGATGCGCGAACTCGGCGGACTGCATGAACCGCGCCACCAGGGGCCGCTCGGCCTGGCGGCGCTGGTGCTTGTTGGCGGGGTTGCGGAGGCCGTCACGAGCTGGCTCGACGGCACCGTCGAGATGTCGCGCACGATGCTGATCGAGGAGTGCGCGCGGCTCTCGGTTGCCGCCGCCGAGGTGGTCAGGGCGACCGCCGGCTAGTGACCTGGCGCAGGTTGCAATAGCCTGGCGGCATGGGAACTTCGTCTCCCCGCCGGCCCGCGAGGGAACAGCACGGGCAATGTTGAGCGGCCTCCGACCGTACCGACGCCGGCTGATCCTGCTGGTGGTACTGGCGGCGCTCGCCGGCGCCGCTGTCGGCGAGCTCGCCCCCGGAGTTCGGCGCCAGCCGAAGTCTCAAGGGCCACGGATGGCCCCGGGCGCTGAAGCGCCCCCCCGCCGGGGAGCGGCGTCGACGAAGACCTCGACGCACAGGGGTCTCACCGCCCGCGACCGAGCGCGGCGTTAGCGATAATCGCGCGGAGGATCGTCGTGTCCACGATCTACGTCACCGGTCACCGTAACCCAGACACCGATTCGATCGCGTCCGCGATCGGTTATGCCGAGCTGAAAGGGCGGCTCGACCCCCGCAACGATTACGTCCCGGTCCGGCTCGGCGACCTCAACGCGCAAACCCGCTGGGTCCTCGACCGCAGCGGCGCGCCCGAGCCGGAGTTCCTGCCGCATGTGCTGCTTCGCGCGTCTGACGTGATGCAGACCGACTTCCCGATCGCCCGGCAGGACGAGCCGATCCGCGACGCCGGCCTGGCGATGGCGCGCGCAAACCTCGACCTGGTCCCGATCGTCGACGAGCAAGGAGGGCTGGTCGGCATCGTCGACGAGCGCGTACTCGCCCGACGCTACATCCGCGAGTCACGGCAGACCTCGACGCTCAAGGATGCGCCGACGTTCGTGGGCGCGATCGTCGATGTACTCGAAGGCACGCTCATCTGCGGCGAGGACAAGCGCCTCGCAGGACGCGTGTGGGTCCATTCGATGGACGTGAAGACGCCCAGCGGCATCTCCGACGGCGACGTCGTCGTCACGGGCAATCGCGAGGACGCCCAGCGACTCGCGATCAACCTCGGGGCCGCGCTGCTCGTCACGAGCAACTCCTCCAGGCCGTCCGAAGACGTGCTGGCGCTCGCCCGCGAACGGGGCGCGGCCGTGGTCGTCTCACCGCTTGACACCTACGTCTCGGGGCGCATGATCACGCTCGCGGCTCCGTGCAGCGCGATCATGGAGGGCGATCCCTTGACGATCACCCCCGACTACCTGCTCTCCGACGTCTCCGACCAGATCAAGGACATCCATTACGGCATCGCGATCGCGGTCGACGCCGAGCGGCGCCCGGTGGGGCTCGTCGCCCGCTCGGACCTGGTGGCACCGCCCAGGCGCCGCGTGCTGCTCGTAGATCACGCCGAGGAGGGACAGAGCGTCGCGGGGGTCGAGCAGGCCGAGATCGTTGAGATCCTCGACCACCACCACATTGGTTCGATTGAGACGCGGGTCCCCGTCACTGCCACGTTCGACCCGGTTGGATCGACGGCCACGCTGGTGATCGAGCGCTTTCGCCAGAACGGGATGGAGCCGAGCCGGCCCGCGGCATTGATGCTGCTCGGCGCGATCCTCTCGGACACCGTGATCCTGAACTCCCCGACGACGACGGAGCGCGATCACGCAGTGGTCGAGTATCTCGAGCGCGTGCTCGCCGTCGACTCGTCGAAGTTCGGTCGCCAGATGTTCGAGGCGACCGCAGACGTCTCCGAGGTCAGCGCCGAGGAGATCATCTCCCGCGACGCCAAGGAGTACCAGGTCCGCGGCGGCCACACGATCTGCATCGCCCAGATCGAGGTCGTCGGCAAGGATCTGCTGGAGCGCTCCGCGGAGGTGCTCGAGACGATGCGCCGCCGGCGCGAGGACAAGGGCTACCTGCTGTACGCGCTCATGGTCACCGACATTCTGACCAAGAGCACCGACCTGCTCGTCGCGGGCGACGTCGCGGCCGTCTCAAGGGCATTCGACGCGTCGAGCAGCGACAGCACGATCGTGCTGCCGGGAGTGATGAGCCGCAAGAAGGAAGTGGCCCCGAAGCTGCTCGCGGCGCTGTAGGTCCGCGCCACGCCTACAGGTCCGCGGCACGCCCGCGGGTCCGCGCCACGAGGGCCGTCAGCTCGAAGAGCTGAGCGCCGTCGATGCGGCCGCCGCCTGCCCGCCGACGACGCGAGCGGGCGCCTCGCCCCAGAGCTGCTCGAGCCGGTAGTACTCGCGAGTGTCCGGGGTGAACACGTGAACGAGAACGTCGAGGTAGTCCATCAGCACCCAGTGAGCCTGGGGCAGCCCCTCGACGCGGCGCGGCAGCATGCCGTGGTCCTTCTTCATCCCCTCGTGGATCGCGTCGTGGATCGCCTTGACCTGGCGGTCCGTGCGGCCGGAGCAGATCACGAAGTAGTCGGTGTATCCGATCACGTCGCGGAGATCGAGCTCGATGATGTCGAGCGCCTTGCGGTCCTCGGCGTACGTGGCGACGGCAGCGGTGATGTCTTCTGGAGTCAGCGGTACATCCCTTTCGCGTCGATGTAGCCCGCTACCCCGTCGGGGACGAGGTAGCGGATTGGCTGTCTGGCCCTTACCCGCCGGCGGATCATCGTCGAGGAGACGCCGATCCAGGGCATGGAGAAGAACTTTGCGCGCCCGCCGCCCGGCACCTCGCTGAGCGCGGCCGTGGCTCGCGCGCGGGGGGTGCCACGTCGGTTGGCGACGACAGGGGTGGCCAGCGTCAGCACCCGTTCAGGTGAGCGCCAGCGGGTCAGCCCCGCGGCGACATCCCCGCCCAGGATCAGGAACAGCTCGGTGTCAGGCTCGTTCGCGTGCAGTTCCTCAAGGGTATCGACCGTGTACGACGGCCTCGGTCTCGAGGTCTCGAGGTCCGATACGGCGAGCCGCGCGTCGCCTGCGACTGCCAGCCGGCACAGCTCGAGCCGGTGCTCAGGACCGGGCTCCTCCTCGAGTGGCTTGTGTGGCGGCGTGAAGACCGGAATCAGCATCACGCGGTCGAGGCCAAGCTGAACATACGCCTCTTGGGCGCACACCAAGTGACCGAGGTGTGGCGGGTTGAAGGTGCCGCCGAAGACTCCGATGCGCACTAGTGTGGCGCTAGTGCACTGGGGCGGATCTGGCCCGAGCCCTCGACCAGGTACTTGAATGTGCACAGCTCGCGCATGCCGATCGGACCCCGGGCGTGGAGCTTCTGGGTGGAGTTGCCGATCTCGGCACCCATTCCGTATTCGCCGCCGTCGGTGAACCGGGTCGACGCGTTGACGTAGACGCAGGCGGCATCGACCCCGAGCTGGAACGCCCGCGCCGCGTCGGTGTCGTGGGTCACGATCGCCTCCGAGTGGCCGGAACCGTGCGCGTTGATGTGATCGATGGCGTCCTGTACGGAGTCGACGACGCCGACCGCGAGCTCGAGCGCGAGGAACTCGGTGTCCCAGTCTGCGTCGGTAGCCTCGCCGACCTGCGCGAGCCCGGCGGCGGCACGTGCCCGCTCGTCGCCGCGCAGCGTAACCCCGGCGTCCGCCAGCGCGCTCAGCGCGCGCGGCAGGAAAGCATGCGCCACGTCGGCGTGCACGAGGAGCTTCTCGGCAGCGTTGCAGACGCTCGGCTTCTGGACCTTGGCGTTGAGGATGATCGCCTCGGCCGCGTCGAGGTCGGCGGTGGCGTCGACGTAAACGTGGCAGTTTCCCGAAGCGGCGTAGATGACCGGAACGGTGGCGACATCCTTCAGCGCCGCCTTCAAGCCCTCGCCGCCCCGCGGGATGATCAGATCGACGACGCCGGCTTGGGTCGCGAGCTCGGCGAGCTCCTGATGACCACCCCCCGCGACGAGCGCAATCGCGCCGGCCGGCAGGCCCGCCGACTCTGCCGCGTCGGTCGCGATGGCCGCGAGAGCGCCGTTCGAATGAGCCGCCATGCTCGAGCCACGTAGCACGATCGCGTTGCCGGACTTCAGGCACAGCGCCGCCGCGTCGATCGTCACGTTCGGGCGGGCCTCGTACACAACTGCGATCACGCCAAGCGGCACCCGCACCTTACGCACATCGAGCCCGTTCGCCAGCCGCGAGCCGCCGATCACCTCACCGACGGGATCCTGCAGCGCCGCGATGTCGCGGACCTGCGCCGCGATCGTCGCGACCCGCCCCTCGTTCAGCATCAGCCGGTCGACCAGGTGCGCCGGCACCCCACTGGAGTCCGCAGCCTCGAGATCGCGCGCGTTAGCCTCGAGGATGTCGGCCGTGCGTGACAGGAGCGCCGCGGCGATCGCCTCGAGCGCGCCGTTCTTCGTGCCCGAGTCAAGCGTGGCGAGCACGCGCGAAGCCCGCTTGGCGTTGACGCAGATGTCGGCGACGGAGAGTGCGGCGGTGGTGGCCATTGCGACAAAGATTACGCGAGCCGCCAATGGGCTGCGACCGGCGACGCCATCATGCAAGCACGAAGTAGTCCCTGTGCACCGCCTCTTCGCTCGAGCCCGGAAGCAGCTCGCGCACGGCGGGGGACTTCAGGCCGAGGACCTGGCGCAGCTCACCGGCCGAGTAGTTGCAGATGCCCTTGCCCACGGCCTGCCCGTCGTGTGCGACGTCGACCGCGTCGCCGGCCTCGAAGTCCCCGTTCACGTCCACCACCCCGACCGGCAATAGGCTCGTTCCGCCCTCGCGCAGCGCCCTGGCCGCGCCTGCGTCCACGACCACGCTGCCGCGCGAGGGCTTGGCGTACTTCAGCCACAGCTTGAAGCTCGAGTAGCGGCCCTCCCGAGCGGCGAACCGCGTGCCGACCGGTCGGCCGGCGGCGGCGGCCGGGATCGTTCCAGCGAGCAACCCACTCGCGATCACCGTGGGGATGCCGGCGGCGGTGGCCATCTCCGCTGCGACGACCTTCGAGCGCATGCCGCCCGACCCGAGCGGGGATGTGTTGTGTCCGATCTCGAGACCGTCGAGCGCGTCGAAGTCGTCCACCGCCGGCACCAGCTCGGCGTCCGGATGTGCCCGCGGGTCCGACGTGTACACCCCTTCGGCGTCGGTCAGCAGCAGCAGCAGCTCGGCGCCGAGCAGGATCGCCACCTGCGCGGCGAGGAAGTCGTTGTTACCGAACGAGATCTCATCGGTCGTGGTCGTGTCGTTCTCGTTGATCACCGGGACGACGCGCCACTCGAGCAGCTTGCGCAGTGTCCCGCGGGCGTTCAGGTAGTGCGTTCGCGCGCTCATGTCGAAAAACGTCAGCAGGACCTGCGCGGTCGGGACCCCGCGCGCCCGCAGCAGCTCGTCGTATACCTGGTAGAGCTTGCCCTGACCGACCGCGCTCGCCGCCTGCAGCTCATCCATCGCCCGCGGTCTCAGCGGCAGCGACATCACCCCCATCCCCCGCGCAATCGCGCCGCTGGTCACGATCACCACCTCCCGACCCTCGCGATGAAGCTCGCCCACTTCGCGACAGATCCGCCCGAGCACGTCCTCGCGCACGTCGCCGCGCTCGTCGGCGACGATGCTCGATCCCAGCTTGATTACGAGGCAGCTCACGCCCGAGAGCTTAGGGGGGCCGCAGCTGCAAGCGCCCGGCGGATTCGGCCCTGCCAAATCCGCCGATTGAGTTCGGCTCTACCGAATTCGACAGCGGCGATAGATCCGCGTAAAGCTGATCTTCTCCCGGTCGCGCCCGACCTTGATGTGCTCGACGAACCTGATCCTCAGCTTGGTGCCGGGCGCGGAGCCGAGATCGATCGTCACTCGCGCCTTGCGCCCGTGGGCCTTGTGGGTGACCGCCTTGCCCCTGCCCACCTTGACCGAGACGGACACGAGGCGCTCGCGCTTCGCGACCGCCAGCGGTATTCGCAGGACCGCGGCCGCGCATGCCGCGACGGAGGAGACCTCGCCGCTGCACCATGGGTTGACGGGGACGCCGGCGCAGGCGTCGGGCATCGTCGGGAGGTTCGCCGGCAGCGGGTGCATGACGATCTTTGATTCGCGCGGGTAGCTGTCGGTGGGCAGGCACGGCTCCCCCAGCGCCCCGATCGTCTCTTGCGCGTCGCAGGCCACCTCGGCGAGGAACGCGGCATGGCTCACCAAAGTCGGTGGCACGTCCGCGCCGGTGCATTTCGGAAACTCGCTCTGCAGCGCCGCTGCGTCCGGCGAGAGGCTGCCGCCACCCTCCACCGTGTTGCCGCTGAAGCAGTCGGTCGCCTCGCCGCCGTTGATGTTGACCTGGTCGAAGTCGCCGTTCGTCAGGTTGCCGAAGAAACCGTCGTTCTCGTACTTGTTGTCGATGATCGCGTCGCCGTACTCGTCGAACAAGCAGCTCCCGGAGCCCAACAGGTCATTGTTCGGCTGGCCGCCGGTGCACGGCGGTCCCGTGTCGGGATACGGCACGACGATGTTGCCCCAGGCGCCGTTGTTGGCGAAGGTGTTGTCCATCACGGTGTCGTTCCTGGCACCAGAAAGCGACATCCCCGTGCCGACCGGGCCTGCGGCGGCGTTCCCGGCCGCCGGCACATTGGGGTTGTTGTTGTCATGGACGTCGTTGTCCATGAACACCCAGCAGGAGTGCGTGTGCGTGATCGGGCTGATCGCGTCGTTCGGGCAGGTGCCGTTCTGCGGTGATGGCTCGTCGCCGTTCTGGGAGTTGGTGTCGAACCCGTCCTCGTTGTTGTCGAACTGGGAGTTCTCGACCACCAGGCTGCCACCCGAGTTCGAGCCCGAGTAGCCGAGCGCGTTGTACTCGCTCCAACCGTGGTTGACCGTCTGGTCGCAGATCTGCTGACAGGCCCCGATGTAGAAGCCGGAGTCGTTGAAGTTGCTCGCGTAGATCTGGTCCCACGTGCCGCCGCTCCAGTTGCTGGAGAAGATCCCGTACTCGGCCGCCTGCGCCTCGGCCTGTACCGGCGTAAGCGCAGCGTTGTAGAACGTGCTCGTCGCAGTCAGGTAGGACCCGTAGTAACCCCACCCGCCGACGGCACCGCTCTCGTCGCCGCCGTTCCACCAGAACTCGTTGCCGGCATCGTCGTACGTGCCGGTGCCGTTGGTGGCACCACCGTTTCCGCCTGGGCCGCCGAGGAAGTTGCAGGCGGTCATGTTCTCGATCGAGACGTCGTCGGCCTTGTAGACCATCACGCCGTTGAGTCCCGCCGGCCCAAGCGACGTCGTCGGGCCGTAGTTCTGGTCTGCCGGGGCGCTGCTGCACTCCGGCGTGCCCGGCTTCGTGCCGTCGACGACTACGGTGCCGCGGTTCATCCCACGCAGCGTCAGGTCCGGCTTGCCGATCAGCACAGCCGCGGGGAAGCTCTTCCCGGCCCCGGTCGCGATGCGGCTGGACGTCGTCTTGTAGTCACCCGGCCCGACGAGGATCCAGTCGTAGGGAGACGCCGCATCGACGGCCGCCTGGATCGTCGCGTACTGGCCGGGGATGCCTTCGTAGGTCCCGACCCTGAGCACCTGTGCACGGGCGCCGGCGACGCAGAGCAGGCTCGCAAGCACCGTGCATGCCGCGACCGAGAAACGACGCATCCGTGGGCTCCTCTCTCTCACTCCGTGCGGCGATCCTACACCCACGTTCACGGAACCAGGTCAAACTCCACTCCGCCGATCTCCACAGAGTCACCCGGTTCGAATCCCTGGGCCTCGAGCGCGCGGATCACCCCGATCCCCCGCAGCCGCCGCTCCAAATGGGCCAGGGCCTCGTCGTTGTCGAGGTCGTAGCGTGCGAGCAGGCGCTCAACGCGGGTTCCGCTGACGCGGTAGCGGCCGTCATCCATCCGCTCCACCCGGAAGTCCCTACCGGCCGCGGGGCGGAATACCCGATGCTCGGCGAGATCGTCGATCGCAGGCGCAGCGTCCGCCGCGGGAAGGACGGGGACGCTTCGCATCAGCTCGCGCGAGAGCCCCTCGAGCCCGACGCCGCTGACCGCCGAGGTCATCAGCACCGGCACCTCCGGTCCGACACGCGCACGCCATTCGGCGGCCGCGACTGCTGCAGCCTCCGGACCGATCAGGTCGCACTTCGAGAGCGCGATCATGCGCGGCAGCGTCGCGAGGCGTGGGTCATGGAGCTCGAGCTCACGCTCCACCGTTGCGTGGTTCTCGACCGGGTCCGACCCGTCGAGCGGCGCGGCGTCGAGGACGTGCACCAGCAGTCGGGTGCGCTCGACGTGCGCGAGGAAATCGTGCCCCAGGCCGGCGCCCGCGCTCGCGCCCTCGATCAGACCCGGGATGTCGGCGATCACGAGCTGGCGATCCTCGCCGTCGATCGTTCCGAGCACAGGCTCGAGCGTCGTGAACGGATAGCCGGCGACCTTCGGCGTGGCGCGTGTGAGCCGCGCGAGCAGCGAGGACTTGCCGGCGTTCGGCAGCCCAACGAGGCCGACATCGGCGAGCAGCTTCAGCTGCAGCGCAACCCAGCATTCTTCGCCGGATAGGCCCCGCTCGGCGAACCGCGGGGTCTGGTGGGTCGGCGTGGCGAAACGCTTGTTCCCGCGACCGCCGCTGCCGCCGCGCGCCACCGTCACACGCTGTCCGGGGACGATGAGGTCGTATCGGGCCCCGTCTGACTCGCGAATCGCCGCCGTACCGGGCGGCAGACGCACTTCGAGCGTCGTGCCGTCGGCTCCGTGGCGCAGCGCGCCCTGCCCGTGGCCGCCGCGCTGCGCCTTGAACTGGGACCGGCGGCGGAAGGCCTGGAGATCGCGTAGCGAGTCGTCGCACACGAGCACCACGTCCCCGCCCCGGCCGCCGTCGCCGCCGTCGGGCCCGCCCCGCGGGACGTGGGCCTCGCGACGGAAGCTCAGGCAGCCGTCGCCGCCGCCCCCGGCAAGTACGTGGATGTGCGCCTGATCGCTCAGCATGTGATCATCCTGGCAGCTGGACGACTCCCGCGGCCGCCATAATGCAAGCCAGGATGGCGAGCGGCGGCCACAGCGGGAGCGCGCCCGTGTTCCTGATCACCGGCGCGTCGAGCGGGATCGGCGCCGCCACCGCCCGCCGCGCTGCAGCGGATGGCTATCGGCTGGTTCTCGCCGCCCGGACCGAGGAGCGGATCGCCGCGCTCGCCGAGGAGCTTGGCGGCGCGGACCAGGCGCTCGCGGTCCGCTGCGACGTGACCGAATGGGATCAGCAGCAGGCGATGGTCGCGGCTGCGCTCGAGCAGTTCGGCCGCCTTGATGTCGCGTTCGCGAACGCCGGCTTCGGGGCCTCCCGCGGCTTTCTCGAGGAGTCGCCCGAGCACTGGCGCGCGATGGTGCTGACGAACGTGTACGGCGCGGCGCTGACGATCAGGGCCACGCTCCCGGCGCTGAAGGAGGCTCGTGGTCACCTGCTCCTGACCGGGTCCGTCGCCGGCCGTCGCGCGCTGCCCGGCTCGCTCTACTCGGCGACGAAGTGGGCGGTGACCGCGATGGGCGAGTCGGCGCGCCTGGAGCTGAACGGAACCGGCGTGCGGGTTACCCTGATCGAGCCCGGGATGACCGACACGCCGTTCTTCGAGAACCGGCCGACGGCCGCCCTCGAACCGGACGACATCGCGCGGGCGGTCTTGTTCGCGGTCTCGCAGCCTCCGCACGTCGACGTAAACGAGATTCTGGTCAGGCCGACGTCACAGGACAGCTGACCGGCGGCGACCGTAGACGCCCGCCGTACGGGCGGTCGCGCGGGGACCGGCGGCGGCCGTAGGATTCCCTCCGCGGTCGGCGCTCGGCTCGGCCGGCGACACGAACTGGAGGTGGTCTGTCGTGAAGAAATCGCTTGACGAGTTCAAGAAGTTCCTGCTGCAGGGGAACCTGGTGATGCTCGCGGTCGCATTCGTGATCGCGACGGTGTTCGCGGCTGTTGTCAAAGCGCTGATCGCCGACCTGATCACGCCGATCATCGGGCTGGTCTTCGGCCAGCCCAACTTCGAGGATCTGTCCTTCACGATCAACTCGAGCCATTTCCTGTACGGCGACTTCCTCAACGTGGTGTTCACGTTCGTGACGACCGCGGCGGCGGTGTTCTTCTTCGTCGTGAAGCCCTACGAAGCCGTGCAGGCGAGGCGCCTCAAGGGAGCGGACCCCGACGTCAAGGCGTGCCCCGAGTGCACGACCGAGATCCCCTACAAGGCAACCCGCTGCCCGGCGTGCACGGCACAGATCGGCACGGCGCCGACAGCAGCGGCCGGATTGACCTAACGAAGCGATCCCTGCCCGCGAGCGCCAAGGGAGTCGGCAAGAACGCCGACTCCAAGGGAGTCGGCAAGAACGCCGACTCCAAGGGAGTCGGCAAGGACGCCGACTCCCCCTCCACCTATTCGGAGGCTGCCGGCGGCGCAGCGACCGAGATCACACGCCCGCGACGGCCGGTGGTGAACTGCACCGTTCCCGCGGACTTGGCGAAGATCGTGTCGTCCTTACCGATGCCGACGCCGTCGCCAGGCTTGAACCGTGTGCCGCGCTGGCGCACGATGATCTCGCCGCCTGTCACCGTCTGACCGGCGAAGACCTTCACGCCGAGCCGTTGGGCATTGGAGTCGCGGCCGTTCCGGCTCGAGCCGAGGCCTTTCTTATGCGCCATTGGTGACCTCCGTCTCCGCCACTGCAGGCACCGGAGCATCGGCCGGAGCCGCGGCCTTCTTCGCCGCGCGCGGCTTCTTCGGCTCCGCGGCCCGCGCGATCCCGGTCACACGGACGCGAGTCAGCTCCTGCCGGTGGCCGGTTCGGCGCTTGTATCCGCGCTTGGGCTTGAACTTGACGATCCGCAGCTTGGGGCCGCGCTCATGCGCGACCACGGTCGCCTGGACGGTGACGGCGGCGAGCTCCTCGCCGTCGAACACCTCGTCCCCATCGACGTACAGCAGCGGTTGGAGGGTCACCTCAGCGCCCTCCTCGACGGGCAGGCGCTCGATCAGGAGGGTCTGGCCCTCCTCGACGCGGTACTGCTTTCCGCCTGTTTTGACAATTGAGTACATGGCTATTCGGATGCCGCGGGGGTAGTCTCGGCCCGGGCACCGGAACGGCGCCGTCCGCCTCTGCGGCCACGGCGCCGAGGCTTCGATTCTACGCCATCGTCGGTGCCTGCGCTCTCGCCCGGCCCGGCGCCGTCGTTGGGGGGCTCGGGCTCGCCGACCAGCGAGGCCACAGCGGCCGTGCGGCCGACCTCCTCGATCCGGACGAGCAGCTTTCGTCCGACGTGGCGGCCGCCGCCCTTGACCGAGATGATGTAGCCGTCGATCTTCGCGACCGCGTCGCCGGGGCTGTACATGTGCGGCTCGACGATCTCGACGTGGACCTCCTCGCCTTCGCGAAACGGAAGCGCGCGCTCGAGCACCTGCTCGCGGTCCCCCTCGAGCAGGACGGCGAAGTGATCGAGCGGAAGCCCTTCGGAGCCCTCGAAGTGGAACCACTTGCCGGTCTCGTGCTCGATTGCGTGCAGGACCCGCGCGTCGTTGCCGGTGATCTCGGCGCTCACACGCGGGTTCATCTGGATCAGGAATGCCTCGGCCGGGCGTTCCTTCGCCAGGTCACGGAGCCGCCGCTCAAACTCGATCGCCAGCGTCACTTCGGACTTGATCACGCCCTCGCCACGGCATGTGGGGCACGGCCTGGTCATGATCTCCCGGACGCCGTCGGTGACGTTCTGGCGAGTCATCTCGACCAATCCGAGCGGCGAGATCTCGACCACGAACGTCTTTGTCCGATCCTCGTCGAGTGCCTTGCGCAGCGTCTTCAGCACGGCGTCGCGGTTGCGCGCCCGCGCCATGTCGATGAAGTCGATCACGATGATGCCGCCGATGTCGCGCAGGCGCAGCTGCCGGACCACCTCGTCGGCGGCCTCGAGGTTGGTCTTGGTGATCGTGTCCTCGAGTCGGGCGCCCTTGCCCCGCCCGATGAAGCTGCCCGAGTTGACGTCGATGACCGTCAGCGCCTCGGCGTAGTCGATGACCAGGTAGCCGCCGCTGGGCAGGTCGACGCGGCGCGAGAGCGTCGAATCGAGCACCTCTTCGACGCCGAAGGACTGGAGCAGCGGTGTCTCCTCCTCCCACAGCTCGACGCGGTCCACCAGCTCGGGCGCGGTGCGGGTGAAGAACGAGATGAGGCGGTGGTACTGCTTGGGATCGTCGACGATCGCGCGCTCGAAGTGCTCGGAGTAGATGTCGCGCACGACACGAACGGAGAGGTCCGCCTCCTGAAAGACCAGCGCCGGCGCCGGCGTCTCGGCGACGCGCTTCTGGAGCACCTCTCCGAGCTTGAACAGGTACAGCAGCTCGCGCTCCAGATCCGCGCGCGTCGCGCCCTGGGCCGCCGTTCTGATGATCGCACCGGCTCCCTTCAGGTCGAGCTTGGCGGCCTGCTTGCGCAGTCGCTCGCGCTCGGCCTCGTCGAGCCGGCGCGAGACGCCGACTCCCTCGCCGTAAGGCGCGTACACCATGTAGCGGCCCGCGATCGCGAGATCCATCGACAGCCGCGCGCCCTTGGTCTTGAGCGGGTCCTTGACGACCTGGACGACGACGTCCTGGCCTGGCTTGAGCATGTCGGTGATCTGCCTGCCCTCGCGGCTTGAGCCGCGGCCGCGCCGCGGCGCCTCGACGCCGGGAAGCACGATCTCATCGACGTGCAGGAAGCCGTTCTTCTCGAGTCCGATGTCGACGAAGGCGGCCTCGAGGCCGGCGAGGACATTGTCGACGCGGCCCTTGTAGATGTTGCCGACGATCGAGCGGGAGCCGCGACGCTCGAGGTACAGCTCGGCGACCTGGTAGCCGGCACCGGGCCGGGTCGTCTTGCGGCGTCGCCGCGAGGATGGGGTTCGCGGGGCGACGGTGCCCGTCGCCTCCAGCAGCGCGACGCGGGTCTCTCCGCGGTTGACGCTGACCAGCACTTGCTTCTTCAATTGTGTGTTTCAGTCCTTTATTTACGAGAGTAGGGCCCGGCCCTTACCAGCAGACGCAATCCGTGCCTGGATGTGGATCGACTGCAGGAGGCCAAGGGCGATGAACGTTACGAGGACCGACGAGCCGCCGTAGCTCATGAGCGGCAGCGGTACGCCGGTGACCGGCATGATTCCGATCGTCATGCCGACGTTCACGAAGACCTGGAACATCAGCATCCCGAGGATGCCGGCGGCGATCAGCGTGCCGTACAGGTTCTTGGCCATCGTGAGTATGCGTAGGGTTCTCCAGATCAGCAGGGCGTAGAGCGCGAGCACGAACGCCGCTCCGGCGAAGCCGAAGCTCTCCCCGACGACCGCGAAGATGAAGTCGTCGCTGGGCTCGGGAAGGAAGTTCAGCGTCGTCTGCGTCGCATTCTTGATCCCCGTGCCCGTCTTCTGCCCGGAGCCGATCGCGATGATCGATTGGTGGATCTGGTACGTCTGGCTCCCGGCGTTGCTCGACGGGTGCAGGAAGCCGGTAAGTCGTTGCGTCTGGTAAGTGTTGAGCACGTGCACGCCGAGCGCGGGAGCGGCAACGAGCACGATCGCGATCGACGCCACGAACAGCACCGCCAGCGCCGTCAGCTGCTTCCAGGACGTTCCGGCGACGAACAGCATGGTGACCGCGATCGCAACGAACACCATGCCCGTGCCGAGGTCCGGCTGGGCGATCACAAGTAGCGCCGGCACGAGCGCGAGCAGCATGATGCGCGCGGTCGTCTGGCGCTCGTGCAGCCGGCGGGTCCGGTCGACGGCGAAGGCCGCGAGCGCGACGATCAGCAGCACCTTCGCGAGCTCGGAGGGCTGTACCTCGATGAACGGGAACGGGATCCGCCGCTGCGCGCCGAGCGTCGACTCGCCGAATCCGAACACGGCGATGTTGGCGATGATCAGGACCGCGTAAAGGCCGTAGCGGTACTCGCGCAAGCGGCTGTAGTCCATGCGCGCGAGCACCACCGCGATCATCGCCCCGATCCCCGCGTAAGCCAGCTGACGGTCCGCCAGGCCGCTCCCGAACGCCCCGTGGAGCGTCACGAACGAGCACACGACGAGCCCGATCGCGGCGAGCGCGAGCAGCGGGTCGAACAGGAAGATCGAGCTCGGCCGGATCTCCGACGCGTCCGGCGACGCGCGCTGGATGTGGGTCGTGCGGCTCATAGCGTCGTCGAGGTCCCCGCTACATACGGCCCGGGCTTGCCCATGAACCACTGCGAGAGGATCTGCCGCGCGACGGGCGCGGCCGCGACGGCGCCGAACCCGCCCTTCTCGACCGTGACCACGACGACGATCGGCTTGCTCGTCGCCGTCGCCGGCACGAAGCAGGCGTACCACGCCTGATCCTCCTCGACGCCGTTCGGGTAGGTCTGCGCCGTCCCGGTCTTCCCGTACACCGGCTCGGGGAAGCTGCCCATCACGTCGGCGGAGGTCCCGCCCGGATCGGAGGCCGCTTCGCGCAGGCCCTCGCGGATCGCGTCGAGATACACGGGATTGATGTCTACGTGGCGCGTCGGAGGTGGGTCGATGGTCTGCAGCACCTTGTCGCCGATGCCGTTCTCGACTTGGAGCCCGATGTGCGGGCGCACGATCGTGCCGCCGTTCTCGATCGCCGCGTACACGACTGCGAGCTGCAGCGGCGTCACCAGATCGTCACCCTGGCCCACCCCCGCGTTGATGTTGTCACCGACCGTCCAAGCACCGGTGTCGGCGATCCCGCACGAGCTCACGTGCTTCTTCTTCTCGCATGCGAGCTCGTCCTGATAGAGCTGCGCGAACAGCGCGGGCGTCGGCACCTCCCCCGAGGCCTCGTACGGCAGGTCGACCCCAGTCGTATGCCCAAGCCCATACAGGCGTGCCCACTGCTGCAGCGCGCCACCGTCGGGATGGGTCTGGGGGTCTGCGTTCAGCAGACGGCCGAGGTTGTAGAAGAAGATGTCGTCGGAGACCTCGAGCGCGGTGACCAGGTTGACCACACCGTAAGCGGCGTGGCCCGAGTTGTGGAGGATCTCCCCGTCGATGTCGAACTCGCCGCTGTCGTCGTAGGTGTCGCTGAGGTTCCAGACGCCGCTCTCGAGCGCCGCGGTGGCGGTGATCACCTTGAACGTCGAACCTGTCGGGTAGAGCCCGTCGATCGCGCGGTTATCGAGTGGATAGCCGCTCGCGACCGAAGTCAGCTTGTCGTATTGCGCGTACGAGAGCGGTTTCGTGAAGACACTCGGGTCGTAACTGGGCAAGGACCCCATCCCGTACACCTGCCCGTTCTGCGGGTCCATCGCCACGAACGCCCCACCGGCGCCGGGGGGCGCGTTACTCGAGATCGACTGCGCCAGAGACTGTTGTGCCGTCTGCTCGAGCTCCAGGTCCAGCGAGGTCTTCAGCGTGTCTCCCGCCACGGGAGACTGTGTCGAAAGCGATTTGATCGGATCCCCCTCCGAGTCGACCTCCACCTTCTCGGCACCGTTGATCCCCCGCAGGTACTGGTCATAGAACGCCTCGAGACCGGTCTGGCCGACGACCTCATCCTCTGGCACGCCACGGAACTCGGATTCGCCCAGCTCGGCGGGAGAGATCGGTCCGGTCGAGCCGAGCACCTGCGCGGCGAGGTCGCCATACGGATAGGTGGTCACGTACACCTGCGGGTGGGTCACACCGGGGAACTGGGCGTGCCGCTCTGACAGGTAGTAGAGGACGCCCGGCCGTACCTGCGTAGCGATCGTCGCGTCAGCGTAGGGAAGCTCGTAGACGGCCTGGGCGACGTCGCAGTCGATCAGCGCGAGCCTCAAGTGATAGGTCACCTCGTGCTTCGCGATGTAGCCGACGACCTTGCATTTCTGGGGGGTCGTCTTGATATTGAGCACACCCGCGAGCCGGTTGTAGAGCGCCCGGTCAGCAGGAGCAGGATGAGCGAGCTGCGAGATGCTGGGGTTGCGCAAGGGAACCGGCAGGGACGTCGGCACGATCTGGACCGCGTACGTCCGCGTGCTCGTGACGAGGACGTTCCCGTTGCGGTCCACGATCTCGCCGCGTGGCGCGGCTATCTCCACCTCGCGAGTGCGGTTCTGCTTGGCCTGCGCGACGTACTGGTTGCCTGACAGTACCTGCAGGAACCACAGCCGGAAGAAGATGATGGCGAACATCGCCAGCGCGCAGCCGCCGATCACCGTCACTCGCAGCGCGAGCTGGGGCGTCATCGGCGGACGACGATCGTCTGGGATCGTCGGCTGGATCATCTGCTCACCGTGCGCGTCGTAACCTGACCGAGTCCTTCAGAGGGGCGCTTCAACGGGCTGAGGCCGCCGGTGGTGTACCGGCGGCGGCGCCTGCGGCGCGGATCCTCGGGCAGCGCGGGCGAGAGCGCCCGTCGCACTATCGCGTAGACGGGGAGCGCGATCAGCGAGTTGACCAGCACGGTCAGGAAGATCTGCTGGAGCAGCAACAGGCTGACCGGCGCGTCAACGCCGAGCAGGAACTGGATCAGCGCCATCCCGATCCCCGCGACGGCCGTCGCTGCAGCCCCCATGCCGAGCGGGACGAGCTCGTGCGCCGGGTCCCGCAGCTCGCGCAGACGCCCCGACCAGTAGCCGATCGCGATGTACAGCAGAGCGGTCACGCCGAGCGTCTGCACCAGCATCATGTCGACCAGCAGCCCCATTCCGAAGCCGACCAGCGCCCCCGTGATCGAGCCGGCGAGCAGGCCGACCGACATTACGACGAGCGGCGAGAGATCGGCGCTGACGCCGAAGATCGAGATCTGGGACACCGCGGCGACCTGAATCACCACGGAAAGGAACGCGAGCGCCACGACGCGGATCACGAAGCTCGTAGAGACGTTCACGGGAAGGCGGAGGCGCGCGTCGTGCCGGCCTGCGGCTTGGTCAGGATCTGAACGACGCTGAGGTGGCGCAGGTTCACGAGCGGGGAAACCTGCACCGACCCGGAGCTCGACAGCGTGACCTCATTCGCGTTCGAGACGATGCCGATCGGGATGTTCGGCGGGTAGTACGAGTCGAGGTTGCCCGACCTGAACCCGGCTGTGACGACCAGCTGGCCGGGCTGGATGTTCGCCTGGCTCGGGAGGTCGGAGAGCACCAGCTCGCTCGGGTTCCCGATCGATGGCTGGAGCACGCCGAAATTGCCGACGCCGTCCTCGACCTCGGCGGTGACCTCGACCGTGTGGTCTGTGATCAGCGTCACCCACGAGTCTCCCGGCGTGACATCGGTGACCAGGCCGACGAGCCCATCCTCTCCGATCACGGGCTGATTCTCCTGCACGCCCTGATCGGAGCCCGCGTCGACCTCGATCTGGTCGTACCACAGCGACGGATCCTCTGAGATCACGTTCGCAGATACCGGCCGGTAGGTGTTGACCCCAATCGCGGTGTCGAGATTCACCAGCTGGCTCAGCTGCTTGTTCAGGATCTCGGCGCCTCTGTACTGCGCGACTTCGCTGAGCAGCTTCTCGTTCTCGGACCTCAGCTGCGCGACTTCGTCCTTCGCGTGGAAGGTGGAGCTGAAGAAGCCGGCGACGTCCCGCAGGGGCGAGAGCACAGTGCTCGCCCCCTGCTGGATCGGCGAGAGGACCTCGACGATCCCACGCTGGACGCTGTGCAGCGGGCCGCTTTCTGACTCACCGAAATAACCGCTGAGCAGGATCAGGGAGACGACGACGAGCAGCGCGAGGACCGCGCGCCGGCGCCGGACTTGCTTGTCGTGCACGAGGGGCGTATCTCCAAGGTGGTGCTCCGAACCGGACTGACAGTACCGAGATTCAACCTAGTACCGTCGCCGCCGGCTACGTGAATTCTTATGCGAGCGGTGAATCGCCTCGAACTCCTCGAGCGATCTTCCGGAGCCGACCGCCACGCAGGTCAGCGGCGACTCCGCCAGGTGCGCCGGCATCTGCGTCTCGTGACGCAGACGCTCTTCGATTCCCTGTAGCAGCGAACCGCCCCCCGCGAGCATGATACCCCGGTCCATGATGTCCGAGGCCAGCTCTGGCGGCGTGCGGTCGAGCGTCTCCTTGACGGCGTCAATGATCTGCGACACCGGCTCCTCGAGCGCACCGCGGATCTCCTCGCTGGTCAGGACCACCGTCTTCGGAAGTCCGGAGACCATGTCACGTCCACGAATCTCGGCCTGGACCTCTTCCTCCATCGGGAAGGCCGAGCCGATCTCGAGCTTGACCTCCTCGGCGGTCTGCTGGCCGATCAGCAGCTTGTACTCGCGCTTGACGTAGTTGATGATCGCCTCGTCGAGCTCGTCGCCGCCGATCCGGATCGACTGCGACACGACGATGCCACCGAGCGAGATCACGGCGACTTCGCTGGTGCCGCCGCCGATGTCCACGACCATCGAGCCGGTCGGCTCGCCGACCGGCAGGCCGGCGCCGATCGCCGCCGCCATCGGCTCCTCGATCAGGTACGCCTGGCGCGCGCCGGCGGACAGGCACGCCTCCTCGACGGCGCGCTTCTCGACCCCGGTCACACCCGAGGGCACGCACACGACCACTCTCGGGTGCGCCCAACGATTCTGGTGCACCTTCTGGATGAAGTGGCGCAGCATCTCCTCTGTGACCTCGAAGTCGGCGATGACGCCGTCCTTGAGCGGGCGGATCGCAGAGATCGTCCCCGGCGTGCGGCCGAGCATCCGCTTGGCTTCGATGCCCACGGCGTGAACCTCTCCCGTCCTCGAGTCGACCGCGACGACGCTCGGCTCGGAAAGCACGATCCCGCGCCCACGCACGTATACGAGCGTGTTCGCCGTGCCGAGATCCACAGCCATATCGCGACCGCCGAAGCCGGTCATGTACGTAAAGAGGCCCATGCGTGTTTAGAGGTAGGGGAGCAGCAGAGACGGCCGGCGAAGGGAGTGGTGGCGCAGCGCCGCCAGCCCGTCCGCATCCCAGTGTATCGAACCCCACCGCCCCGCCCGGACCTCCCCAAAACCCCCGCTCGAAAGAAAATCGCTGGAAAATATGGAGAAGCGTGGAATGCAGATGCAGATGCGCGGGTGCGTTCTTGCAACGTTTGTTTCAAGGCGCCCACAGCAGCTCTGGCGCGAGCTCCAGAAGGAGCGCCACCGGGAGGCCGACGACGTTCAGGTAGTCCCCCTCGAGGCTGCGCACCAGCGCCGCGCCGCGGCCCTGGATCGCGTATCCGCCGGCCCGACCTGACCATTCGCCGGTCTCGAGATACCACTCGATCACCGGGTCGTCGAGCGCTCGGAAATCGACGAGCGTGGTGCTCACGGCCGTCCGCACGCGCGGCCCTTCGATCAGGCAGACGCCGCTCACGACCGCGTGGCGGCACCCAGAGAGCGCCCGGAGCGTCTCGCGGGCGTGATCGACACCCGCAGGCTTGCCGTAGATCTGCCCCCCGAGCGTCACGATCGTGTCGACGCCGAGCACGAGCTCGCCGGGCGCGCCGGCCTGGGCGACCCCCCCGCCCCCGGTAAACCCGAGCCCGGCGACGGCCGCCGCCTTGCGGTACGCGTTCTCGACCGCGACCTCGTGCGGCGGCCCCTCGCCGAGCTCGTCGACGTCGGCGACTCGCACCTCGAATGGGATGCCGAGCTGCTCGAGGATCGTGCGACGTTGGGGCGAGCGTGAGGCGAGGATCAATTCAGGCTTGGGAAGAACAGCCCGATCTCGCGCGCGGCGGATTCGGGCGAGTCGGATCCGTGCACCATGTTGTAACGGATCACGACGGCGTAGTCGCCTCGGATCGAACCGGGCGATGCCTCGAGCGGGTCGGTCGCGCCGATCATCTGGCGCGCCGCACGGATCGCCTCCTCGCCCTCGAGCACGAGCGAGATGAGCGGACCGGAGGTTATGAACTCGACCAGGTCGTCGAAGAACGGCTTGCCGGCGTGCTCCGCGTAGTGCTGTTCGGCGAGCTCGCGAGTCATCGTTAGCTGGTTGATCGCGGCGAGCCGCAGCCCCTTGCGCTCGAAGCGACCGATGATCTCTCCGGTCAGTCCACGGGCGAAGGCGTCTGGCTTGATCAGGATTAGTGTCCGTTCCATGTGGTTTCAGCGATCTCCTGGTTTCGGGTGTAACGAAGGCTAGGGCGGCGAGACTGCACGGCACTTCTAACGAACGCGGACGCGGCTCCCTGGGCTACGAACCCGCGGCACCCCACTTAGCCGCGTTAAGCGCCGAAGGCGCCAGCCGCCTTAAGCGCCGAAGGCCCCAGTCAGGTCGTGTAAGGCTGTGAGCCGGACTCGGCCGCGGTCTGCGGCTCGGCCGTGCCGTCGCGGCGCCGGCGGGCCCGGCGCGGGGGCGGCGAGGAGGCGATGACCTCCGCCTCGCAGAACGGGCAGATCTTCCAGCTCGGGTCCAGCGGCCGCCCGCACGCCCCGCACGGGTCCTTCAGCTTGCGCATGCAACTCGGGCAGCGCAGGAAGTCCTTTTCCACCTCGTAATCGCAGTGCGGGCAAAGCTGGTAGCCGAGCTGGGCGAGCCGGGCCTCCGCCGCCTGCATCTCCAGCTCACGCTCGCGGACGTCGTCGAGAAACTCGGGCGGCCGCACGATCATGTAGATGATCGTGCCGACGTAAGGAAAAAGCGATGCCACGGTGGCACAGCCGATCAGCATCGGATCGGCGATCCGGCGCCGGGCGTCCGCGTAGGTCCAATACACAAGCGCGAGCCATATCACCACCAGGAACAGGATCACCAGGTTGACGGCCAGCTCCAAGCCGCTGTTCGTGATCCCAAAGGTTCCGGCGATCTGAAGCATTATTGGCGGCGAGTTTAGTGATACCAGTGGTCGGAGTGGTGCCGGCTGACGCCGGCTTCTCCCGGAGTTCGCCTGGCGGCGAGCTCCCGGCGGGTCACAGGAACGCCCGGCCGAACAGGTATCCGACGCCGAAGAAGACCAGGATGACCACCGCCACGATCAGCGCGACCAGACCGATCATGGTTAGGAAGCTGGGATTCTCGTCGGGGTCGGGCTCAGTCACAGGATCGAGGCGCGCAACCGTGCCGGTGTCGTGCGCAGCAGATCGGCGACCAGGTAGATCGAGCCGGTCGCGAGCACGACGCCGTCGTTCCCAGCGAGGGCTCGAGCGCGCTCGAGGGCCGCGTGGGGGTCGGGGACGAGATCCGCCGGCGGTCCACCAATCTGGCGGGTCAGAGATTCGAGCGTCGGCGGCGGCAAAGCTCTCGGATTCTGACTGCTTGTGAGGATCACTGCATCGCACACCGGCAGCAGCGCCGCGAGCATCCCGGCCGCGTCCTTGTCATCGAGGATCGACACCACGGCCACGATCCGGCGCTCGCCGGCGATGTCGGGCAGCGACTCGGCGAGGGCTGCCATTCCCTCGGGGTTGTGTGCGCCGTCCAATAGCGTCAGCGGGTCGCGGCCCACGACCTGCAGACGGCCCGGAACCTGCACCTCGGCAGCGGCAGCGGCGACCTTGTCGATGTCGAGCTCTCCCAGGTACGCCTCCGCCGCCGCCCGTGCGACCGCGAAGTTGCGCCGCTGGAAGGCGCCGAGCGGCGCCACCGGCACTTCCGGGTCGGCCGCGGCGCGCACGATCCGTACGCCCAGGCTGTCGGCGACGGCGCGAGCCTCGGCATCGGCATCCGGATGCAGTCGCGGGCCGAGCACGAGGACCCCGCCGGGCTGGACGACGGCGAGCTTCTCCCGCGCGATGTCGGTGATCGTCGGCCCGAGCCACCGCGTGTGCTCGAGGCCGACGCTGGTCAGGACTTGCACCGTCGACGGGATCACGTTGGTCGCGTCGTAGCGACCGCCGAGCCCCGCTTCGACGACCGCCGCGTCCACGTCCTGTGCGGCCAGCTCTGAGTACGCGGCAGCCGTGAGCACCTCGAACTGGGTAACGCGGTCTTCCCCCCGTGCGGCGTTGTCGACGAGCTCGGCGGCGCGGGCGGCACGCTGAACCGCGGCCGCGAACGCGCGCGGCGCGATATCGGTGTCCGCCACCCTGATCCGTTCGTAGAAGTGGCCGAGGTGGGGCGACAGGTAGGCGCCCGTACGCACGCCGTGGCGCTCGAGGATGGCGGCCGTCATCCTCGTCGTGGATGACTTCCCGTTCGTGCCGACAACGTGGATCGAGCCGAACCGGCGCTGGGGGTTTCCGAGCGCCGTCATCAGCCTGCGCATCCGCTCGAGGCCGAAGTTCATCCCGAACAGCTCGAGCGACAGCACGTAGCGCTCTGCCTCCTCGGCGCTCCAGACCCTCGGGCCGGCGCTCATAGCGAATCGAGCTCCGCTTGCAGCCGCACGAGCTTCTCCCGCTCGGCTTCGACGACCTCAGCGGGCGCCTTGCTGACGAAGCCTTCGTTGGCAAGCTTCGCTCGCGAACGTGCAATCTCCTGTTCGAGCTTCTCGCGCCGCGCGGCGCGCTTGCGCTCGGCGGCACCCAGGTCGAGCTGCTCGGTCGGCAGGATCTCGATCGCACCCCCAGGGACCGCGACGGACGCCACGGGGAGTGCGCCGTTCGGCGAGAAGGCAAGCCGTGCGAGGCGCTCGATCTGGGGCGCGGTTTCGTCGTATCCGCTCGCGGCCATCCGCGCGGGAATGATCGCCGCGACTTTGACCTCGGCCACGTCGCGCCAGGCGCGGATCGCCTGTACGGCCGCGATCGTCCGCGCAAGCGCCACTTCGGCATCCTCGTCGATCGTGTCTGGCCGGCTCTCGATCCCCGCGGCGAGCAGCCCCTCCGCGCCGGGAACGTGGGAGTAGATCTCCTCGGTCACGAACGGGATGATCGGATGGGCGAGCGCGATCGTCTCGACGAGCACATGCAGCAGAGTGAGCTGCGCTGCGCGGTCGTGATCGCGCAACCGCGGCTTCACCAGCTCGAGGTACCAATCGCACAGCTCGCCGTAGACGAAGTCGTACAGCGCCAGCGCCGCGTGGGAGAAGTCGTAGCGCTCGATCCGCCCGCTGACCTCGGCCTTCGCGCGGGCCAGCCGCGAAACGATCCAGCGGTCCTCGATCGCGCTCGACGCCTCACCGCCAGCCGACTCCCCAATGCCCAGCAGGATCAGCCGCGCCGCGTTCCACAGCTTGTTTGTCAGCTGCTGGCCTTGGGCGACCTTCTCCTCGCTGAACCGGACATCCTGGCCTGATGACATCGCCAGCAGTCCCCACCTGACCGCGTCGGCGCCGTAGGCGGGGAACTCGCCTCCCTGCGGGAACACCGGCGGGCGGGGTCCGCCGTCGATCAAGTTGAGCGGATCGATCCCGGTGCCCAGCGACTTCGACATCCGGCGCCCGTCCGGCGCCTGGATGATCGAGGTGATGTGCACGTCGTCGAACGGCACCTGCTCGCGGAAGTCCAGCCCCATCATGATCATCCGCGCCACCCAGAGGAAGATGATGTCGCGGCCCGTGACCACCGCGTCGGTCGGGTAGAACGCGCGCAGCGCCGGCGTGTCCTGCGGCCAGCCCAGCGTCGCGAACGGCCACAGCGCGCTCGAGAACCAGGTGTCGAGGACATCGGGGTCCCGCTCCCAGCCCTCGCCTCGCGGCGGCTCCGTGCCGACGTAGGTCTCCTTCCCGCGGTACCAGACGGGCAGCCGGTGGCCCCACCAGAGCTGGCGCGAGATGCACCACGGCCTGATGTTCTCCATCCAGTCGAGGTAGACCTTCGACCACCGCTCCGGGAAGAAGCTCACGCGCCCCTCCTTGACCGCGTCGATCGCCGGCTTGGCCAGATCGTCCATTCGCATGAACCACTGCAGCGACACAAGCGGCTCGATTCGCTCGCCGGAGCGATGGGAGAACGGCACCGTGTGCGGGTACTCCTCGGTGCGCGCAATCAACCCCTGCTCTCGCAGCTCCGCCACCACCTCGCGTTGCGCTTCGGCGACCGTCAGGCCGGCGAACCTCTCCCCCGCCTCGGCCGTCATGCGGCCGTCCTCGCCGATCACGCTGAGCTGCGCCAGCCCGTGGCGGCGGCCGATGTCGAAGTCGTTGGGGTCGTGGCCGGGTGTGATCTTCAGCGCCCCGGTGCCGAAGTCGGGACGGACATACTCATCCGCGATGATCTTCAGCCGCCGCCCGACGATCGGGAGCAGGGCGGTCTCGCCGATCAGCCGCCGGTAGCGGTCATCCTCGGGGTGCACTGCGATCGCGGTGTCGGCCAGCATCGTCTCGGGACGCACGGTCGCGATTGTGATCGCGCCCGAGCCCGAAGCCAGCGGGTAATCGATGTAGTAGAGGGTGTCTGTGACGTCGCGATCCTCGACCTCGAGATCCGAGATCGCCGACCCGCTCCCCGGGTCCCAGTTGACCATGTAACGGTCGCGATAGATCAGGTCCTTGCGATAGAGCGTCACGAATACCTCGAGCACGGCCGTTACGTAGCCCTCGTCGAGCGTGAAGCGTTCGTCCTCGTAGTCGCACGACGCTCCGAGGCGCTTCAATTGCTCGATGATCGCGTCGCCGTACTGCTCACGCCACTCCCACACACGCTCCACGAACGCCTCGCGTCCGAGCTGCTCGCGACTCAGGCCTTCCTTCTCCAGCGCGCGCTCCACCTGAGTCTGCGTCGCGATGCCGGCGTGGTCGGTGCCAAGGATCCATTTGGTGCGCCGTCCCCGCATCCGGTAGTGGCGCACGAGGCAGTCCTGGATCGAGTTGTTCAGCGCGTGCCCCATGTGCAACACGCCGGTCACGTTCGGCGGCGGGATCGCGATCGAGTAGTTCTCGTCCGGCGTCCCCTCCGGCTCAGGATGGAACAGACCCGAATCGAGCCACCGCCGCATGATCCGCGGCTCCACCTCTCCGGGTTCGTAACGGGTGTTTGACTCGAGATCGGACATGAGCAGCGGAGTTTAGGTGGAGATCCAGAGGCGGTAACCTCTCCCAGGACGTTGAATCTGGAACGAGGGGTTGGGTCATGACGTCGCCAGAGTCGATGGTCGGGCCAGCGGGCGACGTCAGCTCGCGGCGGGGTTCGTTCGCCCGACGCGTCCTCGCCGGCCTCGTCGTGGTGGTGACTCTGACGCTGCTCGCCGGCTGCGGCGTGGGTCTCGGCAGTACGTCGGCGAGTCGGGGGCAGTTGCTGAGCACGCTTGAGAACTGGTCGTCGTTGGAGACGCCGGTCGATCAGGCGCGCGGGCTGCTGACCCAGGAGTGCATGGCCCGCCACGGGCTGCCGTACTACCCCTTCGCAGGCGTTGGTCAGCCGGGTGGCGAGCCGCTGTGCCGCCTCGGGCCGGCCGCAAATCCCTCGCTGTCATCGCGAATCTGCGATGCTGATAGCTATTACCCTCTTTAGGCTATGACACCAGACCGCCTGATCCGTGACGCTCGTCGCAACGCCGGCCTCACTCAGGCAGGACTGGCGGCGCGCTTGGGTACAACCCAGTCCGCGATCGCTCGTCTCGAGGCCGAGGGTGCCAATCCTCGCGTTGCCACCCTGATGAGGGCGCTCGACGCGTGCAGCCGCGAGCTCCTGCTGGAGTCAAGGCCGCACCGGTCGAGCATCGACGAGACGCTCGTCGCGGGACGATTGCGCTTGTCTCCAGAGCAGCGAATCAAAAGCTTCGAGCGCGCCTACGCCGAAACGCGCAAGATCGCGCTCGCCGGGCGACGAGCACGCGGTGAACTGGTCTGAGTTCTCCTCGATCGGTCTGCTGCGCACATTGGTGGCGCACGGCGTCGACTTCGTCGTCGTCGGCGGGATCGCGATGGTCTACCAAGGTTCGGCCCGCCTGACGCAGGATCTCGACATCTGCTTCGAGCCTTCTCAGGCAAATCTGAATGTGCTCGGGCAAGCGATGATCGAGCTCGGCGCCAAGTTGCGCGGTATCTCCGACGACGTGCCCTTCGTTCCCGACGGACGAGCCCTCCGACAGCTGTCGATCGCGACCTTCGACACTCGACACGGAGCGATCGACTTGCTTCGTCAGCCGCCCGGAGCTCCGCCATACGACGCGCTACGCCACCGGGCCGACCGAATCGAGACCGAGGGAATGGCGATCCTGGTCGCCTCCCTCGACGACCTCGAGGCAATGAAACGAGCCGCCGACCGCCCCAAGGATCGCCTCGATCTCGAAGAGATCGAAGTCATCCGCCGCCTAAGGGCAAGAGTCATCCTGCCCCCAAAGGACTGAATCGCCATGCGGCCAGCACCGCCGACGCTCCAAAGCGAGGCGGGCGGCCGGCAAAGCGAACCGCCAGGCTCAAGCCGCCGCTTCGCCCTCTTCCTCAGTGACGGCAACCGTGACCAGCGTCGGTGAGACACCCTTGTCGATCGTCTCCTTCGTCACGACGCACTTCTTGACATCGCGCCGCGACGGCAGCTCGAACTGGACCTCGAGCAGGACCTCTTCGATGATGGAGCGCAAGCCCCGGGCGCCGGTCTCTCGCTCCAGAGCCTTGTCGGCTACCGAGACGAGCGCCTCATCGGCGAACACGAGCTCGATCCCGTCGAACTGGAAGAAACGCTGGAACTGCTTCACGAGCGCGTTGCGCGGCTCGGTGAGGATCTGCATCAGCTCGTCGCGAGAGAGCTGGTGAATCGCGGACATCACAGGCAGGCGGCCGATGAACTCGGGGATCAAGCCGTACTGGATCAGGTCCTCCGGCAGACAATGCTCGAAGATCTCGCCCGTGTCGCGCTGCTCCTTGGATTGGATCGCGGCGCCGAAGCCGACCCCCTGATGGCCGATCCGGCGTTCGATCACGCGGTCGAGGTTCGCGAACGCCCCGCCGCAGATGAACAGGACGTTGGTGGTGTCGATCGACAGGAACTCCTGGTGGGGATGCTTGCGTCCACCCTGCGGGGGAACCGAGGCGGTGGTGCCTTCGAGGATCTTTAGCAGCGCCTGCTGGACGCCCTCACCGGACACGTCGCGCGTGATCGACGGGTTGTCGGCTTTGCGCGCGATCTTGTCGACCTCGTCGATGTAGATGATGCCGGTCTCGGCCTTCTTGACGTCGTAGTCGGCGGCCTGGATCAGCTTCAGGAGGATGTTCTCGACGTCCTCGCCGACGTAGCCCGCCTCGGTAAGCGCGGTCGCGTCCGCGATCGCGAACGGCACGTTCAGGATCTTGGCGAGCGTCTGCGCGAGCAGCGTCTTGCCGCACCCGGTCGGGCCGAGCAGGAGGATGTTCGACTTCTGCAGCTCGATGTCGTTCTCATCGGACTGCATCATCTGCACGCGCTTGTAGTGGTTGTAGACCGCTACCGACAGCGAGCGCTTCGCCTGCTCCTGACCGACGACGTACTCGTTCAGGACGTCGTAGATCTCCCGCGGCTTGGGCAGGTTCTCGATGTCGAACGTCGGCGGAGCGGTTAGCTCCTCATCGATGATCTCGTTGCAGAGATCGATGCACTCGTCACAGATGTAGACGCCGGGACCGGCGATCAGTTTCTTGACTTGCCGTTGCGACTTCCCGCAGAAGCTGCAGAGAAGCTGTTCGTTGGAGTCCGTTGGACGTGCCATTGTTGCTGCCCTCTCCCGGAGCCGCGGCTGCGACGCCGACCTCGAAGCCTAGTCTAGTGCTGCGAGATCACGCGGTCGATGATGCCGTAGTCCTTTGCCTCCTCGGAGCTCATGAAGTAGTCGCGTTCTGTGTCCTTGCGTACCTCTTCGACCGGCTTGCCCGTGTGGTGAGCGATGATCTCGTCGAGCCTACGTCGAACGTCGATGATCTCCCGCGCGTGGATCTCGATATCCGTGGCCTGTCCTTGGAAGCTCGAGGACACCTGATGGATCAGGATCTTCGCGTTGGGCAGCGCCATCCGCTTGCCCGCGGCGCCGCCCGATAGCAGCAGCGCGCCCATCGACATCGCGATCCCGACGCAGATCGTCTGCACGTCGGGCTTGATGAACTGCATCGTGTCGTAGATCGCCAGCCCGGCATAGACGGAGCCACCGGGCGAGTTGATGTAGATCGAGATGTCCTTGTCCGGGTCCTCCGACTCGAGATGCAGCAGCTGGGCCACGATCAGGTTTGCTATCTGGTCGTCAACGGGCGTGCCGAGGAAGACGATCCGCTCGTTGAGGAGTCGGCTGTAGATGTCGAACGCGCGCTCCCCGCGGGAAGTCTGCTCGACGACCATCGGTACCAGTGGGCTCATGGTCTCGTTCTTTCTCTCTTCCTGGGCCGGAATCCTGCCCACAGCTGCCTGGCCTTCCGGGCCGGGCGACGGTACTCCAAGTGCGCGTGTACCGCCACTCGCGGCGAGTCTAGCAACCACCGAGAAGCGCGCTGAAGTTACTGTCGAGACGCTCGCCGGAACTCGCGGAGTCTGCGCGTCGGGTATTCAGCTCCCCGGGGTCCAGATCTTGCCGGGCGAGTCGCCCGAATCCGCCTTGCCCGCTGGGCCACCGGCCGCTCCGGGCGATGGGTCTCCCTGTCCCGGCGTCCACAGCTTCTCGCGCGCCTTCGCCTGCTGTTCACGCGCCTGCGCCTCCTCGATCCCGATCGGCTTGGCCTCGCGCACGAGTAGGTCTATCGCCTGACGCGTTGCGAGCTCCTCCCGCAGGCGCCCGATCTTGTCGTTCTTGCGCAGACGCTCCAGCAGCTTCTCGGCCGACATCCCTTCGCGCTCGGCGGAGGGTGTCAGCGCTTCGAGGAGCTCCTCGTCGCTGGGCGTGATCTGCTCGGCCGCGATCAGCGCCGTCAGCACCGCGTCCCGGCGAATCGCCAGCTCGGCCTCGGGCTCGGCCTCGTGGATGATCTCCTCCTCGTCCTCCTTACCGGAGAGCTGGAGGTAGGCCTCCTTGGAAAGCCCCTGGCGCTCGAACGAGTGGACCATCTGATGCCAAAGCTGATGCGCCCGCTCGTGAACAAGGTTGTGCGGGACCTCGATCGTGGCGCCGGCAACAACGGCGTCGAGCACCGCCTCCTCGAACTCGCGGTCGATCGCCCGCTGCTCGTCCTTGCCGAGGCGCTCGGAGATGTCCCCGCGCAGCTCCTCCATGCTGTCGAATCCAGCCGCCTCAGCCGCGAACTCATCGTCGAGCTCGGGCAGGCGCTTCTCCTTGACCTCCTTGACGACAACGTCGAAGGTCGCGTCCTTCCCGCCAAGCTCGTTGCCGTAGTCCTCGGGGAAGGTGACCTCGATCGTCCGCTCGTCGCCGGCTTGGGCGCCCACGAGCTGGTCCTCGAACCCCTCGATCAGCCTCCCGGAGCCGAGCTCGAGCAGTTGGTCCCTGCCCTCGCCGCCCGCGAACGGCTCGCCGTCGGTCTTCCCGAGGTAGTCCATCACCACGTGGTCGCCGGCGGCCGCCGGCCGTTCGACGGTCTCGAGCGTCGCGACGCGTTCGCGCATCCGCTCGACCTCCTCGTCGATCTTCGCCGGGTCGACTTCAGGTTCGCGGCGACCGACCTCGATTCCCTTGTACTCGCCCAGCTTCGCCACCGGCAGCACGCCGATCTCGATCGAGAACGCGAGCGGCTCGCCCTCTCCGGGGAGCTCACCCACGTCTAGCTGCGGATCTCCGACCGGGTCGATGCCGGCGGCGTCGATCGCGTCGCTGTACCAATTGCCGAGCGAATTGCGCAGCGCCTCGTCGAGGACGGTCTCCCGTCCTAGGCGGCTGATCACGATCGGCGGTGGTACCTTGCCCTTCCGGAAGCCCGGGATCTTCATCTGCCGTCCGAGCGCCCGCGCGGCCTCCTGCATGCGGCGCTCGACTTCCTCGGAGGCGACCTCCGCCTCCACGCGCACGCGTGACTCGGGTAGCTCTGTGACGCTCGTCTTGACGGCCATCGAACGCCGAACGATAGCGTCCGGACCGATGGCCTCTCGCTTCGCCGCCCGGATCATCACCGGCCCGGCCGGCCACTTCGTGGCCGGAGCGGTCGACTGGCTCGTCCTGATCGGACACTACCTGGCCGCCCGAGCAGCCGGGCGCGACCCGTGGGCGTGAGCACCACCCCCAAACCACCACTCCCCAAGAACGCGCTCAGAGGCGAGCGGGCGGCCCCGTCCTCGGCACAATTGCGTCGAGCCCAGCACCAGGCCCGAGCCCATCCCCAACCACGCCCTGTGCCGGGACGGGGTGCCCGACCGCCCTCCCGCCGAGCCGCCCCACCAACGGCACCGCCGCGCACCCACACACCGCGAGCGCCAGGAAGGCCGGTAGCGGATGGTGCACGAGCGCCTGGACGAGCACGGCGACGACGAGTCCGCCCCCGTTCCCGGCCAGCCACATCAGTGCGGCCACGGTCCCTCCGTCGTTGCCGGCCCGTCGCTCTGAGAGCTCGAGGATCACGGGCAGGTCCGTCAGCAGCAGCATCCCCATCGCCGCGAGGATGACGGCGTCGACTGCGAAGACGTGCACGAATGCGAGCGCGACGCACCCGGTGATCCCAACCAGGATCGAGGCGCCGATGAGCCGCTGCTCCGCCCCGCGCGCAAGCACCGACGGCGCCAGCACCGCCGATCCGATCGCACCGAGCAGCACCATCGCGACGAGCACCGCGCCGGCCGAGCTCGCCGAGACGCCGTAGTGGTTGAGCAGCGCCTGCAGCCACGTCGTCAGCGCGATGAAGACGCCGAAGCCGACAAACACGAGCCCGGCGAGGACGCGCACCTGTGGATCGGTCCAGACCGCTCGCAGTGGTCGCCGGACGGCCGACGCGAACGGGCTCGGCGCCGCGCCGGGCAGACGCAGCGCTGCAAGTAGGCCGGAGCAGGCGACCACGGCGAACACGGCTCCGATCACGAGCAGCGCGTGGATCCGGCCGCCGCCGAGCGCCGCGCCGAGCACCAGCGCGAGCAGCATCCCGACCATCATCCCGGCCGATCCGACCGCGATCCCCTCGGGCCGGTCCTGCTCCGAGAGTCGCTGGCCCGCGAGCTTGGTGATCGCGTTGAGCACGAGTGGCTGCGCGACGGCGACGACGCACTGCCCCGCGAGGGCCCAGGCGAAGCCGTCGCCGACGAGCCGCAGCAGCCCCCCTACCACGGTCAGCAGCGCCCCGGCGGCAAGGCCGCCGTGCAGCGAGCGGTCGAGCACCTTGCCCGCGGGGATCGCGAGCACGACGTAGAACAGCGGGAAGATCTCCGACAGCCACCCGACCGTGCCCTCTGAAACGCGGTAGTAGTGGGCGGTGCCGGTCGTGATCGGCGCGTAGGTCAACCACAGCAGCTGCGTGGCCGCCGCGACGAGCGCGAAGGCGCCGATCACGGTCCAGCCGTGACGAGCGGACTGCGGCTCGATACCGGTCGCGTTATCCATCAGCGTGCTCGAACGGGTCGCACCCACCATGCCCATCCCACCGCGAGTGCGAGGTCGGAAAGGTACCGCTCAGATGATCCTGGCGCCCCGCCAAGCTGCCGCAGAGTCTCGGGGCTCAGATGATCCTGGCGCCCCGCCCAGCTGCCGCAGAGTCTCGGGCCGCAGGATACGATCGCTCGCTCGATGGGACGATCAAGGGTGTTGCAGGCGTTGACGGCAGCCTGCGTGCTCGTGGCGGTGCTGCCTGCCGGCGCGGCCGCTTCCGCGACCCAGGAGTCAATCCTTCAGGATGACAACCAGCTCCTGTACTCCTCCCCCAGCCACGTCGCCGAGGTGCTCGGCGAGATGGCATCGCTCGGGGTCGAGCGCGTCAGGGTCTCTGTGATCTGGGCGCTCGTGGCGCCAGACCCCGATTCGAGAACGCCACCGCAGTTCGACGCAGCCAACCCCGCCGCCTACCCGCCAGGCGCCTGGACTCGCTACGACGACATCGTCGAGGACGCGCAAGCGCTCGGCATCGGCGTCGATTTCAACATCACCTCACCGGATCCCGACTGGGCCGCCACGGCACCCTCGCCGTCGATCAAGTTCAAGGACTACTCGCCTTCGCCCGCCGAGTTCGGGCAGTTCGTGCAGGCCGTCGGTACCCGCTACAGCGGCAGCTATCTGACCCCGACGTCGTCGCCCGTCGATCCACAGCCACCGCCGACGCTCGCCGGGGTCCCGCTACCGCCGCCGCTGTTCGGCACGAGCACCACCACCGGCCCAATCCCGCCGGAACCGCTGCCGCGCGTCGACTACTGGGAGATCTGGAATGAGCCGAACCAGGGCGGGTGGCTGGCGCCCCAGTGGCGCCGCGCGCCGAGTGACGACGCCGCCGCGAAGTCGTCCCAGGGATGGGTCGAGGAGTCACCGGTTATCTATCGCCGGCTGCTCGCGGCGGCCTGGAACGCGCTCTCGGATACCGGCCACGGCGGCGACACGATCCTGATCGGTGACACCTCGGCGAAGGGAGGGACCCGCCACGGGATCCTCCCGGCATTGGCGCCGATCACGTTCCTGCAGGCGCTCTACTGCGTCGGCCCCTCCTTCCGCCCGCTGACCGGAGCCGACGCCGCCGGGCTCGCATGTCCTACGGACGGCGACCCCGGCGTGCTCGCGGTCGACGATCCGGCGCTCTTCTACGCGACCGGCTACGCCGACCACCCGTATTCGTTCACCCAGCCACCGAACGTGACCAGCGCGAACCAGACGTGGGCGACGTTGGCGGACCTGCCGCGCCTCGAGCGCGACCTCGATCGCATCTTCGCCGTGTACGGGAAGCCGACGCCGGGCGGAGTGCCGCTGTACCTGACCGAATGGGGCTACAAGAGCGATCCCCCGAACCCGTACGTCCACATCTCCGAGGCGCAGCAGGCCGAGTACATAAACGAAGGTGAGTACATGGCCTGGCGGGATCCGTACGTCCGCGCGCTCGCTCAGTTCGAGCTCGTCGACGGCGGACCCAATACCCGCGAGCCGGTCGGCAGCGCGGCCTACTGGGGCACGTTCCAGACCGGCCTGATCGGCATGAACGGCCTGGTTAAGCCCTCCTATTACGCCTACCGGATCCCGATCTGGCTTCCACATCCACAGACAGGCCCGCAGGTGACGGTGTGGGGACAGCTCCGTCCGGCAGATCACTCCGTCCCGCAGTTCGCCACGATCGAATACGAGCCCGCGGGGGCGAGTTCGTTCGAGGCTATCCGGGAAGTTGAGACCACAAGCTCGCAGGGTTTCATCCTCGCCCACGTGCCGCTCGCCGGCCCCGGTTCACTGCGGCTCGGGTGGCTCGACCCCGTCACCGGGCAGGCCGACCACAGCCGGATCGTCCACGTGGAGGCAGCCAATTCCGCAGTGGAGTCGCCACGGATGCTTACGGCGCCATCGGGGAGGGGACGTGGATGAAACTTCCGCCCCGCCTAGCGAAGCCCGCCCGCAGCCAGTCCGCCGGGCGCCTGCACCGTAGTCGCACCGTGGAGCAGGTTGCGGACCTCGCACAGGGCGACCGGGAGCGTCGTCAGATCGTAGGTCCGGGTTGCCCTGATGTCGCCGAGCATCGCGCGGCAGCGCTCGACGGCGCCCGCGTTGGCCACCGTCCACGCGTCGATCGCTGCGTCGGCACCGGCTGCGGCCGCCACGCCCAGGACTCCGGCGCCACCCGATTCCACGGCATCGGCCGGCGCCGGCCCCAGGACGTCCTGTGTCAGCGCGCGGTGCAGGCTGTAGAGGTCGTCGCGAAGAGCCGAGCGCGCCAGCGCCTGCCATCGGTTGACGCGCGGAAGCTCGGCGATCCGGTCGCGCAGCCAGTTCAGCTGAAGACGTCCACCGAGCCGGAAGTAGACCGCGGTCACGGCATCGAGCTTGCACTCGGTCGCCTCGGAGACCTCGACGATGTCGAGCGCCGGGAACCATGACGGCATGCCGGCGACCCGCCCGGCAAGCTCGGAGGGGACGCCCGCGGCCTGCAGCTTGTCGATCTTCACGTCCCACACGGCACGATCGCCTTCGTCGAGCAGCTCAGGGAGCGACGCCGCGAGCATCGCCGCGCCAGGCGCGAACTGGGCGACGGTAGCCGCGATGTCGATCGTCCGCTGGCGCGCGCGGACGAGCCACCGTGTCGAGCGCTCCACCAGGCGGCGGCCGTCGATCAGCATCTCGAGCTGGGTCCTCGCGTCGACGCGGTTGTCGAGGGCCTCCACCTGCTCCCAGAACTCGTGCATCCCGAATACCTCGCGAGCGCTCGCGTAGGCGCGGGCGAGCGTCGCCGCGCCGGCGCCGGTCTCCTCGTGGAGGCGGAACGCGAACGTCGTCCCCGCACGGTCCACGAGCTGATTGGCGACAACGGTTGCGACGATCTCACGGCGCAGCCGGTGTCCGCGCATCTGGGCACCGAACCGCTCGGGCAGCGGCGCCGGGAAGTAGCGCTCGAGGTCGTGCGCGAGGTATGCGTCTTCGGGCAGGTCCGAGTCGAGCAGCTCGCTGTAGAGCTGGATCTTGCAGTACGCCATCAGCACGGCGAGCTCGGGAGCGACGAAGCCGAGGTGGGCGTGCATGCGCTCGCCGATCGTCTCATCGCTCGGCAGGTACTCGAGCTCGCGATTGAGGTGGGCGTTCTGCTCCAGGTAGCGGACCATCCGTTGGTGGACGTCGGCCATCGACGCCGCCTGCACCACCGCGAGGCTCATCGCCTGAGTCTGTGTGTAGCTGCCGTAAAGCACCCGCTCACCGACGGAGTCCGTCATCTCATGCAGCAGTTCGTTGCGCTGCTTCTCGGTCATATCGCCCGCGCCGACGACGTCGTCGAGCAGGATCTTGATGTTCACCTCGTGGTCTGAGCAGTTGACCCCTCCGACGTTGTCGATCGCGTCGGTGTTGATCCGGCCTCCGGTCAGCGCATACTCGATCCTCCCCCGTTGCGTGAACCCGAGATTGCCGCCCTCCCCGACGACTCGGCAACGCAATCCGCGGCCGTCAACCCTGACCGTATCGTTGTTCTTGTCGCCCGCGTCGGCGTGAGTCTCGGACGATGCTTTGACATAGGTGCCGATGCCGCCGTTCCAGAGCAGGTCGACGTTGGCGCACAGGAGCTCCCTGATCAGCTCGCTCGGGGTCAGCTCCTGGGCGTCGATTCCGAGTGCGTCCCGAACCTCAGGGGAGATCGGGATCGACTTCGCCGTGCGGGCGAAGATGCCCCCGCCGGCCGAGATCACCGCCTCGGTGTAGTCGCTCCAGGACGAGCGCGGCAGCTCGAACAGCCGCTCGCGTTCGGCGAAGCTCGCTTCGGGGTCGGGGTCGGGGTCGAGGAAGATGTGCAGGTGGTTGAACGCGCCCAGGAGCTTGATGTGGGGCGAGAGCAGCATCCCGTTGCCGAATACATCGCCTGACATGTCGCCGATACCGACGACCGTGAAGTCTGCGGCCTGGGTGTCGATGCCGAGCTCGCGGAAGTGGCGCTTCACGGACTCCCAGGCGCCGCGGGCGGTGATGCCCATCTTCTTGTGGTCGTAGCCCTGTGAGCCGCCTGAGGCGAACGCGTCACCGAGCCAGAAGCCGTATTCGGCGGAGACCGCGTTGGCGATGTCCGAGAACGTGGCGGTCCCCTTGTCGGCTGCGACGACGAGGTACGGGTCGTCCTCGTCGTAGCGGACGACCTGTGGCGGCTGCACTATTTCGCCACCGACGATGTTGTCGGTCAAGTCGAGCAACCCCGAGAGGAACGTCCGGTAGCAGGCGATGACCTCCTCCTGGAGCGCCTCGCGGCCGCCGCCGGCCGGCGGGCACTTGACCACAAATCCGCCCTTCGAACCGACCGGCACGATCAGCGCGTTCTTGACCATCTGCGCCTTCATCAGCCCGAGGACCTCGGTGCGGAAATCCTCGCGCCGATCCGACCAGCGTAGGCCACCGCGGGCGACCTTGCCGCCGCGCAGGTGCACGCCTTCGACCCGAGGCGAGTAGACGAAGATCTCGAACTGCGGGCGCGGGAGAGGCAGGATCGGGACCAGCGAAGGGTCGAGCTTGAACGACAGGCACGGCTTCGCGGCACCGTCAGCTCCGACGACGAAGTAGTTCGTCCGCACCACCGCGGAGACGACCGACAGGAAGCAGCGGAGGATTCGGTCCTCGTCGAGGCTTTCGACGGCGTCTACGGCCTGCTCGATCGCGCCCGCGAGCTGCTCGGCGGCCTGGCTGTCGTGTTGGGAGGGGTCGAAGCGGGCTTCGAACAGCTCGACGAGCAGCTTGGCGATCGCGGGGTGACTGAGCAGGGTGCGCTCGATGTAGCGATCGGAGAACGTGATCCCGGCTTGTCGCAGGTACTTGTTGATCGCCCGTAGCACCGTGACCTGGCGGCCGGTGAGGCGTGCCTCGAGGACGAGCGCACCAAGGCCGTCGTCTTCGAGCTCGCCCCGGTACACACCGAGGAACGCCGCCTGGAAGATCTCGCGAGCCCGCTCGTCGTCGAGCTCGCCTCCGGCACCGCAGGTGAGACCGAAGTCATAGATCCACGCGGTGCGCCCATCGGCGGTCGCTACCGCGTAGGGACGTTCGTCGGTCACGCGGGCGCCCATGTGCTCGAACGTCGGCAGCACGTCTGAGAGCGTGACCGCCTTGGTGCTGAACAGCTTGCAGCGAACCGCGTTGAACGGAACGGCATCTTTCCCAGCCTCGAGCGGCCGGTAGATGCTCATCTGCAGGCGTTCTCCGTCGCCGAGACCTTCGAGCCGCCGGATGTCCGCGACCGCCGAGTGTGCCACCCAGTCGGCGCGATAGGCGGGAGGAAACGCTGAGTGGTAGCGGCGGAAGAGCTGAGTTCCGAGCTCCTCGCCCTGGTCGTCGATCAGGGCCTCACGGAGATCGTCGCTCCACGAGCGAATCGCCTGCCCGATGCGGGCCTCGAGTTCCGCTGTGTCGGCCTGCACGGGCGCCTCGGGATCGCACCACAGCACGTAGTGGATGCGGACCAGTACCGACTCGGAGATGTAGGGGCTCCAGTCCACCCGGGTCGCGCCGTATGCCTTCGCCAGGATCGCGCTGATGCGCTCCCGGTTCTCGGTGTTGAAGCGATCTCTCGGGATATACACGAGGCACGCGAGGAAGCGGTCGTAGGGATCGCGCCTCACGAACAGCTTCAGCCGCTGACGCTCGCCGAGGCCGAGGATCCCCATCGCGGTGTTGAACAGCTCGTCGGTCGTCATCTGGAACAGCGAGTCGCGCGGGTAGGTGTCGATGATCCTGGCCAGTGCCTTCGCATCGTGGCCGTCCGGCGGGAACGCGGCGCGGGAGAGGACCCCCTCGACCTTCTGGCGGACGAGCGGCACCTGATGTGGGCTCTCGTGATAGGCGGCAATGGTGTAGAGGCCGAGGAATCGCCGCTCACCGGTGACCTGGCCATCGGGTCCAAACGACTTGATCCCGACGTAGTCGAGGTGCGCCGGCCGGTGCACCGTCGCGCGGGAGTTCGCTTTCGTCAACACAAGCAGCTGTGGAACTCGCGCCAGCTCACGCGCCTTCGCTGGGAGCTTGGTGAAGCGTGGGCGGTCCCCGGGACGGTCACGGAGGATGCCGAGCCCGCTGCCCGGGATCGCCCGCAAGCCGTCCTCGCTCGCGAGCTCGTACTCGCGGTAGCCCAGGAAGGTGAAGTGGCGGTCCTCGAGCCAGGCCAGGAAGGTCGCGGCCTCGTCCACCTCCGCGGACGGCAGCGGCGGCGGCGATTCGACGAGCTCCTTGGCGATCGCGCGGGCGCGCATGGACATCGCCTGCCAGTCCTCGACCGCCGCGCGCACCTCCTCGAGCACGTGCTCGACTCCGCCCGACAGAGCCGCGAGCCGCTCCGCGTCGGTCTCCCGATCCACCTCGATGTGGGCGACGGATTCGACGATCGCGTCGGGCGCGCCGGTACCGGGCGGGAGCGTCTCGAGCAGCCGCCCTGCGTGATCGCGCCGGACCCGGATCACCGGATGGATGAGGATGTGGATGCCGTAGCCCTTGCGGGCCAGCTCCATGCCGATCGAGTCGACCAGAAACGGCATGTCATCGCTGACGACCTCGACCACCGTGTGCGTCGATCGCCAGCCGTGGTGCTCGAAATCGGGGTTGTATACCCGGAC
>Ga0302325_10001241_pt1 | contig 65894 bp, 58 predicted proteins | sample Palsa_T0_2_FD_201948 | JGI IMG/M metagenome (GOLD analysis project Ga0302325, IMG submission 201948) | Peat permafrost microbial communities from Stordalen Mire near Abisko, Sweden - Palsa_T0_2 | ecosystem: Environmental > Terrestrial > Soil > Palsa > Peat permafrost | place: Sweden: Abisko...
GATTTGAGATCTCGCGGGCGACCCAGTCGATCTGGTGTGGGGACGTAGCCGATCTGGTAGAGCCCTTGTATGAGTTGATGGCGGAGCGAGTACGGCAGTCGCATGTGGTGGCCACCGATGACACGATTATGCCGATGCTCAGCCTGGGCAAGACGAAATCGGCGCGCATGTGGGTGTATGTCGGGGACGAAGCCAATGCGTATAACATTTTCGATTTCACCTTGAACCGGGGACGCGACGGACCAAAATATTTTCTGAGAGATTACGAGCAAGTGTTGTTGGCCGATGGCTACGGCGGATATGACGGTGTCGTGGGCGGCAATGCGATCACGCGCGCTGGCTGCTGGGCTCATGCACGCAGGAAATTTGTTGATGCCGAGAAGGTAGCGCCCGAGGTTGCACGGGAGGCGGTGGATTTGATCGGCGCTCTGTTTCGAGTAGAGAAGCAAGCGAAGGATTTTTCTGTGGAGCAGCGTCTCGCTTTGCGTCGAGACAAATCGGCCCCGGTGTTGGCCAAGCTGCGGGAGAAGCTACTGGAGTGGAAAGAGCAGCTGCTGCCGAAGCATCCCATGGCGGAAGCGATCAACTACGCCCTGAATCAATGGTCTGAGCTGAACGTCTTTTGTTCCGATGGCGCGGTACCGATAGACAACAATGTTTCCGAACGCGAGATGAAGCGCGTTGTGCTAACTCGGAAAAATTCTTTATTCGTCGGCAATCCTCGCGGAGGGCGAACCGCGGCGATCCTGGCCAGCTTAACCAGCAGCTGTCGCCGGCACGAGGTGGATCCCCAGCTTTATCTCACGCAGCTGTTGATGAATCTGCCCCAGGCAAAGATGAGCGAATTATCCGACTGGCTGCCCGACCAATGGAAGATCCGTCACCTGGCTCGAATCGCAACCTTCAGCGACCCGTCCACCAATAACTAACCTGTGGTTCGCGAAGCGCTCACGCTCTTGGGATTCCAATCGTGGCTCATTTCGCGGGCTGTCCTTGCGCACTGTACACAATGCCCAAATCGAGATGTGCTCCGGGGTTTCGCGGGTAGCTCTCAATCTCCTCCTGATACGTTTGGGCCGCTTTATCCAGCTCTCCGGTTACACTCAGATAGTAGGTGGCGGTGATCGCCAGCTTTTCCCGTTCACTGCATGTTCCCGCAACCGGAATGCCTTGGTGAAGTAATCGCTGGCCCGCCCTAACTCGCCGAGAGCGGGCGTAGTCGTTCCCCGCTACCAAGTAGCCCATGGCAAAATTCGGGTCAAGCTCGATGGCACGTTGATGGTAAGGCAGGGCTGCGGCGGGGCCTTTCTCGTCCCGGTAGGCCGGCGGCAGCGGAAGGGGCTTCTTCGAAGCGTGAGGATGGCTGAGTGGAGCTCCCACTGCCTGCGGTTTGGCCCTGGCAACAAATCGTGTCGGCCCTTTCGGCATCCAGGCGCCCCTTGACCGCCTGCGCCGCTCCCGATAGCCTTTTGGTTATCGCCCCTGAATGCCTGCCTCCGACATCCCGGACTCACGATCCGTAACTGATTCACGAGAAAACACTTCTCCTCCCGCCCACGACCGCGAGCAGACGCAACTTTGTCCTCCCGATGGTGTTTCTACCAATGTGAGCAGCGTAGCCATCGATCGCGGGCTGCTGAACTTTGCGGGAACGCCGCCGCCTTCGTCTGCCCCGGTGCCCATGGCAGGTTCCAATTCCGTGGATGCTGTCTCCGACGTCGACGTGATGCTGCGGGTGAAGACGGGCGACGAATCCGCCTTCGCTTACCTGGTGCAGAAATATCGCCGGTCGATGGTCGGGTTCATGTATCGCATGTGCCACAACCCGTCGACCGCCGAAGAACTGGCGCAGGAAGTATTTCTGCGAGTGTACCGCTCGCGCACCAGCTACGAGCCGAGTGCCAAGTTCACGACTTGGCTTTATCGGATCGCGACCAACCTGGCTGTGAACCACGCGCGCGATACGCGCCACGAGCGTCCGGAGAACACCGTGCGCCTCGATGAGCCGGACCAGGAAACGGGCACGACCCCCGACCTGGCCGACGAGTCGCTCACCGCCGAAGCGCAGATCTTGAGGCGGGAGCGGCTGGCAGCGATCCGCAGCAAGGTGAACGCGCTGCCCGAGCGCCAGCGTGTCGCCGTCATCATGCACAAGTATCAGCAGATGGATTACCGCGAGATTGCGAACGTATTGAAGTTGAGCGAGTCTGCCACCAAGTCGTTGCTGTTTCGCGCCTACGAAACGCTGCGCGAACAGTTGAAAGAATTTGTTTCGGGGAAGTAGAGGAAAGAAGTATGAATTGCAATGAAATTCGCGAACTGTTGCCAGACCTGGCCGCTGGCATGGACGCTTCATCATTTCAGCCGGAGGTCAAGGAACACATCGCATCCTGTAACGAATGCGCCACTCAGCTGCGCGACTTCGAGAAGACCATGGCGCTGCTCGATGAATGGCAAGCGCCCGAGCCTTCGCCCTATTTCGATACTCGCATGCAGGCGCGGCTCCGCGAGGAAATGGCTCGCCCGCACTTCGGATGGTCCAGTTGGCTGCGGCGTCCGGCGTGGGCCACCTCGCTCGCTGCGGTCCTGTTGGCCGGAGCGCTGCTGGTTAGCAACAAGTCGTTCATTTACGAGACCGAAGCGATCGCCACCAAACCACCATCCCTCGGTTTGCCGGTTGAGCCGGGAACCGCGGTCGGTGATCTGCAGGCGCTCGAGCGGAACGACGATTTGTACGCCGATTTCGATGTGCTCGACGAACTGCAGGTGCAGGACGATGTAACCGCGAATCCACAATATTCGCAGGCCGTAGATTAGCTGGACCGTAGATTAGCTGACCAAAGATTGAAAAGATCAAAGCTGACTACGAGGGGACCGAAACATGTTGGGAAGGGCGAAAGTTGCGAGCTGTCTGGCGGCGGTTCTGCTGCTAGCTCCCTCGTTCGCCCAATCCCCGTATGCTCGAACGCAACCGCAGCGTCCGGATGGGCAATGGCATCACTTTCAGAAGGACGATCGTCCCAACTCCAATGGGGCACGTCCGCAGAACAAGCCCGGCCACGCCGGAAACTGGCTGCGCCGTTATAAGGACTTGCCCCCGGCGCAGCAGCGCCGCGCGCTCGAAAACGATCCCCAATTCCGCAGACTTCCACCGCAACAGCAGACCCGGTTGCAAAACAGGTTGCAGCATTTTGCCAGCCTGCCTCCGCAGCAGCAGGAGCGCGTGCTCAACCGCATGGAGACCTGGGAGCACCTGACTCCGAATCAGAAGCAGCAGGCGCGCCAACTCTTTCAACAGTTCAAGCAGTTGCCACCCGCCCGCCGCCAGGCCGTCAATCGGGCGATCCGCAGCATGCGCGGGCTGACGCCGGACCAGCGGGACCAGTTGATCGACTCCCCGCAATTCAGGAGCGCGTTCTCGCAGCAGGAACGCGGCATCCTCAGCGAGGCTGCCCACCTACCGCTCGCCCCGGACGACGGCCTGCAAGCTGGACCACCGGAATAGTCATCGTCATCGTCGATGAATCGGGTCTTGTCGGCACCATCGCGCCTCAAGCCCCGCTCCTTGGTTAGACGGGCACGTCCTGTCGCTAAGCTCAAATTCGCGGAAGACTGATCCTGATCGAGTTCCCGGGCAACGGGTGCCGCCCGTGCATTGCCGCCTTGGCAAAGTTGGGCGAATCTCGATTCGCGCGCGATGGCCCATGAGGCATGGGTGATTACGATCGACGAGGGCGAACCATTGCTGGCAAGTCACCCCTAAAACCACGCTGGTCCATCGATCACGACGATTCACGACGATGGCGAGATCAATCGCTTTCTCCCCGGCAGACGGATTAGCGCAGTTGTGCTGATTGGTGCCACCGGGAAGATCGGGTTACGCGACGTCAGGATTCGACGAAGGCGGTTTGCGCGCAGCCCTGGTTGTTCGGCCCGAGCACATGTCCCTAAAATAGCGCCAAGCCACCTATCGCCGAATCAGCGCCATTACCCATCCCGCCACGAACACTCCGCCGACGAACATGGCGAAGCAGTAGAGGCCGTACTTCACCTGCTCCATAGTCGAATTGCGCTGCGTGATGCCGAAGACCACCGACGCGAACAGCGCGAACACCACGGCCGCCGAAAAGTGAGACAAATTGATGCTCACGGTTTTTTCCCTAGCGCAATGTGGTGCGCATCCGCCGCTGCGATGAAGTTCAGCAACCCGGCCACGATTAGAAACGTCTTGCCATAATCCGCCGCGGCATTCGCCGCCATCACGTTTCCCCAATCCATGATGCGCGCCAGAATGTAGAGCGCTCCCGAGCCCACGTCGCCCACGAAACCCAGTATGTCGAGGATGTCGCCGCCGTTTGGCTGGTAAATCCGCCCTTGCATGCCCAAACCAATCAGGAACATCGCGACCACCGAGACCAGCAGCAGAATGCCGCGCCCATAGCGCCTCAGCAGAATGTGCCCGCCGCCCGGAATCAGCCAGCCTACAATCGGCGCGACCACCGCCAACGTCGTGAGCGGATACTCCGGCTCCCGGACGGTATTTTTTGACTTATCCTTATCTCTATCTTTCGTTTTCTCTGTTGTCGGGTTGGCCATTCAGATCGTCACGATCTCTCGTTGGATTTTACCAGTCACCTCTGCGCTCCCCGGACGCACTAGCACATCCACTTCCAGGCGCACGCCGAACTCAGGGAGGTAGATTCCGGGCTCAATCGAGAACAAGGAGTTCGGCAGAATGCGCCGCTCGTCGTGAATTTCCAGGTCATCCATGTTCGCACCGTTGGAATGTACTTCGGTGCCAATCGAGTGACCGGTGCGGTGGATGAAGTATTCTCCGAACTTAGCCTGCTTGATGTGGTTGCGGACGGCGTGATCCACTTCCCATCCCGCGATCGGCTTGGTGGCAGAGTTCGAAGAAACGGCCGCGACCGCATCCTGCACCGTTTTCACGCCGATATCGCGCGCCTCGCTCACAATCTTGAAAATCTGGCGTTGCCGGTCCGACGGAGCCTTGCCCACGATTCCCACCCAGGTGATGTCGTAGAAAACCGCGCCCGCTGTATTTTTTTTGGCCCACACGTCGAGCAGAACAAAGTCGCCTTCGCGAATCGGCACCGGGTGGCTTGCGCCCGGCTCGTAGTGCGGGTTCCCGCTGTTGGCATTCACGGCCACGATCGGCGGATCGTCCGTCACCATGTTCTCGCGCTCGAATGCCTCCATGAAAAACTGCTGGATCTCATGCTCGTGGGTGCCGCCGTCGCGCACGCGCCGACCGATCTCTTGAAAGGCCGCGGCGGTGACCGCGTCAATCACATCGCGGGCCGCGAAATGCGACTGGATCTGTTCCTCGGTCAACGTCGCTTCAAACTGCGCGATCAAGTCCGCCGCGCTGATGATGTTCTTGCCCAGCCCGCGGATCATGTCCGCGGTTCCCGCGTCCACCATGGAAATGGTAAAAACAAAATTGTTGGGGGAGTACTGCATGGCCACGTCGCGATACGGAGCCAGCATCTGCTTCAGACTGTCGAACAGTTCCTGCCATCCGGCATACTGTTTTTTCGTGCCGGGCAAGGTGTCCAGGTGCCCGGACTCGATCTTATGAACCAGCTTGACGGGATCGCCCTGGGCGGGGATCAGGTAGTACCAACGCCGCGTCACCATGAGCCCATCCGGCAAGCCAAGGACGCGGTATGAGATCGGGTCGCGATGGTGATGATCGTAGAACAGCCAGGCGTCGATGTTGCGCTCGCGCAACGCGTCTTGAATGGCGGACAAGTCCATATACAAAGGGCTATTCTACACGACGGCACCGGAGGTACTTGACATCCTCAGCCAGGCGAAGCAAAATATCGCCCAATTAGGTGAAAATGCCTATTTCCTCTCTTGAGAGGAACAGTCGGCAAGTTTATGAAGCTTAGTCAGCCGTCCCGGTCCCCTCAAAAGAAAGTCAGTCCCGAGCAATGCAAGCATCCTCGGGTGCAGATCGTTTCCCGCGATGAGGAGTCGGAATATGTGGAGTGCCAGGAATGTGGGGACGTGTTCGAATCGAGCGAGCTGAAGGACATGGCGATCGAGGAGAAGAAGGAACCAGAGGAGGAGTGAACCGGAAACTCGTAGAGTCTATCCCGCGCTCGACCGATCCTACCTGATCTTAATCAGCAGATTTTCCGACGCATCCACCCAAAACCTTTTCCCCGGAGGAATCACCGTGGTCGCGCTATATTCCGTGATCACCGCCGGTCCCCTCATCGCTCGGCCGGGGACAAGATCGCCACGTTCAAACACCGGCGTGGTCGCGACCTGGTCATGAAAGAACACGGCTGCGCGCTCGACGGGCGAGACTTGCGACGACGATTTTCGCGCAGTTTGACGCCCCGTAACCGGCAGGCGTTCGAGTCGGGGCGTGCGCAATCTGGCGCGCAAACGCAACGTGACCAGTTCAATCTCGCGCCCCGCGTGATGATATCCGTAGCGGCGCTGGTGCTCGTCATGGAAGCGCGCGGTCACGTGCTCGGTAGTCGAAACGACGGGTAGATTGAGTTCGTAACCCTGGCCGCGATACCGCAGCTCGAGACTCCTTTCATAATGAAGGGCGCCGTGCCACCGTTCCTCGCGGAATTCCTTCCGCGCCGCCGCCTCCAGCTTGCGAAATTCTTCCTGCAACTTTCCCCGCGTCACGACTGGCCGCGCGGCTTGCGGCACCGCTTGCGATAAACGATCTGCAAATCTCCACAAGAGCGTGCGCGAGTAATCCTTGACCACATCGCTGACCAGGATCCCGAACGCCGAAAGCGCGCCCGGCCGCGCCGGAATCATCACCGTCGGGATTGCCAGGGCCTCCGCCAGTTCGCAGGCATGCAGACCTCCCGCACCGCCGAACGCCACCAGTGCAAAGTCACGCGGATCGTATCCGCGCTCGATCGAAACCACGCGCAAAGCCCGCTCCATGTTCGCATTCACCACGCGCACGACGCCCGCCGTAAATTGTTCGAGGGTTAAGCGCGAGCCCCGTTTGTTCAGCCATTGCGACGTGATCCGCCGCGCTCTTTCGATGTCGAGCGTAAACTCGCCGCCCAGAAACTGGTTGGGACGAAGGCGTCCCATCAGCAAGTTGGCATCGGTCACCGTGGGTTCAGTTCCGCGGCCGTAGCAGATCGGTCCCGGATCGGCGCCCGCCGATTCCGGTCCCACGCGCAGCGCGCCGCCGGTATCGAAGCGAGCGAGCGACCCACCGCCGGCGCCCACCGTGTGAATCTCTAACATCGGAACTCCCAGCGGAAGCCCGGCCACTTCCGACTGGCTGGCGGCTCGAAGCACGCCCTCGACGGCCGCCACATCGGTGGAGGTTCCGCCCATGTCGAAGGAGAGAATCTTCCGAAGTCCGCTGCGTGCTCCCATCGCCGCCGCGCCCACCAGTCCGCCAGCGGGGCCCGATAGCACCGTACGCACCGGTTCCCGCGCCGCCGATTCGAGCGCCGTGATCCCGCCGCTCGATTGCATGACAAAGACTCTGGTCCCGCCTTGCTTCGCGGTCGCGTCGGGGGTGAGTTCCGCGCTTCTCGTGCGCTCCGCCAGCTTTTCCAGATAACGCTGCATCAGCGGCTGCAGATAGGCGTTCGCGACGACCGTGCTGGTGCGTTCGTATTCCCGAAACTCGGGCAGAATCCGGTGAGACACGGACAGCGGTTTCGCAAGTTCCGCCACCGCAGCAGCGATGGCTGCCTCGTTCTCCGGGTTGACGAAGGAGAACAGGAAAGAGATGGCGATGGCATCCGGTTCGGAACGCCGCACGACTTCCCGCAATCGCGCCAACTCCGCTTCGGACGGACGCTCCAAGATCCGGCCCTCGGAATCGGTCCTCTCCTTCACGCCGAATCGCATTTCTCGGGGAACGAGCGGGGCAACCCGGTCAAAGAAAAAATCATACAATCGAGGTCGCGCCTGTCGTCCAATTTCAATGACGTCTTCAAACCCCGAAGTCGTAATCAGCGCGACCCGAGCCCCCGTTCGCTGCAGAACAGCGTTGGTTCCAACGGTAGTACCGTGGAGCAGCGTAACTTGAGCTCCGGCGGCGCTGTTCGGCGCGGCTTCGCCAATCTTGTTGAGAGCTTCGGCAATCGCGCGCGAAGGGTCGTCCGGTGTCGAAAACACCTTGAGCGTTTTGAGAGCGCCATCCTCGATCCAAACGCAATCGGTGAACGTGCCTCCGGTGTCGATGGCGATCGACCGCACTGCCCGAGTGGCGCGGACACGTTTATCCGCGGCCTTTGACCTTGCTGTTGGTTCTGGTCGGAGTGTGCTCTTTGTTGCGAAATCGGGCACGGAATTCGATGCGCGAGCCATTGATAGAAATGACCATCGGAAAGGCGAACAAGGAAGACTATCACTGCCTGCGGCCCGCGCAGTAGGGTCTCGGCCCCGTGCCCGAAACATAACCGTCTCGCGCCCGCCACTGCCGTATTCTGAACAAGTGAATGGGAGGACGTGGAAGGCGTGGCTGGTGCCCGGCGGCCTGTTGCTGGCGCTGGCGGCGGTGCTCGTCAACAGCTCGCTATTCGCGCAGGTTGCGCCTTCGCTGTCGTTCTACTATTTTGCTGCTTTCGCCGCCGGACTGCTGCTTGCCTGGCGTTTCAATTCCAGCCGCGTTCTGTTCTCCCTGCTGGTTCTGCTGCTCGCGCATCGCGCCGTCGATTTCTTTTCCGCTGTCCAGGTTCATGCCGGCGATCTCTACGGTGGAAAAGCGCCCTCCGGACAGGGCCACATGGCCGTGGCGCTCGCCGCCCTGTTGATCCCGTTGAACTTCGTCGTGTTTGCCGCGATGCGCGAGAGCGGCCTGACCATCGCCGGAATCGCACCCCGCTTCGGAGTGCTCTTTTTCGAGTCGGTGGTGTTCGCGGTTTTGTGCCGTCCGGAAAATAGTCCGGTCGATCCTCATCACCAAGGCGCGGCCGAGATTCCGCTTTGGATTCTATTGAGTTTCGTCGCGGCCATCGCAGTCTTCGTCCGCCGTTTCTTTCAGACGCGCAAGCCAATCGAGCCCGGCTTCGTGTGGTCGGTAGCCGCGGTTTTCACCTGGCTGCAATTTGCCCCGCTCGGCAAAGCATCGGATGCCTACGTAGCCACTTCCGCCCTGATCTTGGCCGCCTCGCTGATCGAAACATCCTACGTGCTTGCCTACCACGACGAGCTCACCGGCATTCGCGGACGCCGCGCCTTCAATGAATCCCTGCTCTCGCTCAGCCAGAACTACGCGATCGCCATCGTCGATATCGACCATTTCAAAAATTTTAACGACACCTACGGCCACGACGTCGGAGATCAAGTGCTGTGCATGGTGGCCAAACGGCTATCCGAAGTCGGAGGGGATGGCCAGGCGTTTCGCTGCGGAGGCGAAGAGTTCGCCATCGTTTTTCGCAATACGTCCGCCAAAGAAGCGTTCGAGCATCTGGATGCTCTGCGCCAGATCATCGAGAAATCCGCGTTTCACGTCCGAGGTTCCGATCGAAGAGCCGAGACCCACGCCGGCAACAGAAAGGGTCTCGATTCCGAACTTCGCGCGGGCGAGTCGGATCGCAGGAAGTCGGTACGAAAGAAAGCAGCTCTCCGAAATCCCAAGCCATCGCCCGATCGTTTGGTCGATCATCTATCCGTGACGGTCAGCGTCGGTGTAGGGGAGCCGAGCACACGCTACCGCCAGCCCGAGCAGGTGATCCAGGCAGCCGACCAGGCTCTCTATCGCGCTAAGCACAAGGGAAGAAACCGAGTGGAAGTGGCATCGACAGCCCCACTTCGCCTGGCCGCTCGCAAGCGCGCGAAGGTCTCGCAACTCTGAGTTGCTGTCGGCTATTGGGCAAACGAGTGAAAATCAGGCGTCCGTCCTTGCTTGCGCTCAATCCGCGGTGCCGCTGGTCGAGGCTGCGGCGCGGCAAACCACGCCTGGCTCGGCTATTTCTAAGATCTGTGGGACCTCTAGCCGGATCTCTCACCACTCAAAAAGATGAATCAGAAACAGAACTACCGCAGCCCCCAGCGGCAGCAGCAGACCGGCCCGCAAACTCCCCGTGGAATGAGAGATCACGCCCACCATCCAGGGAATCACCGCGGGCCCAACCGATGCCAAAGAAAACATGACCGCGCCAATACTGCGGGCTGCGACGCCGAAACGCTCTGACAGGCGGGCTACGGTGATCGGATATAACGTTGAGAAACTCAGTCCCGTAATCAGCGCGCCACCGATCACTCCCGCCAGCGACGGAGCCCAGAGCATCAGCGCAATGCCTGCCGCTCCCGCCGCATAGCCCGCCCGCAAGACCCGCCCCTCCGAAAAGTGGCGCAGGAATGCGGTGCCCAACGCCCGGCCGACCGTCAGCGTCGAGTAGAAAAACGCCGGCATCATGGAGGCGATTTCTAGCCCATGCGATCCGAGCCGCGCAACGTAAGAGCCGACCCATCCTCCCACCGCCGTTTCCGCTCCCGGATACAGAAAGAAGATGGCTGCGAAAATCCAAATCGCCGGACTCTTCGCCAGTTCGCGCCACGCCGCCGTCGGTTCCGCGGATTTCGCCGCCGCAGGGAAAGGCAGATTACGCACGGCGAAGGCCAGCAGTAGAAGGAACAACGCCACCGCACCGAGAAAAAATGGCAGTAGCTTATGGGCCGCGGTCCAGGCCACCATCAGCGAACAAAACACCGCGCCCACGCCCCAGAAAAAATTCAGCAGGCTCACCGCACTTGCTCTCGAACCGGTGCTCGCACTGGCGCCCGATTGAGATCCGATCTCTGCAATCAGCAAGTTGTCAGAGGGCACAATCAGCCCGAGCCCGAGCCCGTAAGTGGCGACCGAGGCAAGTCCCAGCGCGAGCGATCCCATATAGATTGTGGCCACGCCGCTCGCCATCAACAGCAGTCCCAACAGAAACGCGGGGCGGTATCCCCACCGCGCCAGTAAAACTCCCGAGAGTTGTACGCCCGCGAGCGATGCCAGGAATTGCACCAGAAACAGATTGCCGGCCTGAGTGTCATTCATCGCCCAGCGCGCAATCAGGATCGGTAGCATTGGTCCGAGCAGCGTCTGGAGAATGCCGGTCGGCAAAAAGGCAATCTGGCCGGCCAGGATCAACTTCCAGTTCGACGATGACGGTGAGAGTTCGGTTTGAAGCCTGGCCATGCGAAATCGAATGTTCAACCTGGAGTTAGGACTTTCAGCATAACGCAGTGGCCGCAACTTCGAATTAGGGGGAAGGGTGTTCGTGCAATCTCGCGACGCCGGAGAGGCGGCCGAAAGGGTGAAAGCGGCCGTTTGCCGCAGGAAAAGTTTGCAGGCGAGGGCTGGGAATCGAACCACTCAAGATATTTAAATTCACTAGCTGATTCCATTGCGTAATCGGTCGGTGGCAGAAACCAGCACAAATTCTCGCGGCCTGAATCATTTTGGATCGCCAAAGCCGACAGTGGACGCAAAGAACAGGACATCGCCGTAGAGTATGCACGCGAGGTTCCCCAGCGCCTATGCCCTCAGCGCTAACGGCTTTTTTGCCGGACACGCCTTCTAACCGAACTTCGTCACGGAATGATCGAAAAACCACTTAAACCGTTCAGAATCAGTTCAGGCAACCGCCGATTCTACACTACATTTTGTGAGGGATTTCAAACGTTCGGGAAGATTGAGACCGAGCCGATGCAGTAGGGATTTCTGTTCGGCCGTGGGTTCGGTAATCCGGCGCAGGCGGCTCCTTACCGTCTTTTGTCCGGGAGTTCGGTCGCAAGAACATTCGCGCCGATCAGGCCATCCCTCCCAGCCCTTTTCAAGATAGTTGGTCTACACTACACGCCGTTTTTCCCATGTCCCATTGCAAAGACAATACTTCCTGCTCTTCTGGGCTTAAAATGTCTCGGATTCATTTCTCCCGTGACGAACTTCGGCTAATTCCTGCGAGGACTCCCGGTAGTCGCTCTTGTCCCATTGCAAGGCGATTCCGCCTGCTCTCGCCGTCTATAGGACTTGACGAGGGCGGCGATGTTGATTGGAGTGAAACAGCGACACAGCGATCTCACCGGTGGTCTAAGTTCCTTGAGGTGCGTGGCTAACGGATTCTTCGTTACGTCCGTCCAGCCCATCCACCGGAAGGCTCTTCAAAAATCCCCGCCGGCGCCTCCGCCTCCCGTTTGTCCCCCACCGAAGCGGAAGTCCGGACTGCTTGGCTGCGGGGCTGGCGCTTGGGGCGATAGCAGGCCGGCTACGGTCGCCCCGACGTTGATCCATTGTTTGTCCTTTCCCGAGAGGCGCGCGGCGGTAAAGCCGTTGCGAATTCTGCCCGGGCCACGGGCAAGCCAGCGTCGGAGGAAGATCGCGACACCGGTTAACAATATGCCCAGAAGCATCGGGTCCCAGGTATGCCGCGGCCAGCCGAGATAAGCCTTATTGGAGACCAACGTCAGGACGGCGACGATCGCGCCCACCGCGATGACCAAGCGGTCCTTCTGGCGAATGCCCCGCGCGACCACGATTGGCGGCAGGCACCAGATCAGCACCCACGTTCCCCAGTAGAACGGCCTCGCGAATTCAGAGGCGGCCCGAGTGCCGTCCCACCAGTGCGTGGACAGGTTCAACGACGAAACCTGGAGATTGATGGCCAGGTAGATTCCGAGCCAGAGGGACGCTTCGACGAGCGAATAAGCCTCGTCGAGGTAGTCGATGCGGTGGCGAGAGCGAACCGTGGCTACACCTAGGATCCCGGTTGCATAGAACACGGCGACGATCAGATGCTGTGCCTCGCGGGACGAGGTCCAGTACCCGGGCAGAAAGATGACGAAGATCATCGCGGCGAGAAATGCATAGGAGAGCCCGAAGCGGCGCCATATCCAAAGCGAAAAGACGGCGCCGGCTGCGGGAACGAGGAACTGGGCCGGCGAATCAGGGCGACCGATGAAAACAGCGCCCTCCATCCCCGCGCAGAGAAAGCCAACTGAGCACACCGCGAGCGCTTCCTCGATGCCGTAGCGATAGAGCCTTCCTTGCGAGACGGCGACTTCGGCAGCCGCGTAGCAGACGGCAGAAAAGATCAGGAGGAAAACGCCGACGGTTTGCTCCGATGGCCGCGAAAGAAAAGCCACGAAGAATAAGGCGACGGTGGCACCCACGCTGATCAGGGTGAAGAGGAACAAGACGAGCCGCAGGAAAATGTTGGTGGTGCGGAGCCCGGGAACGGTCTCCTGCTTCAGAAGCCGGTACTGCGCCTTCGTGAGGAAGCCGTCGCCGACCCATCCCCTCAGGAATTTGCTGGCGCGAAGAGCCTCTTCGCTGGATGCACTGTAGAGCCTCACGCCCGCCTCCCCAGGCGGCGTCCGATCTGCACCAGCGCCACGAGCATAGCCACTCCGCTAACGACGAAATAGCCGAGGACGGCGGATTCATCATTGACGCCACGGAGGAACAGCGAGCTGACGCCCACGTAGCCGTAGACCGCGGCATAGGCAACGAAGGCAAACTGCCGGCGCGTCAGGCCCCAGGCAAGAGACGCGCCACAGGCGATCAGCAGAGCGAGAAACCATAGGCCGTAGCCCTGGCGGATGAACACGCCGGAGAGCAGTGCCCAGAACAGAACGTTGGCCACGATGTTCAGATAAGTGCCGAAGAAATGCGGCTTCAGGCTGGCGCGCTGAAGAAGTGCCCCGCCGACACCGACCAGCAGGCAGTAGAGAAGAGCATATTGGCGATAGGTAGCGTCCTGACGGGCCGACCTGTGCGAGATCGTGAGCCCGAACCATCCGGCGAGTGAGGATAAAGCGAGTGACAGCACGAAGCGATTGTCGAAACGATAAGCGAGGAAGAAGAAGAGGGCGGCGCTCGCCAAGAGATAGAGATCCAATTGTCCGGAAAGCACGTGAAAACGGTTCTCTAGGTAAGCGAGTTCCATGGACCAGATGAGGCTGCCGAGGTAAAGCACGTAGTCGAAGATCGGACTCGGTGCAGGCGTTTCGGCCCGCGACCAGGCAGGCGCGCGGGAAAAGCAAAACCAAAAACTGGCGGCGAGGATCGTGGAGAGGACGGCGAGAACGAGCACGTCACCGAGTTGCTTCGACCAGGTGCTGACCGTCCAGCCCAGGCCCGTAACGAACGCCAGCACACCGGCATAGAGGAGAATGTTCAGTTCGAGGAAAACAGAGAACGGTTCCCCACGTGCGAGGCCTGCCAGATGGGCGCACTGTTCCGGCGATACTTTGCCCTGCTCCTTCCATTGCTCTAATCGAGTGAGGATGGTCATGAAGTCTTCGCTTTCCAGACCTGGGATGCCATGTCCCTAGCCAAATTGGATTTCGGCTCCAGCTGTTCAGCCGATGAGTTTACTCCCCACACACTCCAACACGCTCGCCGTGCTGAAAAAGGTGAGCAGACGTGCCAGAATCGAGGCGATCCACAAGTCGGCTTCTTCGAGATCGTTACTCATCTCCTCCAAGCCCGTTTGAACGAAGCCGCTTCGAGCCCCGCGTCATCCCTAACCGAGGCTCATTTTCCGAATTCCGCAGCAATCTCGAATTATTGACACGACTGTGTCATTAATGATAACGTCCGGCCGTGAGTCGGCCCGTAAATGAGAAACAACCAGCGGAACTACGGAACGCAATCGTCCGATATCTCATCCGGCATGGCTTAACGGGTCTTTCACTCCGGCCTTTAGCCAAGGCGCTTGGGTACACACCTCGTGTGCTGCTCTACCACTTCGGTTCGAAAGAAAGAATGGTGATTGAAGTTCTGGCGCAAATCAGGGATCGGCAGCGCGTGGCCTATGATCGCGTACCGGCTTCCAGCTTTGCGCAGGCTTGCAAGACAATCTGGAAACGCATGAGCGCACCTAATTCCGAGCCGCTGTTTCGTCTCTTTTTTGAGACTTACGGGATGGCACTAAGGCGACCACGACTGTACAAAGTCTTCCTGCACGACACCGTTGAGGACTGGTTGCGAGAAATTGCCGACCCGCTTTGCCGTGAAGGGTTTGACCGTCGCGAGGCACGCGCTTTTGCCACCATCGTTCTTGCTGGACTGCGAGGCTTCATGTTGGATTTCTGTAATACTCATGACCGCAAGCGCCTGGACCGTGCCGTAGGATTATGGCTCGGCACCCTAAACACGCTGCTGGCCGCTCGTACCATGTCTCACAAAATATGACACCCGGCGGACGCGTGGTTCCGTGCTGTACCAGGCCGCTCTCGATCCGGGTTGTACTCTCTGTTCTGCTGACTGCCGGGCTGCTACTCACTTCCTTGCCCGGTTGGTCTGAACTCGTACCCGGCTCGATGGACGTCGATTGGAACGAAGGTGCACCGGATTGCGTCAAGAACCCGCAGCCTCTTTTGCAGGTACATCGGTACAATCCTCAAACACTCATTCTTCGGGAGAATCTTTGCGCCACTTTCGAGGCGCCCTTTATGTACCTTTTGGTTGGATCGAAAAAGGCGCTTCTGATCGACACCGGCGACGTTGCCGATCCAAACCAGATGCCGCTGGCAAAGACGGTGATGAGCTTAGTACCTGGAGAAGCATCTGCAAAGATTCCCTTGCTCGTAGTCCACACTCATCGGCACCTCGACCATCGCGCGGGCGACGGACAGTTTGCGCAGCTCGCGAATGTTCAGGTGGTCGGCTTCGATATCGATAGCGTTCGCCGCTATTACAACTTCAGCGACTGGCCGAGTGGCCTGGCGCAGATTGATCTGGGTGATCGACTTGTCGAGGTGATGCCGACGCCCGGTCACAACGAGACGGAGGTCTCATTTTACGATCGCAACGCTGGGATCTTCTTTTCCGGCGACTTTCTGCTGCCGGGACGCCTCTTAATCGAAGACGCTAGCGCCGACGTTGCCAGCGCGGAGAGGGTTGCAGCCTTCGTGAAAGATCGTCCCATCAGCTACATTTTGGGCGGCCATATCGAGCTGAATTCCGATGGGCACCCATTTGCATGGGGGTCTCACTATCATCCGCACGAACACGTCCTGCAGATGACCAAAGATGACCTACTCGCGCTGCCGGCCATCCTGCGAAGTTTTAACGGCTTCTACACCGTGCGCGGCAACGTCATCATGATGAATTCGATACGCATCCTTGTTGCTGAGGCCATGCTCGCAGGAGTGGTGCTTGCTGTGATCGTGTGGATGTTGATTCGCTATTTCCGGCGTCGCAGGCGTGTTCGCAGTGCGCTCCCGAAAACTCAAGGCTGACACAACCGGGGTGGAGCGTTGGCGTCCGGAATCCTCTCATTCTTGTCGTCCCAGCTCGGCAAACAAAACCACGACGCTGCAGCCGCGCGCGTGTTGCGATTCATGCGCTAGTTCACCGCACTAACCGGGCTGACAAAAGGCGCGATCGCTAGTGTAGGCGCAAACCCACCCGGGGCAACACGGGGGGCGTTGCCGCGGACACTGCTGTCCCGCTCGCGTGCATTTTTCGGCAGCGCCTTCTCGAAAGGTCTTGCGCACGTGGTCGACTTCGCTATCGTCAACTGAGAATGTGCTGCCAGGCTTGCTGTGCAGGGTAGGAGAGCGAAAGTGATTTGTCCGGGGCAGGGCCCTAGACCGCGGCGTTACGTTCGGAAGATCGCCTGGCTCCGAGTCTTGCGCCGCGGAAGCGTCCACCAGGCTGTAATCGCAGCCCGCAATTCCAGGATGATTTTCATCGCACGGAATCAGCAAGGCGACATGCATGTTCCCACTGGCGTCCACCCCATTCGCGGTGATTTCGCCTTGGTTGTTGATGGCCAAGGGGACCCGGATCCGAAGAGCAGAACCACGAGGAACCAGATTGTTTAGATTCGCCATCGAACCTTTTTCCCACAGAAAGGGGCGAGAGTGATCGAAATCGTTTAAACAATCCTCAAGGAACGTCGAATTGCCCACTACCTGGGTCGCATCGTTAATCGCGCTCGCGAAGCTGCAGACATCCTTGCCCAAAGTTCCAAGATCGATAAGTTTTCCCACTCGGATCCAAAGCGCAGCGTGGAACAGTTGCTCCCCGGCCAGGTAGGCAAAGCCGACAGCCTGTCCACCCTCGTTCTCGGAAACGGCTCCGGTGTTGTTTCCCCCGAGACTACCGCCCAGGTCGCTGAGCCTGCCATTCTTCCAGAAGAATGCACGCTGGTAAGCGTCTCCAGTCACGGTAGAAAAACCAATGGCCGCACCCCCATCGGAGAGGCCAGTCACGAGCGTGCAGGTTCCGCCGAGATTTCCCATGTCCCGCATTCCGTTCTTCTGGTCCCAAATGAACGAGCCTGTACTTAACGCCAGGCCATCGACCGCACAAGCGCCAGGGACTGAAGTGGTTGTGTAAGACCAGCCAGCGACTTGCTCATTTTCGTTAATCAATGTGGCTCGGGCATCGTTTCCGGTTCCGAGCGTGCCCAAATCCTGCATCCCGCTGTCCTTGTCCCACAGAAACGCGCGCTCCTGGTATCCGTAGGGAACATCAAAGTACCAAAAGGTTGCAGCCGCCATGGAATTGGCATCCGGAGTTGTGTTCAGCGCGGAACCCACCACTAGGCCGTGATTGTTGACCGATTCGGCTTCGCTCTCATATCCGCCGCTGGGCAACGTTCCCAAATCGATGATGGTGCCCTGTTTCCAAAGCACACCATGGACCACCGGCAAGCCGGCAAACAATGGGTCCGTTTGCCCGGTTTCCGAGACGCCCGCAAGCAGCCCGTCGCCACTTTCCCAGGTAGCGTAGCTGCTCCCGCCGCCCTGCAGAGCGCCCATATCGATCAACTCGCCATTTTGATATTGGAAGGTATGCGCCACGTAGCCGTCGGCCCATCCATAGTCCGGCGCGAAAGGATCGAGCGCCGCCGTGTCGGCGTCGCCCGTGACAGTCCCGCTTTGGTTGAGCAGTTCAGTGGGATCGAGGTCATATTCACCGTTAAAAAGAAAACTCTGGGGGCCGCCGAACGTTTCGATTTCCACGATCTGGTAGTGATGGTGTACCGCCTGTGCAGCCAGTGGAACTGGTATGGCGAGCGCAGCCAGTAAGGTGAGCGCAGTAATGGCAGGAATGCATGTTGTCGGATTTATCTTCATAGATTGCTCCTTCAATTCTGATCTCTGACTCGGGCCCGTCCCGCTTGCTAGCGACCGAACCACGCCGAAGCGCGTGTATCCATAACGCACAGGCTGGCTTTGGTCAATCGACCGGACCTAAATCATTCCTAACTTCGTAAGTGACGGTCTCCGAAAGAGTTATTGAGCTTGCTGAACTGGACTTGTGGGGTAAAATCATGTTCCCTTGGGGTGGGGCTTATGAGCGCGCCCGCCAGTTCCGGACGTCGTGTTCGCACCGGACTCTTCGAAATCGACTTCGGCGCCCTTGAAGTCCATAAGGAAGGCCGAAGGGTTCCCTTGCAAGAACAGCCCTTTCGAGTGCTGGCTGTGCTCTTGGAGCGTCCCGGCGGAGTGATCACACGCGAAGAGTTGCATGACCGACTCTGGCCGACCGATACCTTCGTCGGCTTCGACGAGGGCATCAACACAGCCATCCGGAAACTGCGTGTTGCCTTCGGAGATTCGGCCGATAACCCTCGATTCATTGAGACCATTCCGCGGCGGGGGTATCGTTTCATCGCACCCGTCCACAATGCCAACGTGGAACCCGCTCAATTTTCGGAGCACACCTCGGGGCTCTCTCAGGATGTTCGTCTCGACGAGGAACCGCTAAAGCCGGACCGAGACTCAGCGCGATTAACAGTACCTGCGAAGCCCGAACTTCGAACCGGCAGCGGAAAACACTGGAAGTTGATTTCACTTACCCTGGCGGTGCTGGTGTTTTCGGTCGGCAGTTACAAATACTTCCATCGCAGCACCAAGCTCACCGAGTCGGACACGATTCTCGTTTCGGACTTTATTAACACGACCGGAGATCCAATCTTTGACGGCACGCTAAAACAAGCACTGACGGTAAAGCTTGCTGAATCGCCTTATTTCAACATCCTGCCGGATGCGAGGGTCAAAGAGACTCTCGGGTTGATGGGGCATTCCTCGGACGAACGTGTTCTGCCGCCGATCGCTCGAGAGGTTTGTCAAAGAGCGGGAGGCAAAGTCGCTGTGTCGGGGTCGATCGTGGCCGTTGGCGACCGGTACATGATCAGCTTACGGGCGACCAATTGCCTTACCGGGGCTGACATCGCGCACGAGGAAACGGAGGCGCAAAATCGAGATCGTGTCCTGAGCAGTTTAGGAGAAATGGTTCTTCCCTTGCGGCAGAGGCTCGGAGAACTGGTCAGTTCCATCCAAAGGTTTGACACTCCAATCGAGCAGGCCACAACCAAGTCGTTGGCTGCGCTGAAGGCATACACCTCCGGCGATCAGCAGCGAGCTCGTGGGCTCGACGGACAGAGCGTGCCCTTCTATAAGATGGCGATTGATCTCGACCCGGATTTCGCGGTTGCGTATGCACGGCTGGGAGCCGTTTACGGGAATTTGGCAAATTCCGCACTCGCGGACGATTACTTAACCAAGGCTTTCGAACGTCGCGAACACGTCAGCGAGAGAGAAAAATTCTATATCGCCGCACATTATTATGCCGATTCGACTCGGGAGACAGACAAAGCGATCGAAACCCTGAGGCTCTGGACGCAGACATACCCACACGATTGGGTCGCTTTCAACAATCTTAGCGCGGAGGCCGTTAAGGTCGGCCAACTCGACGAGGCAATCAAGGCAGGCCAGGAAGCGTTACGGCTGAATCCGGCTAACACGTTCACTTACTTTTCTCTTTCCACTGCCTACTTCAGGGCGAGTCGCTTCGCCGAAGCCCATGCTATCTGCGAGCAGGCGATCAAGTCCAAGCGAGATTCGAGCGACATCCATGCAATGTTCGTCAATTTAGCTTTCATCAATGGCGACGAGCCAGAATTCGAGCGACAGGTTGAGCAGATTGAGATCAATGCGAAGGCCGATCCTGGCTTCCTCAATCAGAAAGCATGGATCGCCTTTGCTCGTGGACAGGCGGGCACAGGGCGTGACCTGTTCAAGCGCTCCCGGGTTGCTAGTCTGCAAGAAGGAAACGACACTCCCGTAAACAGCAAGGACTATGCGGCGTTTAGCAGCGCCAACGAGGCACAACTGGAAATGGAACTTGGGAATCTCCAGAAGGCGCGAGCGAAGGCCGAATTGGCGCTCAAGCTGATGCCACGATCGTCGGAGGTACAGTCCTACACGGCGCTCGTCTTCGCCCGCCTGGGCGATTTCCGGCGAGCCGAAGGCTTGACGAGAGAATTAACGAATCGCTTTCCCTCCGACACTCTTCTGAGCAACGTTACGTTGCCAGCCATCCAAGCCATTGTCGAAACGAAGAAGAAGAATTATAGCGAAGCCATTAATGCACTGAAGCTCTCCATACCCTACGAATTAGGATCTCATCAGGATCTGCCCGAAGGTATTACCTTCTACCAGCGTGGCCTGGCATTTCTGGCGGAGGGTTTCGGGGAGCAGGCCGCTGCCCAGTTTCAGAAGCTTCTCGAAAATCGCGGAATCGTTGCCATATCGCCCTATTGGGCTCTAGCACATCTCGGGCTGGCGCGTGCGAATCTGCTGAATGCACGGAGTCGCCAGGGAATCGCTGCCGATGCCGCCCGCGTGAAGGCGCTGGCCGCCTACAAAGATTTTCTCACTCTCTGGAAAGACGCCGACCCCGACATCCCCATCCTGAAGCTCGCCAAGTCGGAGTACGCGAAGTGCCGAGATAAACTTTGAGAGTCGCGTAACAACACTCGCGCGGACGGTTTTACGGGGGGGGATGTGCTTCTCCTCGCTCATGGCTGCAAATCGCTGTGCCATAGTGGACGCCAAAAGTCCACTGCGAGACGCCCTCAGAAACATAGGCTCCAGCCAGCGCCTCGCCCTTCTCATCGAGCACCTTTACATTCCACTTGGGCGCCACCTTCTCACTGAACGGATAGAGAAGTCTGGGGGACCTCTGGCAGCATCACGGATTTTTGTTAGCTGCTATTAGCCGAGCCTGCCCTGCGGTGGCTCGGCCTCCATTCCTTAAAATCGAAATACCGCTCGGACCATCACGATTTCAGTACGGGACCACACGTCAAGACCCTGAAAGCCGGACAACAACCTGACATAGTTTATAAAGCCTTGCCCCCAAGAGTCCCTTAGGCGCGGCCCGGAAAACAAACTTTTCGATCGGGACAAGTCGGTATGCGCAATCGAGCACGCTCTCCGTTGGCAAAGGCGTTTGCATAGTAGACACTGGTTTTCAGGAACCCACTGACCTGATAATTTTCTACGGGGTGACTCTCCAAGGGGAAGACGCTCCAATGGGACTGAACCTCGGAGCATATTCAGGTTTGCAAGTGAACCTTGCAGGCATCACCTCCACCGAACCCCTATATTTGATTGTAGAGATTGTCCCGAGCAGCGGCGGAACCTACGTTTCCGAGGTAGAGCTGCAGAGTGACGCCAACGCTTCCTCGGTATTGCTTCCGTATTCGAGTTTCACTGACGGACAAGGAGTCGTCCTTACTTCGGCCGAAGCCGGCGACATCAGCTACATCGAGATCGAAGGCGAAGCCGGCTACTCGAGCTTCGGAATAACCTCCTTGCAGGTGTATAACTAGCAGGGTTCCACAAAACAGAGACGAAAACCATTTCCCTGTAGTTCGGACTTAAGCGCCGCCGGGGGTCGTCGACGAGTTACCGGCCCCTGGCGGCGAGCTTCGATCTCTGCCCGCTCTGCGGACAGGAACTGGCCCCGGCGCAAGCGAAACAGGCAGGACTTCGTCTTGAAGAGGAGTCGACAAACAGAAATTACGACGAACGAGTTTCAGTACAAGCTTTCCCCCAAAAAGAACCACCTTCAGGAGAATCAAAATGAAGAAGTCTCGCGTGGTGGTGTATTCGGCGCTGCTGTTGCTGTTGGGCAGCGTAGGCAGTCAAGCGCAGCAAAGCTTGGCGTCAACCGGAAATGGCGATTCCAACGCGGGCAGCCAAGCCGTCAGTAATGTGAGCGGCACGGGTACACAACGAACGCTGCCGCAGTGCTCGGGCCAGGCCAGTCGCCTACCGGGGAGCATTGCTGGCCCTTGCAAACCAGTTTTGGCCGGTACGCAAACTCAACAACTTTCAAACGATCTTCCTCGTCACGACGATGGAGCAATTTACGTTGAGTTTGTTGTCCCAGGCTCCACGTGTGAAGCCTCGTTCCCCCTTTGTACGACCCCCGTCGCCATCAACCTGTTTGGTGCCGTCACCGGATACTATGCCGACACAAACGCGTCACTTCACGGCTTCGTGCGCGCTCCCTGGGGTACCATCACCACGTTTGACGGCCCGGGCGCCACGTGCCCCAACTACTTTTCCATTTGCACCTGGCCAGTCGGCATCAACCTGCAGGGCGCGATCACCGGATATTATTGTGACGCAGTCACGTGTCATGGCTTTCTGCGGACTCCTGGCGGAACCATCGTCGGGTTCGATCCTCCCGGGTCGGTATTCACGGCCTTTAACACAGGCGGAATCAACCTGGCGGGGGTGATCACGGGGTCGTACTACGACGCCAACTTCGTAGAACACGGCTTCCTGCGGGCTCCTAGCGGCACCTTTACCCCGTTTGACGCTCCGGGCGCCGTCAATGGGACTTCTCCCACTGGCATCAATGACTCGGGGGGGATTGTGGGAACCTACTTTGACGCAAACTACGCAGGTCACGGCTTCCTGCGCGCTCCCGACGGCACCATAACCACGTTCGATCCCACAGGCTCCATCGATACCAATGCCAGCGCGATCAATCTCGAGGGGGCCATTACCGGGTCGTGGCAAGACGCAAGTGGTGTGACTCACGGCTTCCGGCGGAGCAGGTACGGAACCTTAACGACGTTCGATGTCCCGGGTTCGATGGATCAAACCGTGCCCAGCGCCATCGACCCCACGGGGACGATCACAGGATACTTCCAGGGGACGAGCGGCCTTCACGGCTTCGTCCGAGCCAACGACGGTACTTTCACGACCTTCGATCCGCCGGGCTCCGAGGAACCCGACTCCGAGACTATCGTGAATGGCATCAACCCGGCGGGGGTGATCACGGGATGGTACATTGACCCGAGCTTCATAGGTCATGGTTTCCTGCGGATCCCGGTCCTGTGATTCGCCGGGTTCTGTAAAAGGGGATGTCAATGGAAACATCTGCGGGCGGCAACGGCTGCACTGGCCGAGTTTGATCGGTCCAAACCGCGAGCGGGGCTTGATGTTGAAGTCGGGAAGCAGGTGTTTGTACTTCCGAAGGATGTCGTGCATTTTGTGGAAAGACACTCGCGACATCTTCATCCGATGACATTCTGGCAGTGCACAGCCGCATCCGATTAGCTGTGCTATATCACGAGCACATCGTTGCCACGCGACTTCAGAGCGCGGTCAAACGTGATCAACTTCAAGCCTGCCACGACCGTGAAAGCCAACATGTAGGCGTCTGCCCAGACCTTTGGAGAGCGACTCGGCATTCGAGAGCGCGCACGAAACTCCTTCTCGATATCCACTGGCTCGGGCACGAAAACAACTCGATCATCAGCCCAGATCCGGTCCCACAAGTTCCAGGCTTCCGCCATAGATTTTGTGTCCACTCCCATGATCTGCTCGGTTGTGAGAAGCCTAAGAACAGTGATTTGCGTGAACCGACCGAAAAAAAACTGCTCCTGTCCGGCCTGCTCGAACCAGGATCTGGCTCTCTCGGAATGTATATGCCGGCTCCACAGGAGCGCCAGCCAGACATTGGCATCAAGGAAATTCAACGTGTTCATAGATCCGCTCATTCGTCACGTCTACCTGTGGTCCTTTGGAAACAATCAGAGGAAATTCGACCCTCTTTGGCCTCGGCCGCTGCGCCTGCAAAACCACACGCCTCACGCCGAGAAGAACCAGTTCACGAATCGAAGAACCAGTTCCTGCCGCCTGTTCCTTTAACTTCCGGTAAAGGGACGCCGGAATGTCCACCGTTGTCCGAATCGATTCTTCCTTCATAGAAATGATTATTTCATATGTGCCATAAATATGGAACATGCATTTTTCGGCCAAGGAGTGGCAAACTGCCGAGATGCGGATTGTCCTAGACATCAGGAAGCTGCTGCGAGCCTACAGAAAATATGAGCGGACGAAAGAGTTTCTCTACGCACGGTCAGCAGCCGAAGGCAATCGAGCCGCTTCATCCGCTGGCACCCCTACCGGAGCTGGGCCAGTCGCCCAGGGCTCGGCGAACGAGCGAACGCTGCCGATCAGCAGCATTTACCGAAATCGATAGCAATGTCCGTCCAGCCGATAGAACACGCGCTGGTTGATGACAACTAGCAGTAGATCATTTGGGAGGAACCCGAGTGATGAATATTCCGCGGCGTCCGTATTGTAGCCAAATTGTTTCAGGTCTACGCGAAATGAGAGCTTATCTTTCGCGTCAGGCTTGTCTTTCGCTGGAGCGCTCCAAGAGTGAAAAGATGTGATCAGCAATACAAGGGCGTAAGCGCGAAAGTGTTTTGGAAATTTCACGTAAGTTTTTTCGTCCTTGTCAGCCGTGGCGGGCCTCCCGCAGCCCTTCCGCATCGGACACCCAGGGGACACTAATACCTGATTCCGGTAAGCCTCCAGCCTTGATTCAGTAGGGCCGCAAGGGACTAACATTGCAGGAACTTACGAAGCAAGAGAAGTTTGGAGGCGCGGGTCGGAATCGAACCGACGTATAAAGGTTTTGCAGACCTCTCCCTTACCACTTGGGTACCGCGCCCTCTTCCTGAGCGCTCTGTTCAACGGGGTGCGTTCGCGTCAGTCCCCGTCGGCTCGGGAGTTGCCCTAACCGGCTCATTCTTGTCGTGCTCCGGATCGTACTGGTGTTTCTCCATCCACTGCTTGAACTCCGTCACCGGTTCGGTATCCACAATGCCATCGTGCCGGAAATAGGCAAAGTCCTTCATCTCGACGTGCAGGTCGCAGGACTCAGTCGCCCCCGGCTTGCCCATCTTTGGCAGCAGAATCTCGAGGGTCTGGTCCGTCTTTTTCCAGCGCGCGAAGTAGGTTTCAAACCCCGACGAATTCCTCAGCCGGTCCCCGCAGCGGTAGCTGAAGTCGAAGCCGCGGGGATCGCCATTCTCAAAGAGATTCGCCCGACCCTCCCCGTCCACTGCATCGAGAACCTGGCGGTAGTAATGCGAATGCGAATTGTGCTGAAAGATATGCACCCGCAGCGGATAATCGTCAGCACTACGGCCAAGCGCTGCCGTTGCGAGGAGTGTGCAAACCGCCAACCCACTCAAACAACCTACGCAACCACGTAGCATCGGAACACCTCCATCAACAAAGGCTCCCGCGCAATCCTAACTCCAACCGCGCCCGACGGCAACGGCAGGCATCGATTTTCATTGAATTCGGATGGGTGCTCAAATTCAGGCAAACTCATGCTTTTTCGTCCATGATTTGTGCTACAACACCGAACATGAGGTTGACGCATCGGGCCGATGCCTCGTTCCGCCCTGACATCGATTCGGAGTTCGTCCGTTGTCCGCGACATCGATGGGGGGCGATGGATACAGCGACTGACGTGCCTGCCATTACGACGCGAGCGAATCTCAGGAAGGACGCGTCGCCGGTCGGCGCTGACTGCTCGACTGAATGGCGCGGACACCGCGCAAGCTGGTTTCGAACAAGTGCGGCTTCCGTTTGAGCTGCTCTGATTTTTACTGAAGGAAGGTCTGCGCAAGAACTCCCTAAGCTTTTACAATAGAGTACGTCTAATCCTCACATCAGGAGATTCGAATGCAACGCAAAGCAAGCGCAGTTTGGAAGGGCGGTCTTAAGGATGGAAAAGGGACGGTTTCGTCCGCCAGCGGGGTTCTTTCGAATACGCCGTATTCGTTTACCACGCGCTTTGAAAACACTCCGGGAACCAATCCCGAGGAATTAATCGCGGCGGCGCATGCGGCGTGTTTTTCGATGGCGCTGTCGGCGCAACTGGGAGGCGCGAACCTGACGCCAGAAAGCATCAGCACCTCAGCCACGCTAACGATGGAGAAGCTTGAGGCCGGCTGGACCATCACCGCCGTCCATCTCGATGTGGTCGCCAAGGTGCCGGGCGCGACCGCGGAAGGCTTCGAAACGGTGGCGCAGAATGCAAAAGCAAACTGTCCGGTTTCGAAGGTGCTCAACGCGAAGATCACAATGGATGCGAAGCTCGGCTGATCGGGTCCGCTTCCTCGTGGTTTGCGCCTCTCCAGGCCGTTGCGCTCGTTTGACAGTCAGATACGGAGCAGTAGATATTAGTGTAGTCGCCTTGAAAAAGGCCCTGCCGATTTTTCTTCTGATGCGGATATGGCGGAACTGGCAGACGCGCTAGGTTCAGGTCCTAGTGATCGCAAGGTCGTGGAGGTTCGAGTCCTCTTATCCGCACCAACCCCAGCAGTTCGCCGTTCAGCTCGTGGCTGGCAGGCTGGTTTGCTACGCCCCTGCCGACAACCGATGGGTGCTGCGGCTTTGCGCGATGCCGTACTGCCGGATCTTATAGAGCAATGCTTTGTAGCTGATCTTCAGCAGCACCGCTGCTTGCTTGCGGTTCCAGTTGGTCTCTTCGAGAGCGCGGGCGATGGCCTCGGCCTCTGCTTCGTCTTTGGCATTGCGCGACAGCGACTTCAGGCCGCCTGCGGAGTCAGCGCCCGGGCCCGGGACTCTGCCCGCCACCTCGGCATGCATTCCTCCCCCGCCATCGGGCCGGGGCTGTAATTCGGACGCCGCGAGTGTTTCGTCTCCCAGAACCAGGTAGCGCTTGATGAAGTTGCTTAGTTCGCGCAAGTTGCCCGGCCAGGAATGGCGTAAGCACGCCTCCATCAACGGCCCCGAAAGGGGCAACGGGGGACGCGCGTAGGACTCCGACATGCGCGACATGAAATGCTTCAGCAGAATTGGGATTTCTTCCTTGCGGTCGCGCAGCGGCGGCAGCGACATGGTGAAAGCGTTCAGGCGGTAATAGAGATCCTCACGCAGACGCTTGTTGGCAAGCGCTTCGGGAATATCGATGTTGGTAGCGGCCAGAATACGGACGTCGACTTTGACCATGGTGCGACTGCCCAAGCGGGAGAACTGCTGGTCCTGGAGTACGTGCAGCAGCTTGGCCTGCAGCAGCGGCGGCATTTCACCGATTTCATCGAGCAGAATCGTGCCTTTGTTACACAGTTCGAATTTACCCGGCTTGGCGTGGTTGGCGCCGGTAAAGGCTCCCGCTTCGTATCCGAACAGTTCGCTTTCGAGCAGGTCGGCGGGCACCGCCGCACAATTCACTTTGAGGAAGGTGCGGTGGGAGCGCGGGGAAAGTTTGTGGATCAGGCGGGCAAGCACTTCCTTGCCCGTGCCGCTTTCGCCGAGCAGCAGGACCGGGATATCGACGTTGGCTACGAGCGCGGCCTGCGAGCGGATCTTTTTCATCGCCGGGCTGGCAGCGACGAAGAATACATCGTCGCAAAGTTCTTCGACGTCGCCCGCATAGCTCTCACCTTTGGCTGTGCTGACACACTGTCCGATGACGGTGTCGAGTTCGGCCTTCTGGAACGGCTTGGTCAGATAATCGATCGCTCCCAGGCGCATCGCCTGTACGACTTTGCGCGTGTCGTTCACGCAGGAGAGCATGACCACTTTCAATCCGGGCCGGAGATGACGAAGTTGTTCGAGCGTCTGCAACCCGTCGATGCCGGGCATGAGTAGATCGAGCAGCACCAGGTCGGGATTCAGTCCTTTCTGGACGCGCTCGACCGCCTCTTCGCCGGTGCTGGCGGTTTGAACTTTATGCTCATCCACTTCGAGCAGGGTGCGGATGTAGCGCAACATTCCCGGTTCGTCATCCACCAGCAGGATGTTGGCGGCTTCGCTCATTTAGGTCCTCGTTGGGCGCTGATGATTGGTTTCAATGGGATGAGAAAAGAAAACTTGCTGCCCGCGCCCGGCTCGCTTTCCACCCAGATCTTGCCGCTCATCCCCTGCAGCAGGCGCCGTGAGATCGCGAGTCCGAGACCCATGCCCTCGGCTGATTCGCTGCCGGGCAAGCGGAAAAAGTCGTCGAAGATCTCCAGGTGAAACTCCGGACGAATTCCTTGGCCGGTATCGGCCACACTCACTTTGACGGCGTTCGGCACGTTGGTCGATTGACGGCGGCGCTCTCCGCCGGTTAGGGACTTGCTCGCGCCGCGACGCTCCCACATATGAGGCTCGGCATGCAGCCAAACCGTGCCGCCCTGCGGTGTGTACTTGCAGGCATTCTCGAGAAGATTCGAAATCACGCGCTGGATCTTGGGCGCGTCGAATGCAAATGGCGCCAGTTTATCGTTCGCCAGAAAATACAGCGCCAGGCCGCGCTCCTGAAACCGCGCCGACCAGTGCTGGCAGACCTCCGAGAGGCAGGCGTTCATGTCGGCTTCCACGTACTGCATGCGCAGTTCGCCGATTTCGAGCACGCTGAAGGTCAGGAAGTCCTGAATGAATTGCTGCAAACGTTGTCCGCTCGAAAACATGTCGCCCAACACTTCGCGCTGTCGGTCATTGAGCGGTCCGAGCTTCTGACTTTGCAACAGTTCGATGTAGCCATTCAGAATCGCCAGCGGCGTCTTGAGGTCGTGGGCGGCTGAGGCGAGCGCGTTCGTGGTCTTGCGAAAACGATCGCGCAATTGCTCCAGTTCGCGTGCCACCTCTTCGGCTGATCCGGACGCGCCAGCCTGGGCTGTCGTCATCGACGGCAGGCCAGCTTTCGAAGGCGTGCCAGTCGGAGCGACGGCCGGGCTTTTATCGGGTATCGAAGCCATGGCAAACCAATAACGTTCTGTCTTTGGAGGAGGGAATACCACTACCGTTCAAACGAGGGGGGTAGGTTGATCCTATGTTAGGCGTGTCTGGCTGTCAATTGGAAACAGCCACTGAAGCGAAAAACGTTGCACTTTATGGGCGTGACCTGTAGTCATCAATTAATTCCAGACCGACAGAGCGATTCGGGGAATTCGCCTGCCTGTGGCGAGGTTTGGACTGACTCCAACTACGCTTGGCTCTCTCCGAAGTTTGGCCCATAAGGTGCGGTATTGCTGGGGTTAATACCCTAGATTGGCGGACATTCCACGTGCCTCGTCGCTTGTCGAACAAGGAAAAACGAAAGTGGGCCAGGTTACAACTCGCCATTCCAGTTTTTATCCGCACCTGCGACGGAAGCGGCAAAGATTCCTTGGAGTTCGCTACTGCCATTAACATCTCCGCCGGGGGTGCTTTGGTGGTAGTTCGGCGTTCTTTGCCCAAATCGGCGCTGGTTTCGATGGAGATTCCAAGCGCCCCGATCGCACTCACCAACGGGTTGAAGGCCGCTGCTCGAGTCATGCAAGCGAAGGCCATTTGGGTTGGACACTCGGAGGACTACCATCTCCTCGGTTTGAAGTTCAACCGCCCTCTGAACACCGACGCGGTCGCGGCTTCCGGCAGGCATTTGAGGAAAGTCCGTACTGCGGTGTGAAATGTTTTTCCCTTCCGCGGCCCCTCTCCGCATAGCACTTTGGTGCTTGACGCAGGTCCCTGCCCTCGGAGTATGATCTTTGTAAGCCTTTCATACGCCGAGCGTTTAGGGAAATCTTTCGAATCGCCCCACTCTCTCCCCCAGTTTGGTGCTTGGGATGCACTTTTAGTGCATGCGGCTGAACACTCACCGCAAAAAGGGGTAGAGTCCGATGACAGTAAGCTCTCTGGCGCAATCGCTCGGCGAGGTTCCCCCTGACAACATCATTTTCGGCCATTCTGAGGTCATGCAATCGGTTCGCTCGCGGCTGGACAAAGTGGCCGCCGCCAACGTTCCAGTCCTGATCACCGGCGAGAGCGGGACCGGCAAAGACATCATCGCCCGGCTCATCCATGGGCTTTCTCCGTGGAAGATCGGGCCCTATGTAAAGGTGAACTGCCCGGCCATTCCTGGGACGCTGCTCGAAAGCGAACTTTTCGGCTACGAAAAAGGAGCCTTTACGGGCGCCTTCGGTTCGAAGCCCGGACGGGTTGAACTGGCCCACCGCGGCACCTTGTTCCTCGATGAGATTTCTGAGCTTGACCCCTCCTTGCAGTCGAAGCTTCTGCAACTTTTGCAGGACGGACAGTTCTGCCGGATCGGCGCCCAGGAAGACAAGAAGGTCGAAGTTCGCGTGGTCTGCGCTACCAATCGCAACCTGGAAGCTGAGATCGAAGCGGGGACTTTCCGCCAGGATCTCTACTACCGCATCAACGTCGTGAATCTGCGCATGCCCTCTTTGAGGGAACGCCGCGGCGACATTGAAGATTTGTGCGTGTACTTCCTCGAATATTACAACCGCAAGTACAACTGCCGGGCGCGCCCTCTTTCGAACGAAGTGCTGGCGGTGCTGCAGAAATATCACTGGCCCGGAAACATTCGCGAACTGGAAAACCTGATCAAGCGCTACGTGATCCTCGGCCATGAGGAAGTAATCACCAACGATCTGGTGGCGCGCGAACCCGACTTTTTCAGTCCGGACATTTCTTTAGACGGGCCGATTTCCCTGAAGAAGCTCACGCGCCAATGCGTGCGCGAACTGGAGCGCAAGGTCATCCTGAAGGTGTTGCAACAGCACCACTGGAATCGTAAGCAGGCAGCCCGTACGCTCGGCATCAGCTATCGCGCCCTTCTGTACAAGATCCGCGATGCCGGTTTGCCCTCGAACCGCGCGCTGCGCCTGCGACAGGCCGAGAAACTCGCCGGCAGTCCCAATAGCGGTGCGGCCGCCGACTAAGGGAGGATTTGGTTCTGATCCGCCAGTAGGTGGCGGGAGGGGCAGCTGCCCTGGCCTGTCCAAGGCGAGCGCAGCTCACTCGCACTCGAGCGATCGAGCGCTGCTGCGACCCGGGAGTGAGAGCTCAGGCGCCAAGTCTTGTTTCCAAATCGCGAAGCGCCTTGCTCCATTCGTTCAATCCCTCTGCCTCCAGCCACAAGTCTTTGAGCTCGGAGCCGGTCCGTACCCTCTCCACTGCCTGACGGGCGAGGTCGACCAGATCCGGCGGAGCTCCAGCCTTACTCTTCCTGATCCAATCGATCATTGGCCGCGGCATCGCCGACGATGCCGTCTCGCCCTTCGCAGCGGCAACGAGCGCCGCCACAACTTCCGCAGCCGCTACCACGATACCGCTCTCCGCCGCCGCCAGGTAGACCTGATCGCCGGCGCGGGCGAGGATTTGTCTCAAATCGTCAACTCCGCAGGAATTGAGCCGCCCCAGGAAGCCCTGAGCATCCTCGTTTTCGAAACTGCCTGTGCCCCAGCCCGGCATGAAGCCTCAGGGCGGAATTATAGAATGTCATGGGCCTCGCCCGGTTACCGTGACGGAACGTGAAGGAACAGTTCTGGCGTGAACGGAGGTTTTCGGTGCTACGCTAGGGGCAATCCGCGGAAAACGCTTTTCCGCGCGAAGGTTTCCCAATGCGTGACGACGGTCCTTCAAACCGCCCCGACTCGGCGTCCAAAGAACTGCGACATGAAGAAAGTCAGTTGTGGCGATGGGCGCTTGGTCTGCTCATTCTGTTTGCGGCGGCGGTGGCGGCGTTGTCGTGGGAGCAACTGAAAGACTTGCCTTACCGGCTGTGGGCAATCCCGGCCGGACTGTTCGCGCTCGCCGTCCTGTTTGCCGCCTATGCGTTCGGGCGCAAGCGGGAGGTCTCGGAGCTCCAGCAGATTCTGAGGAGCTTCAAGAATCAGGCGGGTGTCACACCTTCCGAAGAACAACTGGATCAGCTGGGCCAACTGATCTTGCGTTCGCAGCGCAACTTCAAGGAACTGATCGACTCGCTCGATGACGTGGCGCTCGCCCTCTCGCTCGATGGCACTCTGCGGACGGTGAACCGGCGAACCACAGAGATTCTCGATGTCCCCTATTCCGAACTGGTAGGCCACAAGCTTCAGGAATTGCTGGGCGCTCCCCTGCGCACGGAGGTGTCCGGAACCCTCGAACAATTTCTCGAAAAGCGTAACTGGTCGGGAGTGGTCGAGGTCCAGCTTAAGAACGACTCCCGCCGGCGTTACTACGACTGCGTGGTCAATGCCATCGTCAAGAGCGGCGACGTGGTGGGGGCAAGCGTGCTGGCGCGCGATGTCACCGGCCATCGTGAGAAGGAACAGCGCTTCACGCAGTTGTTTGAATCCCTTCAGGAAGGCGTATACATCAGCAATCCGGAAGGCAAGCTGCTCGAGGTGAACCCCGCCCTGGTGTCGATTTTGGGATACGGCAGTAAAGAAGAACTGTTAGACCTGCCGCCGACCGGGTTGAATGTTGACGCCGGCGGCGAGTCGGTTCTGGGGCGTGGGGGAAGCCAGAGTGGCCACACCCGCACCCGGGAGGTCCGGCTTCGAAGAAAAGATGGCGGAATCGCGGTCTGCGTGGATACCTCGAGCGGAGTCATGGATGCGGGCCGGGTCGTCCGTTACCACGGCACTCTGGTCGACGTCACCGAGAAGCGCACCCTCGAGCAGCAGTTGCAGCGGCAGGAAGAGTTTCGGCAGCGCCTGCTCGAAAGCTTTCCCGATCTGATTCTGGTGCTCGATCTGAAAGGGCAGTACACGTTCGTCAGCGCGCGCATCGGCGAACTGCTTGGCTACGGGCCGGAACACCTTATGGGCAAAAGTGTCGATGATGCAGAGAACACTTCGCCGGAACTGGCCGCGCTCTACCGCACGGTGGCGGCGGGCGAGAGCGCGCTGACCTCATGTGAATACGGCTCCCGGCACCGCGACGGCAGCTGGCGCACCATGCTCGGCATGGCCAGTCCACTGCTCGACGCCGAAGGCAAGCCGGCGGGCGTCATCATCTCCGTCCGTGACGTAACCATGGAGAAAAAGCTGGAGCAGCAGATTATTCAGAGCGAACGTCTGGCGGCCATGGGGCAGATGATTGGCGGCTTCGCGCACGAGCTCAATAATCCCTTGACCAGCATTCTCGGTATGGCGGAACTGCTACAGGAAGGCGATGCCAGCGAAGGCGCCCGCAAACAACTTTCCATCCTGCAACAGCAGGCGAGGCGCGCCGCTGAAATCGTGCAGAACCTGCAATACTTCGCGAGGCCACCGGCTCCCGGACGCAGCCAGGTCAATCTGAACGAACTCGTGCAGCGTACCGTTCAGATGCAAGCGTATCCGCTGCGCAAGAGCAACATCACCGTCGACTTTCTGCCCGAACCGGCGGTCCCGGCGATCCTGGCCGATCCCAATCAGCTGATGCAAGTATTCTTGGCCCTCTTGCTCAATGCCGAGCAAGCGATCCGCGAAAGCCGGGAAAAAGGCACGATTCGCCTGCGCATTGAACGCAAGCCGGACTCCGTATGGGTCGTGTTTCAGGACGACGGTCCGGGAATTGCGCCCGAGAACCTGACCCACATTTTCGATCCCTTCTTCACCACCAAACGCCCCGGCCGTGGAACCGGCCTGGGACTGAGCATCTGCAAGACCTTGTTGCGCGAGCACGGAGGAAACATCGAAGCCGCTTCGGCCCCGGGCGGAGGCGCGGTGTTTACGATTATGCTGCCGGTAGCGGCCGTCGAACCGGCCCCAACCGCCGGTTAGCCGATCTCTGCACGCGAACGCCGCGATCAAGGACCGTGCGTGCGTCCTACCGTTCCACTGCCATCGCCACCGCGTTCCCTCCGCCCAAACATAGCGCGGCAATCCCGCGGTGCACGTCGCGGCGAATCATTTCGTAAATCAAGGTAACGAGCACACGGGCTCCGCTCGCCCCGATCGGATGGCCCAAAGCGACCGCGCCTCCGTTCACATTCACGCGATCCATATCGAGACCCAACTCGCGGCAAACTCCAAGCGCCTGCACCGAGAATGCCTCGTTCAGTTCGTAGAGATCGACATCATTGTTTTTCCAGCCCGTCTTTTCCCAGATCTTATGCACCGCGCCGACCGGAGCCATCATCACCCACTTCGGCTCGACTCCGCTGGTTGCCTGTGCAACGATGCGGACCATGGCCGTTCGACCGAGTTCTTGGGCGCGCGCGGCGCTCGTCACCACCAGAGCTGCCGCTCCGTCATTGACCCCCGGAGCATTTCCCGCCGTGACGGTACCATCCTTTTTGAACGCCGGCTTGAGGGAGCGCAGCACTTCGATGGTGGTGTCCTCGCGCGGCCCTTCGTCTTTGTCAAAGATCACAGCCGGCTGCCCCTTTTTCTTGGCCGGGATCTCGACGGGAACAATCTGTGCCTTGAAGCGGCATTCCTTCTGGGCGGCGACCGCCTTGCGATGCGAATGGAGGGCAAACTCGTCCTGTTCTTCGCGGGTGATGCCGTATTTTTCGGCGACGTTCTCGCCGGTCAGACCCATGTGATAGTCGTTGTAAATGTCCCACAGTCCGTCATGCACCATGGAGTCGACCAATTGTCCGTTGCCCAGCCGATATCCGTTGCGCGCATTCGGCAGCAGATAAGGCGCGTTGGTCATGGACTCCATGCCACCGGCGACGACCATCGAACTATTGCCAGTTTCGATGGCCTGCGCCGCGAGCGCGACCGCTTTCAATCCCGAGCCGCACACCTTGTTGATGGTCATGGCACCTACTTCAGGGGCGAGTCCGCCGAACAACGCCGCTTGCCGCGCCGGATTTTGACCGAGTCCGGCAGAGACGACGTTGCCCATGATGCACTCGTCCACCTGCTCGGGCTGCAGATTCGCTCGCTTCACCACCTCGCGCACCACCACTGCGCCGATCTGCGGAGCAGTCATGCCGGCGAGACTTCCCTGAAACTTCCCGATCGGCGTGCGGCACCCCGCGATGATCACCACATCCTTCGAACCCGCCATGGTCGCCCTCCCTGGTCGCTCGACGCGCGGCTTGAAGCCACGAAGCGCAAGCGACGAAACGCTCGAAATCGCGCCTCTCATTATAGATCCTGGAAAGCCGCGTCAAGATTCACGCCGCGCCATCATTCGAGCGTCGAAGCGGAGCATGCGTTTGAATCCCCACGCGGGACGAAGGCGCGAACGATGTCGAAAAAAGTAAAGTGAGTTGCCGGGCCGGCGATTTTTTCTGCGCGCGCGTCGCGCAGGTGACTTTGGTACAGCGTTGCATGCGCCCGCTTTATTCATTTTTCTCTTGACTTAGTTCTGCGTTGACTCTATACATTCAACTAGTTGCAACAAAACATCGTTGCGAAATTCCATGAACAATGGAAAGGGAGAATAGATCCATGGCAACCAAAAAGAAAGCAAAGAAGAAAAGCAGCAAAAAGCACTAAGAACCTGCAACAGGTAACAGGTAACAGGCAACGACAAAGGGGACGCGATGAGCGTCCCCAAAGTTTTTTGCGGGCCTCCCTAATTTTCCGAGCGACGGGCGCTTCGCCCGTCCAGCGCACTAATTGGCGCGAGCTGATTTCTTCTGCACCGCAACCGTTTTCTCCGTGGCCGGACAGAGATTGCGATAGGGACACAACCGGCATTGATACCCGGGCTTCGCAGCAAATTTCCCTTGCGCGATTCCGTCTGCCGCCTTGAGCACGCGCAATTTTGCTTCTTCCAACTCCGCGTCGGTTCGCGTCGTGATTACCGGCGTATTGTTCTCGAGGTTGTGGAGGATCAGGTGGCTGGCGTGTTTTCCCCAAGCATCCCTGGCCGCGAGCGCATACAAGGAAAGTTGCAGGCTCTCGTCGGCGTCGTCTTGCGACTGCGGTTTGCCCGTCTTATAGTCGACGATCGCAACCGTATCCGGGCCGGTGCGATCCATTCGATCCACGCGTCCGGTCAACTTTGCCGACCCCACTTGCAGTTCAAACCGGCATTCGGTCTTGATGATGTCGGGGGCCGAAACACTGCGCGCCACCTCGAAGAACTGGCGCAACTGCTCCATTCCCTGCCGCAGATAAAGGTCATACTGATAACGATCGGCAATGCCCGCCAGAGCGAGGTCGGCGCGAAACTGTTCCACCAACTCTTCGTCGCTGATCTCGCGCTGATAGCGCTCGGCATCGTAGAACGTTTGCAGCACCCGATGCATGGCCGCTCCATAGTGCAGGGCTGCAGGAACGTCGCGCGGCAGGTTCCACTCCCTTTCGAGCTTGAAGCGGAGCGGGCATTTTTCGTACGTTTCGATGGACGACGCGCTCAGTGCGCCGGCCACGTTGGCCGACGGCGGCATCATCAACCAAGCCGCCACATTCGATTGCTCGAGCGCGATTCTCTGCTCCTCTTCTTCGGCAAACAGGGTTTCCTGCACCGCCGCCGCCGAGCGAGTCGACCAGAACTTCCGGTAGGCGACGCTTCCCATAAACTCGCGCAGGAATTTTGTCGGCTTCGGATCCTTTTTGCTCTGCCCCTGGTGCGCGTAGATCGCCAGCGTGTCCTTGGCGCGCGTCATGGCCACGTAGAAAAGGCGGCGTTCTTCTTCTTCGTGCAGCGTCTTATCGTCGGGCGCACGCCCGTTCGAACAAGAAGCAGCCGAGGTCCGCAACTCCGACGGGAAAGCGATGAGCGGCTCGTGGTAGGGGGTCGGAAACGAAACCGACGAGCCACGAAGGATGGCCACATGCCGGTACTCCAGTCCTTTGGCGGAGTGCGCGGTCAACAGTTGAACGGCATCGCCCGGTCTGCGCGGAAGCTCAATCTTCCCATTCGCCTCGATAAAATAGTCGAGGTACTCAAGGAATTCAGCCGGGCTTCCCGCTCCGGTGGTTGCTTTGGTGTGCCACACCTGCACAAATTTTAGAAACGCAGCCACCAAATCCGACCTCTGCAGATCGAAGTGCCGGACCACAAAATGAGCCGCATCGTCCGCGCGAACCCCCTCCCGCTTTACTTCCGCGTTGGCCTTCTCCACCCTTTCGAGCACCGCGGCGCCGCCTGCAAGTCTCCCCAATACCGTGCCGAGATCGAGTTCCTGCCGCCGCACCGTCTTCATCCCTGCCCGCAATTCCGCCGGGTTGACGGCGAACTGCGGCAAGGCCGCCACCCGAAACAGGCTGGCCGCGTCATTCGGAGCGACCGCCGCCGTCAGACACGCCACCGCATCGCGGACCTCGGGTGTATCGAGGACGTCCAGACCCTCGATCGAAAATGGAATGCCCCGCTCGGTAAGTTCACGCACCAATTCGTCGCGATGGCTATGCTGGCGATAGAGCACGGCAAAATCACTCCACCGGCAGCGCTCCGCTCGGGAACTGTGCTTGCGCGTTTTCTGGATGCGAGACGCAAGGTCGGCGGCCTCGACCTCCTTATCACCCCAGGTAACGATTTCGACCAGGGGCGCGGGCGTGGTTCCGCCTGGTTGCCTTGCTTCGGTCTCTCGCAGCGATTCGAGGGGCGTCCGCTCGAAAGAAATTGAACGTACGTCTTGCGCGGAGGTTGGGGAAAACACCGGCGGGTTGCAGTTCACAATGCCAAAAGCGGAGCGGAGAATCGGGGAAAGCGAGCGCCGATTTTTCCCGAGCACCACCACTTCGGTCTCAGGGAATTTCCTTGCGAACAGCGTGAACGCTTCGCTCGAAGCGCCGCGGAACTGGTAGATCGCCTGATCGGGATCCCCCACGCCAAAAACATTGGCCGTCGGCCCGGCGAGCAGCGAAAGAATTTCGACCTGGGCGAGGTTCGCGTCCTGGAATTCATCCACCAGCAGGAAACGAGTGCGGCGGCGTTCCTGTTCAAGCAAAACGCGATCGTCGTTCAGCAACTGATACGCCATCGTGATCATGTGCCCGAAGGTGCCCAGGTTGTTCTCACGGAGCATGTCCTCCACGATGGCAAAAACACGAGCGATTTCCCGGCAGCGTTCGATGATTTCCTTGTCCTCGAACTCTCCCTGATGTTTTGATTTCGCCACCCGAGGCAAAGCGACTTCGCCACGCTCCAGGCGCTCTACATAGGCGGTGTACTCGGCCGGGCCGAGCAGTTCGTCTTGGCACCGGCGCATGAACTCAAGCAGGCTGTCGAGGAACTGGCCGACATTGGCGGCGCGCACAAAGTGCTTCAGACGGAGGTCGCGGATACGACGCCGCAAGTACACCCAAAGGTCCTTTTCGTCGAGCACGCCAAAACCAGCGCCGCGACGTTGGAGCAGTCCGTTGCACCAGGCGTGAAAGGTGCAAGCCTGCAGGCCGTCGATGACGACGCCCCTCAATTCTTCCTGAACCCGAGCCAGCATTTCCGACGCGGAATTGTCGGTATAAGTAAGCGCGACAATTTCATCAGGGCGAGCATGTCCCTCACGAATAAGATTCGCCACGCGTTGTGTGAGGACCGTCGTCTTCCCGGTGCCGGCGCCAGCAATCACCAGCATCGGACCGCTTACATGTTCGATGGCCTCCCGCTGTCGTTCGTCGGGAACAATCCCAGGCGGAGCGGACGCAGCCAGATTTCCCTGATCGGTCACGTGAGAACTCACTAGCCGGAGAATACCAGAGCCGGTTGGGGAAGGTCGGAGCCGGTTGTGCAAGTCTGGAACTCGGTTGTGGGAGGCTTCCGAGACTTCAGCCGCGAAGGGGCGTCCGAATTAGCTCAGCGCTTCGGCGCTCGGAAAAAATGGATGGCTTGATCCAAGTCCCGGAGTGTCCCGGAGCGACGACCGGGGTCTCCCGCGCACTGTTCAGGGGTTCGAGATCGACTTTTCGACCGTTTCCCGCAACCTGCGGCTGAGATCACCGCAGCGCCTCGAGCGCGAGAGCCGTCGCCACGATCGCCGCGGTCTCCGCTCGAAGAATCGTACGGCCGAGCGAGGACGCGATCCATCCCGCCTCGCGAAACCAAGCGAGTTCCTCGTCCGCCCAGCCGCCCTCCGGTCCGACGGCGAGCGCGACTTCACCCGGCCGGGATTGAGAAGACGATTGCAAAATGTCTGCCAACCGAGTGTCCTGCTCGGACTCGGCAACAGATTCAGCAAGAACGACCCGGGTCGGCGCCCCCACCCCCAGGACGCGAGCAAGATCGCTGAGCTTGACCGGTCCGGCCATCTCCGGAGGTGTCGACCTGCGTGACTGTTCGGCGGCCTGGCGAACGATGCGTTCCCAACGCTCGTGACGCTTTACGGCGGCAATCGCCAGATGAACATCGCTCCGGCGGGCAATCACGGGAATGATGCGAGCAACCCCGATCTCGGTGCACTTCTCGATCGCCCACTCCATGCGGTCGAACTTGAAGATGGCAAGCGCCAGCGTGATTTTGGGAAAGGGTTTCGCCGCCTGGCCCTTGCCAAGCGCGAACTCAACCCGATCGTGAGAGATCGAGGTGACCGTTCCCCGGCGAACCTCGGAGCCGGTCGCGATGTCAAACTCCTGGCCGACCTCGGCGCGCAAGACGCGAGCCAGATGAGCAGCATGTTCGCCGACCAGAGCGGCGGTGTCTCCGGTAACCTCGTCGGCGATCCAGCGGCGGCGAGTCATGGTTCAGGTCTCAGAAGATTTCAGAAAGGCTCATTCATTGAAATGCCAGAACACGACCGGGCCAGGAGTTCTTACTGAGAACCCATCGCTGAGAGTCGAGAGACTCTGCTACGCAAACATGTCCTTCACCCGTCCCAACAGCGACCGCCGCTGCGGTTTGTTTTCGACCGGAGCCAGTTCCCCAAGTTCGGCCAGCAGTTCGCGTTGGCGCTTATTCAGTTTCCCCGGAGTTTGGATCCGCACCTCGACATAAAGGTCGCCTTTGCCGTGCCCGTTCAGCACCGGCACCCCCTTGCTCCGGATGCGAAACGAGGTTCCCGACTGCGTGCCTTCTGGAACTTTCAGCCTGTGATCTCCCTCGAGGGTCGAAACCGTAATCTCGGTGCCAAGCGCCGCTTGCGGAAACGAGATCGGAACCACGCAATGCAGGTCGTTGCCTTCGCGCTCAAAGAAGGCATGCTCCTTTACGTGCAGAACAATATACAAATCGCCGGCGGGCCCGCCGAACGCGCCCGCTTCGCCCAGGCCGGTGAAACGAATTCGCGTGCCGTCCTCGACTCCGGCCGGCACCTTGGCTTCGACCACGCGCTCGCGCAGCAAGCGGCCTTCGCCTTTGCACTTCAGACAGGGATCGGTGATGATGCTGCCCGCTCCCTGGCAGGTTGGGCAAGTTCGAGCAATGCTGAAGAAGCCCTGCTGATACCGCACCTGCCCGCGCCCGTTGCACGCCCGGCAACTGACCGGAGCTTTGCCCGGTGCCGCGCCGTTTCCGCGACACGCGTCGCAGGCTTCATGGCGGCGGACATTCACTTGCTTCTCGCTGCCGAACACCGCCTCGTCAAATTCGAGATGCAGGTCTTCGCGAAGATCCGCTCCCCGCTGCGCGCGGCTGCGACGACGGCCCCCCTGACCAAACATGTCGCCAAAGCCGAAAATGTCGCCGAAGATGTCGCCAAAATCCTGGAAGATGGCAGGATCGAATCCCGCCGCGCTTCCAGCGTTGCCGCCCACCCCGGCATGCCCGAAGCGGTCGTACAGAGATCTCTTCTCGCTATCGGCAAGAATTGCGTAAGCTTCCGTGACCTCTTTGAACTTTTCTTCAGCGTCAGGATTATTAGGATTGCGGTCCGGATGATGCGTCATCGCCAGCTTGCGGTAAGCGCTCTTGATCTCGACGTCGGTGGCAGTACGAGTGACACCGAGCACCTCGTAAAAATCGCGTTTCGTGTTAGCGGCCAGAAACTCCCCCACTCATGGTTCACTCGTCAACTCTAAACGGTTTCAACTCCGGCTTCGTCAGGGCATCGCGTTCGCGATACTGGTGTCGCCTCAAATCAAGGCTCCCATTCGGAGCCGGGCACTACCCGCGGCTATTCCGAGCGACCCGCACCATCGCCGGACGCAGCAGCCGTTCCTTATACTTGTAGCCGCGCTGCAGCTCATCGACGACCTGATGATCCGGCACCTCGGTCGTATCCACCATCTCAATTGCCTCGTGCACCCGCGGATCGAAAGGTTGTCCTAGAGCGGCAATCGGCTGCACTCCAGTTTTCTGCAGCGCATCCTGAAACTGACGGTTGATAAGCTCAATGCCGTTGCGGAAATCGCTGGAGTTGCCGCCAGTTTTCAGCGCGCGTTCAAAACTGTCCAGGATGGGCAAGAAATTCTTGATGACATCGGCGGCGGCAAATTCGCGAAAATCCTGCTGCTCACGCGTTGCGCGCTTGCGGGCATTATCGAACTCCGCCTGCAGTCGGGCCAGACGATCGAGCAGCGCGTCGCGCTCGGCCTTAAGCTTTTCCGTCTCCGAAGCCGCGCCAACCTCCGCCGGTTTGGCCGTGACCGCAGCCGACGCAGCTTCATCGCCGCCCTCGGCCGCCGGCAGTTCGTGCTCCAGATCCTCGCGCTCCAACTCAAAGCGCCGGTCGGTTTTTCCGTTTCCCTTCACCATACTGCTCAATCACCCGATTCGTTCAAAAGTTTGTCGAATAGCCGCGCTATGTACGACACCGCGGACATGGTATGTTGATAATCCAGTCGCGTAGGTCCAATCACCGCCAGCGACCCCATCACTTCGCCCCCAACCCGAGCGGGAGCCCCAATCAATACAAAATTCTGCAAATTCGAAGACGGCATTGCCTCGTCGAGCCCGATCACCACGCGCACCGCTTCCTGCCGAGTGTCAAGATAAGCGCTCAGCAGCTTTACAACTTTCTCTTTTTCCTCGAGCGTCCGCAGCATGTCTTGCAAACGCGTACGGTCTTCCTGCCCGGTCCCGTGATTCGTAACCAGGTTCGCCGCGCCTTCCACGAACACGGCCTGCGTGTCGTCCGCCGCAGCAAGCGCGCCCTGCCGGTAAAGCTGCTCGATCGACTTCATCAGCCGGTCGTACTCGCTGCGCTCTTGTTCGAGTCGGCGAGCCAGTTCGGCGCGCATGTCGCCCATCGTCCAGCCGCGAAAATTTTCATTAATATAGCGCGCCGCCAAATCGAGATCGGATTGCGGGATATCGAGGCGCAGCACCCGATCCCGCACCACCCCCGACCGCGTGACCACGACCGCCAGCACCTTTTGATCGCTCAGGTGCGAGAAGTAAACATGCTCGAGCGCGTTCCGCGGTCCGCTGGTAGCCACCGTCACTCCGACGCTGTGCGAAATCAGGGAGAGTACGTGCGAAGTCCGTTCCATAAACTCCGCGACGTCAGTGACGCCGGTCAGAGTGTCCTGAATAATGCTCTGGTTCTCGTGCGAGATACGCGCCTCCCCACTCAGTTGCTCGACATAATAACGATAGGCTTCCGCCGTAGGAACGCGGCCCGCCGAAGCATGAGGCTGCTCCAGAAATCCCGCGTCCGCCAGATCGGCCATCACATTTCGGATCGTAGCCGCACTCAGGCCTTCGCGGCTGGAGCGCGCAAGCGTGCGCGATCCGACCGGCTCCCCGCTGGCAATAAATGTTTCGACGATAGCGGTCAGAATTTCACGTTCCCGTCCGCCCGCTGGCCCTGCTGGCATAGCTCCCCGAGAGTGGGACCGAAGCGTCCCATTAAATACTTTAGATGCAGTGGCTTAGATTAAGATTCCACCACGCCTTATTGTGAATTCTAGGGAGCGCTTGCGAGGGTGTCAAGGAATAGCGGCGTGAGCATCATTTCCTCCCCCGGAAGCGGCCCCCTGCGTGTCTCAGGCATTGCCCGGATGAGCGGCGGAACAGTCGGTGGGGCCGATTCTCCATGAGTATAACCGCCTTGTTAACATCAGTTGAGTACCGGTTTGCCCGTCACCACTTCGCCGCCGCCGGTGGAACGGCAAATCGGCATCGTTTTGAGTGCAGTCATGAGTTCAGATCGCCCCTGGATTGAGATTGTCGCCTTCCGAGGTCCTGAATCGTAAGAAGCGGCCATGCGGCAGCTTCTTTAAGACATAAAGCATGGAGAGACCGACGCGATCAGCGGCATCCTCGAAACTATCGCGCGGCGCAGCTTTTTTTCTTTTGACCACCCCAGGTAAGGCATAAACCCCGATAGCATTGACACGTTCACCACCAGCGCTCACCGCGCGCGGCGACAAAATTCCGCCAGACATAGTCCCACGGCACGACGAACAGGAAGATCACGCTCATCAGGCAGGCAAAGGTTGTGTCCCAGGTGTCTGCGTCCATGGTGTGGTTCTGCCAGGCAGGCAGCGCCACCGCGAGAAGCCATGTGGCCTTCCATGCTATTTCCCAGAACAAAAGCGGCAGCATTTTCAAGGGATAGCGTAGCCCTAGGACCGCCAGCAGCACGAGCGCGAGCAGCATGGAATTGACCACCCCGTGCATCAACTCCCAAGGCTTGTGATGAAGGAAGGCAGGAACCTTCTGCATTCCCATGCCGACGGCAATCAAGAGGTATCCGGCCCTTAAAAGATAAACTCGCCACAGCGCAATCTCCCACGTCGGAGTTTCGTTTCGGCCTCGCGTGCCCAAGGCTAATGCTGGCGATAAATCGGTTTTCATTGCGTATCTCCCCATCCGACTCGCATCGGCGGCGTCCGCCTGATTGCAACAGCCGTGACGAGTGTTCCCACCGTCTTGTGCGAATCTCCTGCTGTGCCTGACTCAGGCTTGCTAACATACATCCTACCGACTTAAGATCTCGCTGTGGATCCGAGGTTCCCTGGATGTACTGGATGCCTTTCCGCAAGGGCTTTTTTACCAGTTTGCTGCTCGCTTCCTTGTGCCTGTTCATCGGCCCCGGAAAATGCCAGGACGCAGAAATAAATAACTGTCCCAAAGAACCCGTGGCGTGACCCGCATGTGAGCGAAAGGTACAAGAAGTGGCTGAAAGAAGACGTCGTTTATATCGTGACAGATCAGGAACGGAAAGAATTCCGGAATCTTACGTCCGACAATCAACGCGATGAATACATTGCAGCTTTCTGGGAACGCCGCAATCCAACGCCCGGTTCAGCCCACAATTCTCTCAAAGAGGAGCATTATCGGCGCATCGCTTATGCCAACGCTCACTTTGCCGTCGCCCTTCCCGGGTGGCTGACCGATCCTGGCCGCGTCTACATCATTTACGGACCTCCAGATTCTGTCGAACTCCACCCTGGGTTCTCGCCGCCTATTGAGATCTGGCGCTACGCCCTCCTCGAAGGATGTCCGAACGCTATGCTCACCTTTACCGATAAAACCGGCGGCGGCGACTATATGCTGAGCGATGCAGACTTGGACTGGCTCCGCCAAATGCTCGCCCCGTGCAAAGAGACCACTCCCTGGTAGCCGGCTCGGCGGTTGACGAGAAATCAATTACTCCTCGTCCTATGAAACAGGATGATTGTAGCCTGGTTACACCATCACCAACGAGATCAAAAGGGGATGAGCACGCTCGCAGCGGTGTCGATTCAAGAGCGGGTTCGATCAAGGTAGGGGCCAACTTCCTTTAATGAGCACGAAAACGCACGTCCCGTTCTTCCGTTGGAGTCTCCGTGCCCTGACTGGTCGTGGAGCGCGCCGAATTTACGCCTACGTTCTTGTTTTCTTGTTGTGCCTAACGACTGCGGATCGCCTCCGCTCATATTTCATGGCTCGGAAAATCCAAGCTGTATTGAAAGGGTTGGCCGAGATACGTTTGGATCAGACCACCGAAGAACAAATGACGAAGACGGTCCCATACCTGATCCAGAAAGACCGGAAGGTCGGCGGAATGCAGGATCGCGGTTTTTACGTGAAGATTTCGAACGAAAAGGACTGGTTGGGCTATCGGTTCATGAGCTTTGATGCAAGTTTGTTAGTGCAGGACGGTAAAGTCTCGCAGGTCGAGTACGGCTTGGCAAATCAGTGGGGGCGGCCAGAATATGCAGGCTATGCGGGCTACATCGTCTCGGCAAGAAGTGTCCACGGATTCTGGCTTCCCGGCCAAATCGGACTTAAAGTTACCAGCGTGGATGACGACAGCCGCAATATCGCCCCGCGATCCTTTATGAGGGTCGGAGAAGTTGGGTGACCACTTAAGTAACTTTCCATTTTTCGATACTTATTCTAAGATTCGGCGAGTCTAAAGCCTAATTTCCGGGTTCTTACAACCGAGTTTCATTCTGCCGAAAGGCTTTCGAGGAGAACATGAAAACGTTACGACATTGTGCTGTATTGGTGTGTTTCATCGCTATCTGCTCAGCGCTCTCTTTTGCGGATGATCCTGGACGGCATCCCGCTTATCTCCACGCCCTGACCGATTTGCGCCACGCTCGTGCTCATCTGGAACACCCGACGCCTTCTGGCCGGATCGACAACGAAGAAGAGCACGCCATCGCCGAAATCGATAAAGCCATTGGCGAAATCAAGCATGCAGCCATTGACGACGGCAAGCCATTGAGCGACCATCCGCCCGTCGACGCGCACCTCGGACACCGTGGCCGTTATCACCGCACTCTGGAATTACTCGATAAGGCGCATCACGACATCTCAGAAAAAGAAGATGACGGTTTCGCTCACGGTTTGCGGCATCGCGCTCTCGAACACATTGACGAAGCCCACCGCATCGTTGAACACCTGATAGAGCAAGCCTCAAACGACTAACTAAGACCAAAACCGGCCGCGCCGGGGTCTCGCGATTGGGGACCCCGAGGGCTGCCCTCGCGCTCGCGACCATTCGCATCGAATCGTTACCGACACCCCGCCAGAATCTAGCCACTCTGCCACGGGGTTGTGCGGTGGTTCCCACAAAATCCAACTACCAGCTTTTTGGAAGGTCATGAAGCGGGAGTAGCGAAACATCCCATTGGAATGAATTGCCTGCGCACAAGAAGGCGCACGAGTAAGGAGACAGTGTTTCCGGCTTGCCGAATTTCGTTCGACAGGCGGACAAGAGCACCTGCCCTACGCGATCCTAGCTTTCGTAGAGCAGCACCCCTTCGGTTTTCTCCGCGTCCACCGGACGGTAGTACAACTTGTTGGACTCGAGGAAGACCTCAATGAACGCCGGCCGGGTGGTAATCGTGCCTTGGATCAGGGCTTCCGAGAGCGGATCTTCAATGTATTTCTGCAGGGCGCGACGCAGCGGACGCGCTCCGTAGCTGCGGTCGGTCAGGGTCTGGTTCAGAATCCACTTCTTCGCCTCGTCGGCCACGGTCACGGTGATCGAACGCTGGGCGAGATTCTGGTTCAGTTGGCTGACCATCAGTTCGAGAATCTGGATCAGGTCCTGCTCGCTGAGCGCCATGAAGAGGATGATTTCGTCGACGCGGTTCAGGAATTCAGGATTGAAAGTACGCTTGACTTCGCTCTTTACCAGATCTTCGACCTTCTCGGAAACCATCTCGTCTTTCGACGACTGGAAGCCGAGGCCCTCACGCTTCATCAAGTGCCGGGCACCGATGTTCGACGTCATGATGATGATGGTGTTCTTGAAATCAACCGTGTTCCCTAAACCGTCGGTTAATTGGCCGTCTTCGAAGACCTGCAGCAGGATGTTGAAGACATCGGGATGCGCCTTCTCGATTTCGTCGAGCAGAACGACAGAATAGGGCGCCCGCTTGACGCGTTCGGTCAGTTGCCCACCCTCTTCGTAACCTACGTAACCGGGAGGCGAACCGATCAGTTTCGATACCGAATGCTTCTCCATGAACTCCGACATATCGAAGCGGACCAGAGCTTTTTCGCTGCCGAACATGAACTGCGCCAGGGTGCGCGCCACTTCAGTTTTCCCCACGCCGGTCGGGCCCAGGAACAGGAAGGAACCGATTGGGCGATTCGGGCTTTTCAGGCCGGCACGTGAGCGGCGAATGGCTCGCGCCAGCGCGCTGATGGCCTTGTCTTGCGAAATGATGCGCCGGTGCAGCTCTTCTTCGATGCGCAGCAGCTTCTGCGTTTCTTCTTCCTTGATCGAGGTGATGGGAACGCCGGTCCAGCGGCTTACCACATCCTCGATGTCCTCCCGACCGACGATGCCAGTGGAGGATTCATCGAGGTGGTATTTTTCGCGAAGGGCGCGCAGGTTCTCGCGCTCCTTGCGTTCCTCGTCCGAGTAGAAACGCGCTTTCTCGAACTCATGGTTCGCGATGGCGTTCTCCATGCGATGGACGATGAACTTGATGCGCTTTTGGACCTCGGTCAATTCTTCGGGCAGCGTGGTCTGGCGCAGCTTGACGCGCGCGCCGGCTTCGTCGATCAGGTCGATGGCTTTGTCGGGCAGAAAGCGGTCGGGAATATAGCGGTTGGAATGCGACACTGAAAAATTGATGGCTTCGTCGGTGTAGGTGACGGCGTGGAATTTTTCGTAGCGCTCTTTGATGCCGAAAAGAATCTTGACCGCGTCGGCTTCGTTCGGGGGCGGAACCTTTACGGCCTGGAAGCGGCGCTCGAGCGATCGATCTTTCTCGATCGACTTGCGATACTCGGCGGGCGTGGTTGCGCCGATGCACTGAATCTCGCCGCGCGACAGGGCCGGCTTCAGGATGTTGGCGGCGTCGAGCGAGCCTTCCGCCGATCCCGCGCCTACCAGGGTGTGCAGTTCGTCGATGAAAATGATGGAATTCTGCGACTCCATCAGCTCTTTCATGATGGTCTTGAGGCGCTCTTCGAATTGTCCGCGATACTTGGTGCCGGCTACGATCAGAGAAAGATCGAGGGCCAGAATGCGTTTGTCGGCCAGGAAGGACGGAACTTCGCCGTCGGCGATGCGCTGCGCCAGGCCTTCCACGATGGCGGTCTTGCCCACTCCGGGCTCGCCGATGAGTACGGGATTATTCTTGGTGCGGCGGCACAGGATCTGGACCACTCGCTCCACTTCGCCGTCACGGCCTACCAGCGGATCGAGCTGGCTATCCATGGCGGACTGCGTCAGATCGCGCGAAAACTCACTCAACAGAGAAGATTCACGCTGTCCGCGTTGCGGCTGCGCTTTTTCCTGGCTGGTACGGGCTAGCTCTTCCCGGATGGTCGAAAGCCGCAAACCACGCTCGTGCAAGATTTCAGCTGCAAAACACTTTTCTTCACGCAGCAACCCCAGCAGCAGGTGCTCGGTGCCAATGTGTTTGTGCGACAGGCGCTCGGCCTCTTCCGCGGCATACGCCAGAACCCGCTTGCATTCATTGCTCAGGGGAAGATCGACCGAAGTGGAAACCTTTTCACGGATCGTCGTGTGGCCTTCGATCTGTTTGCGGATCGATTCGACCGACGCATGAGAGCGCAGGAAACGATTGGTCAGGGCCTTGTCTTCGCGCAACAGTCCGAGCAGCAGGTGTTCGGTCTCAATGTAAGGAGATCCAAACTGGCTGGCCTCGTAACGCGCAAAAAAGATGACGCGCCTGGCTTTCTCCGTATAACGTTCGAACATAAACTATTTCCCCCCGAGTTCACCCGGAAAGCCCCGCTCTCCGCCAAACCCCTGACCTACCACCTAATTATGCATTCAGATCGCCTAATCCCCCAAGCGATATTCACCTTTTAGTAACCTGCAGAGTGTCTACTTTTAGGTACCTGCAAATCACCAAACTTTAGTTTCAACTTTCGACTCTGCCTTTTCATCACGCTGGAAGCGACTCGGGCGCGACCTCCTCTATTTTGCCCCGATCCAACCTTAAAACCCTATGGCACCGACGTGCAAATGCCAAATTGTGGGTGGCAATCAAAGAGGTCAACTGATGCTCACGGTGCAATCGAGCGACCAGTTCAAAAACCAACTCCCCGGTGCCTCCGTCGAGGTCGCCGGTAGGCTCATCAGCCAGTAAGACTTGCGGTTGAGTGATGAGCGCCCGTGCGAGCGCGAGCCGCTGCTGCTCGCCGCCGGAGAGCTCGCCCGACCGGTGATGGCCGCGCTGCTCCAGCCCGACTTCGCGCAGCCAGCGCGACGCTTCCTTCTTGGCTGAAGACAGCGCTTGTCCTCTCGTCAGCAACGGCATGGCGACATTCTCTAAAGCCGTGAACTCGGGCAGCAGGTAATGGAATTGCCACACATAGCCGATCTCACGGTTACGAAATTCAGCAGCGGCATCCTCAGAAAGCGAGTTGACGTGGAAATTCGCGCAATAAATGCTACCCGCAGAAGGACGATCAAGCGCCGCCAGAATATGCAACAGACTGCTCTTTCCGGCGCCGGATTGCCCGACGATCGCCAGCATGGTTCCCTTCTGGATCTCGAAAGACAGATTCTCAAAGAGCGTCAGTTGGGTTTCGCCTGAGCGAAAGACCTTGCTGAGACCTTCAACCCTCAACAGAGGGTCTTGACTGATTGGATGCAAACTCCCCGTCATAAGTATCGGCGCCCGCCCCGGCTGCAACCTGAGACGACGGTCTTTGATCCATTAGAGCATGATCCATTCCAGCATGATCCTCAGAGCATGCTGGGCGCCACACGCTCCCATTCGGGGAATGCGCTATGCAAAACTGTATACCTGCGGAAAACAATTGCAATATGACCGCGGTCACAAGCTGAGCACCGGAGCGCCCGACCAGCCCTATTCGTACCTCAGCGCCTCGGCCGGCAAGATTCGGGCGGCTGACCATGACGGATAAATCGTAGCCACAAACGAGATTCCGACGGAAACCAGAGCCACGATCATTCCGTCGGTCAGCCGTGGCGCGAACGGTACGTAGTCAATCGAATAAACTTCGGGCGAGAGCGAAATAAAGTGATAGTGTCCGCCCGCCCACGAGATCGCGTAGCCGAGCACCAAACCTAACGCCGTCCCAATCACGCCGATCAGCACGCCCTGGGCAATGAAGACGCGTCGAATCTGCGCCTTCTTGGTCCCGAGCGACATGAGCACGGCGATGTCTTTGGTTTTCTCCATGACCATCATGATGAGCGAGATCAGAATGTTGAGCGCGGCCACAAACACGATCAGTCCGATGGTGATGAACGTGACGACGCGCTCCAGTCGCAGTGCGTGGAATAGAGGCTTGTTCTGTTCCATCCAACTGGTGGCCATGAAGCCTTGTCCGGCCGCCTGTTCGAGGGCGCGGGCAACGTCGCCAGCCCGATAAATGTCGTCGAGCTTGAATTGGATGACCGAGACCACGTCTCCCAATCCAAACAACTGCTGTGCGTCGGAGAGCCGGATGAATGCCCAGGAGGAATCGTAGTCGAAGAAACCGGAGTTGAAGATTCCTGCAACGCGAAAGCGAATATATTTCGGCACCATCCCGAACGGAGTCAGCTCGCCCTGCGGAGAAGTCACCAGCACGACCGAGCCGACGGTCGCGCCGAGCTCCTCGGCCATGTCTTTGCCGAGGACGATCGGAGGCATCGCGGCTACGCGCTGCTGTACACGAGCGAGGTCATCGGGCGATTCTGCTTGGGCAGCGCCTGTGCGGGGACCGGGCTCGGCAGCGTCCGAGCCGGGTGGGAGACCTGGCACTCCACGAGCTTCTTCGAGCGCGGCCGCCGATCCGATCGTCACCGAGTTCAACAGATCGCTGACCTTGCGCTCATACTGTGGCAGCATTCCTTTGAGGACCGCACCGCGCGCCCGCGGGCCACGCGAAATCAGCACCTGCTCGTAAATTGCCGGAGCGGCCGCTACCACATGCGGTTCCTTCGACAGCTTCTCGAGCAACGGACGCCAATCGCGGATGCCGTCGCTCTCAATTCGCAGCAAACTGATGTGCGCGGTTGAGCCGAGCAACCGCGCCTGCAAGTCCTGGCGAAAGCCGTTGTTGATGGCGAGGGCGACAATCAGGGACGCGACGCCCGCTGCGACTCCCAGGATGGAGATGCCCGTGATTACGCCGATGAAAGCCTGGCGTCGCTTTGCGCGAAGATAGCGGGTTGCGATGAAGAGTTCGAAACGCATGAGGGGCAACTGTCAGGTGTCAGCTGTCGGCTACAGCGGATTATAGCTGCCTGTTCCTTCCATCTTTCGGGGTCAGAGGGTTCCGCTCTATGCTTGTGGTTGCCCGGTGCCGGCTAATGTCAGGCTCCTGCAGAGCGTAGCTCCATGCGGGAGGGGCCGAGATGTGGTGATCGTCCGTGACCCTGTGACCCGGATACATATCATTTGGAAGTCTCCGGGCGAGCGCGCCACCGCCACCCAGATGCCTACTCCCGGGACTACACGTGGTCGCCGAACGATTAAGGCCGACGACGCTCGGTCGGGGGCCAGCGGCCCGAAGGGGAAGCAAGCGACGGAAGACCGGGGGAGTTGGGTCGATAACCATCGACGGCCATCGCTTCCTGCTACTCTTCTTTTACCGATGTCTCCGATTCTGACCAGTTTGCTGTTGGGGTTGACTGCTGCGGGCGCGAACGTGTTCGGCGGCGCCATCATCGTGTATAAGCATTGGGAACACTCGTACCTGCGCTACTTCGTCGCGCTGGGCGCTGGGTTCATGCTGGCTACGGCGCTGGTTGAGATGGTGCCGGAGAGCATTCATCTGCGTGGAGCCTACGCCGGATTTCTCATTCTTGGCGGATACCTGCTCGTTCATTTCTTCGAGCACACGGTCACTCCGCACTTCCACTTTGGCGAGGAAACGCATGCCGAGCAGTTCGTGCATTCCCACAAGGGATACTCGGTTCTGATCGGGTTGCTGATTCATACGTTTTTCGATGGCATCGCGATTGCTTCGGGATTCCTGGTTTCGCCGGCGCTTGGCTGGATCATCTTTGTGGCGGTGTTTATGCACAAGATTCCGGAGGGATTCACGGTCTCGTCGGTGATGCTCGCGAGTGGCCGAACCCGCACCTTTGCCTGGGGAGCATCCATTGCGCTAGGAATCGCAACTGTGGCCGGAGTGATGACGATGGCCGTCTTCCGGCGGGAGGTCAGCTTTGGTCTGCCGCTGTCGGCGGGCGTCACGATTTATGTGGCGGCGTCGGATCTGATTCCGGAAGTGAACGAGGAGCCTGGGGTGAAGATGGCGCTACTCGTGTTCGTCGGTGCGGCTTGCATGTTTTTGCTCGATCAATTTTTTCATGTGCATTAGAACAGCCGGTACGACCTACCATGCTGAGCCGTAGGGTCCGATCGCTGCGTGACGGTACTCCGGGTCCCGAGTACGAGCGCTGCACTTGTCTACCCGCTATGCCGGATGTGCATGACATCCCCATCCTGCACGATGTACTCCTTGCCTTCTAACCGCAAGGTGCCCTTGGCTCTGGCGTTCGCTTCTGACCCTGCTTCGAGCAGTTGATCCCAGCGAATTGTCTCTGCGCGGATGAAGTGCTTTTCGAGATCGGAGTGGATGGCTCCGGCGGCGTTTTGGGCTCGCGTGTTCAGAGGGATCGTCCAGGCGCGGCATTCGTCTTCGCCGGCGGTGAAAAATGAGATCAGACCCAGCAGGTGATAGCTCTTGCGGATCAGGCGCGAGAGGCCGCTTTCGGTCAGGCCATAGCTGCCGAGAAATTCTGCCGCATCCTCGTCCGTCATCTCCGCGAGTTCGGCTTCGACTTTGCCGCAGATCGCGCTCGCTCCGGCGTTCGGACGGGCGGCCACTTCGGTCAGGTTGTATTTTCCGACCGCCGCTTCGAGGTCTTTGCCGAGTTCGGTGCTCTCTCCGATATTGAGCACGTAGAGCATGGGCTTCTCGCTCAGAAACATGAAGCCTTTGATGCGCTTCTTGTCTTCGGGTGACATCTCCATTTCCCGGAGCGGCTTTTCGGCCTCGATCTGCGCTTTCGCTTTAAGCAGCAGTTCGTTTTCTTTTTCGAGTTCGGGTGTTTTCATCTTCTTCAAGTCTTTTTCCAGGCGCTCGAGCCGCTTTTCGATCTGGCCCAAATCGCTGACCATCAGGTCGAACTCCACGTTCTTGATGTCGCGCAGGGGGTCGATCGGGCCGACGTGCGGAATTGCGTCGTTTTCAAACGCCCGCAGAACGTGAATGAGCGCGTCCACCTGGCGCAGATGGCCGATGTAGGCGGTCTCCTTCAGCGCGTCCTGCCCAATGGCGCCGACGTCCACGTACTCGACCGAGGCGTGCGTCAGCTTTTTGGGGCTGTAGAGCGCGGCTAGCTTATCCAGGCGCTCGTCGGGGACTTTGGCTACTCCGATGTGGGCTTCGCGCGGGTTCGAATACGCCTGCTCGGAAAGATGCACTTTCGTCAGAATGCCAAATAGAGAGGTCTTGCCAACTTGCGGCAGACCGATGATGCCAGTTTTCATGGTCAGTTCTCAGTTCCCGGTTCTCGGTTTCCGGTTCTCAGTTCACAGTTTGGGTGCGATAGGAAGCATAAATCATCGTGCTCGGTACGCGTACGAACTGGAATGCAGGGCGCGAGGCGGTCGTGCTACGCTCAGCGAAATGCAGTTCTACGAAACAGTGGCTCGCGGCCGGTTCCTTGGCCGTATTCTTGTTCGCCGGTCGATTGGAGTGTTGATCGTTGCCTTGGTTTGCGCCGTCTGGCTGTCGGTTCAGATTTCGGCGCAGGTCTCGCTACACCTCCACTTTCGCTTGCAGGCGCGTGAAACCGTCGAAGGTCACCTGAAGTCGTTTCCGATCAGGAACGGGGAACGCGAAGCTCTGATCCGGAAATGGCTTGGCGAGTCTGGATGCGCGGAAGGGAATCTTTCCGAGCAGGCGCTCGATCGTATTCTTCCTCCGAACGTGATTTGTGTGCTGCCCGGCGAAACCCAGGAAGTCATCGTGGTGGGCGCGCATACCGACAAGGTCGATCGTGCCGGGGAGGGCGTGGTCGATAACTGGACGGGAGCGACTCTGTTGCCGAGCCTGCTCTACAGCCTGAGCGGGCAGCCGCGTCATCACACACTGATCTTCATCGGATTCTCGGGCGAGGAAAAAGGCTTGGTCGGTTCGAGCTACTATGTGGATCACCTTGGCCAACCGCAGCGCGCACGCATAGAGGGGATGGTCAATTTAGACAGTTTGGGGCTTGGTCCGACCGAGGTGTGGGCGTCGCACGCCGACCGGGTTCTGCTAAATGGACTGGAGTCGGTCGCGGCGGCCAGTAAGCTTCCTATGACCTTGATGAATGTCCCCCAGGGCGCCAGCGCCGATTCTGAATCGTTCGCTCGGGTTCACATTCCGCGCATCACGCTCCATTCGGTAACATCCGACACCTGGTCGATTCTGCATTCGCGATTCGACACCCTGGCGGCCATCAAGATGAACGATTACTACGACAGCTATAGGCTGATCGCCGAGTATCTGGCGTATTTGGATGGGGCGCTGAAACCGGCGGCGCCCTCGCCGGAAAGAGCGGCGCGGTAGCCGCGCTTGTTATTGCCTACCGAGCGCTTGCGCGGTCGTGTAGAGCGCCACCAGACCCAGCAAAAGCACGGCCTCCTCGAATTTCTCCGACCACGCGTGCAGACGGTCGAATTCCCGGCGCAGCGGATTGTCGAGCGCCAGGTTATCGATCACGCCTGCCTCGGCCCTGATCGCGTGCAGCTTCGGAGAAATGGCGAACTGCGAGATTACTGTGAGCAGCAGCATCAGGACCATCACCAGGTGGCGCCCGGCCAGCGGGCGCGCATTTCCCGTGGCCATTCGGCTGTAGAGCAGGGACGCGATCAGAAAAACAATTCCGGAAACGATGGCCATCGAGTGCAGCAAATCGAGCGAGCGGCCCACGATCGATCCGGCCATCTGGCGGGTGGGGAGAAGTCCGGACGAGAAAACGGTGGGCGCTTCGACGAACGCGAGAAAGATCAGGCCGCCGAGCCAGACCACCAGCGACAACAGCATGAGAAACCTGAGAAATGACATGAGCGGGATTATAGTTGCGGCCGGCAGCGCCTGAAGGCGCATTCATTCTCCCCAGGCAATTTCGGCAGGACTGAAGGCATGCCCTGATGCGAATCCCCGTTCCCCACTGCGCCGCTCGGTTGATCGCGCAGCCGCGATCGGCCGCAATAGTTATCCACAGGCCGAACCAGCGCTGTCACTTACTCCAGTGCGCGCAACTGTTTACCCTCATCATTCCCATCGGTCAGAGGGAATCCACTCACATGCAGCGTTCGTTAAGAGCCACCGACGTGAATTTCCTGTCCCTGCAGGGAGCAGTATTTTGCGTACAGTGTGAATTGCTCAGCGAGAACAACACTCCCCGCTGTCTGGCTTGCGGCAGTGGCGCGGTGCTGAGTCTTTCACGCGTACTCGGAGGATCGCTCGGCGGACAGCAGACGGCGCATCTCATCGCCGATGCGGAGCTGGACCGGCTGGTGCGGTCGCTGCTTTATACGGTTCCGCAGGTTGCGGAGGCGGAGCAATCTCAAAGCGAATCTCGGCGCGATCTTCGCGCGGCAACATTATCCACTCGTCATCGCATGCGGCCGCGGCATCATGGCCCAGTCCAGGCTCACCATCCCTTGATCAATACGATTGAGATCAATGCGGGAGAGATTGATCTTGAGCCGGGCATCAGCATCATCGCGGAAAAGGCGCAGAGTCTAACCGGCGCCACCGGAGCTGCGATCGCGCTTCGCCGGGGCAACGAAATTGTTTGCCGGGCGCGCACCGGCCGCACCGCTCCGGATATCGGTGTGCGCCTGCAAACCGATAGTGGGCTTTCGGCCGAATGCGTTCGCACCGGTGAGGTGCTGCTTTGCGACGACGCGGAGTCGAACCCTCGCGTGGATTGGGCGACGTGCCGGGGGATGGGCGTGCGTTCGATTCTGGTTGCGCCGCTGCGGCATTTTCGGAGAACGCTCGGAGTTTTCGAGGTGCTGTCGTCCACCCCTCATGCATTCGATCACAACGACGTGGCTACCATGCAGTTTCTGTCCGGAATGATGGTGGCTGCGATCTCGCGGCTCTCCAGTTTGCAGCCTACGCCGCCGGTCGAGTCGGGCGAGTAGGCGCGGGCGTTGGTCCGAGCTGGGCTCGGTCGGCCGGAGGAATGCTCCCGTCCCTAGAGGTCCACAACCTAGACCGGTACTGGGACGCTCTCCACGATTTCGCGCAACACTTGCTCGGCTTGCTCGGACTTCCTCAGCGTCGAGGTGTAGAGCGAGCTTACGACTACGCGATGGGCGAAAACGGAAACTACTAATGGCTTGAAATCTTCGGGTGTGCAGTAATCGCGGCCCTCCAGAAAAGCCATCGCCTGGGCGGCACGGTAGAGCATCTGCGAGCCTCGGGGAGATACTCCAAGCGAGAGATACTCGGACTCGCGCGTCCTGCCGACAATGTTCAGCAAGTACGTGATGAGCGATTCGTCCACGTGGACCTGGGTTACGGCTTGCTGGATTTCGACCACGTCGGCGGCGTTCAGCACGGGGCGCAGGTTTTCCAGTTGGGCCACGCCGGCTTCGGCGCGCAGGATCTCCCGTTCGGCGTTGCCTTCGGGATATCCCATGCGAACCCTGATCAGGAAGCGATCCAGTTGCGACTCGGGCAAGGGATAAGTGCCGTGGTGCTCGATCGGATTCTGCGTGGCCAACACCAGAAACGGCTGCGGCAGCTGATAGGAATGCGCGTCGATTGTGACTTGGCCCTCGTTCATCGCTTCGAGCAGGGCGGACTGCGTCTTGGGCGTAGTGCGGTTGATTTCGTCGGCGAGCAGCACGTTGGCGAAGACCGGCCCGCGCTTGAATTCAAATTTTTGCTCGATGGCGGAGTAGATCGAGATGCCCAGCACGTCCGAGGGCAGCATGTCACTGGTGAACTGGATACGCTGAAACGTGCAATCAATCGCACGGGCTAACGCCTGACCTAGCGTGGTCTTGCCGACTCCGGGGACGCCTTCGATCAGCAGATGGCCTTTGGCGAAGATGGAAACCAGGGCGAGGCGGAGGACGTCGTCTTTGCCACGGATGACGCGGCGCAGGCTGGTTTCGAGCGCAGCGGCGCGGCGCGATGTTGCCGCCAGAGTTTCGAGAGCCATTTTGTCGATTCTACTATGGCGGTTGAGGGGCGCCCCATTACCGGAGTCATCGGTGGTCGAGCTCGACTGGGATGGACGAATGGGACGGATGGGACGGACGAATGCGTCCATTCCTACCTGACTATTGGTAGAATTCCGCCGGTCTTCCCGTCAGACGCTCGATTCTTTTTGCGGTTGGCGGATGCGTGGAGAACAGGTTGGCGAAGCTCATCCCGCCCAGGAACGGCTGAATGATGAAAAGATGCGCGGTGGATGGGCTCGCGATCAGCGGCTGCTGTTTGGCATAGGCGTCGATTTTCGCTAGGGCGCTGGCGAGCGCGTAGGGATTGCCGGTCCAGTGCGCTCCGGTTTCGTCAGCTCCGTATTCGCGGGAGCGCGAGACGGCGAACTGGATCAGCAGGGCTGCGAATGGAGCGAGGATGATCATGGCGATGGCGGCGATGCCACTGCCGCCGCCGCGATCGTCGCGTTCGCCTCGCATGCCGCCGAGGATCATCCCCCATCTGGCGATCGACGCCAGATAAGTGATGGCGCCAGCCAGGGTGGCTGCAATCGAACTGATCAGGATGTCGCGATTGCGCACGTGGCCGAGCTCGTGGGCGATCACGCCTTCGAGTTCGTCGTCGTTGAGGAGGCCGAGGATGCCTTGAGTTACGGCAACCGACGCGTGATTCGGATTCCGCCCGGTGGCGAAGGCGTTCGGTGAATCGGTCGGAATGAGGTAGACCTTGGGCATCGGGAGCCCTTCTTTTTGCGCCAGGCGCTCGACGATGTTGTAGACACGGGGCAAGTCTTCCCGGCTGACGGGCTGGGCGCGGTAGGTGGCGAGCGCGATTTTGTCGGAAAAGAAATACGAAACGAAATTCATGACGGCGGCGATGCCTAACGCCAGTAGCATGCCGTTCGGGCCTCCGAGGGCGCGGCCCGCCAGCATGAGCAGCAGCGTCATGACCGTCAGTAGGAGTGTGGTTTTGAAAATGTTGCTCATAATAAGAGCCTCAGCCGATCTCCCTAGATTGGATGCCGGAGTTCGAGTTTTCGGTTCTGAGGCGGGGACGTTGGACGGGCCCCGCCACCAACAAACTCAACCTTGACGCTTCAGGGCGCGCTCCAGGGTCTGGTCGAGGGCGGCTTTGGCTTTTTCGTAGTCTTCGGGCGTGATCTTGCCTTGCTTCTTTTCGACTTCCAGTTGGAACAGTTCTTCCTTCAGCGCTTCGAGTATCATCGATGATTTTGCGGCCGCGGGCACGACCAGACGGGGCGCTGCTCCGTAGTCGCTCGATGCCGCGCCATTTTTTGCGACCGATGTCCCGGCGATCGCGGTCGCGGGTTGCCGTTTGGTGACGACCCATCCGCCGATCGCGAGCAGCACGGCAAACCCGCCGAGAATGTAGAGCTGGTACTTCTTCAGCGGGTCGGGCGCGTCGATCGGCGCACCGAGGCCGCCGCCGGGACGATTGTCGCGAGCCTGGGGTTGCTGCTGATCCTGCTGTTGGGACGCGCCGGAGGCGGTGTCTCCGGGCGACTCGGTGATCATTCCGGTGCCCTGCAGGGAAAAGCTGAGCGGCTGGCCGGGCTTGGTCTGCTGCGCGACTTCTACCTGGCTGTCCCCCTGGCTGGGGTCCTGCATGGACTGGAAGGCGGTTGGATTCGCGGCTTTGAATTGCATTGTCTTCGGAAGAACGACAACCAGGTGCGCGGCGGAATAGAGCGGCTTCGGATCGATCTTGATCTCTCCGGAGTAGGGCAGAGTGAACTCCAACTGGAACTGCGTTTCACCGGGACGAAGCGGGAAGTTGATGGCATAGCGATTTTTCTCGGCCTGGGGCTCGGCTTCGGTCCGGATGGGCTGGCCGTTCGGGGCGCGGGCCTGCACCTGTTCGACCTTTGCGCCGGGGGGCAGATAGAACTCGAAGCTGTGGTCGTTCATCTGCGTGACTGCGGGAGATGAGGCGTTGTTGACGACGAACAAACGCACGCCTTGCATGGAACTGCTGTCGGCCTGGAAGCGAATGACGTCGGCAGTCACGCTTAGGCCGTCGACTTTGGTGGCCACGTCGTAGACGGTTACGTCGGCCGTGTTGACGCCGGGAGGCGCCATTTGATGGTAGGTGACTCCCTGATGGACGGCGCGGACCAGGTGCGGGCCGGGGGCGCCGGTGAGTTGGAAGCTGAATTTCCCGCTGCTGTCCGCACTAGTTTTGGCGGCTATTTCCATGCTGGTGGTTAGGTTGATGAGGATGACTTCGTCACCTGCGGCGGGTTTGTTGGTGGTGCCGTTGGTTACGGTGCCGGTTAGGGTTTGGGCGGCGGCCGAGGCTAGGGTTAGCGCAGAAAGGCATAGGGCGCAGACGGCGGTTCGTAGGGTGGGCTTTGAAAATCTAGTCAAAAAAGCTCCTTTGCTCGGAAAGACGCTACCAAATCGCTCGCACGCGATCACACCACCTGTCCTGCAGCCTGCTCCAGTCGCGCGATCTCGGCCATGATCGCAGCCGCCTCCTCTTCGAGCGAGGTGCGCATGGATTGATAGTCCGCGTCCGGCACCTTGCCGGCTTTGTATTCGAAATTCAGGTCGCGCAGGTTTTCGTAGACCGCTTCTTTGCGTTCGCGGAGATAGCCTAGACGGGTTTTTTCTTCTCCGGCGTAAACTTCGCCGGGAAAGAAGAACACGTAGTAGAGCGCGACGACGGTGAAAACCGCGCAGACAAAAACAGTCATTGGGCTGGTTCCTTTCCCCCATCCTCAGGATTCAATCGGGCCTTTTCGCGGACAAGCGTGTCCGCGCTACGCTTGGTCTTCATTGGTCGGTTTCTTTTCTGGCTTTGCGTCGGAATTCTTCGAGGTCGCCGCTTGCCGGGATGGCGATGCCATCGGCCAGGGCCGGGGTGGGGCGGTTCTTCCAGGAGTGCACCACATACACTACGAAGGCGATGCCCAAGGCTAAGGCCACGAAGGGCATGATCCAGGCCACGAAATTGAAGCCGGAGGCGGTCGGTGCGGCGATCACGGTTGGTCCGTACTCCTGCACGAAGCCTTGCAGGACGAGGTCGTCGTTATTGCCTTTATCGAGCGAAGCGAGCAACTGGTCGCGCATCTTGTCGGACGACTGGCAGCCAACGTGATTGCATTCGAGCAGGATCTGGTTGCATCCGCAAACGCACATCATGCGATGGCCGAGGTCTTTGAAGCGGGCCGAGTCATCGCTGGCGCCCATGAGGGCAATCACCGCCAGGGCGAGAACTGCGGCCTCGAGCCACCGCTGCCGGGAGTTCCGAACTTTGCGAGGGAGTGCAGGTCCTTCCCCTTCGACGCGCCGAGGGTCGGAATGACAATGCATGGAAACAGCGGCGAGCCGCTCGCGACTCGAATTGCGCGCCCGTCCACCAGAGCTCATCGGCGATTTCATCTCAGTCACCTGCTCCGACATGGGCCGGAGTGCGAATCGGCGTGGTGGCGGCGACCTGGACGGCGGCGGCATTCGGCACGAGCGCTACGATGGTTCCAAAGACCATGATGATCAGGCCGATCCAAATCCAGGGCACGAGCGGATTCACGTGCGCTTTAATAATGGGACGGCCGGTCGAGTCGTTCTTGCCTTCGTAGACCAGATAGAGGTCGTTCACCAGGAAGAAATCTTCGCGGAAGCTCGGGTAAATGCGCGGCAGGGTCTGCGGCTGCTGGCTGGCTTTGTAGAAACGGCGCTCGGGATACATGGTTGTAATCTGCTTGCCACCCCGGAACACGTTGATGATTGCCCACTCGTTGGCGTAGTTGGGATTGTCGTCCTGCGTATACGATTGGCAGACCAGCGTGTAGGGGCCAATGTTGATTTTGTCGCCGAAGGCCATCTCTTTTTCGACTTCTTTGTTGAAAGGCGTCCCCAGGATTCCAATGACCACCAGGGCAACCCCGAAGTGGACGATGTAGCCGCCGTAGCGGCGGGTGTTCCGGCGGCACAGGTGAATCATTGCCGAGATCAGGTTCTGCTCGGTCTTGCCGGCAATCACGCGGCCGCCGCGGATGAACTCTGAAACCACGGTAAAGATCACCAGGGCCGAGAGAACCGCAGCCATGGTGGCGTAGAAATAAGAGGGGTCATCCCAGGGACGCACGCCGAACAGGATCATCATGCCGCCGACAGCGAGCGACCCGATGGCGGGGAATAGGAAATTCCGTTTGAGGCTTTCGATCGAAGTCTTGCGCCAGGCAAGCAGCGGTCCGACTGCGGTGAGCAGCAGGAGCAGCAAGGCGACGGGGACGGCCACGCGATTGAAAAATGGCGGACCGACCGTGACTTTATGTCCTTGAACGAACTCGGAAAGGATCGGGAAAAAGGTGCCCCACAGGATGGTGAAGCAGACCACCAGCAACAGGAGGTTGTTGAACAGGAAACTGGATTCGCGCGACACGAGCGACTCCAGCTTGTGCTCGCTCTCGAGGTGCGACCGGTTTTTCAGCAGGAAGAAAGTGCAGACTGCAAGAATCAATCCGATGAAGACCAGAAACCAGGTGCCGATCGAGGATTGCGCGAAAGCGTGCACCGAACTGATCACCCCGGAGCGAGTGAGGAATGTGCCGAGCATCGAGAGCAGGAAGGTCGCGAAGATGAGCGACATATTCCAGACTTTCAGCATGCCGCGCTTTTCCTGCATCATGACGGAATGCAGAAACGCCGTGCCGGTGAGCCAGGGCATGAGCGAGGCGTTTTCGACCGGATCCCACCCCCAGTAGCCGCCCCATCCGAGGACAGCGTAAGCCCAGTGCGCGCCGAGGAAAACGCCGATGGTGAGGAAGCACCAGGTCACCATGGTCCAGCGGCGGGTGATGTGAATCCATTTTTCGCCGGGATACTTCATGATGAGCGCGCCGAGCGCAAAGGCGAAGGGCACGGTGAAGCCGACGTATCCGAGATAGAGCATCGGCGGATGAATCACCATCTCGGGATACTGCAGGAGAGGATTGAGTCCGGTGCCATCAGCCGGAATCCCGCCTTCCATCAGGGCGAACGGATGCGCCGCAAAATTCAGGATCAGCAGAAAGAAAACCTGGACCGAGGCGATGATCATCGAAGCGTAGGCGAACAGCCGCTGATCGGTCTTGTAGCGCAGGCGGAGAACGAACCCGTAGCCGGCCAGCAGCAGCGACCAGAACAACAGGGACCCTTCCTGGCCGCTCCACAACACGGCGAACTTATAGGCGGCGGGCAAGTCGCGGTTGCTGTGGTGATAGAGGTAAGCGATCGAGAAGTCGTCGTTGAAGGCGGAGACTACGAGGACGATGGCAGCGAGCAGCACCGCGACGAAAGTGGCGATTCCGGCGCGGCGCGCGGTCTCACCGAGACGAGCCGCAGCGGCGTCGTTTCCGAACAATGCCAGAAAGCCTGCCAGGAAAGAATACGAGCTCAGGCCGAGCGCCAGCAGCAACGCGAAGCTACCGATTTGAGACATGGCAGGGACCCCACACGACCGTTAATCTTTAAGTCTTTCCGTATTTTTCCAAAGAAGCGGATGGTATGCAATCTACCGTACTCTCATCAGCGCGGTTCGTATACAAATCAGAGAAGCCGCTTGGGGAGGCTACTTTTCCAGCTTGTAACCTCTTTGCCGCCAATCGCGGATTCCACCATCCATGGAAATGACGTTGGTATAGCCCATTTTTTGCAGATTGTCGGCTGCCAGCGCGGAACGGAAACCACCGCCGCAATAGAGTACCAACTCAGTTTCGAGGCCGGGGTACTTGGTCTCAATGTCGCGCTCGATGACACCCTTGCCCAGGTGAACGGCTCCGGGCAGGTGGTCGGCGTCGAATTCGCGGTCTTCGCGGACATCGACCAGAACGAACCGATCGCCGCGATCGAGCCGGGCTTTGATCTCGTCAACGTTGGTTTGGCGGATGCGCTGCTTGGCGTCCTCGACAATCTTGAGAAAGCGCGGTGGATGCTGAGCCATAGGGTAAAAATCTCCGGCTGAGAATCTTAGCAGAAGAGCAGCCTCAACTCTCAGCGGTCCGGAAAAACTCGAAAAACTCGAAAAACTCGCCGGGGCTGGGCGGAGCGCTCGAATCCCCCACTGAGAGCTCGCAACCGAGAGCGGAACGCTTTGGCACTTGCCTGATCCGGTGCCTTGTGTGCTAAAGATAAAAGATAAACGATAAGGGACGCTCTATGACGCTCATCATTCGCCAGTCTCGCATTCACTCCAATGGCTGCTACACCACCCGGCCGCTTCGCAAGGGGACGCTGGTGGTCGAATACGTTGGCGAGATTCTCGATTACGAGCAGGCCGACGACCTTTACGACGACTTTCCGAACACCTATTTGTTCGGCTTGGACGGTGGCAAACGCATCATCGATGGCTACGGAGTGGCTGCGTTCGTCAATCATTCCTGCCAGCCGAACTGCGAGACCGATCAGATCCGGGGCAAAATGTGGATTATTGCGCTGCGCGATATTGAGGCTGGAGAGGAATTGACCTACGATTACAACCTCTACGATGGCGAAGACGATGCTCCCTGTTTCTGCGGGGCGAAGCGCTGCCGGGGGAGCCTGTATTCGGCAACGCATCTGCGTAAGCTCGCCAAAAAGCGCGCCAAAGCCGCGGCGGCGGCTTCGTAATCGAATCGCCGGCTGCGGGCGTCTTGCGGCCGCGATGCCCTAGGCTGTTCGGCTTGACGGGCGGTCATGCCTAGTCCGCGACTGGATTGCCGATCGACCAGGCGGACAAGATTATTCGCCCTGCACGGCCCGCAAGAGCGCAACATTTTCCGATGCTACAATCGGTTTCGTTCCGATCGCACCGAAACTCGGAGTCATGCTTTGAACCGTGCTTCCGTCGAACTGGAAACCATTGTCGCCAAAGCTCTGCGGCGCACGCCGCCGGCAGAGAGCGCGTTGCTGGCGTGGCCCGTCGCGTGCGGCAGCGCAGTCGCCGATCGGACCCGGGCGCTCAGTTTTTCCGATGGCATTTTGCGAGTGGAAGTCGCCGACGCAGGGTGGCGGCGGGAACTCGCCCACCTGGCGCCGCGCTATGTAGCCTTGATCAACAAGTATTCGGCGACTTCGGTCCAGCGGATCGAATTCGTGGTGAAGGCGTGAGGGCGAAGGCGTGAAAGTTACCGACAAAGACGTCGCTTACGTGGCCGATCTCGCCAACCTCGAACTGACCGAGGAAGAACGCGCTCGCATGCTGCGCGATTTGAACTCCATTCTTGAATATGTCGAGCGGCTCAGCGAATTGGAGACCGACCAGGTTACGCCCATGGCTCAGGTTTCGGACCGCTACGGCGTGGACGAGTCGCGCTCGGGGAGCGACCGCTTCGCCTACGCCATCCGCGAGGATGTGAAGGACGGGTTGCGGAAATCGCTGCCCCACGATATTGCCATGAAAAATGCTCCGGACACGGACGGGACGTTTTTTGAGGTGCCGAAAGTGATTGAGAGATAGACAGGCGATGGCGTCTGAATTGACGATTGACAGCGTCCGCAGCGCGATTGTCGAGGACAGGATGACCGCGACCGCGCTGGCGGCCGATTTCTACGACCGCATCCGGAAAGAAGATTCCGAGATTGGCGCGTTTCTTACTCTCTGCGAAAAGCGCGCGCTGGCGCAAGCGGGCTTGATCGACCAGATGGCTGCCGAGGGCCAGCCTTTGCCACCGCTCGCGGGAGTTCCGGTTGCGATCAAAGACGTCATGGTTACCAGTGGCGTGCGCACCACCGCCGGCTCGAAAATTCTCGAGAATTTTATTCCGCCCTATGACTGCACAGCGGTGGCTCGACTGGAAGCGGCGGGTGCGGTGATTCTCGGCAAACTCAACTGCGATGAGTTTGCCATGGGCTCGTCCACGGAAAACTCGGCCTACGGAGCGGTGCACAATCCGCACGATAAGGGCCGTGTCCCGGGCGGATCCTCGGGTGGATCGGCCGCGGCCGTGGCCGCGGACATGGCTGTGGCCACTCTTGGCTCCGATACGGGCGGATCGATCCGCCAACCGGCGTCGTTTTGTGGCGTGGTCGGGTTGAAACCGACTTATGGACGGGTGTCGCGCTACGGGTTGATTGCCTTCGCGTCGTCGCTCGATCACATTGGACCATTCGCCAAAACTGTGAAGGAGGTCGCGCTGGTGTTGCGCACGATTGCCGGGCGCGATCCGATGGATGCGACTTCCGCAGAAGTGGCTGTGCCCGACTATGCGGCGGAACTTGAGAAACCCGTTGAGGGGTTGAAAGTCGGCGTGGCCAAAGAATATTTCGGCTCGGGGCTTGATCCCGAGGTTCGGGCCGCGGTTGAAGCGGCAATTCAGAAGCTGGCTGGGTTGGGATGCGAAGTTGTGCCGGTCAGCTTGCCGCACACTGAGTATGCGATCCCTGCCTATTACATTGTGGCCACGGCGGAAGCGTCGGCGAATCTGGCGCGCTTTGACGGCGTGCGCTACGGCTTTCGGGCCAAGGCCGACAATCTTTCACAGATGTACCGGTTGACCCGCGACGGCGGATTTGGCATGGAGGTCAAGCGCCGCATCATGCTCGGCACTTACGCGCTGAGCGCTGGTTACTATGACGCTTACTATCTCAAGGCACAGAAAGTGCGCACCCTGCTTACGCGCGATTTCGATGAGGCGTTCAAGAAAGTCGATGTGATCGCCGCGCCGACTTGTCCAACGCCTGCTTTCCGCCTGGGGGAGAAAGTGAATGATCCGCTGGCCATGTATCTCGCCGATATTTACACGGTAACTGCCAACCTGGCCGGCATTCCTGGAATTTCAGTTCCGTGCGGGGAGAATCATGAGAAGCTGCCGATTGGGCTGCAGTTGTTTGCTCGGCACTTTGACGAGGCGACGCTGCTGCGGGTGGCGCATGCTTATGAGCAGTCAAGATCGCTGTCGGTCGTTGGCCGTTAGTCGTTGGTCGTTGGTTTTACGATCCGAGCTCTCCCCCCTTCTAAAATCGGGTTCCCATTTGGACTTCATTGGCGTCATTGCCAAGATAACCCTCCCCTCCCGGTATAAGGGAGTCGCGCGGCGGCTGGGTTTGCCGAGAGGGATTGAGAATTAGTCTCTGACCCGCTTGCAGCAACCGTTGGGGAAGACCGGAGGACGGCGAGTCAAACATGCGCATTATGATTGGCTGCTGCTGGCGGAAGGTCATCTGACTCGGGCGGCGGTTCGGGACGGTGTATGGTCGGATCGCGCTCTGCTCCCGGTACCGACGGGATCGAGAATGGTGGTCAGGTCC